>VOFI01000631.1_pt1 | contig 326001 bp, 382 predicted proteins | sample 5384131 | NCBI WGS metagenome assembly VOFI01 (sample SAMN12384728, study PRJNA508395) | human gut metagenome | isolation source: healthy gut H | host: Homo sapiens | reverse complement strand
ATGGCGCAGCGCCAACGCCATTGTACAGGCGCTGCGGCAGGGACTGCGGGAGAACAGCCTGCCGGAAAACGCGGTCTGCCTGATCGAGGACACCACCCACGCCTCTGCCAACGCCCTGATGACCGCCGTGGGCTATGTGGATCTGCTGATCCCCCGCGGCGGCGCCGGGCTGATCCGTGCCTGCGTTCAGAACGCCAAGGTTCCCTGCATCCAGACCGGTACCGGCATCTGCCACATTTTTGTGGACGACACCGCTGATCAGGCCAAGGCGCTGGATATTATTGAAAACGCCAAGGCCAGCCGCCCCAGCGTGTGCAACGCCGAGGAGGTGTGTCTAGTGCACTCTGCCATTGCGCAGGAGTTTCTGCCTAAGCTTGCACAGCGTCTTGGCCCCGACCGCGTGGCTGCGGGCAAGCTGCCGGTAGAACTGCGGCTGGACGCACGCGCCGCCGCCATCATTCCCGGCACGCCTGCCGGCCCTGCGGACTTTGACACCGAGTTTTTGGACTACATCCTTGCGCAGTCCACATTCAGGGTGCTCTCGCCAAACAGGGGGCACAGGTAGCCGGTAAAGCCTGCCGCGCTCATCAGCTTGGAATAAAACGCCGGTTTGGGGCTGCGGTGCGGCCCGGCCAAGAAGGGATATTCCGCCACAATGCCGTCATACACATGGCCGGTGTTCAACAAAATTTTCTCCTTGCTCACGGCGAACAGACCGGTTTCGTCCCGTGGGACGGTATCAGCGGCGGCGTTCACCTGCTCGCCAAACCACACGGTGGTGGCGGCCAGCTGTTCCACGCTCAGGGCCGGGGCCTGCATGTTGGCCTGCGCGGCAAAGCCGGGTGCATAATACTGGGTGCCCCACAAAGCGCACACCCCGGCATAGATCCACACCGCCGCGGTGCCCACATGCAACACCCAGGCGGCAAAGCCTGCCTGTTTGCGGTGCATAGCCCGCACAATGCGCTGCACCAGCCGAACCAGGCAGATCAGAATGGCCGCCGTGGCAGCCAGCTCACAAAAAGCTGAAGGGTAGCGGCTCCACCAGCGCAGAAACAAACCGCTTGACCGGCATGGAAACATACTCCACCCACCACTGCATGGCCGCGGCACTGCGGCGTGCGGCCCAGAACACCCCCAGCGCCGCCACCCCGCCGCCCAGAAGGGCCAGCCCGGCTTTGTGGGCGCGGCCAAACGCACGCACGGCGGCTGATACTTTTTTCTGCATCTTGTTTTCCCCCTATTTATCGCAACTTTTATCTCATAGGTAATACCGCACAATTCCCTGCCTGACGGCTTAAGCACCGCTCCGGCGGCTGCGGCACGGCATCTGCGTTGCCAAAATGCTCGATAATGTCGGGTTGCGTTACCCCGCATCGTGCTTCGGGGGCAAAGCCCCTCGCACTCTGCGACCGCTGCCCCTGCTTCGGTTCGCTGTTTCCGCCACTGGCGGCGCTCACCTTTGCAGCATCCAGTATTATCTGCGCTTTTGGCTTAGCAGCTGCCGCACCTCGCTCGCCGTATCGGCACTTAGAATTATGCGGTATTGCCCAAGACCTTTTTAACACAAAATCCCGCCATATTTGTAGAAATAGACGATATTTTCGACGTTTCAGACACACCATTTTATTATACGGGCCACCCTCTGTTTGCGCAAGGGCCGTGCCTATGTTATAATAAGTTTATTTAACACACGTTCAATTTTGCAGGGTAAGGGGGCAGAGCTATGCGGCCGGATGTGGAAGAGTTTTTCTGCGGCATCAGCTTTGACGCTTACCGCCTGCTGGGTTCCCACCCGGCGGGGCCGGGGCGCGGCTGGCTGTTTACCCTGTGGGCGCCGCACGCCCGCCGCGTGCAGCTGCTGGGGACTGGAACGGCTGGGATCTCTATTCCGCCGCCGAGCTCACCTTTTGTGAGGACGGCCTGTGGCGCGGGCGGGTGCCCCATGCGCAGCTTGGGCAGCTGTACAAGTATAACATTCAGGGACCGGATGGCAGCTGGCAGCTGCGGGCAGACCCGTTTGCCTTTGCGTTTGAAGCTCTGCCCGGCACGGCTTCCCGCCTGGCGGAGCCGAATTACCCGTTCGCCGCTCCCTTGCTGCGCGGTGCCCGCCGGGATGCTCCCGTTCTGATTTACGAACTGCACGCCGCCAGCTGGCACCGCCATTGGGATGGCCGCTATTACACCGGGCCGGAGCTGGCAAAAAGTCTGGTGCCCTATCTTGTGGAGCACCACTACACCCATGTGGAGTTTTGCCGCTGGCAGAATACCCGTTTGACGGCAGCTGGGGCTACCAGGGGTGCGGGTATTTTGCCCCCACCCAGCGCATTGGCGGGTTTGCAGGCTTTGCCGCGCTGGTGGATGCTCTGCACGCCGCAGGCATTGCCGTGCTGATGGATTTTGTGCCGGTCCATTTTGCGCCGGATGCCGACCGCCTGGCCTGTTTTGACGGTGCGCCTTTATTTGAATCCGGCCCCAGCGACTGGGGCAGCCTGAACTTTGATCTGACCAGCCCGCCGGTGCGCAGCTTTCTGCTCAGTTCGGCGGCGTTCTGGCTGCAGGTGTGCCGGTGCGACGGCCTGCGGGTGGATGCCATCGGCAACGCGCTGTACCACTGCCCCAACGGCTGGCAGGCAGCAGAGTTTTTCAAAACGCTGACAGCCGGGCTGCACGCGCGATTCCCCGGCTGCATGCTGGTGGCAGAGGACAGCGCCGGTTCCATGAACGCCACCTCCGATACCGCCAGCGGCGGGCTGGGCTTTGACTATGTGTGGGAGATCGGCTGGACACAGGATGCGCTGGCCTATTTTGCCGCGCCGTTCGGCGGGCGCAGCGCTCTGTTCCGGCAGTTGTGCGGCAGCTTTGGCCCCTTTGGCGCGGTGCAGGGCATCAACGCGCTGAGCCACGATGAAAACCACCCCGCCAGCATTTTCACCCGCCTGTATGGCAACGTAGAAGAAAAGCTGGCCCAGATGCGGCTGCTGCTGTTATTACAGGCCGCCCGCCCCGGCAAAAAGCCTGCTGTTTGCGGGGGTGGAGTTCGGCCAGCCGGATGCCTTTACCGATGGCCGGGAGCCGAACTGGGCTATGCTGGCGGACGCCGGGCACCGCGCCCTGGCTGATTACAGTAAGGCGCTGAATGCTTTCTGCCTGGCACACCCGGCGCTGTATGCGCCCCAAAGCTTTGCCTGGACCGTGCAGGATGCAAACACCGGCGTGCTGGGCTTTACGTTGCAGGCCGGCTGTGAAACACTTTTGTGCGCCTTGAACACCGGCACACAGGCCGTACAGGGGGTTTGGGCTAAAGCCGGGCTGGGGCAGCTGTGCCCTGCCGCTGTTTGCCGCGGGCTGGGTGGATCATGCTCCCTGCCCCATTGCCAACGGATGGCTGGCGCTGGACCTTGCACCGTTAAGCGGCGGAATTTGGCAGATCGAGTAGTTTTCCGCCTTGACAAACCGGCATTTCCTGCTATACTGAGAATCGGACATAAGAACAGGGGCGCTGGAGGGCATCTCCGGCTGAGATCAAAGCAACTGTGTTTTGAGCACCCTATACCTGATCCGGGTAATGCCGGCGTAGGAAGTTTTGCTGCGGTTATATACTGCTCACAACGCTTTTTGGCGCCCGCTGTACCTGCGGGCGTTTTTCTTGTTTTTATGTACTATTTTTCAGGAGTGGTATGTATATGTCATCCTCTTACACCAAAACGCGCATTATGGTAGAATGCGCCCTGATGATTGCGCTGGGCACCATCCTGGCCAACATCAAAATCTATGAGCTGCCCAACGGCGGCTCCATCACGCTGTTCAGCATGGTGCCGTTCATTCTGGTATCCTTCCGCCACGGGGTCAAGTGGGGGCCTGTTCACCGGCTTTGTGAACAGCCTGCTGCAGATGCTGCTGGGCTTTTATGCGCCCCCGGCGCCCGGCCTGCTGCCTTTGGTGGGCATGATCCTGCTGGATTATGTGCTGGCCTTCTCCTTTCTGGGGCTTGCCTGCGTGTTTGCCAAGCCGTTCAAAAACGCTGGTCGGCGTGGCCGTGGGCTCCGCCGCCGTGTGCGTGCTGCGTTTCCTGTGCAGCTTTTTGTCCGGCGTGCTGATCTGGGGCAACCTGAGCGATGGTCTGCCCGCGTGGATCTACAGCCTGACTTACAACGGCTCCTACATGCTGCCGGAAGGTATTATGACCACCATTGCCGTGGTGCTGCTGTACAAGGCTGCGCCCCAGCTGTTCAGCGCCAACAACTGATTTTTCCATTTTCAACTCCGTTTGCCTGGGGTGCCGTTTTTACGGCGTCCCAGGATTTTTATTTCTTTTTTTCTTGATTTGCCCGTACCTGCTGCACAAAAGTTTTACCATGGCAGACATCACATTTTCCGCCCCGCACCGCACGTTTTTTGCCCTGCACCAGCAGCTGCCCGTTTCAGCTGCTAACTATTACAGAAATGCGTTTTTGTACAGTTTTTTCAAATGTATTTTTGTTGCAATATTTTAGCAAAAACGCTCACTTTATGTTATCTTTATCTATCTCTTTGTTTCGTTAAAGCGCCGGGGCACCTGTCTTTCTTTCAAGTTTCGGTCAAAATGCGTTATATTTTTAGCAATATAACCAAAGTCACCTTTGTTTTTTCGGCATTGTGCTATTTTGACAAAATACATTTGCAATTTATTGAAAATATGTTAAAATAGATTTAACAGATTGTTACACCGCAAACAATGTTCCTATTTACCACTGCATGAACGGGAATTTTGCTAACCAGAGCGGTTTTGCAATCCCCACCGGGGGCATTAGCTTCACCCCGGCAAAATACGTCCGTATTAGGAGGAATGTATCTTATGATGAAATGGCTGCAAAAAGCTCGGCAAGGCGTTGATGCTGCCCGTTGCCGCGCTGCCCGTCTGTGGTATTCTGATGGGTATTGGCTACGCTCTGGCTCCCGCCGTTATGGGTGCTGAAGGTCCTACTACCGGTGCTGCTTACACGGTCGGCTTCCTGCTGGTCAAGGCTGGCGGCGCTCTGATCGATAACATGGCTTGGCTGTTCGCCATCGGCGCAGCTGTCGGCCTGGCAGACGACCATGACGGCACCGCTGGTCTGGCCGGTCTGGTCAGCTTCCTGATGATGCAGCAGCTGCTCAGCCCCGGCGTTGTGGGCGCTGTCCGCGCTGCTGTTGGTTCCACCCTGGAGGAAGGCACCGTCGATTACATTGCTTTCAGCAAGATCGCCGGCAACTCCTTCATCGGCATCCTGGCTGCTGTCATCGGCGCCACCTGCTACAACAAGTTCAAGAGCACCAAGCTTCCGGACTGGTTATCCTTCTTCAGCGGCAAGCGCAGCGTGGCTATCATCACCGCTTTGGTCTCCATCGTTATTTCCGTTATCCTGCTGTTCGTCTGGCCCGTTATCTTCGGCATTCTGGTTGCTCTGGGCAACGGCATTGCCGGCTTGAACGGCATCGGCGCAGGTATCTATGCTTTCCTGAACCGTCTGCTCATCCCCACCGGCCTGCACCACGCTTTGAACAACGTGTTCTGGTTTGACACCATCGGCCTGGGCGACCTGAAACACTTCTGGGCTGGCGAGACCAGTGCTGACGTGGGCTGGGACCTTGGCATGTACATGTCCGGCTTCTTCCCCTGCATGATGTTCGGTATCCCCGGCGCTGCACTGGCTATGGTCCGCACCGCAAAGAACAAGAAGGCTGCTATCGGTCTGGTTGTTTCCGCCGCTATCTGCGCTTTCGTCTGTGGCGTTACCGAGCCGTTTGAGTTCGGCTTCATGTTCCTGTGCTTCCCCCTGTATGTTGTTTATGCTGCTCTGTACGGCATTTTCACCATCATCACCTACTACTCCGGTTTCCGCGCTGGCTTCTGCTTCTCCGCAGGCGCAACGGACCTGGTTTTCTCCGCTTCCCTGCCCGCAGCTGCCAAGACTTGGATGATCATTCCTCTGGGCATTGCCGCTTTTCTTGTGTTCTACTTTGTCTTCTACTTCGCTATCACCAAGTTTGACCTCAAGACCCCGGCCGTGAGGACGACGATGTGGAAGAAAGCGAAAAGAACATCAAGCTTTCCAACAACAACTACACTGCGATTGCTACCGGTGTTCTGGCTGCTGTCGGCGGCAAGGAGAACATTACCGGTGCTGACTACTGCGCAACCCGCCTGCGCCTTGAAGTGAAAGATTCTTCCGCTGTGAATGAAAAGGCTGTCAAAGGGCTGCCGGTGCTGCCGGTGTCATCCGCCCGTCCAAGACTTCCTGCCAGGTTGTCATCGGGCCTCAGGTTCAGTTCGTGTTCGATGAACTGAAGAAGATGCTGTAATTTAAGTAACAGCAAGGGCAAGGGTTCTGGTTCCTTTGTTCCACGCCGCAGGCTGGCCGCCATGGCCCTGCCTGCGGCTTTTTGTTTTGGTGGGCAAAAGCTGGCGTTTAACTCTTTCTTTTCTTGCTTGATTATGTTAAAATCAGAACTATAAATGCCTCCTGCGGGTTTGCCGCAGCGGCAAAAATACACTACCCAAGGAGGTACTTTGTAACATGAACTCATTCCAACGCATCTGCCGGTCGCCTGCTTTTTTTGGTGCTGGCCCTGATTTTGTGCGCTGCCGTGATTGCCGGCGGCGTTGCCCTGGTCCCCGCCGCCCCCAAGGTTTGGATCGTGATCCCCGTGCTGCTGGCTGTGGCCGCGGTTATCTGCTTCTTTGTGGCGCGCTCCACCAGCAAGGCCGCGCTGCAAAAAAAGAAAGAGGCGGAAAACGAGGGTGTGGTAAAAAGCCGACCTTGACCATGCCGGCATCGCCGCCAACATTCTGGCTGCGCTGGGCGGTAAGGCCAATGTGCAAAAAGCCAGCTGCTGCGCCACACGGCTGCGCTTCCAGCTGAAAGACGGCGCTAAGGTGGATGAAAAGGCACTCAAATCCGCCGGGGCTTCCGGTGTGATCCGCTCCACCCCCACGGCCTGTCAGGTCATTCTTGGCACGCAGGTCCGCTTTGTTTACGAAGAACTGCAAAAGCTGTTGTAAGGCAGCGTTCCCCATCCTGGTTCCGGCTTCCGGAGCCAGGATTTTTGTTATATTTTCCTAAAAAATATTTCTTTTTTTTTTCTCTCTTTTTTTCTACAATCTCTAGTTTCTTTGTGGTGTTTGTGCTATACTATAGGTAATGGCTGTCCGCGCACAAAAAAGAATAAGGAGATGTTCCGCATGAAAATTATTCGTGCAAAGATTATTATGATATGTCCCGCAAAGCGGCCAATATCATCTCGGCACAGGTCATCATGAAGCCCAACTGCGTGCTGGGCTTGGCAACCGGCGGCACCCCCGTTGGCACCTACAAACAGCTGGTTGAATGGTACAACAAGGGCGACCTTGATTTTGCGGAAGTAAACACCGTCAACCTGGACGAATACCGCGGTCTGCCCCGCGAGCATCCCGAAAGCTACTGGTCCTTCATGCACCGTAACCTGTTTGACCTGGTCAACATCCGCCCCGAAGCCATCCATATGCCTGCCGGCACCAACATGGATGCTGCTGCCGAGTGCTCCCACTATGATGAAATCATCCAGCATCTGGGCGGCGTGGATCTGCAGCTGCTGGGCATTGGCCACGATGGCCACATTGGCTTTAACGAGCCGGGTGCCGCTTTTGAGCTTGGCACCCACTGTGTCCACCTGACCAAAGAGACCATTGAGGCCAACAAGCGCTTCTTTGACAACAACGAAGATCTGGTCCCGAAAGAAGCCTACACCATGGGCATCAAAACCATCATGCAGGCCCGCAAGGTTCTGATGGTTGCCAACGGCGTTGGCAAGGCTGACATCATTAAGAAAGCTTTCTTCGGCCCCGTCACGCCGGAAGTTCCCGCTTCCATCCTGCAGATGCACCCGGATTTCACCCTGGTGCTGGATGCCGAAGCTGCTTCCAAGCTGGACTAAACGTATCGCTCAAGCCCTTACTGCATAACTGATAAGAGGGAATTTCTCAATGATTATCAAAAATGCAAGAATTTATACGCCGGAACATACCTTCAAAACAGGGGATCTGACCATCCGGGATGGCCGCATTGCCTTTTGGTGCGCCCCCCGCTGGAGGGCGAGGAAGTTCTGGATGCCAACGGTGCCTATGCTCTGCCCGGTTTGGTGGATATTCATTTCCACGGTGCTGTCGGGCATGATTTCTGCGATGCCGATGAAGCCGGTTTGCAGGCCATTGCCGATTTTGAGGCCAGCAAAGGCGTGTTGGCCATCTGCCCCGCCACCATGACGTTCAGCGAGGAGATTTTGAACGGCATTATGGATGTGGCCGCTGCCCACAAGAACGGCCAGGGTGCTGACTTGGTCGGCATCAACATGGAAGGCCCCTACATCAGCCCCAAAAAGATCGGCGCACAGAACCCCAAGTATGTGCAGGGGGCCGATGCCGCCATGTTCCGCCGGCTGCAGGCACGCAGCGGCGGGTTGATCGCTGGTGGACGTTGCCCCGGAAGAACCCGGCAATCTGGATTTTATCCGTGACTGCCACAACGAGGTGTGCATCTCGATTGCCCACACCTGCACGGATTATGATACCGCCAAGGCTGCGTTTGCCGCCGGTGCGTCCCACATGACCCACCTGTACAACGCTATGCCCGGCATCACCCACCGCGCCCCCGGCCCCATTATTGCCGCGCTGGAAGACGGTGCCGATGTGGAGCTGATTACCGATAATGTTCACATTCACCCCGCTGTGGTGCGCTTTACCTTTAACACCTTCGGGGATGACCATGTGATCCTGATTGCAGACAGCATGATGGCCTGCGGGCTGCCGGACGGCGCTTATAGCCTGGGCGGCCAGGCCGTTACGGTGCGCGGCCCCCGCGCCACCCTGACCGAGCACCCCGATACCATTGCCGGCAGCGCTACCTGCCTGTATGACTGCATGCGCCGTGCTGTGTGCGAGATGGGCGTTCCGCTGGAAAGCGCGGTGCGCGCCGCGACCGAAAACCCGGCCCGGAGCATTGGCGTTGATGCTGATTATGGCTCTTTGGCCGCCGGGCGCTATGGCAACGTGGTTCTGGCCGATGATGACCTGAACATCCTTGCCGTGGTGCAAAAGGGCAAAGTTATCCACGATAACCGCTGAACTTGTTGAAAATCCGGGCGCTTGCCAAAAGCGTCCGGATTTTTTGTTTTGCTCCCTGTACGCCGCTGCTGCGGCTTTTTCTGCACAGTGCTTTTTTAGGCAACACCGCACAATTCCCGCCTTGCGGCTTAAGCACCGCTCCGGCAGCTGCGGCACTTAGAATGATGCGGTATTGCCTTTACAAAAACGGTACAGACTTTATAATGGATAAGTATGCTGTCGGGTACTCTGCCCGCAGCGAACGGTTAAAACGGAAAGGAGCGATCTTATGATCCGCTTTGAATGTGATTATGGCGAGGGTGCCGCCCAGCCGGTGCTGGACCTGCTGCAAAAAGACCAATCTGGAACAGACCCCCGGTTACGGCATGGACGATTACTGCGATCAGGCCCGCGGCCTGATCCGTAAACTGTGCGATGCCCCGGATGCCGGAGTCCACTTTTTGTGGGTGCCACCCAGGCCAACTTTACCGTGGTGGATGCCCTGTTAAAACCCTGGCAGGGCGTGCTGTGTGCCGACAGCGGGCATATCAATGTACATGAAACCGGCGCGGTGGAAGCCACCGGCCACAAGTGCCTTTGCCCTGCCCAGCGTGCAGGGCAAAATTACCGCCCAGCAGGTGAGGGATGCTTACGACGCTCACTGGGCCGATGCCAGCCACGAGCACATTGCCCAGCCCGGCATGGTGTATATCTCCAACCCCACTGAGGACGGCACCCTGTACACCAAGGAGGAGCTGACCGACCTTTCCGCCACCTGCTATGACTGCGGCCTGTGCCTGTTTGTGGATGGTGCCCGCATGGCTTACGGCCTTGCCAGCGAAGCCAATGACCTGAACCTGCAGGATTACGCCAACCTGTGCGATGTGTTTTACCTGGGCGGAACCAAGTGCGGTGCGCTGTTTGGCGAAGCCGTTGTCATCAATAACCCCGATCTGGACCAGGATTTCCGCTACGCCATCAAGCAGCACGGCGCCATGCTGGCCAAGGGCCGCCTGCTGGGGCTGCAATTCCTTGCCCTGCTGAACGGCGAGGACGGCACCGGTTCCAGCCCCTATTACACTATGGCCGCTAAGGCGGACCGCCAGGCCATGCGCATCCGCGCTGCGTTTGAAGCAAAGGGCTGCGCCATGCTGTTTGATACCCCCACCAACCAGCAGTTCCCCATCCTGCCCAACAGCTGGTACAATGCCCTGAGCGAGAAGTACGCCATGACCCTGACCGCCAAGCCGGACGCCGAGCACACTGCCGTGCGGTTCTGCACCAGCTGGGCCACCCGTGACGAGGACGTAGATGCCCTGTTGGCGGATATTGCCAGTCTGTGATGATAAAGTATATTCTGAAATAATAAACGATGCGCCCTTTGCGTTGGGCAGGCTGCGAAGCCTTGGCCGCTGCAAAGGGCGCATGTTTTTTTCGTAACAAATTGGAAAGGAAGGAGAAGGAGGAGAAATGTATGTAAAGCCGGTTGCCCGGCATTGTTGGTTGTCTGGCCTTCGCCGGCGGCCGCTGCGATTGCTGCGGGCGTCTGGCATGGCGAAGGACGCAGTGGATGTTTTAAAACGTCGTTTACGTTTTTGTTTCTCTCTTTCGAGTACACTGTTATTATACGGGCAGATTATGGAAACCTCGTTAAAGAGTTCTGAACGATTTGGTAAGATTTGGTGAACAAATTTTGAATAAGCAAAAGCGATGCCAATAAGCCCAAAAGCACACAAAAAGCGGCTGGCCGTGCAGGTGATTTTGTCTGTACGGCCAGCCGTTTCGCTTTTTATCGCTTTATTTTAGCCTTTGGTTTTCTGCACGCGCTTGTCGCACCTGGTGGCCAGGCGGGTGCCAATGCTTTGCAGCACCTGTACCAGCACAACCAGTAGCGCAGTTGCAAAAATTTCCAGCACCAGGTTATAGCGGTAGTAGCCATAGTTGATGGCAACCTTGCCCAGGCCGCCGCCGCCGATCACACCTGCCATAGCGCCATAGCCCAGAATGGTTGTGGCAGCAATGGTTGCGTTGGCAATCAGGCTGGGCATGCTTTCGGGGATCAGCACCTTGGTGATGATCTGCAGCGGGGTTGCCCCCATGCTCTGGGCTGCTTCCACCACGCCGGAATCCACCTCACGGATGCTGGTTTCCACCAGACGGGACACAAACGGGAAGGATGCAATGACCAGCGGCACAATGGATGCCACCGTGCCAATAGAAGTGCCCACGATCAAGCGGGACAGCGGAATGACAATGATCATCAAGATCAAGAACGGCACACTGCGCAGCAGATTGATCACGCCGTTCAGCAGCCGCATAACCCAGCGGGGCAGCGGGCGCACACCACCGGGCTCACCCGTTACCAGCAGCACACCAAGCGGCAGGCCGATGACCAGTGCAAACAGGGTGGCCACCACGGTAGAGTAAAAAGTGTCCCAGGTTTCTGCCGGAATGGAAGGCAGAACATCCAAAAAAGTCTGCCAGTCCTTCGATGCAAAAAATTCAGCCATTGCTGCCCACCTCCTCGTAGGTAATGCCGGGATAATTCTTGATGTAATCCAGCGCCTTGGCAGCGCCTTCGCCTTCCGGCAGGGCCAGCAGCATGCTGCCCAGCGTCTGGCCGTTTACCACGCGGGTGTCCGCTGCCACAATCGAAACCAGCGCCCCGCACTCAATGGCCAGGCTGGCCACCAGCGGCTTATCAGTCGTCTGGGTGCCGTTAAAGGCAACACGCACCATTTTTTCGGCCGGGCAGCAGCTCGCGCTCCGGCGTACCCGCCGGGAACACCAGCCGCTTGGCAGCGTCGGAATGCGGGTTCGAGAAGATATCCCGCACGCTGCCCTGCTCTACCACGGTGCCGTTATCCAAAATGGCAACGTGGCTGCAAACGTCTTCCACCACGCTCATCTGGTGGGTAATGATAACCACCGTAATGCCCATTTCGCGGTTGATCTTCTGGATCAGCTGCAAAATGGCGTGGGTGGTGTTGGGGTCCAAGGCACTGGTGGCTTCGTCACACAGCAACACCTTGGGGTTGGTGGCCAGGGCACGCGCAATGGCAATGCGCTGCTTTTGCCCGCCGGAAAGCTGCGCCGGGTAAGCGTCCGCCTTGTCCGGCAGGCCAACCAGCTCCAGCAGCTCCCTGGCGCGGGCTGTGGCTTTCTCTTTGGGCACACCGGCCAGCTCCATAGGGAAGCAGATGTTCTTCAGGCAGGTGCGCTGCATCAGCAGGTTGAACTGCTGGAAGATCATCGTGATCTCCCGCCGGGCATCACGCAGCTCTGCGGGGCTCAGCTGCATCATTTCGCGGCCGTTCACGATCACCTTGCCCTCGTCCGGGCGTTCCAGCATATTGATGCACCGCACCAGCGTGGACTTGCCTGCGCCGGACATGCCGATAATACCGTAAATATCGCCGTCCTGAATTTCCAGGTTGATGTCGTTCAGGGCAACCACCGTTGCGCCCGCCGCGGCAAACCGCTTTGTCAGGTGTTGGATCTGGATCATAATTTCTGGCTCCTTAATCCCAAAATTCCCTGTGTCCGGAGGTGGGCACAGGGGATAATGAGAGTTTACTTTTTATTTAGGGCAATACCGCATCATTCCCGCCTGACGGCTTAAGCACCGCTCCGGCGGCTGCGGCACGGCATCTGCGTTGTCAAAATGCTCGATAATGTCGGGTTGCGGTACCCGCATCGTGCTTCGGGGGCAAAAACCCCTCGCACTCTGCGACCGCTGCCCCTGCTTCGGTTCGCTGTTTCCGCCACTGGCGGCGCTCACCTTTGCAGCATCCAGTATTATCCGCGCTTTTGGCTTAGCATCTGCCGCACCTCGCTCGCCGTATCGGCATCTTAGAATTATGCGGTATTGCCTTAGAAAACGGCAACCACCGCACCGTCATAGGTGGAATCGATGTAATCCTTCACGGTCTGGCTGGTCAGGGCAGCAACCAGTGCCTTGATGGCGGGCTCGTTCTCGTTGCCTTCTTCTACAACCAGCAGGTTGGCGTAGGTCTGGGCAGCTTCAGAGGTTTCATCCTCAACGGCCAGGGCGTCCTTGCTGGCAGAGAAGCCAGCCTCGGCAGCATAGTTGCCGTTGATAACAGCAAAGTCAACGTCGGACAGGGTACGGGGCAGCTGGGCAGCTTCCATCTCTACCAGCTCAATGTTGTGGGGGTTATCCACAACATCGTTCTTGGTGGCGCCAGGCCAGCATCCTCTTTCAGGGTAATGATGCCCTGGGCGCCCCAGCAGCTGCAAGGCACGGGCTTCGTTGGTGGCATCGTTGGGAACTGCAATCTTGGCACCGTCAGCCAGGTCGTTCAGGCTCTTGGTCTTGCCCGGGTACAGGCCAAACGGCTCGTAATGGATGGCGGCAACGCTTACCAGGTGGGTGTTGTTCTTCTCGTTAAAGTCCTCCAGGTAGGGGCCGTGCTGGAAGTAGTTGGCATCCACTTCGCCAGACTCGGTTACCAGGTTGGGCTGCACATAGTCGGTATATTCAACCACATCCAGGGTGATATCTGCCTTTGCCAGGATATCGCCAGCCACTTTCAGAATCTCGGCATGCGGCACGGGGGAAGCAGCCACCTTGATGGTGGTGCCAGCCAGTGAAGCATAGTCAACGGCAGCATCATAGCCATCACCGGTAAAATCGACGGCATCGGAGGCATCCGATGCAGTTTCGCTGGAAGCAGTGCTGGCGCGCTTCGCTGCCGGAAGCGGCCTCAGAGGTGGAAGAAGCGGCAGTAGAACCGCAAGCGGCCAGGCTGAGTGTAAGGGCTGCGGCCAGAACAGTAGAAATCAGCTTTTTCATGGTTGTTATCTCCTTTTTGTTACGGTTATTTTTCCGGTTTGTGTTTGTTTTAAGTTATGTTGTGGTGTTCCCTCAAACAGCGCAACACATTCGCACACCGGGCTGCTTACAGCGGGGACTGTATTTCATTGGTAACCCACCCTTTCTATCCAGATAAACGCGGGGATAAAATATTTATATAAAGCAAAAAGCGGCGGCGTACCGTTCCCGGCACGCCGCCGCTGCACCCCTGCTGTTAAATGCGCGCAGGGAAAACAGGTACAGGCCGCCGGAGCAAACTGCACATGCACATCATCATACCATCACGGCGTTCTGCGGTTTTCATTCTGACAGCACTTCCTTTCCCTGCTGAACCAGCACCTTTGTGGTGCGGCACATTTGTTTTTTGCTATGGCGCAAGTATAGCCCCATTTGGCGCGGTTGTCAAGCGTATTTGTACATTTCAGCATTTTCCTATAAGTTTAGCAGGTTTGTAGAGTGTAAAATCTGCAATATGTCAGAAAATCGCCGCGGCCCGCCCCGCCTGGCAGCGCCAAAGGCTTGCCGCACGGGCAAAAATCTGCTATGATAAAGGCATCAGACATCAGGAGGCATTAACACCGTGAAGTTTTCAACCAAGGACCGCTATGCACTGCTTTTGATGGTGGAACTGGCCAGCGCCACCCCCGGGGAGTATCTGCCCCTTAAAGCAGTCAGCGATAATCAGGGCATCAGCGTAAAATATCTGGAGCAGATCGTTGCCCCGTTAAGCAAAGCCGGCCTTGTAGAAAGCGGCCGCGGCAGCCAGGGCGGCTACCGGCTCAGCCGCCCTGCCGCCCAGATCACTGCGGGCGATATCCTGCGCGCGGTGGAGGGCGAGATTGTCCCCGTTCCCTGCCTTGCCACTTCCGCAGAAAGCTGCCCCCACCGCGCCCAGTGCGAGACCCTGGGCTTTTGGGAAGGGCTGAACCAGGTCATTAACCAGTATATTGACAGCGCCACGCTGGAAAAGCTCAGCAGCGAATATCTTTCCCATTAAGGCACATGATAAAGAGAAAGCGCACGTACCTGCTATCATTACAGGTACGTGCGCTCTTGTTATTTCCTGTTCTTTTGTTTTCCCGGCACTATGCTTCGGGGGTACTATCGCTGTTTTCGGATGCCCAGTCGGGGGTATCTCCCGATCCACTGGTGCCGGAATCTGCGGGCGCATCAGGGGCCGGAGCTTCCGTTGCGGTGGGTTCCTGGGTCGGTTCCTGGGTCGGTTCCTGCGTTGCAGCATTGGGGTCCTGTGCGCCGCAGCGGGTGCAGTAGCCGTTCTGGAAGTCATGCCCCAGGGCATTCACATACTCGCTCTTATAATCCTTGCTGGAATCCTCATTGCAGTGGTAGTAGGTGTAGCCCTGCTCCGTGCAGGTGGGGGCGATGATCTCACTCCAATAGGTGTATTCCGGGTCCGGGGTCGCGGTGGCATAGCTGCCGCTGGTGCCGTCTGCCCAGTCGGGTCCATCTGTTGTGCCACTTTCGGCATCAGGCTCTTTGGTTGCCTGCGGTTTGGCCGTTGCTGTTGTCGTGCTGGGGTCTGTCACAATGTCTTTTTTCCTGTAGAAACATCCTTATCGTCTGTATGGGTCGGGTTCGTTGTCAGTGCGGGGCGGTCATCCTCTGTAATATAGCTATGTGTACGAATGTACTTGAATAACGCATCCATACCATCTTCTGTCAGATGGATACCATCACCAGCAACATAACCACTTTTTGGCATATCCGGTAGAAGCATCTTTCAGCGCTTCGGCACTGTTCAGGAATTTCCAGTCATTTTCCTGGCACATCTGCACCAGTGCCTTGTTGTATTCGTCCACCTGCGTCTGGGTCAGGTTCTGGTTAGAATGCTGCTGGCCCAGCGGCGGAATAGCGTTCACAATGATATCCACACTGGGGTAAGCATCCTGCACAGCCTTGATGCCCTTGGCGTAATCGCTGGCAAAGCTGGAAGCGCTGTAGCTGGAGCTTAAATCGTTGGTGCCGAACGTCAGGATCACACGGCGCGGCTGCATGAGTGCAACAGCCTGTGCCATGGTCTGGTATCCGCTGTACCCCTGAAACTGCACGCAGGCAAACGTTGCCAGCGATTTGCCGGCCATGCCGACAGAACCGATTGCATTATTTTTTGTGCAATAATTTCCATGTAGACCACCTCGGTACATACGGGCGGTGTTGGAATCGCCAAGGAAGAGTGTTTCGTCCACATAGCTCTGGCCCGCATCGGCGCTTTCTTCCAGAATGGTGGAGCTGTACTTGTTGGTATCGATCGTATTTTGGTTTTTATCATAGCTGCTGTCCGCCACAAGAGGGTTCCTGGGTGGCGGCGGAATCCGCTGTGTTATCATTCTGCCGTGTGGTGCTGCCCAAGCCGCGCACAATAAAGAACGCTGCCCCCACGGTGATGAGCACCGCTGCAAAGCACAGCACCAACACCAGATACATTTTTTCTTTTACATCCATCCCGGCACGGGTCGTTTGTTTTGCCATGATATTTCCTTTCCGTTCCTGGCAGGGTTGCCTGGTATCTATCAGGGGTGTAATGCCCTTGTGGCAACACCGCACAATTCCCGCCTTACGGCTTAAGCACCGCTCCGGCAGCTGCGGCACGGCATCTGCGTTGCCAAAATGCTCGATAAGACATCCAGTATTATCTGCGCTTTTGGCTTGGCATCTGCCGCACCTCGCTCGCCGTATCGGCACTTAGAATTATGCGGTATTGCCCTTGTATTTTCTGACCTCAATACATAGGTTCTATTTTACACCATTTTGCGCTTCAGCACCAGTGGTTTCCGTTTTTTCATATTTTTTGCACAAAAAATGGCACCTGCCATTTGCGGCAGGTGCCATTCAGGTAATATATTTTATCGCTTATTTTCCATGGCTGCGCTTATTCTGGTTTATCGGCTGCGGGCAGCAGGTTTGCTTTGCGCAGAGCGGGCACCAGCGCCAGGAACAGCACCACAGCGCACACGGTGGACAGCAGAGAGTTGATCAGGGTAACGCCGCTGGTGATCTTGGCCACAGTGGAAGCCAGGTCAGCCTCTTGACCAAAGATATAGCGGTTACGGAAGTAGCCCAGGAACGGGTCGGTGAACACATTGACCAGCAGGCCACTGAATGCAGAGCCGATAACGGCAACGTAATACTTAACGCCGTCCGCTGCGCTGAGATCCTGCAGCTTGAACACCTTGTGAGCAAACACGCCGCAGACAATGCCGATGATGAATTTAAGGATAAAGGTGGTGATGGCATAGCCCGGATCACCGGCCATGATATCGGCCAAAAGCAAGGCCGATGGCACCAGCCAGGCCGCCGGAAACGCCGTCCAGCATCAGGGCGGTCAGTGCGGTAAAGGTGTTGCCCAGGTGGAAAGAAGAACCGGTGCCCAGCACGTTGGGAATGCGGAAAAACTCATACGCAACAAAGCTGAGCGCAGCCATAATACCGATGGTTGCAATTTTTGGGTGGTGAATTTGGTTTTGCTGAGTGCAGCGATCAGGATACCGAGCGCCACAACAACGAACAGCAGGAGCCACATAACAGCAGTAGACATGGATGATACTTCCCCTCATTTTGCTATTTTCCCCGTTCCTTTGTAGTCTATTTACTTGACAAAGGAAACCGCTTGGGATATGCTCTATTATAATCTTATCTGGCATGATATAAATGGCCAGTAAATTTATTTTTTATGGTGCCAGATTATAAAACGTAAGGGGGAACCGCCATGATTGAACTGCATCCTGAAAAAAAAAATGCCGCTGTATGAGCAGCTCTATAACGCACTTGCGCAGGATATCCGCTCCGGTGCCTTGCAGCCGGGCAAGGCTTTTGCTGGGGCGGCGCACCATGGCGGCCCAGCTTGGCATCAGCACCAACACAGTGGATACTGCCTATCAGATGCTTGCGGCGGAAGGGCTGGCCGTCACCCGGCCCCGCAGCGGCTTTTTGTTCAGGAAACCGGCGGCATGCTGCACACCCGCCCGCAGCACAGCGTGGTTCCCGCCCCAAAAGCCACACCAAAAAAAATACAGTCAGCAATCAAGACGATATTTTATACGATTTGTCAACCGGCAGTATAGATACTTCCCTCTTTCCTGCCCGCAGCTGGGGGCGCATCCAAAAGGAACTGATGTACCAGCGGCCGGAGCTGCTGCAGCGGGGTGATATGCAGGGGGATGAAAACCTGCGCGCCCAGATTGCCGCCTACCTTGGCGAATACCGCGGCGTGGACTGCACAGCGGATCAGGTCGTGGTCGGGGCCGGGGTGGAGTACCTGCTGGGCTGCCTGGCACACCTGTTTGCGGGCAGCACCGCCGCGGTGGAAAAACCCCGGCTACAGCCGCACCCGCGCCGTACTGGAAAACAACGGCATCCCCCTGCGTACCGGTGGAAATTGACGAAAGCGGTCTGCCGATCCGCGCGCTAGAGCAAAGCGGAGCCAACCTGTGCTATGTTACCCCCAGCCACCACTTTCCCACCGGCGTTACCATGCCGGCCCCCGGCGCGCGCAGCTGTTAGCCTGGGCCGCCGCCAAACCAGGGCGCTTTATCCTAGAAGATGACTATGACTCAGAGTTCCGCTTTGCCACCCGCCCACTGCCCAGCTTACAGGGCATGTCCGGCGCCAACGGGCCGGTGGTGTACCTGACCACCTTTTCCAAAAGCCTTGCCCCCGGCATGCGCATTGCCTGCATGGTGCTGCCGCAGGGGGCTACTGGAACGCTACCAGAGCGATTTTTCCATGTACGCCAACACCGTCAGCCGATATGAGCAGCAAACACTGTGTGATTTCATGGCCAATGGTTATTTTGCCCGCCATATTGCCCGGATGCGCCCTGACCTACAAGCGCCGGATGGAAGCCTTTGCCGCCGCCCTGCACGCCGGGCTGGACCCGGATTTAACGCTGACGGGGGCACACTCCGGTCTGCATTTTTTGCTCACATTACCGGGCGCGGGCGGTGAACAGGCCATGGTGCAGGCCGCGGCCAAACAAAGGGTGCGGCTGAAAGGCTTGAGCGAATATTATATGCAGGATGCCGCTCATTGCCGCCCCGATACTGTGGTAGCGGGCTATTCCGGCCTGCAGGCGGAGGACATTCCCGCCGCGGCGGCCGCGTTGGGCCGGGCGTGGCGGCAAATGTCACACTCCATCATTTAATAGGCACGATACAATGTAGGCCCGTCCGGGAACGCCGACCCCTACAAATAATTTATTCGCACATCATAAATTTTGCACGGGTAATACAGCCAAGCTACGGCGGGGTCAGGTGACCCCGCCCTACCGGGCAATTTGCGGCGTTATTCCCCTGCTCCCCATCCTCAGCACCTCCTGCACCGTCTGCTGCCCGTTTTCCGTCAGGGGCAAGCTCCCCTTCGGGGCGGCTGATTAAGCTGGGCAGGGCGGTTTCCACTACCAGTGCGGGGACGGTGCTGAAATAGTTGAATACACTTTCCAGCGTGTTCCAGTCCTGCGCCTGCAAATCCGTTAAAATGCGGGCACTGGCCTGCCGTGCCTGGCCTGGCAGGGCGGCAAGCTGCTGGGGGTTTTGGCGGAATAAGGCCGCGGTGTAAAGCTGCCAACAGCCGGGCTGCTCCGGCATCAGTCTGCTCTGCCCCCAAATCACGCAGAGCGGTCTCGGCAGTGGCGCCTCGATTTCTGCCACAGAGTTCTGGTGGGGGTCTGTATCCTCCTGCAACGCGGCCATATCCAGCCGCACGGTGGTGCCCTGCTCCCCAAAAGCTGGCATAGCAGCTGGGCGTGGCCGCAAGGTAGTGTTGCGGGGCGGTACCAAGGGTATCCCCAGCAGCTGAGCTGCCCGTGCCGGGCCAGCCGCCAGATAAGCTGCGGCCAGCGTTGTGGTGCCGCTGGGGCGGCAAGCTGCATGTTGCCGGGCAAGCCGCACAGAGTCAGCGTGGCGGCAGGGGCATCCATGCGCAGCAGGATAAATTCGGGTTCCTCTTTCTGCACCGCCAACAACAGGCTGCCCATATAGCGGGACGCCGGGTCTACCTGCACTGCCGTGCCCGCCGCATTGGCGCGGCGCACGCGCTCCTGCATCTGGCGCTGCATGGCAAAATACTCCACCAGCCCAACCATGGGCAGCAACAGCAGCAGGGTAAGCGCCAACGCGCTGAAAAAATAACCGTATCCGCATAAAACACACTCCTTTGCCGCATACTGTAATTACAGTTTAGGCCGCCGGAACGCAGCTTAAACCCAACGCAAAACAAAGGAGTGTTTGCCCATGCTTCATCGCCCTTACGGCCCACGTGGCGCGGAAAGTGAAGACCCCGAATTTTGGACCGACCTGACGCGGAACAGCGACTTTTTGCCGGAGCCCGGCATTGTCAACCCGGTGCTTCGCAGCGCCCAGGAACCTTATACCCCTGCCGATGCCCACCAGGACCGGCAGACCATTGACGACGAAAACCTTGCCAGCCACAACGACCCGCTTGGCAGCTGGACCGGCGTTCCCGACCAGGCGGACGAAATGCCGACCCAGGACCAGGACGACCTGTAACCACACATAAAATAACAGGCACAGCCTTTTGCCGCATTGCGGCGCGTAAGGTTGTGCCTGTTGTTTTAGGCAATACCGCACAATTCCCGCCTAACGGCTCAAGCACCGCTCCGGCGGCTGCGGCACTTAGAATTATGCGGTATTGCCTTTACTTTTTGTTCCATTATACCCGGCGGTAAGCAAGGAAGCGGAAGCCGATTTCGGTCGTCAGGCTCTGCTTTGCCGCAAGGCGGGAGTGCCCCGACGTGCGGGGTTTCCCAGAAATAGGGGGGTCATGGCAAACAGGTTGCGGATCTGGTCGCCCTCCACCGTGATGGTATCCGTCACGGTGCGCTCTCCGATCAGGGTAAAGCCGGAGTATTCTGTCTGCTGTTCTGCGTTTTCATACGGCTCATCGTACAGAACTTCTTTCAACCCGTACAAATGCCGTGCCGTTGGCACTGCGTACAGCAGCACACCGCCGCTGCGCAGCACCCGGCAGAAACTCCTGCCCGGCAAAGGGTGAAAAAGATGTTCAGCAGAACATCCGCCCAGCCATCCCGCACCGGGGCGCTGAAGCTGCCGCCCACCGCAAAAGCAGCTTCCGGCAGTAGCTTTGCCGCAAGGCGGATGGCATCCTTGGAAAGGTCGAACCCGGCCAGTACGCAGGGACGGCCCTGGGCGGCAAAGGCATCATACACCACGCGGTCATAGCTGCCTTCGCCGCAGCCGGCATCCAGCAGGTGGGTCTCACCGCATTCGGGTGCGTATTCCAGGCAGAGCTCGGCCAGCGCTTTCTGGAACGGGGCATAATACCCCGCCTGCAAAAAGGCACGGCGGGCGCGCACCATGGCTTTGCCGTCACCGGGGTCCGCCGCATGGCGCTTCTGGATGGCCAGCAGGTTGACATACCCTTCCTGGCCATATCATAGCTATGGCCCTGGGGGCAGCGCAGCGAGGTTCCCAGCGGCATCAATGCGCCGCCGCACACCGGGCAGCGCAGGGGCCGCTGCCGCCTGCGGGGTCATTCGTCATCCTCCGCCGGAACCAGATTTTCCGCCGGAACGGACAGCAAGTGGAACTCTGGCACCAGCTCCGGCAGCGGACCTTCGCCCGCAATGGGGGCGGTAGCTCCGCCGTGGGCGGCCATATACTCTTCAAAGTTGGCAAACTTCTGTTTGGGCGGGCGGCGGGGAAATCATCTCCAGGCCCGGATCTTCCTCTCGCGGTTCACGGTTCACCCGGCTGCGGGGGCTGGCTGGCTGCAGGGCGCGCCGCGGCGGGCGCGGCGGTTCCGGTGCAGGGGCTGCGGGGGCACGGCGGGCAGCATTGCGCTGCGGGGGCTGCGTGACAGGTTCCTGCGGCGGGCGGCGGCGCGGCGGCTGGGGGTGGGCTGGGACTTTTGCTGCCCGCGCGGGGGTTGGCCGTTCAGCTGCGGAGCCACAGGGCGGGCCTGATTGGCATTATTGGGGCGTGCAGGGCGCTGGGCCGGTTTGAGGGCAGCGGGCTTTGCCGCATTGCTGCGGTTGTTCAGGGCCGCCTGCCGGGGCGGGCAGGGGCGGGATGCATCTTTGGGCTGTGGGGCCCGTGGGGCGGGGTTCTGGGCCGGGGCATCCCCATGGGGGGTGTGGCGGCGGCGACGGCGGCGCGCTGCTGTGGACTGAGCATCGCGCACGGCGGGCTCAGCGTTTTTTCGTTGTTCGGCATAATTGGCTCCCTGTATCGTCAGTCCGGCATGGTCAGACTGCGGCATTCATTATAGTAACGTTTTTCCTCGGCATGGCCCATGCTGAAAGTCTTGCGCGGCAGCACGCCGCCCAGCACAACACCTTTGAACAGGTCTGCTTTGGCAAAGTCCGGCATCAGCAGGGCTGTGGCCGGTTTGGCGGGGTCTGCAGCCATGGCGCGGGCAGCCGCGGCACCGTGGATGTAATCCACCGTCACGCCGGGGTTCTGGGCCAGATAATCCCCAATAAAATGTTCCGTGGCGCCCACGGCCAGCGGGTCCGGGGGTGTTGGCGGCGTCAAAGGTGATCTCTGCACCGGCACCGGCCAGCACGATATGCTGGTCGCCGCCCTGGAGGGCTGCGCCGTGCTGTTCCAACCAGCTGCCAAAGTCTGCGGCAACGGTGTTGGCGTCCACGCCAAACAGCACACGGTGGATGGGCTCAATCTCAATCGCCGGGGAATGCACGTTGCACACTTCCGCCAGGCACCAGCGCGCCGGGTGGGTCTGCTGCTGTTCCGGCGGCAGGGTGGGTTTCAGTTCTTCCCAATAGGCTTTTGCTGTGGCAAGGGAATGGTTGCCATCACCAACCGCCAGCGTCATGGGGGGCTGGCCGGCTGCGGCAGGCCAGCGTGCGGCAAAAGCAGCGGCATCGCCAAGGTTTGCCAGCGCAGTGTTGATCTGCTCCACCAGCGCGGGGTCCTCCACGGCCCAACCGGCCAGGTGGCCGCCGTTCAGCATCAGCGCGCCATCATACAGCAGCGGCAGCTCCGCCTTATGGGCGGCAATGGGTTCAATCAGGGTACAGGCTTCATCGTCGGCCAACATCATCACATGCGGGGTTTCCAGCTGGGCCCCGCGGCGGATCTTGAGCCGGGGCGGGATGCGCGCCACCACTGTGCTCTCGCTGGGGCGGATGGCGGGCTTGCTGCCTTTTTTAAAGCTGTACTGTTCCAGGTCCACAGCACCAACCAGACCCTGGCGGATGGTACCGTCCATCTGGGTGCGCTCCACATACACATAGCCATGTACACAGCGGGTCAGCAGGTTATCGCGGTAATCCTGCATGGCCGCACGGATCGCCGCAAGGCGCGATTCTTCCTGCGGGGTTCCAAGGTAAGCTTCCGGCAGAACAATGTGCAGGGTGCTGGGTTTCCCCCTTTGCCAGTTCCTCCGCTTTCTGCCAGTATTCCGGCTGGGAGGTAAACTGATCCACCGCAATGCAGGCCCACGGGTCCAGCGGGGTCGCTGCACCGGGCAGCAGGATATCAGCAGGGACAAAACAATTCTGCATGGTAATCACTCCTCTTTCACGGATGCCGTTTTTACGTCCGGGCGCGGCTCAATCCACAGTACCAACCAGCCCGTAAATTGCCAGCGAGAGAATGCCGATATAAATCAGCACACTGGGCAGGCCACGGAATATATGTGGGATATCTTTGCTGCGCAGCCGGCGGCGGCCTTCATCCACCACCAGCACGGCGACCAGGTAGCCCACGCCGCTGCCAAAGCCGAAGCCGATGGACTGCAGCAGGTTATAGTTCTGGCTGGCTGCAACCAGCAGGGTGCCTAGCACGCAACAGTTGAAGGTTGCGCCGGGCAGCTGTTCGCGGCAGGCATCGCGGCTTTTGGGGAACAGGCCCAACAGCAGCCACACAATGCCCATAGCGATCAGTGAGCAGTTCAAAAATACCAGCGGGCGCAGGGCGTTGACCGGCAGCCAGCCGGGCAGCACCTTTGCCAAAGCGGGCAGCGTTAAGCTTTGGGCAGCCCAACCCATGGGGGGCGCTGATGGTCTGTACCAGAATGATGGGAATGCAGTACTGCCATGTGCTGATTTTGGGGTCGTTGACCAGCTTGTTCAGTCGGGAAACGCCCAGCGCGCGGAAGAACACTGCATTCTCCGCAAACACAGCCATGACGGCGTAGGTCAGGAACTGCGCCACAGCCTGCAAAACGGAAAGCTCAGCGCTTGCGTTTATTGCCATACAGATGACGCACCTCCTCGATCTTATAATGCACATAGGCACCGCCGATGGCGGTCCACACGGCGGCAATCAGGCCAATGATGATAAACCCGGTGCCCGGCTGGTCGGCCAGCGGCAGCGGCGCCACGGGAAATACCACGTTGCCGAACACGGTGCCTTCCGCCAGCAGTTCACGCACAGCCCCCACCAGCAGCACCGAAAAGCAGATATCAATGGTATTGTTGATGCCGCGGCGGAACGCCTCGCCCACCGTTTCCAGGTCGTTGGATTCCATACGTTTGATCACGGCTGGCTCCACTACCAGCATGGGCAGATAGATCCCCAGCAGCGAAAGATCCGCCCCAAACAGGTTGTACAAAATGATATAAGCCGGGATATACACAATAGCGGCAGCGTAAGAGTATACCACACCGCGGAAGCGGTTGCCGGTCAGGTGGCAGATTGCCACAGCCAACATACGGGTTGCCGTTACAAGCAGAATGGCGGCAGCGCACAGCATCCAGGCATTCTGGCCGCTTACAGCAGCCGCCACAATGGGTGCCAGCCCCAGACCGCGCACCATAACGGGGTTATTCAGCCACAGGTGGTCATCATGGATATTCTGGGCCAGCTCTTCCTCGGCCTCTTTGCGGGTCTTGGGCTTATTGGCGGGCTGGACCGTTTTGGGCTTTTCGGCCGTAGGTGCTTCCTGCTTGCTTTCTACCGCTTTCTGCTCCGCCTGGGCGGCGGCCAGGGCTTCCTGCTCGATCTGCTCGGCGGTTTTGCCCTGCTCTGCGGCGCGGCGCGCCTGTTCCAGCATTTCGGGGGTCAGCTGGGGATGATAACGGTTTGGGAATGTTCCTGCAGGGTCGGCTTTTGTTGCTGTTCTTACGGTTCTCTGTGTTGGGCAAGGCGCTTTTCCTCCTTCCGCATGAATCTGATCCTTTCTGCGCGCTGGGCCAGGCGGTCCAGCCATTCGGGGAAAGCACCAGCCAATACAATGGCAAAGCATACGCCGGTTTCGTATACGCTGTAATAGCGGAACGCCGTTGCCATTGCGCCCAGGAACAGGCCGTAAATCAAACGGCTGCTCCAGCGGTTGGGCTGCACCACCGGCTCGCACGCCAGGAATATCCCGCCAAACAGCATGCTGCCGGAAAGCAGGATATACTTTTCCAGGTAGATGCGCTGGCGCACATATTCCCATGGGGCACTCAGGGCTGGAAGTTCGTTCAGGTTGGGCAGCAGCCAGGGCACCAGTACGCATACCGCAAGGTACGGCACAAAGGTAGAAAGCTGCATGTGGCCGCGCACCAGCAGGTACAGCCCACAGGCCACAATGACCAGAATAGCGCAGCAGCCCAGCGGCCCAGCTACATTACCGGTCAACAGGTTGATGGTACTGTCAGACGGCAGGCCGCCGGCAGACAGGGTGGTGTTGCTGCCCTGGGTCAGCACCACTCCGGTGCTGCTGAAAAGTGCCAGCACTGTACCCGGTGCCGGGTAGGACGACATGACTCGCGGCCATGCCAGCGTTGCCGCCACCAATCCCACCGCCGCCGGGTGGAAGGGATAGTGCCCCTCTCCGCCGAACGCTTCTTTGACAAGCACGGCAATGATCGTTGCCGTGACCACCATATAATACGGGGCCGAAGCCGGCATCATCAGCACAATCAGCGCAGCAAAAGCTTCGCTGGAAGGCTCATGTGCGCGGTACCCCGCCGCATGCAGCGGGGTAACAACACAGTCCGCCACATACGCAGTCAGCAGCCCAGCCGCCATCATCAGCAGCGGGCGCGCCCCGTAATAAAACAACTGACCGCCAAAAAGCGGGACAGTACAAAACAAAATGTCCCAATAATAATCATAGTTTACACTTTTGGTGATCTTATCATGACGTTTTGGCATGGATACTCCTTTGGGGGTTACAGCTTCCGAACCTGTTTGGCCAGCGCGGTACGGTCCTGCGCCTTAAAAACGCGCTGCCCATGACCAGCACACTGGCTCCGGCCTGGGCGCACAGGGAGGCGGTTTCGGTGTTAATGCCGCCGTCCACCTCAATGCGGGGGGAAACACCGCGCCGGTTGCACTCTGCCTTGATGGCTGCCACACGGCTGACGGTTGTGGGGATGAACTTCTGCCCGCCAAAGCCGGGCTCCACCCCCATGACCAGCACCAGGTCCAGTTCATCCAGGTAGGGGAACACTGCCTGCGGCGGGGTAGACGGGCTGATGGTCAGGCCCACCAGGCACCCAGTCTCCCGCACAGCGGCAATGGTCTGCCCCACATGGTTGGGCACAGCTTCAATGTGGAAATTGATCAGGTTTGCCCCTGCTGTCGCAAAATCCTGTGCATAGCGTGCAGGGTCGGAGATCATCAGGTGAACATCATAAAATGCTTCCGGCACGGCCTTTTTCAGGCATTTCAGCACCGGCGCGCCATAGGTGATGTTGGGTACAAAGTGGCCGTCCATCACATCAAAATGCACCATGTCTGCACCGCACACCATAGAATCGGCCGTTTCGGCGGCAAGGTTGGCCAGGTCGGCAGACAGGATGGAAACACTCAATTCCGTCATTGCTTTGTCCTTTATCTCAAATTGCACCGCATCATTCCCGCCGCAGCGGTATTTGGAATCATGCGGTTTTGCTATAAATCCTGGTTTACGCCTGCCTTATGCTTTGTACTGGTTGATCTTATCCATCTGCACAGCAACGCAGGCCAGCGCGCTTTCAATTACCTTGTCCATATCATAGTACTTATACTCGCCCAGGCGGCCGCCGAACACAACGTGCGGCTCAGCATCGGCCAGTGCCTTGTACTTGGCGTACAGGGCGCTGTTCTTGTCATCGTTGACCGGGTAGTACGGCTCGTCGCCCGGCTTCCACTCAGCGGAATATTCGCGGCTGATGACCGTCTTGGTGCCCGGCTCGGTGGAGCCGAACTCAAAGTGCTTGTGCTCAATGATGCGGGTGTACGGGGTTTCGGCATCGGTGTAGTTGATGACAGCGTTGCCCTGATAGTTGGGGCAGGCCAGCGTTTCGGTTTCAAAGCGAACGCTGCGGTACTGCAAGGTGCCCAGGGAGTAATCAAAATAAGCGTCAATGGGGCCGGTGTAGATCACACGGTCAGCCAGAGCATCCAGTTCAGCCTTGTTAGCCAGGTAGTTCACACCCAGGCGAACTTCCACACCCTGCAGCATGTTGGCCACCATCTGGGTGTAGCCGCCGTTGGGAATACCCTGATACAGCGCATTGAAGTAGTTGTTATCAAAAAATCAGGCGCACCGGCAGGCGCTTGATGATGAACGCCGGCAGCTCAGTGCAGGGGCGGCCCCACTGCTTTTCGGTATAGTGCTTGACCAGCTTTTCGTAAATATCGGTGCCGACCAGGTTGATGGCCTGCTCCTCCAGGTTTTTGGGCTCGGCGGTAAAGTGGGCAGCGCGCTGCTCCTCGATCTTTGCCTCGGCCTCGGCGGGGGTCACAACGCCCCACATCTTGTTGAAGGTGTTCATGTTGAACGGCAGGTTGTACAGTTCGCCCTTATAGTTTGCCACCGGAGAGTTGGTATAGCGGTTGAACACAGCGAACTGGTTCACATAGTCCCACACTTCTTTATTGTTGGTATGGAAGATATGTGCGCCATAGCGGTGGACATTGATGCCCTCAACATTTTCGGTGTAGATATTGCCGGCAATGTGGTCGCGCTTATCGATCACCAGGCAGCTTTTTGCCTGCCTTGGTAGCCTGCTGTGCAAACACTGCGCCAAACAGACCAGCGCCGACGATCAGGTAATCATACTGTTTCATGGGGAACCTCCTTGTTATTTGGCAGAATGGCTGAACGGATCAGCGGAACGGTTTTTCCACTGCTGCACCTGCTGCAGGTGGAATTCAAAATCGCGGTCATCCTTTGTCAGCTGGCTGGAAAGGATCACGCCGGAAATAAACAGCAAAAGCGCCGCCACCAGTACGCAGGCACACACGATCAGCGTAGGGAAGCGCGGCACAAGGCCGGTGGCAAAATATTCGCCCAGAACAGGGGCCAAAAAGCACAGGCTGATAATGCCAAGCACCGCAGCCAGGGTGCTGAAAAAGCCGAACGGGCGGTAGTTTTTTATACAGCCGTGCAATGGTGCGCAGCACGCGGAAGCCGTCCGAATAGGTATTCAGCTTACTTTCGCTGCCTGCGGGGCGGTCACGATAGTCAATGATCACATTTTCCACCTGCATGTTGCGGTGCAGGGCGTGGATGGTCATTTCGGTCTCGATTTCAAAGCCGCGGCTCAGCACCGGGTAGGTTTTGAACAAACTGGTAGCTGAACGCACGGTAGCCCGTCATGATATCCTTGATTTGGCCGCCGAAGAGGTTGTTGGTAAAAAACCGCACCAGGTCGTTGCCAAAATTGTGGAACGGGCGTTTATTCTGGGTGTAATAGGTGGAGGAAAGCCGATCCCCCACCACCATATCAGCCTGGTGTTCGGTGACGGCTTTGACCATTTCCGGGGGCCGCTTCCGCCGGGTAGGTATCGTCGCCGTCCACCATGATATAGGCTTCGGCGTCAATTTCGCGGAACATGCGGCGGATGACGTTGCCTTTGCCCTGCTGGTATTCGTGGCGCACCACGGCACCGGCTGTGCGGGCCAAGTCTGCCGTGCCATCGGTAGAGTTGTTATCGTACACATAGATCGTAGCTTCCGGCAGAACGCGGCGGAAATCCATCACAACCTTTTGTACTGTCTGAGATTCGTTATAACAGGGGGATAAGAACTGCTATTTTATCCAATGATATTCACTTCCCTTTTGCGGGTAGATTTTTGTGTTTCAGATGCGTGATTTTGGGGTATGCAGCGGGGTGGGTTATACAGCTTGATGCACGTAACATCTGTGCACAGCGTAGGCGCACCGCATGTCCCCCCTGCGTAAGAGGTATTTTCCTATCCTGCAGGGTTCGGCAGCCCACCCTGCCGAACCGTTATGTGCTTCTATTTTTCGGGGGGGCTGTCCCAACTGCTCTTACGCTTCCGCGCACTTTTTGATCTCGTCCAGCCAGAACCGTGCGGTTTTCTCCCAGCTGTACTTGGCCAGCACTTTGTCCGGCGGGGCCGCAGGCTTGGCAAACAGCGCATCAAGATCCACATCATAGTCATAGGGGTCAAAGTAGCGGGCGGTATCGCCATACAGCTCCGGCAGGCAGCTGGCACGGGCCAGGGCGATGGGTGCCCCCAGGCTGAGCGCTTCCAGCGGCGGAATGCCGAACCCTTCAAACACAGCGGGGTGCAAAAAAGCCTTTGCAATTCTGCATCAGCGCTTTGTTCTGGCCGTCTGTCACATAGCCGGGATAAAAGATATTGCTGGTGTTTTGGGCAGCATCTGCTTCGGCGCTGCCAAAGGCAGCAAGGTCCTTGCCGCCGGCCACAACAAAGGTTTTATCCGGGTTGCGGGCGGCAACCTCGCGCACCCACTTAAAGTTTTTTGTGCCCGGCCAGGCTTCCCAGTGCGTAATAGTATTCTTTTTTCTTCACGCCGGGCAGCTTGTCAAACACCGTCATATCCGGCTGGACGTTCTGCAGATGCTCCCAGCCGTTATAGGTCACACCGATCTTATCCAGTGGGATGCCCAACCGCTCGCTGATCAGGTGGCGCTGGTTATCACTGACGGTGAACACCCGCCGGGCAAACCATTTGGTGGAAAGGCAGTGGAACCAGAACTTGAAGCGAAAAAACGCGCGGTCGGTTTTCATTACCAGGGGCGGATATCATGCAGCACCACCACGCTGCGGCGGGTCATGAGCATATCGCTGGCAAGGCCAACGTAAAAGGCGTGGTGTTTGCGCAGGTAACGCGGCAGCACCACCAGATTGTAACTATACTTAATGGCCTTGAGCGGAACAATTTTGATGTTTTTCAGTTCGGGCAGGTGCAGCGGGCGGCCATCGTCCCGGTAGCACAGCCGCACATCCAGGCCGGTACCCTCCAGCAGGGGGTCCAGCCGGGTCACAACTTCATACACAAAGCGCGGAATGCCCGTGATGGGGTCACACAGCACTGTGCCATTGATCACAATGGGGTTCACTCTTCGGCCTCCTTGGCGGTTTCGTGGTGAGAGCAGGCCTCCAGCTCACGCTGCCAGTCTGCATAGCGGCGGGTGCAGTAATCCCGCAGCTCGTCCTCAAAGCGCTGCTCACTGAAGCTGCGGCTGTGTTCCCGGATCTGCTGTGGGGGATAAGCCACGCTTTCGGTCTCAAACTTCTGGATGCAGGCTTCCAGGCTTTCGGGTGTCTGCTCGTCAAACAGCAGGCCGGTTTTGCCGTCCAGCACAGTCTCACAGGCGCCGCCGCGGCCAAAGGCCAGCACCGGGGTGCCTGCGCTCTGGGCTTCCACAGGGGTAATGCCAAAATCCTCCTCGCCGGGGAACAGGAACGCCTTGGCGCGCAGATAATAGCCGCGCACCTCTTCGTCGCTCAGGCCACCGCCCAAAAAAGCGGATGGTCGGGCCCGCCATGGCGCGCAGCTTGTCGCCCTCGCCGCCGCCGCCGATCACGATCAGCGGCTTGTTCAGCTTGGTGCAGGCTGCCACAGCCAGGTCAATCCGCTTGTACCAGGTAAAGCGGCCCACCACAAGGTAAAAAAATCCTCTTTGGGCACAAAGGGTTCTTCGTTGATATGCACGCAGGGGTAGATCACATCACTGTCGCGCCGGTAATATTTTTTGATGCGCTTGGCAATATAATGCGAGTTGGCGATAAAATAGTCCACCCGATCCGCGGCGCACTTATCCCACTGGCGCAGCTTGAGCATCTGGCCGGGCATGACCGCCCGCACCAGCGCGTTGGCATTGTTGCGGTAGGTATAATAAAAATCCCAGACATAGCGGGTGGGCGTATGGCAGTAGCAGATATGCACGGCGTCCGGCCGGGTGATCACGCCCTTGCTGCAGGAAGAGCAGGACGAAATGACCATATCGTATTCCGAAAGATCCAGCGCTTCAAACGCGCGGGGCATCCACGGCAGCATGGCACGGTACAGCTTGGTGGCAAAAGGCAGCTTTTGGAGATAGGTGGTGCGGATATCATAATCCTTGAACCACGCAGGCATGTTGTTTTCGTCATAGACGAGGGTATAGATGGGTGCATCAGGGAAAACATGGTGCATACAGTCCACCACGCGGTCTGCACCGGCGTATGCCACCAGCCAGTCATGCACAATGGCTACCTTCGGCTTGCCGTTTTTCATCCTCAGCCCTCCTTTGGTTGTTTACTGGATCTTTTCATCGTTGACCATTTTGCCGCCAAACACGGTGCGGAACAAAATTTTGATATCCAGTGCAACGGTCCAGTTTTCGATGTACCAGATATCATAACGGATACGCTCCGCAATATCAGTGTCACCGCGCAGGCCGTTGATCTGCGCCCAGCCGGTCAGGCCGGGGCGCACCTGCTGGCGCACCAGGTAACGGGGGGAATTTCTTCCTTAAAATGCTCTACATGGAACGGGATCTCTGGCCGCGGGCCAACCAGGCTCATATCCCCTTTTTAATACATTGAAAAACTGCGGCAGTTCATCCAGGCTGAATTTGCGGATAATGCTGCCGAACCGCGTTTTGCGCGGGTCGCTGTTGGTGCTCCAGGCCGAATCCTCGGCGGCGTTCACCCGCATGGAGCGGAACTTATACATCATAAAGGGGCGTTTGTTCAGCCCCACGCGCTCCTGCTTAAAGATGATCGGTCCAGGGCTGGACAGCTTGACGCCGATGGCTACCCCCAGCATGATGGGGCTGGTGAGCACGATCAGCACCAGGCTGCCCACCACATCCATGGCGCGCTTGATAAAGGCGTTCAGGATATTATCAAACGGCGTCTGCCGGATGTTAATGAGCTTACAATCGCCCAGCACATCAATGGTGGGGCGGGCGGGCAGGTAATCGTTATAAAACGGCACCATGGTAATGCGGGTGCCGTGCTTATCGCAGGCGGCAAAGGCGCGGGTCAGCATGTGCATCTCGGCGGCATCCAGGGCCACCACCACCTCGTCAATGCCGGGTTCATCCAGCGTGACTTCCATTTTGTCATATCCGCCCAGGTAGCGCACATCCAGGTCCGGGTTGGCATAAGGCGCCAGGTAGCCATCCACATGGAAGCCATAATACGGGTTATGTTCGAGTGCCAGCAGGTACTCGGCAGCCATATCGCCGCCGCCGACCAGCAAGATATGGCGCAGGTCCTCCCCTTTCCGGTTGCGGGCACGGTCATACCAGCGCTTGATCATCCGCTTGAAGATCAAAAAGCCGGTGCTGAACCCGTACAGCAGCAGCATGACCCCGCGGGAGAAGTTTTGCAAGCGGAAAACGAAGAGCAACGCCATAAAGCCCACCACGCCCAGCGCGTTGCCGAACGCAATGGTGGTGCTGCGCTGCCACAGCCCCCGCAGGCGGGAGGGGTTATACAGCCCGCGGCTCCAATAGAGCAGCACCATCACCACGGCGTAGCCCGCCCACCCCAGGGCAACCATAGGGCTGCGGGCAATATCCAGTGCCGGGCCGGCGCCGCCCTCCTCAAAAAAAGGCAGCCAGTTAAAGCGCAGGAAATTGGCCAGCAGGTATGCGGCAATCAGCAGCACAATATCAATCACACTGCTGATCAAGCCCCTGATACGCTGATTTTCACTGAGCAATCCTGCTGCCCCCTCTCTGTACGCCACATTTCAATCATTTTAGTATATCATAAAATCCATCCGGTTTCAACCAACGGCGGTTTTGCTGCGGCGCTGAAGCAGATTTTACAACTTTCCACTCCCGCTGCCGGACCTGCAGTTTTTCCGCGTTACTCGAAGAAGTACTCCCAATCCTGATACGTCGCATTCACTTCAACTGCGTTTACCTGCGGGTACACGGTGCCGCTGCCGGATTTTGCCGTCAGCAGAATTTGCCCCACACCGTTGGAAATGGTGATAGGCACCTCGTAACTGTCGCGGTCGGTGGGCAGGTAGAAATCGCCCTGGTTGGTGTCGCGTTCCGCGGCGGCACAGAGTTCGTTTTCCGTCACACAGGTCACATGCAGGAACTGCCGGTCAAACGGGTGGTCCATGCTGTCAGAGCTGACCAGCCCATAGTGCAGCGTTACATCCGCCACACCGCAAAAATCCGCGTCCGCCGCCGTTACGGTCACCAGCACAGTGCCATCTCCCTGCAGGGTGGCAGCGGTCGTGGTTTCCACGTTCAGATTGTTATCGGTTCCGGTGCGCTCCCAGAAAAGGTGCATGCCGCCGGACTGGAAGGTGTTTGCCACCGGCTGCCAGTAACGGTACAGCTCCCGGTAGAACCACCAGTTAGCGTTGCGGCTCCACCGCTCCGGCGGGGCCACCTTGGGGCTGGGGGTCACGACAATGTCAAAATTCCCCTGCTGGAAGGTTTGCAGGTACGCCAGGCGTTGGCGATCCCCCAGGGCATGGATGATGTAATCCGTGCCGGTAGGCTGCAGCTGGCCAGTCATGGCTTCCAGCGCGCTGGAATAGGTGCCAAACAGCCGCTTGCCCGCCGTCAGTTCCTTTTCGGTTGCCAGCTTTTCGGCCTGGTCGCCGATCCAGCCGCCCAGCTCCGGCACAAAGGTATAGCCCTCGTGCCCGCCAATGCGGGTCTGCACCTGCCCGGCCATGCCGACGGCCAGCACAGCGGCCCCCAGCACCGCACAGCCTGTGGGCACAATGTGCGCTGCAACCTGCGGAAAGCTTACCTTTTGGCAAACCAGCAGCACCGCTTTGATGATACACGCCGGGGCCAGTACGGCAGCCAGTGCCGCCGCGCCGCCCGTGGGCCCATTGTTGGAGGCACTGACCATGCCATACAGCAGGTTCCACAGCACCATGCCCAGTGTCAGGGCAAAGCCCCCGGTGGCCGCCAACACAGCAGAGCGTTTGCTGCGGCAGACAAAAATACCGATGGCAAACGCCAGTGCCGCCGCAAAGGCAGAACACTGCCGCGCCCGGCCAGTGCAGGTCTGCCACGCTGCACACCCGGTCGCTGAGGGTATTGCCGTAATACCAAGTCTGGTAAGCGCTGGTTCCGCGGGTCTGGCGCAGCCAGGCCAGCGGGTGCCCCCAGCTGATGAGCAGCACCGAAACGCCAAGCCCCACCACACTGGTAACGATGTAGCGCAGTGTCTGCACCACAATTTTACCGATGGAACTGCGATACAGCCGGATGAGATACAGCCCATACCCCAGCGCAATGGAAATATAGGCAGCGCCGCCCATATCATTGCTCCAAGGCACAAAAAGGCCTGCGGCAAAGGGCACCAGCACCGCCGGGGCCAACAGCCGCCTGCTTGTATCCTGCTGCCAGAAATGCAGTCCCAGCAGGATGACCAGTACCGCCAGTGTTAAAGCGGCGGAGCGCATCATGCGGGCGCTGTTGCCGTTGGCGGCGGCATAGCTCAGCAGGGTGTTCACCTGACCGGCAAACGGCAGGTTTGCCCCCTGCACATAGGCAAAAAACACGCTGCACAGCGCCAGCGCTGCCGCGCGGGCCGCACGGGCAGTGCCGATGACCACCAGGCAGACCGCCAGCACCAGCAGCTCAAAATAGAACCAGGTGCAAAAGTTTGTGGCAAACATGCTGCGGCCAAAGCTGTTGCCCAGCACCAGCAGCAAACCGCCCACGCTGTACAGCTCGCCCGCACCAAGGTAGACGGTAAAATCACGATAAGGTACCTGCCCGGCCAGCAGGTGGCGCACCGGGTTATAATTCTGGAAGTCGCCGTTCATGATCTCGTACCCGATCTCATAATTGGCGGCAAGACCGCGCACTGCGGCAAGCCCGGCCAGCACCAGCAGCAAAAACAGCCACGGTGCTGCGCGTTTGAGCTTTTGTTTTGCTGTCTGCATCAGCGGTAAAGGCCCTCCAGCTCATCCAGCTTTTTCTTCATTTCTGCACGCACGCTGGGTGGGTCCAGAATTTCGATCCCTGTGCCAAAGCCGGCCACCCAGCCGTAAAACCGGGGGCTGACCTGCACATTTACCACCACATTAAAGTGGTCGCCATCCGGGTTGCGCACCAGGGTAACCCCCGTGCCAAACCGGTCGATCATCGCCCCGGCCAGGCGGTTTTCGCACCGCATGGTCACTTTGCGCACCGGGCCGTTGAACATATCAAACATCTGCTGCATATACTGGTTTACGTCAAATTCGGCGTATTCCTCAGCGCCTTCACGTTCGGTATCCGGCAGCAGCTCCACCTTGCGCATTTTATCCACGCGGTAGTGCTTCAGACGGCCTTCGGTATAGGCGATCATATAATAGTTTCCGTTTTCCCACACCATCACCAGGGGCTGACGGTGTACAGCTGGCCTTCATGACGGGGCACCATCTGCTTTTGCAGGTCCCAGTCACAGTATTTGAACCGCACCTGGTTGCCCGCGGTGATGGCGCTGTGCAGGGTATCCACGCTGTAAAGGATCTTTTTCCTCCTGGCTTTTCACCCGGCCGGAAACCAGCACCTTGCGGTCCAGCTCCTCCTGACGGTAGCGGGAGGTGAACCGTCCCAGCTTTTCGATCAGCACCTTGCTTTTGCGCGCGGTGATGAACTTGCTGGCATACACAGCGTCCACCAGCAGTTTCAGCTCCGCCAGTTCAAACGGGGTATCCACCATATAATACCCGCCCCCGCGGCCGCGCTGCTGCACGATCTCAAAGGGGGTATCCGGCATTTCGTTCAGGGTCTGGATATCGTCATACACGCTTTTGCGCTCTGCCACAATGCCGCGCTCTTTCAGCAGTTCTACCATGCGCGGCACACTGATGGGGTGCTTTTCGTCGGTTTCCCGCACAAAAATTTCCAACAACGTAAGCAGCTTTAATTTCTGTCCTTCTTTACGGGGCATAAAGGCCGCCTCCCTTCCGGCAAAACAGACCGGCTTCCCGGTTATTTTTTATCAAATGCCTTGCGGCGCTCGGTGGAAAGGCGGAACATCTTTTCCAGCCCTTCGCGGTCGTCATCCACCAGTTTCTGGCGCATGGTGGCAAGTGCATCACTGAACATATCGATCTCACTAATCAGGTTATCCTTGTTCCACAAGAACAGCTCCGCCCACATTTTATCGTTGATGCGCGCAATGCGGGTCAGGTCGCGGAAAGAGTCCCCGGTATACTTGGCAAGCTCGGTGTTATCGCTGGCGCACATCAGGCTGACGGCAATGGCATGGCACAGCTGGCTGACATAGCCGATCATGTGGTCATGCTCTGCCGGGCTGAGCACGCTAATGCGGGCAAACCCCAGTGTGCGGGCCAGGGTACGGCACCATTCAATGGCTTCCGGGGTATTTTTTTCGGTGGGGGTAATGATAAAGTTTGCCGGGGCAAAGTTTACCTCGGCACTGTGGGCCACGCCGCTGGTCTCACGGCCGGCCATGGGGTGGCTGGCAATGAACTCCACGCCCTCCGGCAGCATCTGCTGCACCGGCTCCACCACGCCGCGCTTTACGCCGGAAACATCGGTTACCAGCGTGCCGGGGCGGACCAGGTGGCCGTACTGCTTGACCCATTCCAGCAGCACAGTGGGGTACAGGCCAAAGATGATGTAATCCGCGTTCTGCACCAGGTCGTCAAAGTTTTCGTTGCGGCCCTCGCAGATATAGGCGTGTTCCAGCGCATAATCCAGCGTGCTCTGGCTGTGGGTAATGCCAGTCACGCGGTAGCCTTTCTGGCTGAGCACCTGGGCATATTTGCCGCCCAGCAGGCCCAGGCCCACAATTAAAAACGTTTTGTTTTTATCCATCCCGTCCATTTTGCTTTCACCCCTGATTTGTTACATGGGCCCCCAGGCCCTTGATGACCTCAAAGAAATCCGGCCAGCTTTTGTTGACCGCGTTGGCCCCCTCGATGACCGCCGGCTGGCCTGCGGCCAGGGCAGCAACGGCCATTGCCATTACAATGCGGTGGTCGTTATGGCCGTTCAGCGGCGCCGTGGGCTTGTGCAGGGCGCAGCCCTCAATTGTCAGGGTATCGCCGTCCGCTTTTACCGTGCCGCCCATCTTGGCAAGCTCTTCCTGCATAGCGGCAATGCGGTCACACTCTTTAATGCGCAGCCGCCCGGCGTTGCGGATGATGGTGGTGCCGCTGCAGAAGCACCCCAGTGCGATGAGCACCGGGCCAAGGTCTGGGCAATCGGCCAGGTCGATCTCCACCGCCTTCAGCAGGCTGCGATGGAAGGTCACATGGCTGCCGCTGCGCTCAAACTTTGCGCCGCACTGCTTTAAGATATCCAGGATCACCCGGTCTCCCTGGTGGGAACCGGAGGGCAGACCGTTATCGTAATGCCGCCCACAGTGCTGCCCAGCACGGCCAAAAACGCCGCCTGGCTGTAATCGCCTTCAACATCCATGTCTGCTGCCGCATAATGCTGCGGCGCTGCCACTTTGTAGGTGGCGGAGCCATCCTTGCGGGCGCGGACCGAAACTTTAACGCCAAATTTCTGCATCGCATCTGTGGTCAGGTCCACATAGCTGCGGCTTTCAAAGGGAGCGCGCACCTCAATGGTGCTGGGGGCTTCCATCAACGGGGTGGCAAACAGCAGCCCGCTGATGAACTGGCTGGAGACATTGCCCGGCAGCGTAAAGGTACCGGGGCACAGGCGGCCAAAAATCGTAATGCCCTGTTCGTTCTGTTCAAAACGCAGCCCCTGGCGCTCAAACAGCTGGGCATAAATTTCCTGCGGGCGCTGCATCAGGCGGCCTGCGCCGGTAAAGCGCACTTTTGGGCCGTCAGGCTGAACAGCGGCAGGATAAACCGCAGTGTGCTGCCGCTTTCGTTGCAGAACACCGGGCGGGTAATGGTGGCAAAACCGTCCGCATTGCCGCGGCCGGTAATGGTCAGCTCATGCTCGCCCCGCTCCACCTTGGCCCCCAGCTGCTGGGCAGCCCCCAACGTGGCCAGAATATCCTGCGAAAATTCCACATTGCCAATGTGGCTGGTACCGGCGGCCAGGGCCGCGCACACCCACAGCGCGGTGTGCCGCGCTTTTGCTGGGCGGCACGGCAGTGGTTCCGGCCAGGCGGCCCGGTTCAATGGCTGCAACGGTTGCTTCCACGGTGTTCCCCTCTTTCGTGCCGTTCAGGCATCAAATGTTGTTTCAAACGCCTGCACGGCGGTTTCTACTGTGTTTTCCAGGCGGCCGGTGTTATCCACCGCGGCATCGGACGCTGCGCGGTAAAGCGGCATCCGCTCGGCTTCCATCTTGCGCAGGGCGTCCAGCCCGGTGGAAAGCGGCCGCCCGCCGGTTGCCAGCCGTTCGACCGGGCGCTGCACCCACAGCACAGGGCCGTTCTGGCGCAGGGCGCGCAGGCGTTGCCCGGTGTTTTGATCACCCCGCCGCCGCAGGCGATGACCTGCCGTGTCTGCTTGCTGATCTCCGCCACAGCCTGAGATTCATACTTGCGGAACGATGCCTCGCCTTCACGCGCAAAAGATATCCGGGATGGGCATTCCGGTGTTTTTCTCGATCACTTCATCCAGATCCACATAGGTTTTGCCCAGCGTTTTGGCCAGGGCACGCCCGATGGTGGACTTGCCGCAGCCCGGCATTCCGATGATGGCCACGTTGGAAAGATCTCGCTTGAGCTTGCGGTGGGTGTCAGCGATCACAGCTTCCGGCAGCTTTTGGCCGGTAAAAGTGCTCCGCCGCGTACACTGCCTGCGCCACCAGCATCTCGAACCCACAGTAGGCGGGCACGCCAAGTTCCTCCGCACGGAGCAAAAGTTCGGTGCGGAACGGGTTATAAACGCAGTCCAGCACGGCTTCCAGCTTGGGGAAAGCATGCAGGTCCAGCAGGCAGCTGCCGTTGTTGGGGTACATGCCCGCCGGGGTGGTGTTGATAATGATATTGATTTCCGGGTGCTGCTGGGCTTCCTCATAGGTCAGGGCACCGTCCTTGCCGGTGCGGCTGGCGGTCAGCACCTGTTTGGCTCCGGCGTCCTGGCAGACAGCCGTGACGGTGTTGTGGGTGCCGCCGGTGCCCAGCACCAGCACCACAGCCCCGGCAAACTTCACGCCGTGGCAGCGGGCCAGGTAGGCAAAGCCGGTATAATCCGTATTATAGCCATACAGCTTGCCATCCCGGTTGACCACGGTGTTCACTGCACCGATGGCCGCCGCACGTGGTTCCACCTCATCGCAATATGGGATGACCAGCTTTTTGTACGGGATGGTAACATTGATGGCTTTGAACGCCTTTGCCTGCATAAAGGCATGGGCTTCTTTCTCCGTGGGCAGCGGATGCAGCTCATAGGAATAGCCGCACACGGCCTCATGGATGATTTTGGAATAGCTGTGGCCCAGTTTGGCTCCGATCAGACCGTATTCCATATTGCGCTTCCTTTGTATTTGCTTCAGCTGTATTACTTTTGCCCCAGCGTACCGTAACGCACGGTCAGCAGGTCCAGCACGGCAAATGCTGCCAGGGTGTTCTGCACCACAGCAGCACGGGGCACAATGCAGGGGTCGTGCCGGCCCTTGATCTGCAGTTTTGCATCTGCCTTGGCGATATAATCCACGGTATCCTGTTCTTTATAAATGCTGGGGGTGGGCTTTACCGCCGTGCGGAACACAATGGGCATGCCGTTGGCAATGCCGCCGTTGATGCCGCCGTTTTTGTTGGTGGCCGTTACCACTTTGCCGTCCCGCATGGTAAACGGGTCGTTTGCCTGGGAGCCGCGCAGGTCCGCAAAGGCAAAGCCCGCGCCAAACTCAATGCCTTTGACAGCGGGGATGGCAAACGCCAGGTGGGCGATCTCACTTTCCACACTGTCAAAGAACGGTTCGCCGATGCCCGCGGGCACCCCGGTGATGACAGTTTCAGAATACCGCCCACGCTGTCGCCCTCGGCCCCGGCTGCGCGGATGGCTGCCTGCATGGGGGCTTCTTTTTCGGGGTCCAACAGGGCAAAATGGCCCGGCTGTGGTTCCGCCATAATCAAACCGGCAGAGCTGGAAAGCGGAGCATCCTCCACCCCGGCACAGCGGGCAATGTGGGTATACACCTTAATACCGCGCTGTGCCAGAATGTGCTCACAGATCGAACCCGCAGCCACGCTGGCTGCGGTGATGCGGCCGGAAAAGTGGCCGCCGCCGCGGGCATCCTGCCAGCCTTCATATTTGGCATATGCCGTGTAATCCGCGTGGCCGGGGCGCAGCAGATCCGCCGTTTTTGCATAATCTCCGCTGCGGGTGTTGGTGTTGCGGATCATCATGGTGATGGGGGGTGCCGGTGGTATGGCCGTTGACCACACCGCTTAAAAACTCCACCACATCCGGCTCGGTGCGGGCGGTGGAAAGCCCATCTCCGCGGGCGCGGCGGCGGTCCATCCGCTCGGCAATGTACGCTTCATCCACCGGCAACCCCGCGGCCAGGCCGTCCAGCACAGCGCCGACGGCGGCACCGTGGCTTTCGCCAAAAATGGTCAGGCCCAATGCATTGCCAAAGGTATTTTTCATCGGCTCAGTCCTCGTTTTCCTTGATGCCAAGCAGGGCGGGCAGTTCGGTCACGGGAATCTTATCGGCGCGCCAGCGAGCCCAGGCCGGGCACCTTGATGACGGTAATGGTGCTGCCCGCGCTCTTTTTGTCGTGCTGCATATAGCTCAGCACCTTATTTTTGTCCACACCCGTGCGGGTGGGCAGGCCCAAAGTGCGGTAGATGGCGCGGGTGCGGCGCACAAGGGATTTATCCTCGATCATAGGCAGCATGCCAAGCGCCACGCACTCGCCATGGAACAGGCCGTTGGTGCGGCGGCCGCGCACCCCCTTGACAGCCTCAATGCCATGGCCGATGGTATGGCCAAAGTTCAGGCAGGCGCGCTGGCCCTGCTCGTGCTCATCGTTTTCCACCACGTTCTTCTTCACGCGCAGGGAACGGTAGATGATGCGCTCAATGTTTTCTTCGGGGTGTTCACACTCAAACAGGGCAAACAGCTCCGGGTCAGCAATCAGACCCGCCTTGATGGCCTCCGCCAGGCCGTTGACAAAGTGGCGGCGGGGCAGCGTTGCCAGGGCATCAAAATCCACCAGCACCACCTTGGGCTGCCAGAAAGCGCCAACAATGTTTTTGGTTTCGCCCAGGTCAATGGCGGTTTTGCCGCCAATGGAGGAATCGATCTGGGAAAGGGTGGTGGTGGGGCAGTTGACAAAATCAATGCCGCGCATATAAGATGCCGCGCAGAACCCGCCCAAATCCCCCCACAACGCCGCCGCCGACGGCCACCAGCAGGTCCTTGCGGGTCATGTTGAACTCCAGCATGGCCTGCAGCACCTGGCCATACACTTTCAGGCTTTTGCTGGCTTCGCCCTGGGGCACAGTGTACACCATTCCATTGGGGCACTGGGCCAGCACGGTCTGGGCATACTGCTCCGGTACGCCGGAATCCGTCAGGATAAACACCTTGCGGTTGGCAACATTGGCAAACTGGTACAGGTTGGCCAGGCACCCGCTTTTCAGGATGATATCATAGCTGCGGCTGCCAAGCTGCATGGTCAATTCATAACAATTCCTCCCGTGTTTTTCCGTCATTTACAGGTCAAATACACCCAGTATCCGCACCGTGCGGCACACGTTTTCCAGCTCATGCACCAGCTTGGCGCAATCGTCCGTTGCGGCATTGGCCGGGCAGACAAGCTGAACATAAAAATAATATTCAAACTGAACATGGGGCAGCGGACGGCTTTTGATGGTTTCCATGTTAAAGCCGCGCTCGCCGATGATCTGGATCACCCGCGCCAGCCGCCCCGGCTTGTGGTCCACCGTAAACAGCATCGAAAGCCGCTGCCCCGGTGCGGCGGCGATCGGCTGCCGCTGGGCGCCCTCTTTTCAATCACGATAAAGCGGGTGGTGTTGTCGCCGTCCTCGTTCACGCCCTCGGCCAAAATCTGCAGCCCGTACAGCTTGGCTGTTTCGGCAGAAGCGATAGCTGCCAGGGTTTGGTCGCCCTGTTCCGCCACATAGCGGGCGGCATCCGCTGTGTTGCCCCAGGCTTTGGTGGCAAAGTGGTGCAGTTTCAAGAATGGCCCACTCTGCGCCAGCGCCTGCTGGTGGCTGATGACCGTTTTTATCTCGCTCAGCTGCGCGCCCGGCAGCGCCAGCAGGTCCTGCCGGATGGGCAGGTCGCACATGCGGGCTACTTTCAGGCCGGGGTGGGCATACAGCAGGTCCAGCACAGCGGAAACATCGCCCGCGTTGGAATTTTCAAACGGCAGAACGCCGCAGTAAGCATCGCCCCGCTCCACGGCTTCCACCACCTCGTTCCAGGTGGAGTACGCCTGCGCCTTGGCAAAGGGGAACAGCTGACGCAGCGCAATGTGGGACCACGCGCCCTCCACCCCTGGTAGGCGGCAACATCCTGCCCAATCAGAACATGCTGGTACGCGGGAAACCGCCAGCGCTTTTTTCAAAAATTCGCGGTAATAGGGCTGAAGTTCCGGGTTCTGCACGCGAGCGGTATTTTTTTCCAGCACAAGGGGCTTCGCGCGCCGGGTCAAACACCTGTTTGCCGGTGCGCGCCTTGTACTGTGCCACCTGGCCCACTGCCTGCATACGCTGTTCAAACAATGCGGCCATCTTTGCGTCGATCTCGTCAATCTGCGCACGTGCCTGCTGCAACTGATCCATAGACAGGTTCCTCACATTCCATGGTTATTCATATTTTACTATACTATAAAACGGTCTGTATCGCAATAGGGCACCATCAAAAAAAGCAAAAAGCAGGGCCGAAGCCCTGCTTTTTGATCGAAAGAATAGTGAATAAAGAATAATGAATAAGTTTAGTGGACCGCGGCGCGCAGCGCCGCTCAGAAAACATAAAACTTCCGGCCATTCTTTTATGCGTGCCCGCAGCCTGATATCTCAATCCGTGCCGCAGGCACACCTTCATTTTCTTTATTCTTTATTACTTTTTAATTTCTTTTCCTCTTCCCTCGCCTTCCGCACCAGATCCTCAAAGCTTGGCATGGGGGTAAAGATGCGGTGGTAGGGGTTTTCCGGCATGGGGGCCGGCTTTTTTACCGGGCGGTAGCGCATCACTGCTGCCCCACGGTGGAAACGGCACCCGCGGTCAAGATGTTCCACAGGGCATCATAGGTTTCGCTTTCCAGCGCGGTTTTGTCGGTATAATACGCGCGGCGGCCTATGTAGGTGTTTTTCATGATGTCCTGGTTTTCGCCCTGGAGGTCATCCACCATCGTCAGGCCGGTGTAGGTGCCCAAATCCAGACCGGTCAGAGCCGGGCAGTCCGTCCAGCGGTAAACCATCTTGGTCCAGTCCACGATCACATTATCATTTTCATCCACATTCTCCGTGTCGGGCATGGTGCCGTCCAGGTACTGCAAATCGCCGGTGGTTTCCGCAAACTGCTGCGCGTAATCGGTATCCTGCATGATAAAGATGTAAGGCCCATCCTCACTGGATAAATCCGCCGAAAGCCGGGTCACATCAGCCATCTGGGTGTATGCATCGGTGTTTTCGCTCTCGGGATCAAAAGTCCAGGTTATACTGCACCAGCTCCACTACCACCTTGCCGTCGCCATTGCGGTCATCACAGTAGGCGGCCAGCGTGTTTTCCAGGGCCGTTACCGTATCTGTCGGCAAGTTGCTGCTGCCCACATAGCCAACGCGGTAGTCCGGCCGCACTCGGGTAACAACATCGTGCACCATCCACACCACCAGCACCACGGCGATGACCGCAATGCCAACGTACAGCTTGTGGTAATACCACCAGTTGGCAGCTTTTTCCTGTTTGGTATATTCTTTTTTCGATTCGGGCGTTTCATACTGTTCAACGCTGTCTTTTTTGTGACCCATGCCATCTTAAAAACTCTCCTAATCTTTTTTTAACGTAAGTGGTATTGTACCATAAATTTATGTTGGAATTGTAAAATTATTTTGACCATCCCGTGCCCGCTGCCTTGCATAACCCGCTAAAAAACGCTATGATAAACTTGTAATATTGTAAGCAGGGCTGCAAAAGCTGCGGCAGCGCACTGCCGCCCAGTCCGCTTACCCCCAATTAAGGCAACACCGCACAATTCCCGCCTTGCGGCTTAAGCACCGCTCCGGCAGCTGCGGCACGGCAGCTGCGTTGCCAAAATGCTCGATAATGTCGGGTTGCGGTACCCGCATCGTGCTTCGGGGGCAAAAGCCCCTCGCACTCTGCGACCGCTGCCCCTGCTTCGGTTCGCTGTTTCCGCCACTGGCGGCGCTCACCTTGGCAGCATCCAGTATTATCTGCGCTTTTGGCTTGGCATCTGCCGCACCTCGCTCGCCGTATCGGCACTTAGAATTATGCGGTATTGCCTTAAAGACACAGAAAGGTCATTTTTGAATATGGCAATGGAAGACAAAAAGACCCCCGTGCAGCCCGATGCTGTGGAGGCGACCGAAACCCGCGGACGCAAAGTTGGCGCGGCCCGCTTTTTTGAGCTGCTGGGGCGCGACTTGTGGCCGTTTTATAAAGCCAGTATTTTGTGCGTGCTGGGCTTCGCCCCCGGCTATGCCGCTGTTTTGTTCAGCACTATGGCCGCCAGCCTGCCGCTGTGCCTGCTGTCCGGCGCTGTAGGCGGGCTGATTGCCGAACCTGTTTTTTGCGGCATGCTGGATACCATCCTGCGCGCTCTGCGCGATGAACCCGGCTACTGGTGGCACACCTACCGCATGGCCTGGAAGCAGAACTGGCGCGAAAGTCTGCTGCCCGGTGCCGGGGCGGGGTTTTGCCTTGGGCTGTGGGCCTTTTGCTGTACGCCCTGCCTGATCTGGAAAACGTGCCTATCTCGGTATGGATCTGCATGGTGCTTGGCATCTTCTTTTTTTGCTGGTGTTCTGCCTGTATCTGTTTGCGCAGGTGGTTCTGGTCAGCGTGTCCCAGGCGGAGCGGCTGAAAAACGCCGCGCTGTTCATGATCGGATTTTTGCCGCGCACCCTGGCGCCGGGGCAGTGCTCTGCATCTATTGGGGCGTGATGCTTGCCTGGATGCCCTACACCATCCCGGCGGCGTTGATTCTGGGTTTCTGGCTGCCCTGCACCCTCGCTTTACAGATCATCTATCCGGCACTGGATAAAGCGTTCCACCTGGAAAAGACCATCACCGCCCGGCGCGAGGATGAGATCAACGACCTGATGGAGCAGCACGGGCACACTTCCGTTTAATACCAACCAGATAAGGCGGCAAACCTATGGAAAATAAGAACACTTTTTATCCTGCATGAAACCGAAGCGTTTATGCGGGGCGAGCTGGATAACGTTACCGTTGCCCACGGGCGCATTGTGTTGGACCTTGTCTCCGGCGGGCATGTGCCCTATGGGTGCTACACCAGCCCCGCCGTACCGCTGCCCACCTTTGACGCCCTGCGCGTGAGCTGGAACGCCGGCACCCCGCCGGGAACTGCCGTGGAAGCCCAGGCCCGCGTGATGGTGGACGGCAACTGGACCAGCTGGTCCAGCTTTGGCCGCTGGAGCCCCTATCTGGAGCGCGAAGGCGCAGCCCCCGTGACCAAAGGCGCTGTAAACCTGCTGCCGGACAGCCTTGTGCTGGACAGCAAAACCGCCACCCAGGCCCAGCTGCGCATCTACCTGTATACCAAAGACGAACACACCACCCCTTCCGTCAGCCTGGTGGGGGGGTCAGCGTGCGAGCGGTAGATGTGATCCCCGCGGGCGGGCGGCCCATCAACGCACGCCTGCACCTGATGCCCTATGCCGTTGCGCGGCGCGCCCCGGCGCTGCAGCCCGTTATGGACCTTGCCATCTGCCTGGCCAGTCTGACCAACCGCTGGGGCGCAGATATCCTGCCCGAAGAATTTGCCCTTGCCATGCGAGACTGCCGCAGTACTGACGCTGAGCGTAATTTAAGCTTTGCCGCTGCCGCCGCCGGGTGCTGGGGTTCCCCTGCTGGGCCTGCTGGGGCAACCTTGCCTTGCTGCGCAGTGAGGTACGCGCTGGGTACGGCGTGATCGTGGGGCTGGAATCCACCCCCGCACAGCAGGCCGCTGGAATGCCGCCGCTGCGCTATGCGGCACTAAGGGGCTTTCGCCAGGGGGCACAACCTGCCGCCCTGTTGGTGGATCCCTATGCCGCAGCGGAAGATTTTGACACCGAAACCGAGCTTTTGCTGGATGACTTTTTGGTTGCCTGGAACAACACCGCCCTGTGCATGCGCAAGCGTGACCCGGACGGTGCCCTGCCCGGCGCCCAGCCCGCACCTCCGCCTGGCTGCGCCGGGTGCCCAAGGTTGCACCGGATCTGTTTGCCATGTACATCGGCAGCACCCAGCACGTTCTGCCGGATGATTTCTGCGCTGCACTGCCTGCCCCAGCTGCACCCGCCGCGCCGGAAGAAGCTCCGGCAGAAGATGCCGCCCCCACCGATGCACCGGATACTCCAGATTCCCCGGCCGAAATCCCCGTTCCGCAGGAGACTGCCTCCCAGGCAGCACCGGTACATGGCGGCATTCTGGCGTGGTCCACATTGGATGAGCACCCCCATGCCACCACTGCGCACCGCCAGTTCCACTATGTCACCCCGGAACAGGGCTGCATCCGGCTGGCCGTTCCCCCGCCGCCGGGTACCCGCGCAGAACCGCGCAAGTACACCGTTTACGCCATCGAACCTTCCGGCTCTATGCTGGTGGGCGATGTGATGATTTAAGGCAATACCGCATAATTCTAAGTGCCAATACGGCGAGCGAGGTGCGGCAGATGCCAAGCCAAAAGCGCAGATAATACTGGATGCTGCAAAGGTGAGCGCCGCCAGTGGCGGAAACAGCGAACCGAGGCAGGGGCAGCGGTCACAGAGTGCGAGGGGCTTTTGCCCCGAAGCACGATACGGGTACCGCAACCCGACATTATCGAGCATTTTGGCAACGCAGATGCCGTGCCGCAGCCGCCGGAGCGGTGCTTAAGCCGTCAGGCGGGAATTGTGCGGTGTTGCCCTAAGAATAGCTCCGCCAGGAAGCTCTTGAAAAGGCCCGCCATTCCAAGCGGGTGCATGAATAAAATATTTTTTCACATTTCTCACCTTTCCCTCAGAACATTTGCCAACAATCAAAAAGTGCCCATCCCACAACGGCATGTCATCCGCCGCATGTGGGGTGGGCACTTTTGTTTTGTGATTTTATCGGAGCGCGGTATTTCCATCGTTCGGGCATAAAATTTTCCTGCCGCCGTTGCCCGCGGCTGGGGAATCATTATCTTATGAACAGATTATCCAGGTCTCAGCCCATTGCCCTGGGCGCATATCAGGCAGGGTAAGCAAGATTGCTTGCGGGGGCTCTTGATAGCAACCTGCTTATTGGGTCGTCATCATAGGTATGTACCCAAAAGCGCGTACTGTTTGCATCCTCAAGTATCCTATTGACGGCCCCATCCCCTTTCTTCGCTTTTGTTTTTCCCGGCATGATTTTTTCCGCCGAAATCGAATGGTAATTGTACGTTCCGCGCACATTGCATTGAACAGTGCATGACTCTTGAAATAGATTTAGTTCCCAGATGAATTTCTGTCCATCGATGGAGAAGATTCTCGGCACAAATCTGTCCAGAAATTCCCGGCTGATTTCATCGTTTGGGAACGACTCTTGCCAGCTGAGTGCTTCCTCTACCTTTTCACTATCGGCAGCTCCGTTTTCTTGTTCCTGCTGGTATTCTTCTAAAAAATATCCTGCCGGTGATCCTGCCAAACGTTTTTGTAGATTTCTCGCGCCATCAATTCGAGCTTCCATGCTTGCACATTGGGGGCGCTGCATTTGGGGGCTACATTCCTCAGCGACCGCTGATAACAGATATATCGAACAATGCCTTTCTCTGCGCGGAACGCCCGCATTCTGGCTCCGCAGCCACAAAACAGGCGGCAAGCCCATTTGTCGGCGTGTTCGCTCTTTCCATACAAGTAAGCCTGCGTTATATTGCCGTCTTTGTACGACTGCCATGCATGTCTGCGGCGCTGACATTTATCCCATAGTTCCTCTGAAATGATTGGCTCAAAACTGCCTTTCACCAGAATGTAATCCTGTTCGCTGTTCTTGATGCTTTTATGGCTGAGGAAATCATCAATATGCGATTTGTTGTATGTCAAATACCCTTTATAAATCGTATTCTTGGTGATTGAGAGAACCTGACGCGCGCTCCATTGTGGCATTCCGGATTTATTCGGTGCGCCTTCTTGCGTTAGTGTCTGGGCTATCTCGGTGCCATTTATGCCATCAGCATACCAAGCAAAAATTTTTCTGACAGTCTCTGCCTGACTTTCCTGCACCACAAGCGTATGAGCCTTTTTATCACGCTTATATCAAACGGTGTCGGTCCCGCAACATAGGTGCCTTTTTTCTGTGACGTCTGAATGCCCGCCTTGGTGCGTTCACTCATTTTACGGCTTTCATCTTGCGCAAGGCTTGCCATAATGGTCAGGCGAACTTCTCCATCGCCACGCATCGTCCAGATGTCATCATTGACGAAGTACACTTCAACGCCGTACTGTTTCAGCTCACGGGTCGTAACCAAAGTATCCACCGTGTTTCGGGCAAAACGGGAAACCTCGCGGGTCACGATTAGGTCAAACTTCATTTTCCGTGCATCTCGCAGCATCTTCATAAAAGAAGGCCGGGTTTTCATGCCAGTACCTGAGATTCCTTCATCGGCGTATTGCCCAACCACCGTCCAATTCGGATGATGTTCTGCAAGCTCCAGATACCAGTTCATTTGATTTTTCAGTGCTGATATTTGCGCCTCAAGTTCCGTGGACACGCGCCCATAGAACACGACTCTGCGCGGGCAGTTTTGCTGGTCTGCTTTATCATATTGCATCGGTTTTCCCTCCTTCCCCATCAGTATAATACTGCATTCAGTATTTTCAAAATGTACAAGTCAATGACTCAATCATGGTATAGAAAAGCCGTGGAAGAAGGTTCCTTCCACGGCATGATCTTTATACTACTTTTTCAATAAGGCACTGATGTTTCTTCGTTTTTCTTGTCATAGTTGATAGCTACCAAGAGAAGATTTCCTGTATAGCCACGCAGCGAATCCGGATATTTCTTTTTCCTTAATCTGCTGCATCGCAGTCTCCGCCGTTTGGTTCCACTTCAACTCCACAACAAGCGCCGGATAGTCATTTCGGTACTCCGGTTTTGGAATGAAAACGAAGTCTGCGAAGCCCCTGCCTGTGGGCAGCTCTCGAACTGGCTTAAAGTAATATTGCATAGCGCTCAGGTATGCAATCGCCAAGACGCTGCTCAAGGAGTTTTCATTGTTGTACTGGATGGCAGAAACATAGTCATCATGGATTTTCTCAACCTGAGTGGCTACTGCATCGCCATCCATATCCAATGTCGCATCCAGCAACTTCTCAGACTCCTGCTGGAACAGCAACATCTCATTCCAATGCTTGCTTTCCACCGCAAGTGTCAATTCCTGCCGGATTTCCTCATTCGGAACAAACGCTGTTTTTCGGTTCTGGTCATATCCCAAGTAGCCAAGATGGATCATATATGTCAAAACATCATCTTTGCTTTGGATATTAACGGTATCGTTCTTGAAGGTAGCCGTGTTTACTTTAACTTCCCCACCGGAAAGCATTTCAATGATTGCTGTTTTCAAGCCATCATAATTCATGTTGATAAAAGGAACGATTGCTTCATAGGAAGCCGTTTCCGACCAGTAGCTCTTAAACTCTCCCTTCAGCATAACGCTGACAACAGCTCTGGGATTATAAACTTGGTAATCCCGCAGCAAGTAACCATCGTACCACTTTTTTACCTTGTCAAAGTCTTTGTGGTACTCCTCGCAAAGATTCTTAACTTCTTCTTCCGTAAAGCCAATGAAAGGTGCCAACGTGCCGGCACTGACCATGGTAAATTCATCGAAGTTATTCAAGGCCGACTGCGTTTTTTCCTTTTTGATTGGCAGAATGCCGGTGAGGTATGCAAGCTGAATGTATTTTGTCGGCTCTGTACCTTTGAATAAGCCTCTCAGGAAATAGATATATTCTTCTTGAACAGCCTTATTGGTTGCTTCATCTCGGATCAGAATATCCCATTCATCAATAATCACAATAAATTTCTGACCGGTCGAGTTTCTGATGCGCGACAAAGCGTCCGCCAATGTCAACACTTCGTTAGGAAGAACTTCAGGGTAGTACTCTTTTAGTTCCTCCAAAACCGATTGCGTAATGTAGGATATAATACTTTTGATGTCTGCACAGCTGGACAAAAACCATTGTACATCTATATGGATCACATCATACTTGTTGAGATGCTTTTTGAAGTCGCTACTCTTGCCGATTGTAAGCCCATCGAACATCTTTTTTTCTGAATCGCAGCCTTTGCTGTAATAGGCTGCCAGCATATTAGCCGTATAGGACTTACCAAATCTCCGGGGGCGGCTATTGCAGATATATGCTTCTGGTGTATCAAGAACGCTGTTGGTATATTCCAGCAGACCCGTTTTATCCATATAAATTTTTGAATTCAGTGCAACTTGAAACGCACTATTATCCGGATTCACGAATCTTCCCATTTCGCCAAAGCCTCCTTCAGAAGTCATTTATTTCTAACCATTCAAATGACATTAGTATAGTCATATAGTACCATTTATCGATACAAATAGCAAGTTGGAAATTTCCCTATAATAGTACAAAATGAAGTGACCCCAAAAAGTTAGACAATATTCTGAAGTAAAAATTGTTCAAGCAGCCGAAAGGCGCAATAAGCCACAAATTGCGATAATTTCCCTTCGATGAACCTGTCAGATGTCATCTGTTTGAACCATTCGGAATTCCCGAATAGTTGCCATCACGGTCTATTCCTCATCTGAATTATAATATTACCATTTACTGATTCAAATAGCAAATCTAGCGTCATTCCATAACGACACAATAATGCCGTGGAAGTATTTCCTCCACGGCACGATCTGTCGTTATAGCTGTGCGTTTCTCTCCCTCTGCAAATTCCAGACAGGCAACCCTTCCCGGCGCTTTGCCTCGCATCACTTTGCAGCCATGCGATATGTTTTCTCGCATCTTGGCACGCTCGTGGAATCCAGTCATGGCGCTGCTTCCCCAATGCGGGACAGCAGAGGACGCTATTCACTTTTTCGGAGGTTTGGAACCTCCTAATACATAAGAGAACAGCGAATCGGATTTTTTCCACAACTTTTTCAATTTTCTTTTTTTACCAGAAATATATCCACACGCATATCTTTCCACAAACCGGGGTGGATCTTAATCCCACGCGCTTTCTGATACTCATAGGCTGTCACAAAGTCAACCGCAAAACTCAAAAGTGGTATCTTTTCATCCAGCACGCTCACCTGATTTTCTTGACAGCTTTCCAGCCATTCCACCAACTTACGCTTTCTTGTGGTTCGGCCCATGTTCAAAAAAGAAATCCTGTGGACGACATATTGTCGCGCAATCGAGTCCAGCACTTTCTTTATCCTGCTTGCCGATTTGCTCTTGCTCAATATCATAGGGAACGCCACTTTTATAGGTAACCATCGCTATCGGCTGCCTTTCCGATTGGATAGGCATGATCTGCTGCACATTCATCAACTGCAACATCCAAATGTAGCGGTTATTGCTTTTTACAATCCGGTTGGCATACCTGTCCAGAAAGCCCGGCTCTATTTTACCATCCGGAAAAGAGGCATCATCGCTGAGTGCGGCCTCGATGCTGTGCATATCTAACCTTGCTTTAGGACGCTGTTCCTGTATGGAACTTTGCAGTAAGCCTTCGACATTTATAATCTCATTGTTGATTTCCGTACTTTTGCTTAAGAAATCATCCATAGTTATGCTTCGGCTTGCCCGCTGGCTGACAAGATCGTCCAATTCCTTATTCAGCGCAGAGAGCTTGTTCTCCAGCTGGTTTCCATCATTCGGTGTGCCGGTAGTGTTCAGATCTGCATCCAACATCCGCAAAAGACCCAGTATATCCTCGGCATTTTCTTTCCAAACTGTACGGAACACTTCCCTTGCCATCAATTCCAGCTTCCATTCAGATGCGTATGGTGCCGGACAAGGAATACCGTTCAGTGCTCTGGCGGCATCTTTCTTTTTGAACATTTTCGACCGTGCACAGATAAGCCGCATATTTTTCCCACCGTTGGCCGTTTTATCGTAGCCTTCGATTTGGAATCGCATCCCACAATCGCAAAACAGGATTTTCGTCCATTTGTTCTGCGGAAAGGACACACCAAATTTATGGGCACGACCATCTTTTCCTTTGACAAATGCAGCTCGCTTACTGCGGATCTGATTGCAGGTTTCCCATAGCTCCTCTGAGACGATTGGCTCAAAGTTTCCCTTTACAAGAACAAAGTCCTCCTCGCTGTGATTGATGCGGTTATGGCTGAGGAAGTCATCAATATGGGATTTATTATAGGTCATATAGCCCTTGTAAGTGGGCTTGCGGAGTACCTGTGATACCTTGCTCGCCGTCCAGCTCAGGCCACCACCGCCATCCTTGCGGTTTTCTTCTATAAGCATTTTGGCAACAGTCGTTTCTCCGTGCCCCTCGGCGTACAGATTAAAGATTCTGCGCACCGTTGCCGCCTGTTCCTCATTGATTACATAAGTTCCATCCACACGGTCATAACCGATAATATTACCGCTGCCATAGAGTACACCTTTCTCACGGCTCATCTTCTGTCCGGCTTTTACGCGCTCACTGGTCTTGCGGCTTTCATCTTGGGCAATGCTCGCCATAATGGTCAAGCGAACTTCTCCATCACCGTCCATTGTCCAGATGCCATCATTTACAAAATAGACTTCCACGCCGTATTGCTTCAGTTCTCGCGTAGCATTCAACGCATCCACCGTGTTACGCGCAAACCTCGACAATTCACGGGTGACAATCAAGTCAAAGCGGTGTTCCTTTGCGTGCTCTATCATCCGCATAAATGATGGACGTTTCTTCATTTGGGTACCGGTTATGCCTTCGTCTATGTACTGCGCTACAACGGTCCAGTTGGGATTGCGTAATGCAAGGTCTGTATACCATTTCATCTGATTTCCCAGCGCAGATAGCTGTTCCTCATGTTCTGTTGAAACGCGGCCATAAAACACCACCCTGCGCGGTCGATTCTTGTAATTCCCAATATAGTCTGTCATTTCGAACGCCTCCTTGTTTTTTCATTGTACAAGGGGCAAATTCATAAGGGAAATGTACAAAAACACTGGTACACTTGCCATCCTTGTATGAGCGTTGCTGCTCTATACTATAAGAGTACGTTCTCTTGATTTTTTTCCACAATCACTATTTTCAGTTCATTGCACTTGACATACATCAAGTAGCCATGCCACGCGGATAGCATTTTTCAGAACATATCAACAAAAATGACCCTGCACGATTCTGTGCAGGATCAAAATATATATTCGTTTTATTTTCGTACATAACTGGTTGATGGGCCGGCTTCGACTTTTTCAAATAACTATTTCGAAAAATCAGCCGGGCTATCAAACTGGAATTTGTTATTCTTCTATGGAGGCACCGCTATCGTCTTTAAGGCCACAAATCGCAACTATACCATTATTTTTATAACTTACAACGAGAGTAGTGTCATTCCCAAGTTTCCAACATGCAGTGCTGTTTTCACTGGTATCAGGCTTCACCCATACCTCTCTAAGCTGGTCAATATGGTACCCTGGCAAAAGGCTATTAACATTGGCTTCACTCATTTCTGCGCAACGCCAGCGAGGGACACGGCATCATCAAGATGGGCAACAGTGTATTATCATCTTTGTTTTAATACCCGCACGCTTAATCCTAAAGCTCCCAAGCAAGCGAGTAACCACAACGTAAACTCTATTGCCTGCCTTTTGGCGAAAACATCCCGAGTGGTGGGAACGAGTGACAGGGTTTCGTTAAGCCTCTCATTTAAGATATTCACAAGATCCGGCCAAAAGCCAAGATTGCTCCACTGAGCCGGTAACAGCCAAGAAGGTATTTGACCTAATAAATAAGGGAGAAGTAGTGCGAACACAAATAAGACGGCAAACCAGATGGTAATGCGGAGCCATGATGGGAAACGCAGACTTATCCTAAACCCTACTAACAAAAAGCCATAGTGCTGAGACTAAAAGAGGGATAGAACACAGTGCCACAAAAAAAGTTGCCCCAGGTTTTTCCAGTACAAATTTGATCGGGAGTACCCAAGCCTGCAGCGGTGACGTAATCAACAGCCATTTCTCGTAAATCGCCACCTGGTGAGCCTACAAGCTCTACATTTTTCAACATATCAGATTCTTGTGCCGCTGTAATGGCGAGATTTGTCTGTCCCTGAAAAACTCCCCGAATCTGAACATTACGGTCTCCTATTTGCAAAGTTTGACCAACAATGTCTGTACTGCCAAACAAATCCAAGGCGATAGATTCACTGACAGCACAGCCATTCACATCGACAGCACCCGGTGCTGATTCCTGTATATAAACGGCAGGAAAAACAATTGCTGCATCGCCGGAATAAAAACCACCTGCGCATCGATACTGTGCAAATCTGTTTTCAGCACTTTTTTGTTTCATTCCAGAGAGTCATCGCATACTGTGTGCCATCCTCACCAGCTTGAAACCTATGGGCTGATTGAATTTGATCAGACGAAAATGCCTCCTTGTATCGAAAGCTATACGGCGCATACGCTGTCTGTATTTGATCTGCTGCTCGATAAGCACCTGTAAGGCAAAATAGTGCCACCGACAATAAGACGGCAAGCAACATGATTTTGTATACTTTACGCATTTTCATTTTTCACCCGCACTTTAGAACCTGCCTCAAGGGAACGAGTGCTTTGCACAACGATAGAGTCTTCTGGCAAAATGGCTCCTTCGATGGAAGTTTGTGATTGACCTACCTCCAAAACAGTAACTGGAATGCGAACCAAAACATTTTGGGTGCCTAAAACCGTATTTTTTTTCTTCAACAGCGAAAACAAAATCTCCTTGATTGTCTTGATGGATTGCAGTGTTAGGCAGGCAAAGGTCATAATCTTGTTCACTGAGAACAATTTCTGCATCCGCAGGACCAACTTTCCAATCGGTAGCGGTTAATTGAATGGTGATGTCTACTGTATCATTCTCTGCATTTTCAGAAATCGCGGTAATTGCAGCAGTCTCAGTCTGGTCCCCCCTGTTTTATAACAGCAGATAATCCGGTTTGACAATCACTGGCCTGAGCAGCAGGGAGTTCGCAAGCAAAAAGATATCCCTTTGAAGTATCGTAAATAGTGCAGAATGTTTGAGTACTTTCCGTTCCAACTTCGGCCTCGACGTTTGAAATAACGCCTGAGAAGGGCGAGGAGATCACTCCTTGCTGATTCACAAGCTGTTCCAACTGTTCAATTTCCGCTTGTGTATCCTTAATGTCAAGGGCAACATCTTCGGCGGAAGCCTGATTCACCTGCGCAGAAAGATTGTTCTGTCTTTGCATCTCCTGGTAGGAGGCTAAAGCACTGTTACGATCATACTCAGCCTGCTGTGCTGCCCAATGTGCATCATCGGCAGCTTGCTCAGCAGTGCTGATTGCTTCCGGGGCCGGATTTTCCGATGCTCGCAATTTTTCTAATTCCTCGTAGGCTTTCTGATCTGCTTCATAGGCACGGAGCAAAGCCTGCTGGGTTCGTGCAACACTCGTATCATCCAGCACTGCGTTTGATAAAAGTTGGTTATACTCCGCCTTACTTTTCTGCAAAGAAGCCTTGGCGCGATCCAGCTTTGTCGAAAGTTCATCCACGTCACAGGTTGCAAGTGTTTGCCCCTCTACGACAGACTGCCCTTCTTTTACCAAAATGTTGTCGAGCACGATGCCCTCAGGCAAGGATACCGAAAGCACACTGGATGCTGTGATAGAGCCGGACGACTGAACGCTTTGACTAATTGTTCCAGCCTTTGCCTGCTGTGTAGTTACAACTGGCCGAATTGCACTGCTGGTTCCCCTAGCAACCAAAGTCAGAATCAACATGACAGCAAAAAATACGGCAATTCTTTTTAATGCTTGACGTTCATCGTTCTGTGAGTCAGTATCGGATTCCGAAATCGGAGTCTGACGCAGAGCGGGAAGGCGATTCCGAAGTGAAAGGTGGAACAATTGTTTGCGCTCGGACAGCTTGCCCTCACTGTAAATAGGATAATCCGTTTGTTTTGGACTTGATTTCAAATCCGGTTCACTCCTTTACTCCACTTGATTGGATTCCCAAAATCAAATATCTCTGCCCAAACAGAAAGATCAGAATTACGGGCAATAACATAAACACACTGGCCACCATAGCAATTCCAATGTCATCCTGTGTAATATTGGCGAGGAACAGGGACATGGGCCAAAGGTTTTGGCTCTTCAAAAACACCAGCGGTTGTTCAATTGCATTCCAGGCTTCAATAAAAGATAAAAGCAATGCAGACAGGATGCCAGGGATTCCAAGCGGAAGACCAATTCTTATATAGGTTGTAATGGCACCGGCACCATCCAGTTCGGCTGCTTCCAGAACGGAAACGGGAATACCGTCGAACCCCTTTTTCATAATAAAGACGGGAAAGGTGGAAACGGTACCGGGCAAGATGATGCTCCAAACTGTATCCATGAGTCCCAACCGATCCAAAACCAAATAATCAGGCACCATGAGAACTTGAAACGGAAGTAGCATCAGAATCGTATAAATAGTAAAAAGAAGATTTCGACCTCGAAAAGTAAAACGAGAAAACGCCCATGCAGCAGGACTGGCAAGCAGAAATTGCCCAATCAATTGCGGAAATGTGAGGATACAGGTATTCCAAAACATAACAAAGAATTCTGGTGTATCCAATAAGACTTCGATCAATGGCTGTAAGGTGGGCGAATTGGGAATCAACGGCCAATGCACCGCAGAAGTCCCATCGAAAATTCCGCCAAGGCTCTGCGTTGCTTCATCGGTACTCATAAGCGCACCAGAAAAGATCATCCAAATCACCAGGCACACAGATGCGGCAAAGGGTACCAATACCAGATAAGGAAGACGAACGGCCTTTTTACGCTTTTTCACTCGGAACCCTCCCGCAACATTTTCAAAATGGCAGAATTACCAGAAGCAGCGCAAGGGCAACAACAACAGCCGCTGCCGACAATCGACCAAGATCCAAAGAAGAAAACCAGTTCTTAAACAAATGCTGCAAGAGATAAATACTGTCATCCGGGTAATTTCCTGCCACTAGGTAGGCTTCCCGATATACCTTGAACGTGTTCAAAATACTGAGGATTGTGATAAGCCCCATGGTAGACGGTAAATTTGGCAAGGTGATTTTCCAGAAAATTTGCCAGCTGTTTGCGCCGTCAACTTCGGCTGCTTCATACATGCTGGCAGGAATCGCATCCAAACCGGCCAGCCAAAGAATCATATCGTATCCGATGTTCCGCCAAAGGTAAGTACCTACAAGTACCCCGAAAGCCGCACTGCTATCAAGGAAAGAAATTTCCGGTACTCCCCCAAAAGGACAAAAGATTGTTCAAAATACCGTTCTGTGTGAAAAGAGCTTTCCATAGTAAAGAGATGCTGGCAACCGGAATTGCCATAGGCAATAGGCAAGCTGTTTGCAGCTTTTCCCCTTTGGGCAGGATTTTTCGTATCAAAAGAGCGAAAATCAAGCTGGTTACGAGAAGTAGCGGAATGCAGACCAGGATAAATCTCACTGTGTTTGCTACTGCCAAACGAAAGGCATTATTTGAAAAAATGGATTGGTAATTTTTCATACCAAGGAATTTTGTTCCCAAAGGGTTTGTGAAGCTGCGCCGGATAGTTTCTCCAAACGGAACAAAGAGGAAAACACCAATTCCTATCAGTGAGGGAAGCAAAAACATCCATGCTTGGAACGCTTTTTTCCCCTTTCGGCGAAATGTATTCTTTTGAAATGCAGCTTTTCGATGGGACGGGCAAACCGCTTGCGCTTAGATTTCATAGCGATATACCGTCTGCGTCTCGGAGTTCAGATCTGCTGCAACAGCGATAGCTTGGTGATCTGTAACGATCAATGTGACACAGCTGACATCATCCTGCAGAAAAGGTGCAAGGGTGTCTGTCAGAATCCGTGATTCGGAATTGTTGGTGGTATCGTAGGCAACGATGCCTTGATCGTCCACATAATAGAAAATGCCGTTTCGGCAGAAAGATGAGCCCTTAATAGTCGCTAAGACTCCGTAGCTATCGATTTGCCCTGCCCCATCCAAAGAACGGCACTCGTTGGTTTCAAAGTCGACATAGTACAGCTTTTCTCCATCTGACGCGTAATACCCCGCTTGGTCCGCAGCGATTCCTTCTCCCCACTGTGTTACCAACGAGCCATCATACTGCAACACCATATCCTCGAAGGGAAGGGGGTGAATAGTTTCCTGCTCTTGGCCATCCTCATTCACGAAAGTTTCCGTTCTTCCACCCGTTACGGTAAAGGTGTCACTATCAATAGGATAAACGGCAGAAATTCCGTCAATTGCTCCCAGCGCGGAAATATCCGCAGTTTTAAGGTCCTCGCCGCGGGCGGCATAAACAACCTGCTGTCCCTGCATGCCCAGCATGAAGCCATCCGGACGCAGTTTGATTCCCACAACAGTCTGGTCGGCCCAGGGCAGTTCTTCCTTTGTCCAGCTGTCCCCATCATCTGTAGAGACATAGGCACAGAAGCCATCGGCACCTTCACGCCCCACAAAATAAATAGAGCCATCCGAAAGAACTGTACCGGCTTCAATCGAAAAATTGTTGCCAATCGAAATTTCGTTGCCTGTTGCAGCGGAATCCGTTTGTGCCTGTGAAACGGAGCTCTGCGTTTTTCTGATGGCGTACTTTCCCCAGGAGTAGAGCCGCAGGCGCACAGGGCGACAGCGAGGGAAAACGGCAAAATGGCCGATAAAAACAGATTTCGTTTCATTTGAGTTTCTCCTGTTCTTAATAAACAAGTTAAAATGTGTATGAAAAGCTCTGTTGAAGATTTGAATATGTCGGAACCGCTAATACAGGCAAAGAAGGTCTACTGCGATTACCCACGTTCTGCCAAGTAAAGGCGCAAATCTTTTTCTGCTGCCTGCGTAGCCGATTCAGCATCTTGCTGTCCTTTTGCCAACGCCTCGGCGTACGGCAACAATTTGTCTGCGATTACTTCATCAACAATCACAGGCGTTTTTACGCCTTTGAGGAAATCAGCCAGCATTTCGCGATCTGTACCGTATGTTTCAACAGCTGCGTCAATTCTTGCATCCAAACTGCTTTCAATAACGGGCAGGCCATCTCCAACAACCGTATTTTGATATCCGAAGCAAAGAACGCTTTCAACAAATCCTTTGCAGCTTCCTGATTTGGGCTACTAGCATTTATTCCAAGTAAGACCTTCGGAGAATAAGCCCTTTCACAAAGGCCCGGTGCGGATTTTAATTCAGGTGCCTGACCTTCCCAATTTTTAGTGATCCAGCCCAGGAACGCAGGAGAATCAATCAGATTCCGTCCAATCCTTGCTCGTTTGTTAATGACTTCGCGTGAAGCACCGGAAATGGTGATGGAGTCTCCGCCGTCGGAATAGACAATCGAATCGTCCTCCTGCTCCGTGCGATAAGAAGCCATGTTGTAGTAAGTGCCGATAGATTCGATGGCTTGGAACAGTTGTTGCAGTTGCTCTTGATTCAGTGTGTTATCCGTAATCAATTCCGGAAGCAGAGGTACTCATCAAGAGCTGGAGGATTTCCTGAGGCGTCATAAACGAAACCGCATATTTGTCTTCCTCTGGAAGGGCTGTATAATAAGCATTGTCGGACAAATTGTAGTCATCACGCGGAGGGCAGGATTTTACGAACTCTATAAAGGAAGATAGATCTGTAATTTGATCCATGTCTTCGGCGGTTCCCCAAATAGATGGAATGGCATACCGTGCAGCAGCAATATAAGTCTTTCCATCCACGGAGAAAGCATTTTTAATCGAATCCAAGATTGAAAATTCCTGCAGCGACTCGTTTAAATCAGCCAGAACGCCATTTTCGATATAAGGTGTAACATCTATGCCATCAAAGACGATTAGGTCAGGACAGCTCCCAGCAAGCAGTTCTGTATTTAATGCTTTCAGTACATCTTCGGTTGCCAGATCATCGCTGCCGGCGACTGTATACTGTATGGCGATATCGTTGTGTTGCTGCTGATATTCTGAAAGGACTCTTCGTACAGTGGGAGAATCGGACAGTGACCAGACAGTGAGCTCAATCTGCTCTGACGGTGTCGCGTCAGGATCAAATGTATACGAATAAAGTTGTGCGGAATCGTCAGACGTGTCTTTGACAACACAGAAAAAGCTGTCTTGAAAGTAAACGAGATTTGTGATTACTTTTCCCTGTACCGAAAATGCAAACCCGCTGGATGGAGTGATTTCTTCTTTTAAGGTTCCACCAGCAGCAACCCGGTAAATTCCCTCGCTGTCTGCATAATAGTAATTTCCCTGTGAATCACAATAGGCAGCAATGATGTTTTCGAGTCCCTCGACATTACCTTCTTGTATCTCACCATTTGCCTTCAGAGTCGATAGTTTGCCCGTTTCGGATATGAAGGCAAGTTCATCCCCGTGTTGGGCAAATCCCCCATTCCGTTCCGGCCCCAACTTTCGTAACCATACGGCCATCGCGAAGCGAAAAGATAGCTGCAAGGGACTGGTTATTGGTATCCCGTCCGGCCATCAAAAAAGAATCCGAGTTGACAAATTGAATGTTGTTGATGTCAGTTACTTCAGAATCGGCAGGTTGGACTTGAGAACATTCTGTCTCTTTCGCTCCGTACCAAATCTGTTCTTCATCTTCAGTCCTGATCAGAACAAGAACGCCACTTTCCGTCAGGCTTGCTTCGATGCAAGTCCCCGGCACTTCCACCGAATAAACTGGCGTGGTGTCCCATGTGTAGCCATCCGAAGAAGAAAGCACATCAACCTTCTGGGATGCCTCTCCGTTTGACTGGACGGTCGCACAGAGGAGTTGGCCATCAGTGGTGGTTGTGAGGGCAAGGATATCACTCGAATCAGGCTCCAAAGCCACCTCTTTTTTTCAACCCACAACCCTGGATTGATTTCTGTTTTCTGCCCCAGTGAAGAATCCGTTACACCACACGCGCACAGAGAACATCCCATCAACACCGAAAGTCCCAGTGCCGTGCTCTTGATTAAGCGATTCATACAGTTGACTCCTTTCGCTTTTGGTTGTATATATCATAACAGATCAATGTTAAAACAAAATTTAAGATGAGCACCCTTATTTAAATATTGATTAAAGAATGGTTTGTTATAATAAACTAGGGAGATGAACATCGTGAGAATTTTGATAATAGAAGATGATAAAAATCTTTGCCAAATCATGCGTGCGGGCTTGCAAGATGCTGGAATTGATTCAGACTTTTGCCATGATGGCGAGACAGGCTTGGAACTTCTTCTTCATAACTGTTATGATGCTTGTTGCCTGGACCGGATGCTTCCTTCGATGGATGGCCTAACGATTTTGAAAAAGGCCCGGGCAGCCAAAGTATCAGCTCCGGTGCTGATGCTGACTGCTATGGGCGGCTTAGACGACAAAGTGGATGGGCTGGAAGCTGGTGCGGACGATTACTTGGCCAAGCCATTTGCCATGCGAGAACTTGTAGCTCGCCTCCACGCATTACTTCGCAGGCCCTCACAAGCGATGGCTGTGGAGGAAAGCAACCAAATTCATTACGAGGATGCAACATTAGACTGTAATCAGCTGGAACTATGTGGGCCAAAAGGACACTGTCAACTATCAAAAAAGGAAGCGGACCTCTTGGAAGTGTTTTTCCGATACCCGCATCAGTTGTTTACAAGAGAGCGACTGCTTTCCCGGGTTTGGGGCGATGACACTGAGATTGAAGAAAGTAATCTGAACACCTATATCCACTTTGTACGCAAAAGGTTAAAAAAAGCTGGTATCTGCCTGACGATCACGACCATTCGGGGTGTCGGATACCGATTGGAGAACATCCATGATTAAAAACTTTGGCTAAAACTGGTTCTCCTTTATACTGGCATCACGGGGCTGATCTTGGCATTGTGTTTAGGAATCACATTCTTTTTTTTCCTGCAACAGATATGAAGCCTCATTGGACGCTCAGATTTGTGACCAGATAGAATCATACCAAATCAAACTACTTTCCTCCCGGCAGGTTGATCAGAGTACTTTGCAGGAACTGGAAGAAAATTTGGATGGCAACATATACATTTTTGAAAATGGAACGCCATTATTCCGTTTCGAACCGACTGGAGGACTTACACCGGACGTATTGGAAAATATATTCCGCTCGGAGCATAGCCTTTCTACGGATGAACTCTCCCAGGCTTCAAACGGGTGGACATCAAAAAGGATGAAAGGAATACTGCTTTAGGGCGTTTCCATGTATTCTACTTTCGGCACGAGGATAAAACGCAAATTGAAATATTGGCTCTGCAAAGCCAGAGCGTTCGTCTGCCGTTTATTCAGCATCAGACAGTTTTCTACGGAGTGTTATTGCTCTTAGGATGTATTATTTTGGCTGTCATCAATAGCTGGTTGATTCGGAGCCTTTTAAGACCGGTAGAGAATTCCGTTCGTCAGCAGAAAGAATTTGTTGCAGCGGCAGGGCACGAACTAAAGACGCCGCTAGCATCGATCCGTGCTGGGCTGGAGGTACTGCAAAAGCACATTCCTTCTTCTCCGGAAATTTCAGGAGTGTTTTATGCAACGCAAAGCGAGGCTCTGCGGATGAGTCACTTGGTACAAGATTTATTGCTTCTGGCAAATTCAGATAGACAAGAACGCAAGCTGTTTTTGACAGCAATTGAACCTGATACCTTTTGCTTGCAGCTTTATGAAAAATACCAGATCTATGCCAAACAGCAACGTCATCCGTTACGTCTCAAGATTGAAGAAGCGTCATACCCTGAAATCATGGCTAACGAAGAAGCACTTACCCAGATAGGCAGTATCTTTATTACCAATGCGATTGCCCACACGAAGGAAGATACCACCATCGAAATTTGTTGTAACCTCCTGAAAAATAATGTAGTGGAAATCGGGGTACATGATTACGGTCAGGGTATTGCCGAAAAGGATTTACCACGGATTTTTGAACGGTTTTATCGCGCAGATCCCAGCCGTACGACCAATGGCCACTATGGGCTTGGGCTTTCTGTTGCAAAAAGTCTGGCAGAGCAACAATCGTTGCATATTGGAGCCCGCAATACACCCGGTGGAGGGGCTATGTTTTATATTTGCACGCAATAACCGCAAAAAATCTAATAACACACGGAAGAATTGTTTAGAGGTAAAACTTGCTTAATACAACTATTTGTCATGAGGACGATTCTTTCATGAGGACGATTCTTTGCGTTCCTATGATGCTTCTGCTTAATCCATCCAACAAAAAGGAAATCACGAAGCTGCCTACTGTTAAAAGTAACAGCCCGCCAACCCAGTAGAGAGGCGTTACACGGTGGTTGACAAGAACGGGGACTATCACCAAGGTAATAGCCAAGTGATGTACAAGGAAGACTCCAAAACAGCGACGGATAACCAATGCAAAGCCTTTTGAAGAAACGGACCACAAAACAGGAGTAACTGCCCTAAATAAAACATCATTACAAACACTCCAATACTGGCTGCGGTTACAATCCAATATTCAGGACACCCAAGGCCATACAGTACCAAAGTGGTCATTCCTGCTAAAATTCCTGGAATCCAAAGGGATGGGAGACACCCGCCCAAAAAGATCCCCATGAAAAACAACGGCAGCTGGCCAATCAATGTGGGATAAAGCTGCCCCGGATTTTCCACAAAACAACAAGCCAACCAGGCAAAGAGAGCTCCTACGGCGGCGAGAACAACTCCCCGGCGTCGAATCATGCGCCAAAGTACAGGAAAAACAGCGTAAAGGAACAGAATACAACCCAAATACCACTCTCCAATTTTGTAAAACGTAGGCGTGAAAGACTGAAAATATCCATCTACTCCCACTATAGAGAGAAGCAGTTTCCACGGAGCTACGCCTTCATTGTTGCCACATATAATATCGCTGTAAAAAAAATGGGAAAAAAAAGCAAAGCCAGAAAAGAGGGTAAATGGCCAGAAAACGTCCCCAAAGATAGCGCTTCATGGACCAGCTGCGGCTTTTTTCCTGCCAGCACAAGCAAGATCCAGAAAGGAGAGTCATGGTGTATACCGCCACTTGGACCAGCGGCTCCATAGCGGGAAGAAAATCTGCTGGACATAGTCCCCGAACGGCGGTTTCTACCTGATAATGATAGAATACTACCACCAAGATTCCGAATACCCGAATCAAATCCAGACCGGGAAGATGTTTGAACTCTTTCATGGCCAGCCTCCTAAACTCTCTTGACATATAAGATAGGAGGCATTTCTTTCTATTCGATGACTTGAAGGTGACAAAGTTGTCAGAAACAATGTATTTACCAGGAAGATTACATATCAGATGACAGATCAGTCACGCACAGAGTACTATTCCGTGATAAAATAATATGGCATATTAAACATTTGAAGTGAGGAAATCATCCCAATGGTTCGGATATTGTTGATTGAAGATGACTCCACTATTGCAGCCGGGCTGGCGTATTCTCTGGAACAGGAGGGGTGGAGTGTCACTTGCAAGGGCACTCTGGCGCAAGGGAGAAACGCCTTAGAGACTGGAGAATACCAGCTGCTATTGGTGGATGTCGGTTTGCCTGATGGTAGCGGCTACGATCTGTGTGCTGCTGCTAAAAGCAGGAATATTCCGGTGATTTTTGCCACTGCAAGAGGGGATGAGGGAAGCGTAGTACTGGGCCTGGATATGGGGGCTGACGATTATATCGTTAAACCCTTTCGGTTGCGGGAAGTGGCCAGCCGCATCCGGGCCGTACTACGCAGAGCGGCCGGAGAGCGGGAGCAGTTGGTTCGGTTGGGGGAACTGGCGGTAGATACACAGAAAGGCCAAGTGACCCGTAACGGAACTCCCATCTTGCTTACCGCTCTGGAATACCGATTACTGCTTACTTTTCTGTCTCATCCTGGACAGACTCTCACCCGGGGGCAACTGTTGGAAGGAATCTGGGATGTGGCAGGAAATTTTGTCAATGACAACACCTTGTCTGTGTATATCAAGCGACTGCGTGACAAGCTGGAAATGCCAGGACACCCTCTCATTTCCACTGTGCGTGGAATGGGCTATCGGCTGGAGGTAGATGGCCATGACAAGAAATAAGGAATTATATCTGCCTATCGCCCTCAGCATGGCTCTGACTTTTGTTTCGGGGCTGCTCTGTGGCTTTTTGGGTGGCCCCTGGGCAGCACTGACAGGGAGCGGGTCCGTTCTTCTCACCACACTGCTCTGGATGAGCACAACATGGAGCCGGTATAAAAAGCTGCAGGAATTAGGAGAATACCTGGCTTCGGTATATGCAGGCGGGGAACTTCTGGATATTCGTGACAATCGGGAAGGAGAACTGAGCCTTCTGAAGAACGATCTGCACAAGATTACCGTTACCCTTCGTCAGCAAAGTGCCCAGCTGGCTCATGACAAGGAATTTTTGCAGCAGCTTCTGGACAATATTTCCCATCAACTGCGCACCCCTCTTACCGAAATGCTGGTTATGGCGGACTTGCTGGCACGACCAGACCTACCGCTGGAAAAGCGCCAGGAATTTACCGGGCAGCTTACTGCACAGCTGGAACGAATGCAATGGTTACTGGAGAGACTTTTTGACCTTGTCCCGGTTGGATGCCGGGTGCCTGAACTGGAACGAAAAACCGTTTCACTACCATCTTTGCTGGATAGAGCTACTGCTCCGGTAAGGGTGGCCCTGGAACTGCGTGGCCAGACTTTAAAAGTGGAGTGTCCTCAAGACCTCCTGTGGGAAGGGGATGAAAAATGGACCGCAGAGGCTGTAACCAACCTGGTGAAAAACGCTTCTGAGCATTCCCCGGAAGGAGGCTTGGTAAAAATTTCCGTGAGCAAGGATGTACTGAATCTTTGGATCACAGTGGAAGATAATGGCCCCGGTATCCCGGAATTGGATATGCCCTATTTGTTTCGGAGATTTTATCGTGGCAGTAATGCCGCTCCGGGCAGCGCTGGTATCGGCTTGGCTTTGGCGGCAGAATTAGTTCGAGCTCAAGGCGGCAGTGTGGTGGCAGAAAATCAGACCCCAGGCCCTGGTGCTCGTTTTATCCTCAAATTGCCCATACATCCCGGTAGTTTGTGACAAAACTGTCACCCAGACAGTCATCAAGAGGAAAGAAACAGCCAGTATACTCAAGATGTGGGGGCAACAAAGGCGTTGCCCAGTCTTGATACCAGGAGGGAAATATGGAATTACTGCGTGTGGAACACCTTAGCCGTTATTATGGGGAAGGTCCTGCCCAAGTAAAGGCACTGGATGATGTGTCATTCTCCGTAGAAAAAGGGGAGTTTGTCGCCATTATGGGCCCGTCTGGCAGTGGAAAAAGCACCCTCATGCACCTGCTTGGAGGGGTGGACAAGCCCACAGCCGGACATGTATGGTTACAGGGCACCGATCTTTACAAATTGGACGAGAACGCACTGGCCATTTTTCGACGGCGCCAGATAGGTCTGGTGTATCAGTTTTACAATCTACTTCCTGTGCTCAATGTACGGGAAAACCTGACCTTACCTTTTGCTGTTGGATGGACGCAATGTCAACAAAAACCAGTTGGAACAGCTGGCCCAAATTCTGGGCATCCAGGATCGGATGAACCATCTGCCCCATCAGCTTTCCGGCGGTCAGCAGCAGAGGGTCAGCATTGGCCGGGCCCTGATTACCAGCCCTGCCCTTCTGTTGGCAGATGAGCCTACCGGCAACCTGGACAGCAAAAACAGTGCTGAAGTGATGGCTTTGCTGCGTTATTTTCATGAGAAAAGGTCAGACATTATTGGTCATTACCCACGATGAACGGATTGCCTGTCAGGCAGACCGACTCATTACTGTGGAGGATGGGCATATTGCTCAGGACGAGGCGGTGCGGCCATGAAAAATATTGTGCACACTTTGACTCTCGCTCAGATGCGGGCTAATCCCCGTCGTACTCTTGTGACTCTGGTGGGTGTGGTTTTATCGGTGACCATGCTCACGGCAGTTTTGCGGGGGCTGATTCCTTTTTGAATCTTCTGTACCGGCAGGCAGCACAGGACAACGGCACCTGGCATGGCAGAGCCTTTGAGACTGGAGAACAGGTGGTAGAAAATCTGTCCCAGGATGACAGGATTGACCAACTGGGCCTGGCAGCCAGTTGGGGAGTGTCTCCCCTGGACGACAGCAATAGGTGGGGGGCCGCTCTCTATGGAGTAAACCAGTCATTCTACCAGCTTTTGAGGGTAGAGTGTCTGGAAGGAAATCTTCCTTCCACAGAGAACGAACTGGCCATTTCTCAAACTCTCGCCAAAAAGACCGGTTGGAAGATTGGAGACCAAGTCTCTTTGGATTTGTTACGAGTATGGACCCCACAAGGGGTGGATTCCGCAGGGGAAATGATCTATCGGCAAACCAGCGGCCCGGGAATCATGGGATTATCGGACAGCTATATGCTCCGTTCTGTGGGGGAAAAACAGTTCACGATTACAGCTATTGTGGACCCAGGCGGTTTTGATGATCAAAATGTGTTCGCCTGGGAACCATGTTTTACAGTTCTGGAGGATCAGATCCCCCGGATGGATTGTGGTGCGCTTATTATACTGTCAGTTCGCTGGGGCGAGAACTGTATGACCTGCTGGAAAGTATCCAGAAATGGCAGGCAGACTTGCCTGTCGATGCTGGAGGCGTGGGGACCATCGATCTAAACCGGCAGCTCTTGCTTTATTATGGCATAGATTATCCGGGCAGCCTTCTATTGCCTGCCTTTTACGGTTTGATGGCGGTAACACTTCTCATTATTCTGGTGGGTGCTGTGTCTCTGGCTCGAAACGCCTTTGCCATCAGTATGACGGAGCGCACACAAATGCTGGGAATGTTGGCCAGTGTGGGGGCTACCCGGGCGCAGAAGCGGCAGTCCGTCTTGTATGAAGCCTTTATTCTGGGATTGATTGGCATCCCTTTGGGCCTGATTGCAGGCTGTGGAGGAATGGCGATTACACTGGTTTTCCTGAATAGTCAGGTACAGGAACTGTTTCAATTTTCTCAGCCTCTTTATCTTTCGGTACGGCCTCTTCCCCTGGCCGCTGCAGCCCTGCTGGCGCCTTGACTCTGGCATTCAGTGCACTGCAACCGGCCTTGAAAGCCGGCAGGATCACGCCCATGGATGCCATCCAAGGAGAAGGTCAGGTTCAATTTCATTCCAATGATGTAAAAACAGGAAAACTGACTGGAAAGATTTTCGGCTTTCCTGGAATTTTGGCCCTCAAAATTGTAAGCGAAACCCGGGGACGGTATCGAGCAATTGTATTTTCCCTGGCGCTCAGCGTAATTATGCTGCTGGCTGGCACCGGACTTTCTTATTATGTGGACCGTGCCATGGGGTGCGTTACGGGACAGACAGTCCCTTAGCAACGGCGACCATCACCTTCAACGATCCTTCCTTGGATACCGCTACCTATACGGATGATCTGAAAGCTCTGGCTGGAACAGGGGAAGTACGGTTGGTCGGAGGTTTGCAGGCTGGAGAGATGGGCAGCTTCACTTTGAATTGGGCGGATATGAGCCAAGACGCAATAAAATGGTTTCAAAACCAGAGCGGTCTCTTAGATGAACAGGATTATACTTCTGAGGACGGCCAAAAATGTCACCGTCTATCCCACCTTGCTGGTCATGGATGACCAGGAGTTTTCCGACTGGGCAGGCAAGGAAGTTTCCTTGAATTCGGATTATCTGGATTGTGTTATGATCACCAGCACCTATCTGTATAATGCAGGCAGCTACACTCAGCTGAAAAATGCTCTGAATCTACAACCTGGATTTTCTATGGAGTTTGCACAAGAGAACGGGTTTGCAGACACTTGGCACGTAGCAGCACTGGCGGAGGATTTCCCCTTATTCCGGAAACACGGTCACCTCCAACACCGTGGAAAGCCTTACTTTACAGTTGGTGACCAGTCGCAGTGTATTCCAAGCATTCCTGAATCGGCAGGCAGACCTGGGCAGAAGCGGTGCATACTACTGGCAGGTGCAGTACATTCACCCTGAAAGTATTTCCGCCCTAACCAGCGGATTGGAGGAATGGTCCCTAAACAACAGCTATGGCCTGCCCCAAGGGGTGATCAGTGCAAACTACAATTCCCTTGCCATGGGTGGCCTTCAGCGGTTTGGAATGCTTCTACAAATCTTATGTACCGGGTTTGTTCTGCTGCTATGTCTGGTATGTATGGCCAATATTCACAATAGCCTCTCTACGGGAATGGAACTGCGTGCCCGGGAATATGGAATTCTCCGCAGCGTAGGAATCACACCCGTGGATTTCCGTAAGATGATTTGGCTGGAAAGTCTTTTCTACGGAATCAAAGCGCTGTGCTGGAGTTTACCTTTTGGAATGGGCGTGTTGGCCCTGGAATACTATGCTATCCGACGAGCATTCCAACTTCCCTTCTGTCTGCCAGTGGGCAGCATTGTCCTGGCAGTTGTTTTAGTAATGGGGGTATGCTGGATTTCTGGACTTCTGACCCGCAGGAGTCTGGAGGAGCAGACTATTACCGAGGCCATTCAGAAAAGACTTTTTTTAAACAGAAGCCGCAGAAGTGTTTTTCTTTCTAAAGGGCTCTCGGAAGAGGTCACCTAAAGGTGGCCTCTTCTCGTGTCAAGAGAAGAAATACAGTACAATGGATATGAATAATGAGAAGAGCTGATATTGTTCCTGTGTAAACAGCAAATAAAAACCTGTAATTATCTTGTACAGAGACAATAAAAATGACGGGTAAGCATTTTTTGTGTGCTTACCCGCCTTGTTTCATCTGTTAATTTTCAAATGGCTTGTATACAGTCACGGTTTTCAGATACTTCACGGGATCGCCGTTCAGCACCAAATCTGCATACTCAGCCGGAGCATTATAAATCAGCCAGTCCAGCTCAGAGCGTTCATACATATTGTCGGCCACTTCATTCTCTAAGGCGATGGTATCAATGGAAATCATGCTGCCATCGGCATATTTTAGCTCGACGCAAGCGGTGTCAATATTGAACTCACAGGATAGTAAATGGCTCACGGTGTTGATCTCCTTACAGCTTTCATTTTTAACAAATAATCTGTCGTGATGAACCCGCTTTCCGAATGTTGCATCCCACACTCCGCACCAATTCCGCACCAATTTGTCATGAAAGTATATGTGGATGCATGGATTTATGTAACGGAAAAGTTCGTAAATATGGGAAATATTGAGCTTTATGAAGGTGTATTGAGATATGAAAAGACCGATTATACAGCCGGACAGCAGATGCGTTCTCTGCTACGACCTCCAGCTCTATTTGCAGATACCAAGCAAACGCCCCCGTCTAACGCATAAGGAGCCGGACACTTTATATTTGTTACCCCCGCTGTATCACCCGATACAGCGGTATTTTTATTGTCAAAAAGGAGTTATTGCAATGTCTAACGAAAACAAAATCCGCATACGAAGTAAATTATATTCCTGCGGTCGAATTCTGGGATCAAATATAATAGAAAATGGGGCTGCCACATACAACAGCCCCACTTTTTTATTTCTTTTCGCGTCTTGACACAAATGGCATCACTGCCCTACGCAGCACATCCGCCGTACTCGCAACATTTTGAAGCGTAATATACAGCTTCATTGCATCGCGTTTGACGGGGTTCTCGTCAACCAGTGCTTCCATCACCTCCTGCAATTCATCCAGTTTTCGAATGATAAGCCTGTAATCCGCTGGCGGATATTCAGCAGGAATCGTATCTGCAATCAGGCAACGGATATATTGTTCTCTGGACATACCTGTTTTAGCAACACGGCAGTTCAGTACAGCCAGTTCTTCCTCCGGAATGCGAACTTTTACATCCTTATATCGAGTCTTATCTGTTGCCACTGCCATTTCCTCCGCTATGTACGGTATGGTCATCACCGTATATGACAAACCTATCCAAGTCCCGCAGGAAATGCTCGATCAGGTAGACGAACATATCTTCATCATCGGGAAAGCCGTACTTGGCACACAACTTAGCCATTTTCCCAGAAAAACACGTAACAAGCCAGATTTTATCCTCACGATTATGTGCCTTTGCACCTCGCAGATGTTCTTCAAAACTCTTCATCATTGTTACTCCTTCAGCGCCTTCATTTTTTCAGCCAGCTTTTTTCGCTTTTCATAGACATAAGTATGCCCACAGCCAAAGTGTTTCTGAATTTCTTTGTAGTTCATTTTCAGAAAGCACAGAAAGCCATTCCTTTTCTTTTGGTGAAAGCCGCTGTACTTCCTGTTGAAGAGCCAGTTCAATCTCAACCTTCCGAAACATTTGCTCGGCATCAATATCTGTCAGATGTCGCGGGGCCTGATCCAAGGAAATCACAATGACATTGGGTCGATTCTTAGCAGCATAGCGAATTGCGTGCCATTCCATTCGGCGGGTTATATAGCTAGTGAACTGTCCTTTCATCGTGCTTTTTTCATTCAGTTCATCTTGACTAAATTGCTCAAGTAACTCTTCAAATTCATGCTGGATCATTATACGTCCTCCTTATTTTTTGTTGAGAATCAAAAAATAAGGAGGTGCCCTCGGAACGGCATCGCTAGTAAAATGCTTAAATAAAGGCAAAGGATCGGAAACTCTGCGCACGATCGCCACTCTCCCTTCAAAAGGTAAGAGAACACGTCGATAGAGATTTTCCGGTCCTTTTTTTGATATTATTTAATGTTTGCCGTCTATTTTTAGAGATGCTTTCTCTTTTCCATTGCCGAAAATGCTTTACTTTCCCTCACGAATTTTGCTATTTGCTGCAAATATCCGTCATCTGATGGCAATAGTATCGACATCTCTATTATAAAACTCGACTTATCCAATAATTTGTACTTTGTACTAAACAATAAATATTGTTCAGTTTATCGTGTGGTTTTCCTGTATGTCTAAAACCTTTTTCCTCTCCTGTTGGGCCTTTTTCTCTTCAGAATTTGTCTCGCGTAGTTGTTCTTTCGTTTCTTCAATTTTCCTTTCAAGTTGCTCAGTAAATCCAATCGCTTTATCCAAATCAACGGATTGGTCAATTCCTTCTTTTTCCAAATTCTTTGCTGCACTACTGTAAGCCTGCAATTCCGTACTATGACCACTGTAAAAAGCCGATTTCTGACTCATGGGCAACTCTACATACTGCATCCAGACAGGCTTGTATGTTTTGCAAATTTGTAAGCTCTTGGTAACCGCAGCAACTTCTTTTCGCTTTTCCTGCATAGCAGAAATTTTGTTCGTAAGATCAATTTGCTTTTTGCCTAGGCTTAGTATCGCCTTATCGTAATCAGCCGCTGTATACATATTTTCGCTTGTCATTCCAAGAAGGACCTTTCCTAGATTTTTTGCATTTTCAATTCCCATACGACGTTCCACCGCAGCTATTCTGCGACTAAGTGTAGTATTTTCTGTCGATGGATTTATCGCCACCCCTAAAATTGCCGCAAGTTGATCCCCTTGTATGCTATTTCTTTTATTTTCGCCGCTAGTTGGAATATAGCTATATTGATGATTCGGGTAGAGCGAAACTGCACATTGTCCATTCGCCGCATTGCATACTACATATTTTTCTGGAATAAACAGCCTCTATCCCCTTGCTTGGCAACGCAATTGTAACTCCCCGCAGAGACATTGTTTTAATCTGACCTTCTGTTAGTACAACCGCCAATGGCAGTACGTTGTTTTCTTCATCAATTTGCTGAATCAGCTTTGCGCCTCGGATCGTGCCGTGGGTTCCGTCCTCATAAACCAGGTCATAAGAGAAGTCGTTTCCGACATTGAAAATGATTTCGCCATCCGGCGAAGTTGTTACTTCACTTTTGTTGACCATTAGCTTGGCGGGGTTTCCATTGTCATCGTGAACCTGAAGAACCAAGCCGTTTTTACCCGCCGACAGAATTTGGCGGCTGCTTAACTTCACTGCTGCCGTACAAACTTCTGGATACTGAATCGTCAATTCCTGATAGCGGTCAATCAGCGTGATCTCCGCGTCTTCTGCAATCTGCACTTCCCCATTCTTCAGTGCATACTCAATTCCTTCGCTGGTGAATTCCGAACCGAGGGCATCTTCGGGAACCCATGCACCATCCAACGCCGTGGACCGGTACAGCACCTGCCCGGTCGATTTTTTCACTTTAGTTTCGATGCCTGCCGTTTTCAGCTTATCTGCGAAGTCCGCCATACCAGTTGCCGAACGGAGGATACCTGTAATTGTCTTTCTCAGGTATTTCTGCTCTTGTGCATTGTCAGACAGTCTGGCGCAGATACCGGCATAAGTAAATGTATCAGTATCAGATAGGCTATTATCCCGGACAGCTCGACCCGCACCCTCCAGCAAATAGCTCATATGCTTACCGCGAATTGTAGGTGTGATCTCCAGTTCCTTTGCCATAGAAAGGAATTGGCTATAATCCGTTGCTCGCTCCAAGCAAAAATCCAGCCTCTTTCGGATTTCCGTCCGGTTGGATGCAGATTTCTTTTTCCCTGCGTTTTCAGGGTACAGTTGCCCAATCTTTTGTGGATCATCAATTACGGATAAATGCGCTTCCATGCACAAGCGATCGGAAATATCCCGTATCTGACGTGCCGTGCGGTAAGGCACCGTCCTCAGTGTCTTATAGTCGTAAAAGGAAACTGCATTGAGCATGATGTGGTTATGGATATGACCTTTATCAATGTGGGTCGCCACCACATACTCGTACTTGCCGCCTGTGTATTCAAATGCCAGTTTCTTCCCCAGCTCATGTGCCTGCTCAGGCGTGACAGCATCTTCTGGAGAAAAAGACTGTATCAGGTGATAGGCAAGATTTGTGGAACGCTTTCTTTTCAGATTTCGTGCCTTGTGTGCAAGTACCGCAGTCATTTCAAAGTCGATTGAAGCCGTCTGCGGTTCACAGTTGTAACCCGATACCAGCATCTGTCCATCGGTCTTGTCCGGGTTTTCAATATAAGCCAGTGCCTTGCCGAGAGTAGATTTTATCGCGTGGATTTTTGTTATAGCCATAGAAGCTCCCTAAAGAAAAATGCCCTATGTGAAATGAATCTCACATAGGGCATCTGCCTGTAATTATTGTTTTGTTGATTCCGCCTCCATCATAAGGCGGTCAAAATCGCTTTTGGTACTGCCTGTCCTGTATAACGCGGTACTTTTCAAATTCACTTTCTGCGAAAGCCTTTGCGATTGCTGCTGTAACCTTTCCTTTATCTTTTAGAATTTCGGCATCGTTGAATTGCAGGAAAGCGTCCAGTTTCTCTGCCCAGTCCTGCATCGTCATAGGAATATGCCGCCGTGCTTGGCGCGTTGCATAATCAAGGTACATTGTTACAATCTCATTCAGTTCTTGTAACTCATCTTGCTGCAAATAGTTCTTTGCAACAGAAACATCGGCTTTGACTATCTTCCCGTTTGGGGCATTCTTCCATGAGGTCAACCCCATGTGGTCTTTTTTGTGTGGTCTGCCCGTTGCACAATGACCTCTGCGGCAGTACTGCCGTGAACAGCGTAGTGCATTTTATTCTGAACGGTTGCAAAAAAGTCTTTGGTCGTTTTGCTGTCTACCGAGTAATCTACGGCAGTAGCATAAATATCCGTAATTTTCTGGTAAAAAGCGGCGCTCGCTGGCGCGGATTTCCTGTATTTCGGAAACCAAATGGTCGAAGTAATCTTCATCAAAGATTTGCCCATTAATAAGCCGATCCTTATCCAGAACATATCCCTGCCGGGTAAATGTATCCAGCACTTTGGTTGCCCATTGACGGAATTGTGTGCACGGGTGGAATTGGTTCGGTAGCCAACAGCAATAATGGCGGGCAGGGAGTAGAATTTGTAGTGATAGGTCTTGCCATTATCTGCAACTTGTGCAAATTTTGCACAAGTTGTACTTTCGGATAATTCATTTTCCGCAAAAATATTCCGCAGATGTTTGGCAACAACACTGCGGTCAACATCAAACAGTTGTCCGATGCCTTTTGCGTCAGCCAGACCTCGTGATCCTGAACGCGAACTTCTATGCCATCTGTCTCTGAATCTTTCGTGAACACAAGAAAATCTGCTGTGCTGTTACGAGCATACCGTTCTGTGCCTGCCATCGCTGCTCTCCTTACATCAGTACAATGTAAGAATAGTATATCATGCTTTTCAATAAGAGCAAAGCCCATTTTCACGATTTTCCATACAAATGGACTTATCTCTCATCATGTTCATTTTCTTGTGTATCATGCTGATGTTCCTCTCCCATGCATTTAGCATACAATTCTGGCGTACATTTGAGAGTAATCGGCTTCGGATATAGCTCAAGGAAAATCAGGGGTGAGTGATATTTTTCTCATATTTTGTAATTTGACTATCCGTCAAACTTATCAGATCTTCGCCACCGTCTCCGCATATCAGAAACGGACCTGCGAAGAAATCCGTTGGACCATATAAGCGGTTCGGTGGTAATGGAAGCAGCTTTCCTTCATCATTACAGATGATATAGGCATCCCTGTCCAATCTTACGCTTTCTATACTCCCACAAACATATTTTTGAAAAGTTTCCAGCGTATTAGGTATCTTGATTTCCTCTGGGTACTTACCCGGCTGCACATACAACACACGGATTTCTTCATTTTGATTCATATCGTCATTCTCCTATTCAATAAATTTTTCTCAACAGCTTAACCACACGTTCCAGATAGTCTGCTTTCAGCGCCAGAAATTCCCGGCGCAACTGCTCTACATCATTGGTGTGAATCGACTTATTTTCATTGCAGCGTTTTGCAATTTGGTTTATGCTGCCGGCGATTCGCCCAATATAAGCCGCCTGCTCTTTAAGCACCTGAAAATCGTAATGACGCACTTCGCCCTTAACCAGCTGTTCCCGGCAATAAGCGGAGAAGTTTGTCATCCCGGCTTCCTGCATCTTTTTCTGGATAATTTGAAGCTCTTCTTCCGAAAAAAAAGAGCAGTTTGCTGATCGGTCGTTCTCTGTTCTTTTTCATCTATACGGTCCATTTCTCGTCAAAAGGGCATGGGGAATATTCCCCAAAACGGGTTTTCAGGGTGTCCCTGAGCGCATCTGTGTATATACAGATGCAATGCTTGCTAACCGTCGCTCACGCTCCCGGTTACCCCTGCGGGGCTCAGTGACGGCGCTTGCGGCGCACTGCAAAGAGCACCGCGCCCACAAGCACCACCGGCATAAAGTCCAGCAGCAAGGAAAGCAGATCAAGCTGCTTTTCCTGCTGCTTTACTGGTTGGGAAACAATCTCCGGCTGCGTAGTCGACTGCTGCGGCGCATCCGTATTTCTGTTGTTGAAGCTGTTCGCCGCCTGCACCGTGCTATTTTGATCTCGGCTTGGCGTGTTCATCTCGCGGTCTGGACTGGCAGTGTCCGTCACCGTCAAGTGAAAATCCGCACCGGTTTCCGTGGAAAGTTCGTTCTGTTCACAGCTGAACTGGTAACGGTTTTCTGCATCGCCAACAACACAAGCGGAAAGAAACGCATATTTTCCGCTCAGTGCATTTGGTTCAACAGCGGCTAACCCATTCGATTCATAAAGCTCCAAATCATAGACATCATCAGTGTACAAATTCTGCAAGTAAACTATCACGTGTTGGGAAAAGCCAACTGGTGCGGTCAGGTATGCTCCTACTTGCGCCGGTTTTGGCTCATAGTTCTCTGGTGGCGTTTCCAGCGGTTGCAATGTGTAGTGCCGTTGCTGGCCGGTCACGCTCTCATACCAGCTGCTGCCTGCCAAGGTATAAATCAGGTCGTAGTGGTTCCCGCCTTCTGCTTGCAAAAATGTCGTCTGGTTAATTTCCTGTAAGGGACAATCGCCCAAGGCATCATACTGCACAGCAGCAGCGCAGTAATATTCTGACGGTGCAACCGTCACCGTTGCCGTGTAGTTGTTCAGCCCATCCAGAACAATAACCGTAGATTCCGTATCAGATGGGCCATTGCCAAGTGTGACAATCACAGTGCGGTTCTGCAATTTTTGCGGAAAATCCTTGACCGCCACCGTTACAGTAGCAGCATCTTCTGCATAGACTTTTGTTGCTGTACAAAGTAAAAGCGCAAAAAGTAATGCGAGAAATTTTCTCATAAAAAACACCTCTCAGAATCCCGCATAGCGGAAATAATAGCATGGTCTGCTCTCCATCCATGCGTTGGACATATTCACTGCAACGCCATAGCCATAGCAACACTCGATCCACGCATCACCGCCCAGCGCCATCTGAACGTGCCCCTGTTCGCCGCCAGAGGCATATACCACGCGCAGATCTCCCGGCTGCACTTCAGACGTGGAAATACTTACTAGGTCTGCTGCGTTCCGATAGGCGGCTGTGCTGCCTGCGGAAAAAAGGCAGGTTCTGCGCCCAATAGCAATATTGGACAAAGCTCGAACAATCCAGATTGATGCCCACGCTGGGGCGCCCGGCCCGCCGCGCAGCGACGATGGCTGGGCATAGACAAACTTTCCTTGGCAGCTTAACGCAAAGGCGACCACCTGACCGCGTGCGGTCGTGGCGTCGATATTCAGGCTGGCAAATAGCTGCCGCAATTCTTCCTCGGTCATGCCACTACCGGTGGCACGGCATTTTATGCCGTCCACAATCCCATACAGTTCTTCCCAGTCCATGCGATACAGAAGCGATGCCCATTCCACATTTCCATAAGTATCTTCGCCATCCTTATACCACCCCTGAAATCCGCTTGCGCCGTTGGGCAGCGTAATCGTTTTTGTATATCGGGCTGATACCGCATTACCGGCATACTCATTACCGTACTGATCCTGCTTAATGATTGTCCGGGTCAAAGTTCCTGCATCACAACTTTCTGCCAGCGCTTCCAGATTGCCTGTCCCGCCGTCCGCACCGTTTGGGGCCTGCGTTTCCGGTCTGTGTAGCGGTCATAGCCTGTCAGATAAATTGTGCAGCTGAGATCGTAGTGGCCGTACTGCCCATCGTTCAACTCTCCGGGGCACCAAGGTATAGCGGTTGCATTGGTAAACGCAACTTCGTAGTCATCGGAAACCGCATCATCGCCCTCGCCGGTCACAACAGTAAAAGTGACCGTCAGCTCGTCCGGAGTATAAAACCAGTCGTTCAGTTCGCCCTTGTACAAGTTGGCGCTTTCATCCAGCACAATATTGCCGGTGCAGTCCGCTGCCTTAATTTTCCCATCAGCAACTGCGTTGTATTCTTCCGGCAAATCGGAAAGTGCAGAGCCTGTTGCACCATCCGGGAAAATGATAGGAAAAAAAGACGGTCACATCATGTGTGCCGTCCTCTTTCCATATAGAATAGCTCCTATTTTCTGCATGACCCTCATTCCAGTGCCACTCTGCGGCAGCATCATACTGCCCGCAGGCATCATCGCCCTCACTGCAAGTATGGGTTTCAAGGCGATAATCCTTGATAGAAACCATTTCACCTTCGCTACGGTAACCGTTCACGCAGCCGCCATAGCTCATGCAGGAATAAGGAGCTGACTCTCGTGCAGTCACATCCAGACCATACGCTGCCAGTGCTCGGCAGAATTTTGTAAAGGGCACATTGTCGCTGAAAGCGGACAAAAGCTCCGAACGCGGCCAGTCCTGCTGGTAATATACTGCCGCCAAGGAAATAATCTCCGCCGTGTCATTGTAGATGCCATTGGCATAGTTCCAAGTGACACCATGCTGCAAATTATTGCTGCGCTGCCCGGTGAGCGAATCGTACCCATAGGGATTGCCATTGGGGTCAACGTCATTCTGGAATGCCTGATAGATGCCCTCGGTAACCGCTGCATTGCGGTAGTCGTTGATTTTCTGCACAAGCGTCTGAATGTCCTCAATACGATTCGCGCCAAACACAGAGGTGGACGTTGTGCCACTCATCTGCCCCAGCAGACTGACAATAATCAGAAACAGTAAAATGACCGCACCCATCAGAATAACTTTTCCCCATAGCAATTAGATTCCGCAGCGGGTGCAGAACCACATTGGTTATCTTTTTTTCAGAATGTTCCCGGTATTGGTAGCAGCCTCTTTGACCTTTCCCGGAACACTGCCGGTGAAATCATCCGTTGAAACCTGAAATGAAGATAGGTACTGCTCTGTACTGCGTAGGGTTGCACCCCAATTTTTACAACGGATTTTCCTCCTTGCAGGCGCAGAACTTTTCCACCAGCTTTCAAGGCGTCTTTTGCATTGATTGTTTCATCCTTCAGTTCTTTCAGGATGTTGCCGGTCTGCTTGCCGATTACAAAAGCGCTGTCCGCTGCTGCGGCCATGATATTGCCCTCTACAACAGTCTGCGCCACTGCCATGTGCAGCCCTGCATTTTGAACGGTATCCGTATCGAAGTCATCGTGATAATTCAAAGCACCGGCACCAGCTTGCAGCGGGCTTTCTATGGCATCCACAACCCGGTATGCAGGAGCTTTATAGTGACCGTTCTAGTGCTGACTGCGCAGCAAATCATAATAGGCGCTGGCACGGCTGGAGCGCGGTGTATTTGTGCCGGTGATAGTATTCTTATTACCTCCAGCAGAATCATGCAGGATTCCGGATGTGTCACCGGCACCGACATCATCGGACATTCCTGTATCAGATAGCGCGTCTGGTTCCAAGTCCAGACGACTGGACTTGTCTTTATTTGGCCCCATTTTTGCATCAAGCAGAAGGTCTTTTCCCGTATGCGGCATACCGAATTGAGTCTGAATGTTCGCTACAATATCCTCTTCTGTTCGAAAGAGTTTCTTCTGCTTATTCGTTTGCGTGAATAGTTCTGACATTTCATAACCCCTACAATCCCGGCTTATTTCTTGCGGTTAGGATTGGTATCCATCAGACGGAACAGCTCAGTGTCCTGCGGGAAAGTATTGTTGAAAGGCACCACCACTTTATCTGCAATCAGCAGCCCACTGCCTACCTCTGCATTTTCAATATACCGCTTTTTCTTCATCAGAGATATGCAGCAGCCGCGCAATGTCGTTCGCATCGTCCGGGGCCTGATTCAACAGCTTGATGTAGCCGCAGTCAGACAACATACGCCGGGCATCCTCGTTGTTCAGCACAGAGCGAACATGTTGGGTAATGGAAGTCAGGATGGCACCCCACTTACGGGCACGGCTGGAAAGCTCGAAGTAGTAGTTCGTGCAGGCGCTGTTGCCCAGCAGTAGCTGGAACTCATCGGTGAAAATCCAAGTGCGGCGTCCCAGCACACGGTTTCGGGTGATGCGGTTCCAAATCTGGTCCAGCACTGTCATCATGCCGATGGACTGCATACTTTTGCCCAGTTTCACGGTATTAAAACAGATGCAGTGGTTCTGCAAATCCACGTTTGTCTGGTGGGCAAACAGGTCCATTGTGCCATCCACATACATACTCAACGCCATCGTAAGCGCTTTTGCCTGCGGGCCCTGCAAAGACAAATTATTGTAAAAATCATGCAGCGAGGGCATCTGCTCACGCTCCGGATGCAGCAAATATTTCTGGTAGGTAATCAGCGCTGCGCGGTCCACAAGACTGCACTCTTGGGCGCTCAACTCTTTGCTGTTCAAAACCAGTTGGCAGAAATCCCGCAGGAACTGGCTTTTCAGCTGGATAGGATTACCTTCATCGCCGTAATCTTCCGAAATATCCATCGGATTGATATGAGATTTGCTCGATGCCGAGATTTCAATCACTTCACCGCCAAAAGCCTCGACCAGCCGCGCATATTCATTTTCCGGGTCGATGATGACCAGATCGTCCTCCGGCCAGCGCAGCATGATACCTGCCATCATCTGCATAACAGCAAAGGATTTGCCGAAGCCGGTCATGCCCAGCACCATACCGGCCGGGGCAGGCAGCAGTTTTCGGTTGACCATAATCAGGTTTTTACTGCGGGCGTTGGTGCCCTCATACAGCCCACCGGGTTGGAACAGTTCCTGCGTGGTAAACGGCACATAGATGGCGGTATTCACCGTCAAGAGAGTGCGCTCCAGCGCCAGCCATTTCTTTCCAAGTGGTAAAACGCTGTTCATGGCAGCGCACTGTTCAAATGGGATAGCGCTGAACCGGCACGTCTGCTGCTGCACAGTATTGCAGATTTGCTGCACGCGCTCGTCCAGTTCGGCATTGTTGCGGCCATAGGTGTGGATCAGGATGCAGACCTTGAAAATCTTTTGGTTATAGTTGTGTAAGTTGTCCAGCAGCTCCTCGGCATCCTCGATCTGGTTGGTCAGCTCATATCGCACACCCATGTAGGCGGGCAGGTTCATGCGCACAGCATTGACCATGCCATCGCCCTTTTCTTTCTGCATATAAGCCAACTGTTTTTGAACCTGTTCGACGGCTTCGCGCTGCTCAACTGCATCTACATGAATGGAAATTGCATTATCAAAGTCTAAGTCACTGAGCAGCGAAAGCAGGTTGTCTTTTTCATCTGCGGGGCAATATCCCGCAGATACAGCACCTTGCCATAATACTCGCCAAACTGGTAGCGGTCATTGTACACAGCGCGGGAATCATCATGCTCCGGCTTCCAGTTGTAACCACTGGGCGCAATAAAATCCTTGGTCGTAAGGGAATCTTCTGCCAGCAGCCAATCATAAGAAAATGCCATGACTTCTTCCGGGCGGGTAATACCATGCAGCAGGTTCAGGCGCTCGATACCGGAGAGCCTGCGTACAGTGCTGCCCATGCGCTTGAACAGGTTTTGGATGTCCTCTGCGCGTTTGAGGAGTCGAACCTGCGCTTTTCTGTAATCATCCTCATGCAAGCTGATAGTGATATACTTCTCCCGAATCAATCCGTTTTGCCCTTGCAGTGCTTTTTCCGATATAACGCGGTTCATTTCCTCGCTATACCGGTCACGGGCATCACCGCGCAGCGGCAGAAACGTGTCGCGGCGGAACTCTGCTTCATCCACGCGCCGGGTCACAAGACTGATTTGCAGATGCGTGTCTGGGTCAAAATAGTTCAGGAATTCACTGTATTGGGTAAAAAGACTTTTCTGCTCTTCCTGCCGCGCCAGCTGAAAATTGACGTCCGTGAATGCCATTGTCATGGAGAAAAGCCCCGATTCCACCTCACAGATGCCGCTTTCGTACATACGCTCATATTGCAGACAGTCCGCAGCCTTCTCAGGCGCACGGCGCTTCTTAATGCTGCGGGCGCTCTGCGCGGCATTCATTTCGGATTGTTTTGCGGATCTGCGCAGCTGCTTTGACCGCTGCTTTCCTTCCTTTGCGCGCTGCTTTTTCGTCTCGGCGGCAATAGGTTTCACATTCGGAATTTCTGCGAGTTCTTTTCTTTTTTGAACATTTCGACTCTCCTTATAGGGGCGGATCGGCACCGCTGCATTTTCGCTGTGCCATGCCCAGTAAATTTTCACGAGCTTTTCAAACGGATAACCGTCACGGTGGATAAAGCCCAACCCCAAAAAAGGCAGCACCTCCACCATGACGATATAAGAAACGACCTGCATATCCATCCGCAGCCAGTGCAGACAGACAAAGCAGGTCGCAATCGCCAGCATCGCAGCCGCAGCAAAGCAGGCCAGCTGGCGGAGGGATAATCCTAAAAAGAACTTCTCCCTGTACTCTGTAATTTCGAGGTTTGTTTTTGTGGCAATCATAGTTGTTTCTCCAAATGGTATTAGCCCATCGCATTGGTAATGGCTTTCGTGAACTTTCCGCTCATAAACACTGCCACCAGCAGGATCACCGACTGCCCCAGCATTGCCCACGCTTGCTCCGTGATGCTGCCACCGGTGCCCAGCGAACCGGCCAGTGCCGGATAAAAGCCGATGACCAGATACAGCACCGCGCCCTGCAAGGCAACTGCGAGGTAGGATTTGAGGAAGTTCACCGCAATGCCGTGCAGCTCCTGATAGCAGAGTGTGGCTATGGACAGCGATGCCATCGCATTGTAGACATACAACTCTATAAACCGCGCAGCCACAATGGTGTTGACCACGATGTTCACAATGCGCAGCATCCAACCAACGACCATCAGCTCCAGCGCCACCGGCATATTGCCAATGCCGCCCGGCAGCGCGGCGATGGCATTTTCAATGTCAACGGTCGTATTGACTTCGCCACTGCCGACATAACCGGATATGCCCGTAGTCACGGTGGATGCGATTTCAAAGAGTGCGTTCAGGATTTCCGTTGTATGCAGCACAGCCCAGCGACAGACAACGATTTTCATCATCACCAGCGCGATTTGCTGGATGGTAAACGCGTTGCTGCTGCCGTTCATGGCAATACGCTGGGTGGCATTATACAACTCCAGAATCATAAAAAGCGCCAGCAGGGTCAGCGCCACCGGCATAACGACGCCGGTGCTTATGCTGTCAGCATAGCCCGCCAACGTGCTGTTCCAGTCTGTCAGGCTGCTGAGCAAACCGGAATTTTGCCCCATAGAGTTGACCGTGGCAGAAATGCCCTCCAACTGGCTGCGTATTGTATCTTCAAAAATAGCGCAGCCCTCCTTTACCCGACTGTCAGCGTGCCGAAGTAGGTGGCAACCGCAATAATCAGCACACCGCCTGCCATTGCCCATGCACCACTGCTGATACCGGGACCGTTGTGGTCCTTCAGGTTGGTGCCCAGCGTTACCGCGCCGAACAGCAGCAGGAGGCCACCGGCAAAGGTGACAACATTCGAGATGAGGGTCGTAATCGTAGATACCATTTCCATTTTATATTTCTCCGTTCAGTTGTTATTCTCAGCACAGAGATTTACGGTCTTTACGTCCTTCACATTGCTGATAAAATCCGCAAAAGACTGCTCTGCGCGTCTGTCATAGTCGAAAGGCTTGCCGCCTTCCGCTTCTACCAAATGGTAATTGGGATGATCTTTCAGATTGTATTTGCGCGAATAAAAGGGTGCCACACCGGAAATCATCAGCAGGCACCAGTTCCGGGGCATAGTTCGGATTTCTTCTGGGGTCATCAACTCACGTCCAAGAGCCTGATAGGACTTCGTATACGAGCCTTGACTGCCTTTGTTCTCCGATGTGTTCATGACTTCAATGGTTGCCTTGCCCAACGCCTTGGAGAAGAACTCCAGATTCTCCGGGTTACCGCCTGCGCCAAGAACGATCATAGAATCGCAGTTTTCATAGATGGTCGCCCAGTCATCTTTGTACTGGCTTTTCAGCTGGTTCAATGACTGGTAAATCAGGGTGCAGGCAATGTCACGGCTGCGAATCGTACTGATAAGGATTTGAAAATCCGGTATCATGCCGATGTTCGGAAATTCATCCAAGAGGAACCGCAGATGCCGTGGCAGGCGCTTATCCGGGCGATGGTCTGCAATATCCACCAGAATTTGAAAGCACTGCTGGAACATAACTGCCGCCAAAAAATTGTAGGCGGTTGTTGTGTCGGGCGTAACAACAAAGAGCGCCACTTTTTTCTCGCTGCCCAGTTCCCGCAGGTCAATCGTATCGTCCGCGCAGATATTGGCAATGGACGGAATGTTGAATGCGCTCATGCGCAGCCCCAGCGACACATTGATGCTCTGTGCGGTCTTGCCAGGAGCCATCTTATAGAGCTTATACTGCTTTGCAGCAAAGGAGTCCGGCTTGTTGATGCTCAGGTCATCAAACAGCAGGTCGAGCTGGCTCACGCTGTTGGGGCCATCGCCTTGCGATTCCAGCATAAGGAGCAGCGTCATAACGCTGTTCATGTTCCGTTCTTCCGGCTCCAATTCGTAGAACACATAGCCGATCAGTGCTTCCAGCAGCGCCGTCATGCCTTCCTCCCATATCGGGTCGGCGGTGCTCTTGGCGGTGGGATCTTCTTTCAGGTTTTTGACAAGGTTCTTGGTGACGACCAGAATATCATCCTCATTTTTTATGTAGGCGAAAAGGTTATAGTGGTCGGATTTATCCCGGTCTTTCAGGTTGAACACTTTCACTTTGTATCCTTGAGAGAGTAGGACATTGCCATATTCCTGAAGCAACTCTCCCTTCGGATCACTGAGCACATAGTTACTGTTAAACTGCAATAGCTGCGGGCCGGCAACGCTGTAACTCTTACCGGAACCAGATGGGCCGAACACGATCACGTTCTTATTGCGGTTATAGTTATCGTTTGCTGTGACTTTCATTTTTGGAGAAAGACTCAGGCTTTCCGATGCCGTGAGCGGCAGGTTGTTCTGCGCGTTTTCATCCAGAAAGGGGCAATATCTTCCGGGCGCCCCATCGGGCGCTGCCGTACTCTTTCTGGGGCATCAGGCGGTGCTTGCTGTACTTCACACAAAGGTAAATAAGCCCTGCCATGAGCGCTGCGGCAATACCGCAGCCAAGCGAAAAAGGCGTCAGCCGAGAGCCTGAACGGGTGCAGCAGTAGGCTGTTCAGGTTCAGTGCAGCTGTCAGCCGGTGCGTAGTGGTTCCCTCGGTGAGTTCGTATGTGTGACCCATCCAGTCACCCAGCCAAAAGCATAAAACCGCTGCAATGGGTATCCAAATTTTCAGGTTTCTTTTCGGTTGGTTCATAGGCGTTCTCCATGTTCCGGCGGCGGCACAGGGCGGGACTGGTTCATCTCTTTGACCCGCTGCGCGGCGCGGTCGCATAGGTCTCTCAGTTCCGGAATTGGGCGTTCTTTGCCGCGCTCTGCAATGCAGTTTTCCAACGCAGTCTGAATACGATCCACATCCTGTCCCTTAAACCACAAATACATCTGGCCGGTATCTCGGTCTTTGGTGACAGAGAAATCTACGGAATATTGCTTCAGCTGCCTGCGGATGTAGGGCAGCGTCTTTTTATTCACGTCCACCGATGCCAGCGGGCGTTCCTGCCGGTTGAGCGTGTTCAGACTTTGCTGCCCATAATTTTGGCTGCTCATTGCCTGCACGGTCAGCCGGAGTATATCAAAAATGCTCTGGCTGGCAAACCGCGCAGCGCTGATTTCCACGCGAACTGCGGTTTCTTCAATCATAGTTCATCCCTTCTTGCGACATTTTTCGCAGCTCACCATGGTAAGGGCAGTTTGTGCCGCGCTGCATAGTTTTCAATTTTCATTTCCAACCTGTACTCATGCAGTCTGTCGCGCAGACTGTATTCCAGTGTTACAACCTTGATGCCTTACTGCATGACCTGTTGGAAAAAGCGAAATAGATGCTGTTCCTTGCCGCTGATCTGGCGCATACGATAAATATAAATGCGGTCAATTTCCCCGGCCTTGACCTGCCGCATCATTTCACGGTAGCCGGGGCGCAGCAGCCAGCCATATCTTTCGTCAGCGCTGGTGCCGACAATTTTGCAGTTGTCCTGCTGTGCTTTCGCTGCACACTCACGAATGCAGCGAAGTGTTTCGCCATCATTACCGGGAATTCGCGCATACAGCCATACGCGTTTTGTGTTTTCATTTTGCATTTTCATCGGTTCCTTATATTTATTTTTAAGAAAAAACGCAGGCGGACTGCGGATTCCGTCTGCGATGCAGGTATAAATCATATCACTGGTCGTCTTCCTCGGTATCAGCTTCAGATTTGCGGCGTTTGTAGGTCAGCACACCGATTGCAGCAATAGAACCGAACACAACAACGACCAGCAAGGCCACCGGGAACGTGTCTCCGGTCTGGGGATCGTCAGCTGCGGCGCGGGGGTGGAAGTCGGTGCGGGGGTCTGCACAGGTGTTGGGGCAGGTGTGGGGAGCCGGGTAGGTGCAGGGGTAGGTTCTGGCGTATCCTCATGGTGCGGGGTAGCCTTATCGACCATCGTGATAAGACGCTTATCGGCTCGTTCCCAGTCTGCCTTTTCATCTGTGCGCAGATACAAACAGACCGTCTCGTCTACCAGCTCGACTTTGAACTGAACAGAACTTGCCACCTCATAACCGGCAGGCGCGGCATCTTCCGTCAGGGTGTAGATATGCTCGGCTTTCCCGTCAGAAAGGTGGATACCATCTTCCGAAATCGGAACCCGATGCGTATTGGAGTCGGTTACCCATGTGTCGATGACGTTTTTATCTTCATCACGGATGGTCAGCGTTGCGCCAGACAGCAGCAAGGTGCCGCCTGCGTCCACCTTGTCAATATCCAATACAGGTGCGTCCTGCATGACTACGGTGGTGTCGTCCAGCTTTTTCCCACGTACCGCCGGTCTTTACATGGACCTCGTTTTCTTGTTCATTTCCAACCTGTACGAGCTTAAACACAATGTTTTCGGCTTCTGCATAGGCTTCAGGAGCACGTTTTTCGATGAGGGTGTATTCCTTATCCAGCTCCAGACCTCGCACGGTATGCGGTGTCTTGGCAGAGGTCCAGCTTTCTATCAGCTTGCCATCTGCCTCGTGGATCTCCAGCTTGGCACCGGGCAGCTCTTTGCCGTTGGTGACATCCTGTTTGGAGATGTTCACCGTAGTGCGCAAATTGGTGTTTGTGCCATCCACTACCTGCCATGCCACTTCTTGACCGGCATAGGTGAACTCGACCTCGATGGGGCTGTTATCAAGAAGATACCCAGCAGGGGCGGTGATTTCGACAATGCGGTATTTACCGCTATTGCCGGAGTCCGGATAGGTTTCGCCGCGAATCGGCACATCCACATCAAACCAAGTAAAACCGCTGTCGTTGGTTGGGTCACTGGTTGCCAGCTTTGCACCGGCGTCCACCAGCTTCGTGCCATCTGCTGCGAAAATATCGTCCACCGTGTACAGTTCATACACAGCACCGGGCAGATAGGTCAGTGTTTCGCGGTCCTGCTTATAGATGCCAACGCCGATTTTGCTGACCTTGTCATCGGGCTTTTCGGGAACCGGCAGCACACGCGCATTTTTCAAAGACAAGGACCTGTCGGTCTTATGGGCATCCGAAGCATCTTTAACATTGATAATGCCGTATGAACACTCTTTGTCGCCATCCTGCTCGTGGCTTACGATGGTTTTCGCCAGCACAATATCATTGCGCTGGTTGTCCCAGCCGAATTCAACACTATAGCTCTGCTGCGTCAGCACAAAGCCATAGGGTGCTTTGACCTCGGTGATCGTGTACTTGCCCAAAGGCAGGGTCACGCTCACTTCACCTTTGGTGCCGTCATGGGAGATGGTGAGGAAATCATAGGTAGCCTGTGTACGATTGGGAGCAAACTTCACTTCGTCCACCTGACCGGCCGCACCTGTGGTAACAGTGGCAACAAGGTCGCCATCCTTATACCAATAAGTGCCCTGACGGTCGGGCGTGGCAATATCGCCGTCCGCGTGGATTTCATACACAGCACCGGCAAGGTTGTCCTGCCTGTAAATGAACTGACCCTCTTTGTAGTCGGTCAGGGACATTGCCCAGCTTGCGGATGGTCAACTGTCCGAGGGTTTCATGGTTGAAATACTTTTCTTCTACAATGTACTCGTCCATGTCATTGGTGGCGTTGCCCACGACCTGCCAGACACGCTCGGAAGTGATTTCAAATTCTACAGAGTAGGCAGGATCATTGTAGTAGCCTTCGGGACCTTGCAATTCCTCAATGAAATAGCGACCAAGCGGGAGTTTTTCCGGCGTTTTCATCAGGCCATCCGCATCGGTGTAGAGCACATCGGTTTTCTTGGTGGCGCTGCCGCTGGCAGGATCAATCATCGAGATACGGGTCTTGTTGCCTTTATCATCCAACTTGTACAGTGCAAAAGCAGTGTTCGCAATCTTGACCGCCTTGCCGGTTTCGGTATCGGTCTTGACGAGCTGCAAGTAACCTTCCAGTTCTTCATCCAACACGTTATAGACCATGTAGTTGTTGGTGGCGGTGGTGACGCTGCCAGCAGGAACCGTAAAACGGCTCTGCGGGCTGTCCTTGCTGACTGTTACGATAAAGGGATCACATTGGAAAACGTCCTTGGGGATCGTAGTCTCGACAATAAGGTACTGCCCATACGGAAGTCCCTCAATGCGGATGACACCTTCCTCGTTCGTATACAGTTCTGTCAACCGGTACTCTGCATCCTGATCAGTGGGAACCCAGCCATTGCCTTTGCCGTTGGCGTAGTCACCATCTGCGGTCAGGGTGGCATTGTAGGCTTCTACCGTGGCAGCGTTGCTCTCATACATATTGGCAACAGCCTGCCCCTCGGCAGTGAAATCGTACTTAAGCGTCAAATTATCGTAGTTGTCTTTGCGGTAAACGTCCAAAATACTTTGTGCATTGTAGCTGCCATCCGGGTTTGTGGTGAACTGCGCTTCCTTGCTCAGCTTGGAAATGCGATAGACGGTAAAGCCCGCACCCTCCAGCTTCAGCGCCGGGCTGGGCTGACCGGTGGTGGAGACTAGTTTATTCAGCGAGAAGCCAGATTTGAGGACTTCATCTTGGCTTTCCTGCTCGGCGCTGATATGGTAGCTGGATTCATCCGCATAGGTCAGTGTTTTGTAGTGGTCAACCTCATCGCAGAGATACCCGGTGGCATAGGAAGGTAATAGCCATCCCATGCCTTGCTGCCGTCCAGCTTGCGGCTTTCGGCTACGGCAGAATACTGATTTTTATAAAGGTAGTCGGTGTATTCGTTATTCTTCCGAACCAAATCACTGTATTTGCCGGTGCGCTCCAGCTTTTTATTCAGCTGCGGGTATTTGCCGGTCGTATACAGTTTGCCATTGCCGTCAATGGGCAACACCAACCCTGTGGCACGCTCGACAAGGTAGTAGCGCCCCATATATAGGTTGGAAAAAGCAAGTTTCCCGTCCTTGATGGCAGCAGAGGCAACCAGTCTGTCTTTCTGCAAAATGGGCAGGTAATCGGTATCCCAGCCGCCGTTGGTAAGCACAGTGGTGTGCCAGATGGGGTTACCGTTGGCATCCAAAATTTTGGAATAATCCACTGTGCCGGTGACGCCATCCGGGTGTGCGATGGTATCCGCTGCATACAGGTCGTAGACGGCTCCCTCCAAGGTGGTATCACCGTTGCTGCCCGCAGCCAGATACCGCGCTGCATCCAAATCGACTTTGGTCAGCAAAATACTGCCGAGAACGCGGTCGTTCTGCATTTTGTCGCCATCAGCGTGCATCGTGTAGGATTTTTCATTGTTGGCAATGCCAGTAGGGTCTGTGTCGTAGGTTTTGTCTGTTGCGCGGTCGCCAAACGTAATCGTGACGATGGCCTCACCGGTGTCGATCAGAGTGCCGCCGTTGTTGGTGGTGGTAATATCGGCATTATAGTCTGCATTGCCGAGCCAAAGAGTTTGCCCATCCAGCGCCTTGGTGATTTCAAAGGCATAGGCCCGCTTGCCCAAAACAGAACCTGCCGCACCGGGGTTCGTTACATCCGTCCAGTCGCCATAGTAGCCACTGGGGGCACGGCTCTCCACAACCACAAAACGGCCCCTCGTTGCGCTGAGTATAGTAGATGTTATCCGAACCGTTGGCATAGCTGCTGTGGTTGATGACTTTATAGGTGCCGTTCGGCTGGCGCTCCACCGCATACTGGTTATAGCCACCTGCGGGAATATAGCGCTGGAGTACGGTATCCCATTCATAAATCTTGAACGCTGCATCACCCTTGATACGCTGTTTGGTCTCGCTGTCGATTTTTTCGATGGCAACTTTGACGGACCACTCGTCGTTTTTCATAAGGTAATCGTTGCTGCTGTTGGCGGGCACGGTGATGGACTGGCTGCTGCCATATTCGCCGCCGAAAGCATCAAAGCCGTGGGGCACCGTCACTTCGTTGTAGGAGAATTTCAGGTTGTCAAAGTAGTTATGGGCAGCAGAAAGTGCCGCTTCAATTTCCCCGTTGACCTGACCTTCGCAGGCGCTCTGTGCAGCAGACTGTGCGGCAGATGCCTGTGCATCGGCATCCTGCTCACTGTTGGCGGTAATACTTCCACTCTGAGATGCCGACTTGCTGACGCTGAAATGCACCGTCCATGTTACAGAACCATCGCCGCCGTTCAGGTGGTAATTGTCATCTGCCGTATGTCCGCTGGTCGTGACGGACTGCATCCCATCCGGTGTAATTGTCCAGCTGCCGCCGTCAATGTCGGCAGGGATGCCATCAAGGATCGGTGCAATTTCAATGCCTGCGCCATCCACTTTTTCCAATGTGTCCAGCTGGATTTTTGTCGGTATTGACCGTGTAGGAAAAATCCAAGGACTCGCTGCGCTCATAGCTGGCGCTCCACGGCTTATCCACCGATTCGCCACCGGTTTCAAAGCCGGGAATCTCGCTGTCGCCGCTAAGCACAACCGGGGTATAGTTCAGAACCACAAAGCGCTGCCATGCAGCATTGCTGGGCGTATACAGCGTGCCCACATACACGGTCTTGCCGGTCGGTGCCGCATAGGCTTCCGGTGCATTGACGATCTCGGCAGCGATGCTGTCAGGATACTGTTCTGCCTGCCAAGACAGCAGTGCGAGGTAATTGTCTGTTGCGTTATCTGCTGCATCTAAGGCAAGACTCGCAACCGCAGGCGCACCGTTATTGAAGCCTTTCGACCACAAAGTGGCCTGATCTGGCACCCAGCCTTTGTTGAAGTATTCAGCTTCGACCCACACCTGACCAGCAGGGGGTATAATTGGCTACCGGTGGATATTTGTTCTTATAGGTAGCACCGGGGCCCCATGCCCACTTGCCGCGATCACCGCAGAGGGCAGGCTGACCGCCCAGATAGTTCATCCAACCAACCGAGGTATTCACGCACTGGGTAACCTGCAATCCGGCGTAAGTTGCAATACCTCCATCCACCGAACACATTGCAACCTGCGTTTTCTGTGCAAAGCGATCCTGCAAAATACCCGGCACCGGTGCGGAATCGTCCAGCGTAACATGGACGGTTTTCGTCAGTGTCTGCGTTGCATCCGTGTAAGTCATGGTGACGCTGAAATCCTCACTGGCTTTCACATAGATACCCGCCACGCTTGCGGAAATTTCAGAGAATTCATAATGCAGCTGGCTCTGGCGTTCTTCTTCGGTTGCCGGGGTCAAATCGCCGCTGGTAAAGCTATATCCCAGCAGCTCGACGTTATCGGGCAGCGTAATGTCCGCGCTGCTGCCGTTGGCGGGGTACATAACCTGCATACTGATAGGCACGATGGCGTAGTCCTCGCCATCCATGTGCGGGAACGCAGCAGTCGTGCTGTCCGCATCCAGAAGTGCAGCATCAAGCGCCACCTGCTGAAAAGAATCATCGCTGACGCTGCTGTAATCTTCATTGCCCCAGCCCTCAATGCTGATTTTGGTTTCACCAACCAGTACCGGCAGGCCATAGGAATCCAGATAATATCCGGTCGGCTCCTGCGTCAAGCTGGGGTACATCTTTTGCCAGATTTCGTACAGTTCGTCACTGCCGCCAGTGTCGCCCTCGGTTTCAGGTTCCTGTTGTGGAGCATCCTCATCCGGGGATTCATCGGCTGTTTCCGGGGTTGCGGTACTGTTGGCATTGCTTTCGGATTTTGCTTCCTGCGTTGCCGCCTGTTCCGGCGTTGCGGCCACAACCGGTCTTGCGCTGTCCTCCGCCAGTGCCCCATAGGGGAGCATACCGCAGCACATCATCGCCGCCATGCAAAGGGCTGTAACGCGCTGCCTCATTTTGAATTTGTGATTCATTGCACACAAGTCCTTTCTTTGTCAAAATTCATCTATATAAAAACAGCGCCTGTGGGTACAGACGCTGGAAAGCCAATAAAAAATCCCGGCATTGCTGCCGGGAAAAGCTATTATACGAATTGTCACTTAGTAGGAAAAGTAGCTGAGAAACTGCGGAAGTTCTGTTTCCGGCAGTGTTTCCATGATTCTCAGCGCCATGTACTCCGGGCGACTGATTGCAGGCAGGAACTGCCGCGCATAGACTTTGCCTACGCGGGCACTGCCGACATCACGGATCATCCCTTTTTCGCTTAGTTTCCTCATCAGAGGGTAAATTGTTCGCGGATGCCACGAACCTTTGTATTGCTCGGTGATCTGGCCTAGAACCTGCTGCCCTGTAATGGGGTGCTCGGCGTTCCAGATAATCTGCATAACTTTCATTTCGGACTCGTTCAGCCTTGTCTTTTTCGTTCCATGTTTATGACCTCACTGAAAAGTTACTGCCCAATAGGTATACTGTCCTGCTTCCGTGCTGCAAAACCAGCATCCGATTCCCATGCTGGAATAGTTCGGCGACACGATGCTGGCGTAGTGGTCGGGGCTGCTTTGCCATGCAGCACAAACGCTGCTTGCGGATGCAAACGGACCGGCTGCAATAATCTCACCGCAGACGGCACCGGAATGGTCAAACGAGCCACCAGATGCAAAACTATCACAACGGGAGTTTGCAATAGAACTTAAGCCACCATCTACGGTCAGCGCAGGCAGACCAGCCGCGGCGCGCATGGCGTTTATATTTTCCGCTACCGCCCAGTAAGCTGAATCGGAACTGTCAATGCTCCACCACTGGTCAGTCCCTGCTGCAAGGTCAAACGGAACTGCACCATAGCTCATGGATACTTGCTGCGATGCCTCCGCCTGCTGCACAGGTGCAGCGGTTGCGGCAGGAGCCTCAGTAGGAGCTGGGGTAGGTTTCGCAGTCGGGGCTTCGGTGGGGAGCCTGTGTTGCGGTAGGCTCTGCCGTTGGTACCGGCGTCGGATCAGGCGTTGGCGCAGGAGTGGCAGTCGGCATTGCTTCGCTGTTGGTTTCAGGTGTGACCTCCACCAGCACACTGGTTTCGGGGGTCTCAAGGGTTGTCGGCTGCTGTGCGGCGCATCCGCATAGGGCAGCAACCATAAGGGTCAAAATCAACATAGATTTTTTCATTCGATTCCTCACAATCTATAAAGGTAAGTGTACAGCGCGGACGCGGCGCAAATCAGAAGATTGCCCACCCACATAAGCAGCTGCGGCAGCGCAATTGGACTGATCAGAAATGCAACGGCGGCAGAAGCTGCTGCTTCCCCATAGCAGCCATCCAGCAGCGCCAGCATAGCAGCAACACCGCCAAGGAGAGACAACAACCCCCCAAAAGCTCCCACAACTCCGTACAGGAGATTGAGGAGAAAGCCCGCTGCAAAGAGCACCAGCACGACCGGCACCGCAAGAATCCTGAGAATCCAGAGTAAAGCGACATTTTTTCTAAGTTGAATCAGCATAATTTCCACCTCCACCTTCATCGTACAGGAATGATTTTATTTTGCAAGGCTGTCGATTTACCGTTCCAATTCATCATCCGATTGAATCAGTGCATCTTCCGGTTCTTCTTCCAATTCTTCCGCTTCGCCCTCAATGATGGGTGCATCATTGCCCACATTCAGCAGGGCATCCAGCTCGGCAAGGCGGGCACTTTTATCGCTCAGTTCCTGCTCCTGCAAGAACGGCTGCTTCAGTTCTTCCTCTGCATTGGTAAGCTGTTTTGTAAGCTGTTCCAGACTGCCATGCAGTCGGTTCAGGTCCTGTGGCAGAGCAGAAACTACATTTTGGAAGCGAATCATGTTGCCGGCAGCATCATTACCCAGTTCTGTCGTGTGCGTTGCCTCGCCAACAAGGTGGGCATGGAATACCTTTTCCAGCGGTTTATATTCGACTGTGATTTCAAAGCCTGCATAGTGACCTACCGGCACAGGTTTCGTTGCCCGCACTGCTGCACCGACAAGCCCCAGCAGCGCCTTACCTGCATCCTCGCGCTTATCGTAGGTTTTCCCGTCCAACTCGATAGAAAAGATGAGCTTATTATCGGCATCGTAAGACTGGTGTTCTTTTGCTGTCTGAATATCCTGCTCAAATGCACGGATTCGATGCTCGGTTCCTTTGATTTGGCGCGGGAAAGCCACGGCTATCGCATCTTCCAATCGGTAATGCTGGCTGGTGTAGGCAGCTTTCAGGGTCCGCAGCCGCGCCACTTGAATGTCCAAGTCCATCTTTTCCTTGATCATGGGGTTACCCGCTGCCAAAGCCTTGACTTCGGCATAGGTGAGCGCAGCTTCGTCCAGATCCTCGCAGCTGCGGGCTGGGGATTTTGACGTCATAATTTGCGAAATAAACTTCTGTTTATTCTCGACAAGCTGCCAGCTGTACGAATCAAAAGTTGACTCTGTAACGTAAATAAATATGGAAACTTCTTTGTTCAGGTTGCCTTGGCGAACCATGCGTCCGTTGCGCTGGGCAATATCAGCAGGTCGCCATGGGCAGTCCAGATGGTGCAACGCAATAAGCCGTGTCTGTACGTTGGTACCAGCGCCCATCTTCTGGGTGCTGCCCATCAGGACGCGCACAGTGCCATTTCTGACTTTTCCAAATAGTTCAGCTTTTTTGTTTCGGTATCCGCATCGTGGATGAACTGAACCTCCTCTTTGGGGATGCCCTTGGCAACCAGCTTATCGCGCACATCGTTGTATACGTCAAAGCCGTCCTCCTTGGGGGTGCTGAGGTCGCAGAAAATCATCTGAGTGGAGCGCTGCTCCTTGGTCTTTTCCCATATCTCATATACCTTATCCACACAGGCGTTGGCCTTGCTGCCGGGGTCATCCGGCAATAAAGGGTTCATGAGCCGCTGGTCCAGTGCAAGTTTTCTGCCGTCATTGGTGATGCGCAGCATATTATCTTCCGTGGGCTGCACTTTTCCGCTTCGGACCTTTTCGGCGCGGTCTGCCAAGCCTTTGACCATTCTTTTCTGGACTTCACTTGGCTGTAACACCACATTGGTGGGCTTGCCGCCCACCAGTTCCGGCACCGGCAAATGCAGCATATCGGCGGTCTGAATGTCCGCAGACATCTTAAAAAGGCTCATGAGTTCCGGCAGATTATAAAATCGCGCGAATCTGGTTTTTGTGCGGTATCCTGTACCAGTTGGGTTAAGCTCAATCGCTGTAATGCTTTCCCCAAAGGTCGATGCCCACGAATCGAAGTTGAGCAAGCCCTCTTTTTCCAACAAGCCCCTTTGCAGATAGCGCATCATGACGTACATTTCCGTCATGGAGTTAGATATGGGTGTACCGGTCGCAAACACGATACCATGCCCACCGGTCACCTCATCAAGATACATACACTTCATCAGCATATCACTGCTTTTCTGGCTTTCTGTCTGGGAAATGCCCGCAACATTGCGCATTTTGGTGGCAATCATGGCGTTTTTGAAATAATGTGCCTCATCCACCATCAGGCTGTCCACGCCCAGATCCTCAAAGGTGACGACGTCATCCTTGCGCTGCTGGTCGTTGAGCTTATCCAGCTTTTTCTTGAGCTGCTTCCGTGTCCTCTCCATCTGTTTGATGGTGAAATTCTCAGCACGAGAACTTTTCAAAAGTGCGATTTGGTCAATGACGTCATCAATCTGCCTTTGCAGGTACATATGCTGGCGTTCTGCCGAAAGCGGGATTTTCTCGAACTGACTGTGCCCGATAACGATGATGTCATAGTTGCCGGTCGCAATGCGGGCGCAGAATTTCTTGCGGTTTTCCTTTTTTTGAAATCGGTTTTCTTTGCTACCAGAATTTCCGCGTTCGGATAGAGCAGGAGCGCTTCGGATGCCATCTGCTCGGTCAAATGGTTGGGAACAACAATCAGCGTTTTACTGCAAAGTCCCAGTCGTTTCTTCTCCATGGCACTGGCCACCATTTCATACGTCTTGCCCGCACCCACTTCGTGCGCCAGCAGGACATTGTTGCCGTACAGCACATGGGCAATGGCGTTCAACTGGTGAGGGCGAAGGGTGATTTCCGGGTTCATGCCCGGAAATTTCAGGTGACTGCCATCGTACTCGCGGGGACGCAGTGCATTGAACTTTTCATTGTAGATAGCGACCAATCGCTGGCGGCGTTCCGGCTCCTTGAAAATCCAGTCTTGGAACTGCTCACAAATCTGGCGCTGCTTTTCCTGTGCAGCCTGCGTTGCCTCCTTATTCAGCACCCAAGAAACGCTTCCGTCAGCCGCCGTAACTTTATCCCGAATCTGGGTAGAACGCAGGTTCAGGGCGTTCTCCGCAATCAGGTAGGCGTTGGCGCGGTTTGTACCGTAGGTCACCGTTGCTTTGATATTGCCGTCACCAAATTTCTTGTTGGTAATGGCCCAGCTGCCGGTATACGCAGCGAATTCCACTTTGACCATCCGCCGCGTGTAGTAGGGGGCATCCAGAAGTTCCTCCAAAAACTGCTGCACATACTCAGCGGGAATCCAAGTAGCGCCAAGGCGGACGCTGATTTCACTGGCTTCCAAGTCCTTGGGCTGTACTTTTTCAAGTGCTGCCGCATTGACTTGAAACTGCGGATCATTCGTTGCCACCGCTTTTGCTGCCTGCAATTTTTCACGGACGTTCCCGGACAGGTATTCATCGGCAGGCAGGTAGATGGGATTTCCATTGGTATCGACTTTTACCGGGTCACGGAAGATAATGCCGGTCAGATCGTTGATGATTGATTCTGTGGTTTTCCCGGTCAGCTTGGACATATAACCCAAGTCAACGTGTCCCTGCTCGGAGAGACTGAGCGCCAGTGATTCCTCGGCGGTATCCACATGGTCAACTGCCTGTGCGGGGCGGATCGTCCGTTTGGTGAACATATCCGTTTTGCCTTTGAAGTTTCCCTCATCGTCCAGATCTTCCAAGGAGCAGAGCAGGAAGTAGCCGGAATCCTCGCGGAACGCGGATGCCGTGCCACGGCTGTTGATAAGCCCATATTTCTTGCGGTAGGCATCGTATTGGTCGTTCAGACGGGCTTGCAGCTTTTGAATATACTCATCCGGAAAGTTTTCCAACTGGGCGTCAATCAGCTCACGGCAGGTATCCCGCAGGGGCACCAATGCGCGGATGCGGGCTAACGCGGTCTCTCCGCCCTTTACCACACGCATCTTGGAATTTTCGCGGTAGTAAACGACGTCATCCTTTACCGTATAACTGAAATTGCGCACATTGGGGTCCGCATCAATGGTGCCGCTTTCTTCTTCGGCATATTCCTGTTCGTCCACCAATGTGTACTCGGTGTGTAGGGTAGAAAGCGCTGCATCCAGTTGCTCTGCCAGCGGGCTTTGCTCATTCGGCACACAGGTAGAGCGCATTCCATAGGGACCACTGACCATCTGCATTTCACCGCAGATCATTTCCGGGTGGTCGATGAAATACTGGTTCAGCGGGATTCCGTTTTCTGTTTCTCCAACGTGTATCCACGGTGCGTCCTGCTCCAAGATTCTGCCGCGTTTTTGCAGAAACAGAATGTCGGAGGTCACTTCCGTACCGGCATTGCTCTTAAACGTGGTGTTGGGCAGACGTACTGCGCCGATCAGGTCACACCGCGCGGCGAGGTATTTGCGCACCTCTTCGGACTTTTTATCCAGTGTGCCGGAAGTGGTGATGAACGCCATAATGCCGCCGACACGCAGTTTATCTACCGTCTTGGCAAGGAAGTAATCGTGAATTTGGAAGTGCAGCTTATCATACCGGCGGTCGCCGACCTGATACTGTCCAAACGGTACATTGCCGATGGCAAGGTCAAAGAAGTTGTCCGGCAGGTCGGCTTTTTCATACCCTGTAATTTGGATTTTTGCTTTCTGGTAAAGCTGCTGTGCGATACGACCGGACAGGCTGTCCAACTCCACGCCGTACAGCTTGGCATTGTGGGTATCGAACTTGCTGTGCCGATGCCCGAAGAACGCACCAACGCCCATGCTGGGTTCCAGCACATTGCCGCCCACACAGCCGATATGCTCCAAGGCACGATACATAGCATGAATGACCGCAGGCGGTGTGTAAAAGGCAGTCAGGGTGGATTCCCGCGCGGCGGCGTATTCGTCCTCGGTCAGTAGGGTTTTTAGCTGCTCATACTCGGTATGCCAGTTATCTTTGCCGGGGGCAAAGGCATCTGCTAGACCGCCCCAGCCAAGATAGCCAGCCAGAATGTCCTGTTCCTGCTCACTTGCAGGGGCACCACCGGATGCCATGCGCTGCTCGATTTCTTTCAGCGTGCGGATGGCCTGCACATTGGCAGCGAACTTTGCTTTTGCGCCTTCCGGGATGGCAGGTTCATACGGTGCAAGGTAGTTCGTGCGGTCATACTCGGCAGGTTCCTCATGCGCGGCAAGGCGGTCCACATCCTGCATGACCTGCGATACAAAGGTGGATTCTTCCGGCTCGTCTGCGCTGATTTCGGGTTCCTGCTCCTCGATTTCGTTGATGTCCACTTCCATCAGGCTGTCAAAATCGAGTATTGAGAGAAATTTTCTATTCATTTCTTCCAAAGAAGAGAACTTCTCTTGTGCATACAGGGTATCATCCACAAACTTGCTGATCGTGCAATGTTCCAAATCCGCGTTGACCTGAATCGTATGCTGCTCGTCCTCGGTGGTGGTGTAGCCAAGGCCGATTTGGGTAAGGTCGGAAAAATCCGGCTGTGTGATTTCAAACTCATCCTTGAGGTAGTCCTCGATATAGGAGAGAGCCTGTTCTCTCTGCTCCTGCACCAGAAATTCACGCTGCTGCTCCGATAACACCATGCCGCCGTTGCGGGGATTGGCGTCCAGCAGTTGTTGGAACTGTTCTCGGCTGACGGCGCGGCCTACCAGCGGGAAATCTTCATTGCGCAGGTGAATGTCAAATTGTCCGATGCTCTCTACTGTAAACCGCTGGTCGTTTTCAAGGTAAACGGTGCTGCCCACTTCGCATACAGGTTTCTGGTCAGGGATGGGTGGCAGCAGGGGCTTCGATTCTGCCTGCCTGTTTATCCATGCAGGCATCTTCTCGCGTTCTGCATCCGTCAGGTAGCGGTCCATTCGGACAAGATATTCCAGCCGCTTGCCGACCTCTTTCCATTTGAGCTTTTTCTCATACCGCAGGTCATCCTTGAAATCGTAAAGGATGCTTAATCCTTTACCGTCAAAACTGACGAAGCCGCTTCCACCGTCAGCAAACGTCCAAGAAAAACCTCCGATGCCGTACTCCTTTTTGAGGAAAGCTACGGTTTCATTTTCCGCTTTCTTCTGCTGGAAATGGTTATAGATGCGGTATTTGCCGCCCTCAAAGACGCTGCCTCTTGTAATGATGACATTCACATCATCTTCCGTTATGTGACTGCCATCGTCCGGCCGAGGTTCTTTGTAGTGGTATGCTGGCAGGGTCGCTTTGATTTTCGCATCCTGTTCTTCCTCAGAATAGATGTCATCCACTTCCAACGCGCCCACTTCATCGCCGCGAGAAGCATTTTCCGGCAGGTCAAAGGACAGCTGCTCGTCCTGACTGATAGCTTTTTTCGGGTCAATGGCTGCGATAAGTTCGTGGTTATCGACCAGTGCGGAGATGGCAGCAGTAACGCTGTGCCACGACAGATGCGATTCCGCGCTGCGGGTCAGGTAGGACCCCCGCCAGACAAGCAGACCATTGCTTTCTTTATAGAATCCAACGCGGGTATCATCATCCAGCAGAAGCTCCGTAAACACGACCTTGTAGCTCTCACGGATATACCGCAGCCTGTCGATCAGCAGCGGTGTTTTACTGAAAAAGGAAAGGATGTCCGCATTGGAAGCGCGCGAGGTCGTATCTGCTTTCAGCAGGGACGGCAACAGTTCTGCCGGAAATTCGGGCAAAGAAAAAGCGGAGGGCGATTCTTCGCTCTCCGCCGCTGCGGGTTCTTCCGTTATACTTCGTACAGCATCGGAAGGATCATTTCCTCCGCCTGTTGCTTCAGGCTGTTGCACATCTGCGCCCAGCCCAGCGGGTTTGTCTTGCGGTCGGGCATCTGCGCTTTCTGCATCAAGTCGTGCAGCGTCTTGTCCACCAGCTGCTGTGCGTCCAGTCCCATCTTGCTGCAGCTCGGCAGCAGCGTTCCCTCCAGCATCATCTGGTCGCACAGGTTCGGCTCGTTCTGCTCCAAGTAGTCCAGCCGCATTCTGCCGTACCGGTTCAGGTTGGTTTTCTTGGCTTTCGGCAAGCTCAGGTTCGGAATCTGGTATCCGATTACGTTCGTGTACATCATCTGTGACAGCCTCCTCTCGACTGGTCGTTTGTGTGGGTGATTGAGTATCTGTATTATGCACTGGTTCAGCCTGAATTGCAACACTGTCGCGGGCAAGCTGCATAACTTCGTGCCCCAGCTCATCCAGCAAAGGTTCTGCCGCTGCCTGCACATAGCCGCCTAAGCAGAGGGAGATTCGGCTGGTATCAAACTGGGTGACATTCCGGAAAGCCGGGAAATCTTCTTCCCGTACCGGGATGCCTAAGCGGATGCAAACCATGTACAGGGTGCTTTGTGCAGCAACTTCCTGCAAGATGAACCGCTGATCTTCCGGGTGGCTCCAATTCAGTGCGCTGTCCTCAATGGATGTCGCCAATACGCGGTTGGCGCGGTCGGACAGGGATACAACTTGTTCGGTTGCCCGATCCATTAAGCTGCCCACGGAGTTGACCTGCATAAGAAGTGGCCGGATGGCATCTGTCACTTCCCACGGGGCAGCAGCTTTGTCACCAGTAAGAACCGTGTCTGTCATGGAGAACACTCGTTTGGCAGTGGGTACACCCTGATGGCGTTGCAGAATAATGATGCTTTTACTGCCGTACATGACCTTGCGGTGTGTCTGTTCATTCCAGTATTTCATGGTAGCGCAGGCGGTGGCATCGGGGCGCTGGGCGTGGATCAGCAGCTGGTTCAGGTAGGTGGTGTGGTAGTTATGCGCTGCCGTATACAAGAACCGCCGCCAGTTTTCCGGTGAGGCTGTGACCTGCGTAGCGGTCTGCTGTGCCAGTTGGAAAATATCTTGTGGATTTGGCATTGCTTCACCTTTCCGGTTCGTCCTGAACCTGTTCTTTTGGCGCTGGGCTTCGACTTCATGCAGTTCCGGCAGTAGGTGGCTCACATCCTTGAAGCCAATACTGTCCACATAGTAGGCAGTTTCTTTTCCGTTTTTCGTTGTGACCACAATATCACTGGTCGAAAGAGAACACATATGATAGCGCAGCGGACGATTCGGGGCATTGAACTCCTGAAAGCATCTGTCCAAATCGTAATCCGCAGGAAGGTTTGCTATGTAGACGCTGCTGTAATCGGCTGCATGGATGCGGCTTTTGGAATAGGCATAATTCATAAAGCGATATTCGCAGCCGCCTTTTGTAATTTGATAGATTTGGAGCTTATCCAGATTGTCTCCCGGCTGGGGGTGTTCAGGGGCAACATAGCAGCCGGTTCGAAAGTTGTCCTCTGCATATTGCTGGATATGACAGCCATAGTGCCCGACATAAGCATGGGTTACGTCAATGCTTTTTACCGCCCTAATCCGCTTTGTTCCGTCCGCATTTGTCTCAATCACGCGCTGACCGTCACGCACCTGAAATAGTTCCCGCCCATCTCGGTTCAAGAACCGCGTGAATTGCAAACTGTTGCATAGCTCATGTGCGTAAAGCCATTCTGTAATGTGCATATTCTTTTCCACCTGTACCCATGTATAACCATCCCGCTGGGTATAGGTATGCGGACGTACCCGGTCCACACCGATTACTTCTACAAGTTTCTTAGCCATTTGGGGGATTTGTGCATCACTACCGTCTGCGTAGGGGCCGCGGTAGTCATCGCACAGGTAATTGATGCCATTTCGCACCTGTATGACTGAAACCTCTCCGTCCGGATTCTGACGATCAACACCTACCACCAATCGTGCATAAGGGAATCTTGCCCGTTCATTCCAAGTGCGTTCGTTGTTATAGGGCATTTCACGCAGTTGGTGATAACGTTTTTCCAAATCTGCGATATTATCAAAGAATTCCGTTGGTGTTTGCTTTCCAAATTGCTCCGGAAACGCACGGGTCATAGCATCCGGAATCAAGTAATACCGATACTCTGCCATATCAGCGCTCCTCCTCATGCTTGCTCATGAGCCATCTGTCGAAAATAGCTCTCCAAAATTTTCAAAATGCGATTTTCCATCTGCTGTTTGGTGCAGCCGGTCGGAAAATACTGCGCCACTTTGCTGACGTTGATGTTCAGCACCGGTTCACGCGGCGCAACGCTCGGTTTCTGCGCCGACATGATTTCTTCCAATTTGTCCAGCGTTAAGGTTCCGTCTTTGCTGGCTGCTTTCAATTTCTGTGCTTGCGAAAGAGAGGGGTGCAGTCCTGTGCCTCAGCATAGTCGAGAAAACTCTGCTGCTCGTCTTGGGTCAGGTAGGAAAGTTCAACAGCGGGGTTGAATTTCAGGGTGTTGGAATCGACCTTTTCTGGAGTTCAGGGATTAGCTCGTTAAGACGGATGTAGCGATAGACCTGTTTAACACTATCACCAGCATCCGCAGCGATTGAATCTGATGTTCTTCCTTTACCAGAAATGTTGTCAACTTGACAACATTTCTGACTTGGTCTCCCGATGGAACGCTTAATGGCATCATTTTTCATTTTCAGCGCTCGCGCCTTTTCCATCGGGCTGATATGTTCCCGCTGGATATTGGCATCCACCATGTCGATGATGGCTTGGTCGTCATCAACATTCCGCACCTGCACTTTGATTTTGTCCAGCCCCTGCAAGCTGCGCTGCATGGAAGCGCCGGTGCCCGGAAATGATTTCATAGCCACCCTCGGCGCGGGGGCGCACCGTCAGGTTGGTAAGTACGCCGTTTTCCTTGATGCTGTCCACCAACTTCTGCATATCTTCATCGTCACGCACCTCAAAAGGATGATTGACGAAAGGATGCAGCTCGGAAAGCGACACTTCCGTAACAAGGTCTCCGCTTTCCCGTTGGCGGTCAGCCTCTGAGGAAAAACATATCAGCGATCGCGGGCATCTTCATCGCGTTCATAAACTTGTTCTTCGCGGCCATGACCTAATACCTCCTGCGTAAAATCAACGTATGCTCTTGCGCTGCTGCTTTTTTGGGTTCGTACAGGATAGTGGGTGCTGCAAACGCCTGACTTTCCTGCACTTTGACGTTATAGGGGATTTCCGTAGTAAATACATGGAGCGTTCTCCCATACTTGGCGCGGACATCATGGGCATAATGCTCTGAGACTTTCGTATGCTGGGTCATCGTCAGCAAAACGCCCCTGATATGCAGTCCGGGGTTGATTTTGCGCTGCACGCTGGAAATCGAATTTGTCAGCTGCGACATACCAACTACCGAGAACGGCTGCGCCTGCATCGGGATGATGACCTCGTTGGCAGCGGACAGCGCGTTTGTCAGCAGAAGCCCCACAGAGGGGGAGCAATCAATGATGCAGTAATCATACTGGCTGCTGTACTGCTCCAGACAGGTTTTCAGCAGCACCTCGCGGCACATCATGGTGCCCATTGCCAGCTCAAAGCTGGCCAGCCGGAGATTGATGGAATGAAATCCACCTGTGGTGCAGAGTCATCCGTGCGCTTGCTCTGATAAACGCACTCTCTGTGGGAGAGGGGCTTTTCATAGGCAACCTTCATCAGCAGCTCTGTGATTGTCTGTTCAAGGTCCTGCTCAGGCGGGATACCGCAGTAGCAAGACAGATTGCCCTGCGGGTCAAAGTCCACCATGAGTACGCGGTAGCCCTGCTGGGTAAGGGCAATGCCCAAGTTATACGCGGTAGTCGTTTTGCCCGTACCGCCCTTCTGGTTTGCGATAGCAATAGTTTTCATCTGGTTTCCTCCTGCAAAATATCATCCAAGCTGATACAGTGCTTTTGGTATTCCTGCGTGACCTGCACCAGCGTGTCGTTATAGTCCTTGCCGATAGGCGGCGGACGATCTTCCACGGTTTTATCGCTTCCATCCAAGTGCTTGATAATGTCCTGCGTTCTGATTCTCCCGGCTTCGTCATTATCAAGACACAGAACAATGTGCGTTATGTTCGGGTAGTATGTAAGAAACGCATCCAGTGCAGCGTAATCCGTACCGCCCAGCGCCAGATAGTGAACACCGCGCCAGTTTCCGGTGTGCTGTATGACTTTGAGTGATGCGCCTGACATGGCATCTATGGGTGCTTCGTACACTTCCACCGTGTCGGCAGTGGCAGCAGCTTCGATGTAGAACGGATATATCTTTTTGCTGCCGGGAATATCGCGGCGGAACTGGATTTGCGAACAACCGCGCAAGCTGCCACCTTTGGGTTCACCGTTTCCATCGCGCCCGACAAATACGCAATTCGGATGATCCTTGAAGCTCGTCTGATACAGGATTCTTTTCTGCTTGCAGAGCGTCAGCACGTTGGGGTGGATGCAGCGCTTGCGCAGATAGGCAGTAGCAGCGTAGTTGTTCTTATCTGGCTTCGGCAGCCTGAATTCCTTCGCCGTTTTTTTCTCGGCAGGGGGTGGGGGCGTTTTTACAGGTTGGAAAGAAGGACGGACACCGCCCTGTATCCGATTGATTTCCCGCACCGCTTCTACAAACGAAACACCTTCAACCGCTATGAGATAGTTCAGCGCGGTGCGGCCGGTAGCTTTCGTTTTGAAGTACGTCCACGAACCATCCTCTGCAAAGGTCAACGAACTGTGCCCTTTGTGGCGGAATTGTCCGGGTCCTTCCGGTTTGAAGTTGTCCGGCTCGCACAGCTGCATATACTGGTACAGATTCATCTGCTTCGCTTGGGCGATTTCCTGCTCTGTTACACCGGGCATACTCTACCACCTATTCTGTTTTCCTAACTGTAATTTATATTCTCAGTATCACTATAATCAGTCTAATTATTATCAGTATTAGTTCCGTGTGATTTTCAAGAATCCAGAAGTGTGAAAATCACATATCAAGAATCACCTTTTTCACAGCTCTTGTCATTTATCGTTGCTGCGAAGTTTTTTTACATAAATCAAATTCGGTCTACCAAGCCCCTGTCGCTTGCGCTCGATAAGCCCTGCCTGCTTTTCCAGTTCCACCATCAGGCGCGTGGCTTTCTGGTTGGCACAGTTCAGTGCATCCATGATTTCCTCCACGGTGAAGATAATGTAAACCTTGTTCTGTGCATCTAACCATTGATTTTTCAGCGACAAACTCATTCGATCCAGCAGAATCCCATACAGTACCTTGGCATCGGTGGACAGCTCCCGGAAGTTTGGCTCTGTAAATAGCGCTTTGGGTATGCGGTAAAAGAGAACTGCTCGGCTTGAGCGCCGTAAAAATATTCGTATTGCATCTCACTTCTCCTGCCTAAAAATGGGTGCATTTAAGAAAACCCACAAAACTACATTTTGTAAGCTATTACATATTGTATTTTTCTTATCTTTCCAGTTCTTCTTCGTGTTGTGGACGCTGGCGGCTAGACCGCTTATGCTCCCAATTCCGCAGCAGTGATATGATGACATTTTGCATCTGCTGCGGTGTATAGCTGGATGGGAAGTATTGCTGCACATCCGACTGATTTAAGAAGAACTTCTGTCGCTGGTTCGGCTTTTCTTCTGTCAGTAGGGTATGCAAGTAGTTCTCCGTCAGCGTTCCATTTCGGCTCATATCCTTTAGCGTCCGAGACTGAACCAAAGACGGTGTAGCATCACACATATCCATTTCTTCTTTGAGCCATGTCTGGTGTTCCTCTGTCATATAGGAGATTTCGACCGCTGGGTTGAATGCAATGCGACCGTCATCAACCATTTGCAAAATAGATGGAATCAGATAGGTAAGCCGAATATAACGCTTTACTTGATTCCGGCTGTCACCGGTTTCAGCTGCAATTTTTCGCTACTGAACTTTGGCCCAACTTGGGCCAAAGTTGCTCGTCCTGATGTTTCAACGCTTCCATGCGCATTTTATAAGCAAATGCCTTCTCACTTGGCAGCACATGCTCACGCTGGATATTGCTGTTGACCATCAGGATCGTGGCTTCGTCATCGTCTATGTATTCCACTCTAGCAGGGATGCTTTCGATGCCGAGTTCCTTACAAGCCTCCCACCGGCGATGTCCGCTTATCACTTCATAGCCGACACCAACCTTTGGTCTGACGATGATGGGCGTAATGATGCCACTCTCTGAAATACTGTCTACCAATTCACTGAATTCCAGATCATGTCGGATATGGAACGGATGATTGGAGAATGGATGCAACTTATTTATTGAATAGTTTCCTCTTTGCTTGCTCTGTAAGCAGGCGATGTTTTCTTTGTCATGCTGCGTACTCCTGCGGTTTTTGATAGCTCTTAAGTACCCCGATTTGACCCCAAAAATGTACCCAAAAATCGTATACTTTTTGCCGAAAATGTACCCAAAGGGCATTTTGCATAAAAAAAGCCCCTAATCACTGTAGTACAGCGATTAGGGGCTTGCTATGATTTATAGAACGACCTTAACCGTCAGGTCTTTCCATTGCTTCGGCCAAAGCACGCAGCCACGCGAATTTCGATAAGAACGAGCCATATCGTAATCCACATTTAATTGTAAAAATCTACGTGATTCAAGAACGTGGATTTTTAATTGCTGCCTGAGCAGCGGCCAGACGTGCGATGGGAACGCGGTACGGAGAGCAGGAAACGTAATCCAGGCCAACGTTGTGGCAGAACTCAACGGAGGACGGGTCGCCGCCGTGCTCGCCGCAGATGCCCAGACCCAAGTTGGGGTTGGTTGCGCGGCCGTCATGGGCAGCCATCTTAACCAGCTTGCCAACGCCGATCTGGTCCAGATGCTGGAACGGATCGCTCTCGTAGATCTTGGTATCATAGTAAGCGGTCAGGAACTTAGCAGCATCGTCACGGCTGAAGCCGAAGGTCATCTGGGTCAGGTCGTTGGTACCGAAGCTGAAGAAGTCAGCTTCCTTAGCGATCTCACCTGCGGTCAAGGCGGCACGCGGGATCTCGATCATGGTGCCAACTTGGTACTTCATGTCAACGCCAGCGTCAGCGATCAGCTTGTCAGCAGTCTTGACGATGACGTCCTTGACGTACTTCAGCTCCTTCACTTCGCCAACCAGGGGCACCATGATGTGCGGGGTGATCATCTTGCCGGTCTCAGCAGAAACCTTGATGGCAGCCTTGATCACAGCATTGGTCTGCATCTCGGCAATTTCCGGATAGGTAACGGCCAGACGGCAGCCGCGATGGCCCATCATGGGGTTGAACTCATGCAGGCTGACAACAACGTTGTTCAGCTCTTCGGTGGTCATGCCCATATCCTTTGCCAGGGCTTCGATATCCTCAGCCTTGGTGGGCAGGAACTCATGCAGAGGCGGGTCCAGATAACGGATGGTCATCGGACGATCGCCCATGATGCGGTACATAGCGGTAAAGTCAGCTTCCTGGAACGGCTCAACCTTAGCCAAGGCAACCTTGCGCTCTTCAACGGTACGTGCGCAGATCATCTCACGCACAGCAGCAATACGATCCTCAGCGAAGAACATATGCTCGGTACGGCACAGGCCAATGCCTTCAGCGCCCATATCGACAGCGTTCTGTGCATCGCGCGGGTTATCGGCGTTGGTCATAACCTTCATCTGGCGTGCTTCGTCAGCCCAGCTCATAAAGCGCTTGAAGTTAGCGTTCTCGGTGGAAGCGACGGTAGCGATCTGGCCTTCGTAGATGTTGCCGGTAGAACCATCAATGCTCATCCAGTCACCCTCATGGAAGGTGTGGCCGTTAATGGTGATAACCTTTGCATCGTAATCGATAGCAACATCGTTATCATTGCCGCAGCCGGAAACACAGCAGGTACCCATGCCACGTGCAACAACAGCTGCGTGGCTGGTCATGCCGCCGCGGACGGTCAGGATGCCCTGAGAAACCTGCATGCCGACGATATCTTCGGGGCTGGTTTCCAGACGGACCAGAACGACCTTCTTCCAAGCTTCGTCCTTGACCTTCTCTTCAGCATCTTCAGCGCTGAAGACAACGCGACCGCAGGCAGATCCCGGAGAAGCGGCCAGGCCCTTGCCGATTGCTTCAGCAGCCTTCAGGGCAGCAGCGTCAAACTGCGGATGCAGCAGGGTATCCAGCTGCTTGGGCTCAACGCGCAGTACAGCGGTGCGCTGATCGATAACGCCCTCATCAACGAGGTCGCAGGCGATCTGCAGAGCAGCCTGTGCGGTGCGCTTGCCGTTACGGGTCTGCAGCATAAAGAGCTTGCCATCTTCGATGGTGAACTCCATGTCCTGCATATCCTTGTAGTAGTTTTCCAGGCGGGTTGCGATCTCAACGAACTGATCGTAAACCTCAGGCATTTCCTCGTGCAGCTTGCTGATCGGGGAAGGAGTACGGATGCCGGCAACGACATCTTCGCCCTGAGCATTGATCAGGTACTCGCCCATCAGCTTCTTTTCGCCGGTAGCGGGGTTACGGGTGAAAGCAACACCGGTGCCGGAACGCATGCCGGAGTTACCGAAAGCCATCTGCTGAACGTTGACAGCAGTGCCCCACTCGTAGGGGATTTCGTTCATCTTGCGGTAAACGTTGGCGCGCGGGTTATCCCAAGAACGGAAGACGGCCTTGACAGCGCCGATCAGCTGTTCTTTCGGATCCTGCGGGAACTCTTCGCCCTGCTTCTCCAGGTAGATGGCCTTGAACTCCTTGACGAGTTCCTTCAGGTCCTCAGCGTCCAGCTCGATATCCTGCTTAACGCCCTTGCGCTCCTTCATAGCGTCGATACGCTCTTCAAAGAAGCTCTTGCCCAGCTCCATGACGACATCAGAGTACATCTGGATGAAGCGGCGGTAGCAGTCATATGCAAAACGGGGGTTAGAAGTCTTCTTTGCCAGACCTTCAACAGCCTGGTCGTTCAGGCCCAGGTTCAGGATGGTATCCATCATGCCGGGCATAGACTGACGTGCACCGGAACGAACGGAAACCAGCAGCGGGTTCTCGATATCGCCGAACTTCTTGCCAGTCTGCTCTTCCAGGATTCCCATGTACTTGAAGATGTCAGCCTTGATCTCATCGTTGATCTCACGGTTGTCAGCATAGTACTGGGTGCAGGCTTCGGTGGTGATGGTGAAGCCCTGAGGAACCGGCATGCCGGCATGGGTCATTTCTGCCAGACCAGCGCCCTTGCCGCCCAGAATGTTCTTCATGGTCGTCTGGTCGCCGCCAAATGCGTCATGGCCCTCTTTGAACAAATACAAAAACTTCTTGCTCATAGGTTACCTCCAACAAAATTACGGTTTCTTCCCGGTGTGCCGCGCACACCCGCAAAATAAGAATTTTCTCTCTTGCAAAGTCCATTATAACAGACTCAGCCCGGAATTTCCAGTACATTGTTAAATAAATGGCGAATATTTTCGCCGAAAATCTTACAAAGTTTTGGGGTCAGGCTCTTGCAATTTGACCAAAAATGCAGTAAATTATAATGGGTGAGAAGTTGGGAAATATTATTTTATTACATCCTGCAACACTTTTCAATTCATCCCGCCCCGGCAGGCTTCAGCCCTGTTCCGGGGCTTTTTTGAATAGGGCCGTATACTCTTTTGGCCCAAAACAGAAAGGGGTATTTTTATGTCGAAGCGAAAGCCAAATACCTTGCCGCCAAAGCGGCCTTTGAAGAAACTTTTGAAAAGCACCTGCAGAACGGTGTGGAGTTCATCAGCGACCAGGTTTTTATTGACCCCGAAGTTGAGATTGCACCCGGCGCAGTGATCCTGCCGGGCTGCATCCTGCGCGGCAAAACCGTCATCGGGGCAAACTGCGTCATCGGCCCCAATACCTTATTGGAGAACACCATTGTTGAGGCCGGTTCCACCGTGAACGCCAGCCAGTGTTATGACAGCCATCTGGGCCCCAACAACAAGATTGGCCCCTTTACCCATGTGCGCACCGGCACCGTGACGGATGAGGGCGTGCACCTGGGCGCTTATGTGGAAACCAAGAACGCCAACTTTGCCGAGGGGCAACACTGTCAGCCACCTGACTTACATTGGCGATGCCGATGTGGGCAAGTACTGCAACTTTGGCTGCGGCACCGTAACCTGCAACTATGACGGCGAGGGCAAGTACCGCACCACCATCGGCGATTATGCGTTCATCGGCTGCAACACCAACCTGGTGGCGCCGGTCAAGGTGGGCAGCCGCGCCCGTTTACCGCTGCCGGTTCCACCATCGGCCACGATGTGCCGGACGGTGCCCTGGGCATTGAGCGCGCCAAGCAGGCCGAAGTTGCCGCCTGGGGCGCCAAGAAGCTGGAAAAAATACGTTGCCAAAAACAGAAGCTGGAAGCCGAAAAGAAAAACGACTGATGCCCCCTGACCTGCTGCAAGGAGGATTGCTGCCATGGCCATTTTGGAACGCACCCTGACCGGGGATTTTACCACCATCCTGACCGAGCTGGACGCTGTTGTAAAACAAAGTGTTTCGGCCACGCTGGAAGGTTCCAGTGATTTCAACTTCAGCACCGGCCGCTGTGCCGTGCGGGTATACGAACGCTACAGTGCCATTGGCAATGGCCGTGTTACCATGAGCCTGACCCTGCTGGAAGCTGACGGGCAGATCCGGCTTTCCGCCATCACATCCGGCGGCAGCCAGGCTGTGTTTTTCAAGGTCAACACCTTAGGTGCAGAATCCTTCCTGGATACCATCCGGGACACAGTGGAACGCTTTGCCCTTGGTGCACACTAAAATCACAAAATTACTATAAGGATTTTTACTATGGGACTATTTGGAGGTGGTTCCGGGGCAGACTGGCTGATTGCCGGTCTGGGCAACCCGGAGCCGAAATATGACGGCACCCGCCACAACACCGGTTTTGCCGCGCTGGATGCGTTGGCCGAAGCCTGGGGGTGCGAGATCAACAAAAGCAAATGGCAGGGCCTTTACGGCATTGCCCAGGTGGACGGCCGCAAAGTGATGCTGCTAAAGCCGCTGACCTATATGAACCTGAGCGGCCAGAGCATCGCCCCCGCCGCGGCATTTTACAAGATCCCGCGCAACCACATTATTGTGTTGTGCGATGACATTGCACAGGAGCCGGGGCACATCCGCATCCGGCCCTCCGGTTCTGCTGGCGGGCACAACGGGCTAAAGAGCATTATCGCTTCCACCGGCGGCGAGGATTTTTACCGCATCCGCATTGGCGTTGGCGCCAAGCCGCGCCCGGATTATGATCTGGCTGACTGGGTGCTGGGCAAGTTCCCGCCCGATGACGCCAAGCTTGTGACCGGCCGCCACACCGACGTGGAAGCCGCCTGCCGCCTGTTGATGGCCGGCAAGCTGGGCGAAGCGCAGAATAAATTCAACCACTGAGCGCGGATAGGCGTTCCGTAGGGGCGCACAGTGTGCGCCCCTTCCTGTTTTCTGTGTAAGATACCCGCAAAGGAAGTGTTCTCACTTCAAATTTGCAATCCATCATTACACGGGATGTGGTTTAATGGAACACCTGCAGGGGTGTGCGCACTGTGGAAAACTTTGCCGATGGTGATAAACGCTGCACATGATTTGTAGGGGACGATGCTCGTCATCGTCCCGCATGACAGGTCTTGCCACATATTCCACCCTGCATACGGCCAACGTCCGCGGGCGAACAATGTTCGTCCTCACGTTCTCTACAAGATAAGAGCACAGCTTTTCCAATCATACAAATGCCAAAGCGGGCGGCCCATCTGGGCCGCCCGCCATTTGTCGTTCCATGCAACGCTTCTCTCAAAATTCACTTTGCCGTTTTGCTGCAAATATAGTACAATGGTTACGCAAAGCGCTGCTCATACCGGCGCACAAAAAGCGTATACAGCGCATAGCACACCATCAGGCAGACGGCATATACCCCGGCGAAACACAGCCACGCGGCTGCGCCGCCCATCGCGGTGTTGGGCAGCAGCTCCAGCACCAGCGGGTGGGCCAGGTACAGCCAAAAGCTGCCCGCCCCCACAAATTCCACGGCCTGGGCGAACTTCTGATTTTCCGCCAGGCCAACGCCCTGCGGGTTCTGCACGGCCAATAGAACAAGCACCGTAAACACGCACTCGAACCCCGCCCGCTGGAAGTTGGTGAGCACTGCCAGCAGAATGCAGAATGCCCCGTATAAAAACTGCTTGTTCTCCCGCACTGCCGCAAACGCCGCCATGCCAAAGATAAAGCAGTACAGCGTCATGACCGGCGTTTTTGCGCTGAACTCGCTGATGTTGGCTTCTGCCGGGAAAGCCGCCAGACTGCTTTCAATTAAGCCGCCGATCCTGCCCTTCACCGCAAGGCAGACCACCAGCAACGCCAGCGCACCCCAAAAGCGTTTGCACAGCCGGTACAGCCACGGGGCCAGCAGATAAAAAGAACGCAAAGGCGCTCATCGTCCACAGCACGTTGCGGTTGTTCCACAGCATCCAGTTATCACTGGGCAGCCACATCTGCAAAAATACAAAGTACCGCAGGTAACCCGGCCCGCACGGCCCGCCGGGGCCAAACAGCTGGGCTGCACTGGCGCCCGCCGCCAGATAGCGTACCGCATCGAACAGCCAGCGCAGCACCAGCACCAGCCAGTACAGCGGCAGGATCCGCCGGATGCGGCGCTGGTAATACGGCAGCGGCTCCGGGTGGCGGCTCAGGCTGGCCGCGGCCAGGTACCCGCTGAGCACAAAAACAGCTGCACCCCCTGCGCGCCAACCGCGGCGGCATCCCCCAGGCCAACTTTCTGCCCGGTATGCACGCCCAGCACCATCAGCGCCGCCAGAATACGCAGCTCATCCAGCGCTACATTTTTTGTTTTGTCATCTTTCTATATTCTGCTCCTTATTGCAGCATTATTTGATTTCTTTATTCTGCCGAACTTTTTCGATTCCTTCTTTTCCAAAAGAAGAGGCAAAAACTCTCGTATTACTCGTATCCTCAAAATTATACATCACCCGCCCTATCATGCGCAAGCGCAGGAGGCACCATGTTTGACGCATTGTTTACCACCACAACCGAATACAAAAAACTGAGCCACGCGCTTTCCGGCAAAGGTGCATGCGCCCTGTTTGGGCTGCCCGCATCCGGCCGCGCACAGGTGTATGCCGCGCTGTGCCGCCAGTTGGATAAGCCGCTATGCATCGTGACCCCGGCGAGGCCGAAGCCACCCGCTTTGCGGCTGACCTGAACACGCTGGGCATTCCCGCCGCCGTGTTCCCGGCGCGGGACTATGTGCTGCGCCCCATTGAGGGCACCGCCCGCGAATACGAGTACCGCCGCCTGGCTGTGCTGGGCGAGCTGGTAGGCGGGCGGCTGCGCGCCGTGGCTGTGCCCGCGGAAGCCCTGACCCAGTTCACCACCCCAAAAGAGGATTTCTGCGCCAACACCCGCACCCTCCATACGGGGGATACTCTGCTGCGGGATGACCTGCTGGCCGCTTTGTTTGGTGCCGGCTACACCCGCCGGGCCCAGGTGGATGGCCCCGGCCAGTTCTCTGTGCGCGGCGATATTGTGGATATTTTTGCTCCCGACCAGAAAATGCCGGTTCGTATGGAATTTTGGGGTGATGAGATCGATACCCTGCACACCTTTTGACCTGACCACCCAGCGCCGCGAGGATGCCATTGATAAGTTTTACCTGAGCCCCGCGCGGGAAGTTCTGTTCGGCAAGCCTGCCGATGCCGCCGAGCAGCTTCGGGCCTTTTTGGCCAAGCAGCGCGGCAAAAAAAAACCGCCATGGCAGACTGTATGTCCGCCGATCTGGACCTGCTGGATGGCGGTGCCGTGCCGGTCAACATGGACAAATACCTGGCCGTGCGCTACCCCCATCCCGCCACCGTGCTGGATTATTTTGACGACCCGATCCTTGTGGCCGAAGAGCCTGCTTCCATTCGGGAAGCCGACCGCGCGACCGCCTACCGCCGGGGCGAGGAACTGAAATCCCTGATTCTGGACGGCGTCCTCTGCGCTGGGCTGGATAACCTGTACGCGGACCCAAGCTACCTGTGGTCCAAAACCGGACACTACCGCACCATCTGTGCCGAGAACTTTGCCCGCAGCATGCCGGATCAGCCGCTGAAAGATATCATCAACGCCCCGGCTCACACCCTGCCTGCCTGGAATGGCGAAGTCGCCGGGCTGCTGGAGGATTTGAAGCCGCTGTGCGATGCCGGTTATACCGTTACCCTGCTGGCCGGCACCGACCGTGCCGCAGCCGGTCTGGCACGCGACCTGCGCGATAAAGGCATTCTGGTTACCACCGATGCTGCAGCAGCCCCCGCTGCCGGGCTGGTGCAGGTTCTGGCGGGGCACCTTTCCGCTGGGTGCGAATTTCCGTTTGCCAAGTATGCTTTGCTGACAGGCCGTGCCTTTGGCGAGACCAGCTCCCAGAAGAAAAAGCGTAAAAAGGCCAAAGATGCCCTGAACAGCCTGACCGAGATCACGCCGGGCGATCTGGTGGTGCACCAGAACCACGGTATTGGCCGGTATGCGGGCATCCAGCGAATGGCGGTTCAGGGCGTTACCAAAGACTACCTGCGCATTGAGTACGATAAAAAAGATGTGCTGTATGTTCCCGTCACCCAGCTGGACCTGCTTTCCCGCTACACCGCGCCGGGGGATTCGAGAATGTCAAGCTCAGCCGCCTGGGTGGGGCCGAGTGGACCAAGACCCGCAAGAAGGTGCGCGCCGCTACCGAGCAGATGGCCAAGGAACTGATTGAGCTGTACGCCCGCCGCAAAAAGGGCGCACGGTCATGCCTTCCCGCCAGATGATACCTGGCAGGGAGATTTTGAGCAGCGCTTTGCCTATGATGAAACGCCGGACCAGCTTTCCAGCGCGGCGGAGATCAAACATGATATGGAGCGCCCTGGCCGATGGACCGCCTGCTGTGCGGCGATGTCGGCGTGGGCAAGACTGAGGTTGCCCTGCGCGCCGCGTTCAAATGTGATGGGCGGCAAGCAGTGCGCCATCCTGGCCCCCACCACCATTCTGGCGTGGCAGCATTTCAACACGGCCATCGCCCGCATGGAGGCCTTTCCCATCCGCATCGGGCTGCTCAGCCGTTACCGCAGCGCCAAAGAGCAGAAAGAGACCATCCGCGGCCTGAAAGACGGCACAGTGGACATTGTGGTGGGCACCCACCGCCTGCTTTCGGACGATGTAAAGTTCAAAGACCTGGGCCTTGTCATCATTGACGAGGAGCAGCGCTTTGGCGTAAAACACAAGGAAAAGCTGAAAGAGAACTTTATCGGGGTGGACATGCTGACCCTTTCGGCCACGCCGATCCCCCGCACGCTGAACATGGCACTGTCCGGCATCCGGGACATGAGCACCATTGAACAGCCGCCCTTTGAGCGCCAGCCCATTGAGACCTATGTGCTGGAATATGACGATGCCATTATTGCCGAAGCCATCCGGCGTGAGCTGGCCCGCGGCGGGCAGGTGTATTACCTGTACAATCGAGTCGAAACCATTGAGCAGTGCGCCGCCAAGGTGCAAAAGCTGGTGCCGGGTGCGCGGGTCGGCATCGCCCACGGCAAAATGACGGAGGAGCAGATTTCCTCGGTTTGGCAGCAGCTGTTGGATAACGAGATCGACGTGCTGGTCTGCACCACCCTGATTGAAACCGGCGTGGATGTGCGCAACTGCAACACCCTGATTATTGAGAATGCGGACCGCATGGGGCTTTCACAGCTGTACCAGATTCGCGGCCGTGTGGGGCGCTCCAACCGCAAGGCGTATGCCTATTTCACCTTCCAGCGCGACAAAGTGTTGACGGAAATTGCCTCCAAGCGGCTTTCAGCCATCCGGGAGTTTACCTCTTTTGGTTCCGGGTTCCGCATTGCGATGCGCGATTTACAGATCCGCGGCGCGGGCAACCTGCTGGGCCACAGCCAGCACGGCCACATGGAAGCGGTTGGTTACGAGCTGTATGTAAAAATGCTGAACCAGGCCATTGCAGCCGCCCGCGGCGAGCCTGCTGCGCCGGACAAGAGTGATTGCCTTGTTGACATTACGGTGGATGCCTATCTGCCGGAAAGCTACATTCCCGATGCCGCCGGGCGGATCGAAGCCTACAAGAAGATTGCGGCCATCACCACCCGGACGATGCCACGGATGTACTGGATGAGTTGATTGACCGTTACGGCGACCCGCCGCGCAGTGTGCAGGGGTTGGTGGACATCAGCCTGGTGCGCGTGACAGCCGCCCGCGCAGGCATTGTGGAGATCGTGCAGCGCAACGACAATCTGATTTTGTACACCGATGTTGTGACCCCGGCGCAGATGGGGGCCATGATGGATGCCATGCCGCACCGCGTGATCTACAACGCCGTAGGCCGCCCCTTACATCAGCCTGCATGTCCTGCGCGGCGAGGACCCTCTCACCATCCTGCGCGATGCCGTTGCCCTGCTGCCGGGTGCGTGAGTGTTTTACGGGAGTTTTTGTTTCTTCTTTGAAAAGAAAGAACCGAAGAAACTTTATTAATATGTAATTATAATATAAAAAATAAAAACAACAGGCAGCGGCCCTATTTTGTGGGCTGCTGCCTGTTGTCATGTGTTGCTTTCTATGTATTTTTTGCTCTGTAGGGAACGGTCTTGACCGTTCCCTACAAATCGTTTTAAATCGCGTTACAAACCTGTAAACTCTCGGTAGGGCGGGGTCACCCGACCCCGCCGGGGCCTAATCCGATTTTTCATTAAGAATGTATAACGAACCAACAAATTTGTTGTAGGGGCGGCGTCCCCGACGCCCCGGACGGGCATAAATCTTAGGCAACACCGCACAATTCCCGCCTGACGGCTTAAGCACCGCTCCGGCGGCTGCGGCACGGCATCTGCGTTGCCAAAATGCTCGATAATGTCGGGTTGCGGTACCCGCATCGTGCTTCGGGGGCAAAAGCCCCTCGCACTCTGCGACCGCTGCCCCTGCTTCGGTTCGCTGTTTCCGCCACTGGCGGCGCTCACCTTTGCAGCATCCAGTATTATCTGCGCTTTTGGCTTAGCAGCTGCCGCACCTCGCTCGCCGTATCGGCACTTAGAATTATGCGGTATTGCCCTTATTGTACGGATCGTGCGGCAAGGAAGCGAACAACAGATCTCTTCAAGCACTTCCGGTCTGGGGCCAATCACACCCCCACCACGCTCCAATGCTTATCCACATGGTTCAGCACTTCGCAGCCGGTTTCGGTCACGATGACAAGGTCCTCCACGCGCACGCCAAACTTGCCCGGCAGGTATACGCCCGGCTCAATGGAGAAGATCATGCCCGGCTTGACGGTATCGGTGTTGGCGGCGCTCACATCACCCTTTTCGTGATCGGTCTGACCGATAAAGTGGCCCAGGCGGTGGTTGAAGTACTCGCCATAGCCCGCTTTGGTGATCAGGTCACGGGCGGCGGCGTCAATATCGCACAGGCGCACGCCGGGGTGGATCATCGCCTCGGCGGCTTCGTTGGCCTGGCGCACCAGGTCATGGATGGCGGCATACTCCGGTTTCGGCTCCCCGCAGAAGAATGTGCGGGTCATATCGGAGCAGTAACGGTTCTTGCAGCAGCCCATATCGATCAGCACGCACTCGCCTTTTTCCAGCACAGTATCGTCCGGCTCGTGGTGGGGGTCAGCGGCGTTTGCACCAAAGGATACGATGGTGGTAAATGCCGCACTCTCGCAGCCGGCTTTCTTGTACTCGTTGTCAATGTACTCGGCAACCTGCTTTTCGGTCATGCCGGGCTTGACGTAGTCGCGCGCTTTCAGGATGGTTTCATCGTTGATGCGGGATGCTTCCTTCATCAGCATCTGTTCTTCGGCATCCTTCACGGCGCGGCAGGCATCCACGCAGTCGGAAGCCAGCACTACCGGCATACCGGGGCACAGCTCCATCAAAGGGATCAGGAACTTGGCAGGCCATTCCTTGTCGATGCCCAGAGTCTTGGTCTTGTCCACCACTTCGGCGATCTGCTCCACCGGCTTGTCCGAGTCCGTGTGCCACACTTCGCGGCAGGGGGCCTGCGGCACAAAGAACAGCTTGTTCAAAAGATGACCGGCTCGCCCTGCACCGGCAGGTACAGCGCCATCAGGCGCTCATACGGCTCCACACTGGCACCAGTCAGGGTACCAGATGCTTTTGGAGTCGCTGATGATCATTTGGGTCAGGCCGTGCGCCTGCATTTCGGCGCGCGCGCTACACGCTGTTCGTTCATATTATAATCCTCACCTTTCAGGTAAATTGAAGGCAACACCGCACAATTCCCCTGCCTTACGGCTTAAGCACCGCTCCGGCGGCTGCGGCACGGCATCTGCGTTGCCAAAATGCTCGATAAGACATCCAGTATTATCTGCGCTTTTGGCTTAGCATCTGCCGCACCTCGCTCGCCGTATCGGCACTTAGAATTATGCGGTATTGCCTTAACTAACTGCCCCAATCATAGCACGCTGCACCAAAATGTGCAAGTGTATTTGTGCAGTTCCACCGTACCAAAAAGCGCCGCTTTCCGGGCGGGAAAACGGCGCTGGTATCTGGGCTTGTTACAGGGCTTCGATCGCTGCGTTCAGGCGGCGCAGGGTCTCCTCCTTGCCCATCATGGCGGCCAGGTCGGTGCCGCCGCCGGGGGTGCGGGCCTTGCCGGACAGGGCAATGCCCAGCGGGAACAGCAGCCAGCCGTTCTTCTTTTCCATTGCCTCGGCTTTCTGCTTGCAGGCTTCAAAAATGGCGTCGCGGCTCCAGTCGGTCTGGGCTTCCAGCACGGGCAGCAGGGCGCTGAGCGCTTCCTTGGCGGATTCCGGCGTGGTTTTCTGCTTTTTGTTGCGGTACATTTCAGCATCAATGGGCAGAACTGCATCAAAGAAGTCCAGCTGCGGCGGGATATCCTCCAGCACCTCGCAGCGGGGCTGCAGGTTCGCGCACAGCAGGTCGCGGTCGATCTGTACATGCACCGCCTGGTCAATGAATGGGTCCGCCAGCTTGCGGAACTCTTCTGCCGGCAGGGCGCGGATGTAAGCGGCGTTGATGGCACGCAGCTTGAGCGGGTCAAAGATAGCAGGAGACTTGGAGATGCGGGCGGGGTCCCAGATCTTGATCATCTCGTCAAGGCTGAAGATTTCCTGTTCGCCTTCCGGTGCCCAGCCCAGCAGCAGCAGATAGTTCAGCACAGCGGCGGGCAGATAACCCTTTGCCACCAGGTCCTGATAGCTGGCATCGCCGTTGCGCTTGGAAAGCTTGTGCTGTGCGTCTTTCATGACCGGCGGGCAGTGGATGTAGTGGGAACCTCCCAGCCGAATGCCTGGTACAGCAGGTTGTACTTCGGCGTGCTGGAAAGATACTCGCTGCCGCGGATGACATGGGTAATGCCCATCAGGTGGTCATCTACCACGTTGGCAAAGTTATAGGTCGGCATGCCGTCAGTCTTGATCAGAATCTGGTCATCCAGTTCGGAATTATTGACCTCAATGTGACCGTACACCACATCGTCAAAGCCGGTCACACCCTCAGCGGGAATCTTCTGGCGGATGACATAGGGCACACCGGCAGCCAGCTTGGCGTTGATCTCCTCCTGCGGCAGGTCACGGCAGTGGCCGTCGTAATGGCTCATTTCGCCGTTGGCTTTCTGCTGCTCATGCAGGTCGTTCAGGCGTTCCTCGGTGCAGAAGCAGTAGTAGGCTTTGCCCGCTTTGACCAGCTGCTCGGCATACTGTTTGAACATGCCCATGCGCTGGCTCTGGACATAGGGGCCGACGGGGCCGCCGATATCCGGGCCTTCGTCCCAAGTCAAGCCGGTGGCGCGCAGCGTGTTGTAAATAATATCGGTTGCGCCCTCCACCAGGCGGCCCTGATCGGTATCCTCAATGCGCAGGATAAAGGTGCCGCCGTTGTGGCGGGCCTGAAGATAAGTATACAGTGCGGTGCGCAGGTTGCCCACATGCATATAGCCCGTGGGGGACGGTGCAAACCGGGTGCGTACAGGATTAGCCATGGTAAAATTACCCCTACTTTCGTGATGATGTAACAGCATATGCAAACATATATAAGATAAGTTTACCCATGTTGCTCTTTCTTGTCAACGCCGTTTTTGCAAATTCATTGGTCAGCTTCTTTTGCACAGTTCCATCTTGCAAATTGTTTGCCCGCGTGATACAATACATGCTATAAACCAGTGATGCGAAAGTAAAACCGCCGGCGCACGCACAGAGAGCCTGGACAGCTGAGAACAGGCCGGAACGCGGGGCGGCACAATGGTTCGCAGAGGGCACGGGGAACGGCGCGAACGCCCAGTATCCGTTGACGGCAGCCACCGTTATCCGGCGGGGATGTTATTTGCATCCCGGTAAGCGGCCGCAGTTTGCGGCAAGCAAGGTGGCACCACAGGAAAAACTTTCCTGCCCTTGCACAGAGGCGCACCCGCTTCTCTGTGCGGGGGCAGTTTTCTTTTTATTGAAAGATGGAAAGGAAGTATTCACCATGGCAGAACAAATTGAAAAGCGCAAGCGCATTCTTTCGGGCATCCAGCCCACCGACATCCCCACGTTGGGCAATTATATCGGTGCGGTGCGCAACTGGGCCCCTGCTGCAGTCGGATTATGACTGCCTGTATATGGTTGCTGACCTGCACGCTTTGACCGTGCGCCAGACCCCCCGCCAACCTGCGCCGTCAAACCCGCGAGATGGCCGCCCTGCTGCTGGCTGTGGGTATTGACCCCCAAAACCATGTGCTCTTTGTGCAAAGCCATGTTCCCGCCCACTGCGAGCTTTCCTGGGTTTTGGCCTGCAACACCCAGTTTGGCGAACTTTCCCGTATGACCCAGTTCAAGGATAAGAGCGCCAAGCACCCCGACAACGTCAACGGCGGTCTGTTCACCTACCCTGTTCTGATGGCGGCCGACATCCTGGTTTATAACGCGGATCTGGTGCCCGTTGGCCAGGACCAGACCCAGCACCTGGAAATTGCCCGCACGATTGCCAACCGTTTCAACGGCATTTACGGTGATACCTTTACCCTGCCCGCCGGTTACGTTCCCAAGGCGGGCGCTAAGATCATGTCCCTGGCCGAGCCCACCAAGAAGATGAGCAAGTCCGACACCAACGCAAACTCCTTTGTGCTGATGACCGACGATAAGGACACCATTGTGCGCAAATTCAAGCGCGCCGTAACTGATTCTGACGGCGTTGTGCGGTTTGACGCCGAGAACAAGCCCGGTGTTTCCAATCTGATGACCATTTATTCCACCTTTACCGGCAAGGACCTGGCCGCTATTGAGGCTGAGTTTGCCGGCAAGGGTTACGGTGATTTCAAGCTGGCCGTTGCCGAAGTGACCGCCGACGCCCTGGCCCCCGTGCAGGCCGAGTATGGCCGCATTCTGGCTGACAAAGCCTATGTGGACAGCGTGCTGAAATCCGGTGCCGAGCGTGCCGCCCGCCTTGCCAACCGTACCGTCAGCAAGGTATACCGCAAGGTCGGTTTGATGCAGTTGGACAAATAATTTTTGGGCAATACCGCATAATTCTAAGTGCCGATACGGCGAGCGAGGTGCGGCAGCTGCTAGGCCAAAAGCGCAGATAATACTGGATGCTGCAAAGGTGAGCGCCGCCAGTGGCGGAAACAGCGAACCGAAGCAGGGGCAGCGGTCGCAGAGTGCGAGGGGCTTTTGCCCCCGAAGCACGATGCGGGTACCGCAACCCGACATTATCGAGCATTTTGGCAACGCAGATGCCGTGCCGCAGCTGCCGGAGCGGTGCTTAAGCCGCAAGGCGGGAATTGTGCGGTGTTGCCTTTGCTTTGTCATAAAAAACATAGCGGATGTTCCCGATGACGTGGGAGCATCCGCTGTTTTGGTTTTTGCGGTAAAACAAAAAGTAATGCGTGTTATGCGGGACGATGCAAGCATCGTCCCCTACAAATCAGGTTTCGTTTGCTGCGGATTTGTGATGCGCAGTGCGGCAAAGTTTCTCTGCGGCGGGGTGAGGGCACCCCGCCCTACAGGTTGTTTTTTATGTCCGTAACACATCACAAATACTCTGTAGGGAACGGTCTTGACCGTTCCGGAGCCTCCTGCTTATATCCCATAATCGAATTTACCACAGGGCCCGTCCGGGGCGCCGGGGACGCTGCCCCCTACAAATAAAATATTACGCCATCACATTTTTGGGAACACTCGTGTTATTTTTTATCTACGCCTATCACACCCATTCCCCCATTGAACACGTATTTGTCCAGCCGTTCAAAGGCTTCCTGCACGCGGGTCAGGGGCAGTGCAAGGTTCATGCGGATGGCGCAGGGGCCGTGGAACATACGGCCATCCTGCCAGGCAACGCCCACATTCCAGCCGGCTTTTTCCACCTCGGCAATGGTTTTCCCGTGGGCTTTGCACCAATCCGTGCAATCCAGGAAGAGCATGTAGGTGCCCTCCGGCTTGCTGACCGAAACGCCTTCAAAATGCTGGGTGATATAATCACAGGCAAAGTTGACATTGCCGCTGATGGTCTCCCCGCAGTTCCTCCACCCATTCGTACCCTTCCGGCTTATAAGCGCCGATTAGGGCGTGCATAGAAAGCACATTCATATCATTATAGTGCGGCTTGCTGCTTTTGGCACGCACGCGGTCCCGCAGGTAGGGGTTATAAATAATATGGTAACTACCCACCAGGCCCGCCAGGTTAAAGGTTTTGCTGGGGGCATACAGGGCAACAGGTGCGGCTGCGGGCATCCTCGCTCACCGACTGTGTCGGGATGTGCTTGTGGCCGTTCAGAATGATATCCGACCAGATTTCGTCCGAAATGACAAGACAGTCATTGGCGCGGTAGACCTCCATCGCCTTTTCCAACTCCCAGCGCTCCCACACGCGGCCGCAGGGGTTGTGCGGGCTGCAGAAGATCGCCACATGGATGTGGTTCGCCTTGATCTTGGCATCCATATCCTCAAAGTCCATCCTCCACACACCGTTTTCATCCTTGACCAGTGGGCTGTGCACAATTTTATAGCCGTTGTTTTCCACACTGGCGGTAAAGCCGATGTAGGTGGGGCTGTGCAGCAGCACGGCATCGCCGGGGGCAGCAAAGCTGGTCAAAGCAGAGATCACGCCGCCCAGCACACCGTTTTCGTACCCGATGCACTCTTTGGTCAGGCCGGTTACACCGTTGCGGGTCTGGTGCCAGCGGATGATGGAATCATAATATTCATCGGTCGCACTAAAATAGCCAAAGGCCGGGTGCTGGGCGCGCTCGATAATGGCCTGCTGGATGGTGGGTACCGTGGGAAAATTCATATCCGCCACCCACATGGGGATCACATCAAAGCCAGGTTTGGGCGCTTCGGGCGCAAAGCCGTTCATCTGGCCGACGGAATCTACCGCAATGGCGTCCTTGCCATGGCGGTTCATGATGGAAGTAAAATCATATTTCATTGCAAAATGCTCCTTTGCTGTTTTCATCTCTTTCTCTGCTACCAGCATACCCCAAAATGCCGCCCCGCACAAGGGGCAATACCGCATAATTCTAAGTGCCGATACGGCGAGCGAGGTGCGGCAGATGCCAAGCCAAAAGCGCAGATAATACTGGATATCTTATCGAGCATTTTGGCAACGCAGATGCCGTGCCGCAGCTGCCGGAGCGGTGCTTAAGCCGCAAGGCGGGAATTGTGCGGTGTTGCCCAAGGTATGATTTTACGCTTTTATCTGACAAATCCACGCAAAACCGCCCCGCCGGGTGCAGCGCTGTACCTCGGCAGGGCGGTTCACTATCTTTATGGCAATACCGCATAATTCTAAGTGCCGATACGGCGAGCGAGGTGCGGCAGATGCTAAGCCAAAAGCGCAGATAATACTGGATGTCTTATCGAGCATTTTGGCAACGCAGATGCCGTGCCGCAGCCGCCGGAGCGGTGCTTAGAATTGTGCGGTGTTGCCTTATAATTTTGCCTTACAGCATGGCGGGAACCTGGGTTTCCACCTGCGGGGCGCCGCCCGCCAGTTCTTCTGCCGTAACGGGGGCAGGGTCAGCCTTGGTGGTCAGGCGCTCCTTGGCCACGGCCAGCATCAGCTTGATGCGGTTTTCCTGGTTGACGCGGGTGGCGCTGGGGTCATAGTCCACGGGGGTGATGTTGGCCTGCGGGTAGCGGGCGCGGATCTGGTTGATCATGCCCTTGCCTACAATGTGGTTCGGCAGGCAGCCAAAGGGCTGAGCACAAACGATGTTTTCGTATCCGCCCTCCACCAGCTCGATCATTTCGGCGGTCAGCAGCCAGCCTTCGCCCATCTTGGCCCCCCAGGGAGATAATGCCCTTGGGTTTTTCCATCAGTTCACGGAAAGAGCCGGGCGCATAGAAGCCGCTTTTTGCGCATGGCATCGTTCATAGCGCAGCCGATGGAATCCATCCAGTCCAGCAGCTTATCCGTCGCCATTGCCTTGACCTTGCTGCCGCCGTACAGCTCCACGTCCAGCGTCATGTTGGCAACACAGTATTCCACAAAGCCCATCAGGCCGGGCAGGTTCACTTCGCAGTCCTGGCTTTCCAGGAATTTTTCCAGATCGTTGTTGCCCAGGGGCGAATACTTGACGTAAATTTCGCCCACAACGCCAACCTTGACTTTCGGCACGCGGGTAACAGGCACCGAAGCGTAAGAAGCACAGATGACGGCGAACTGGCGTTTCATATCATGCACATTGTAGTTGATGCTCTTGTGCATCCAGCTCTGGATGGTGGCGATCCACTTTTCGGTCAGGGCATCAGCGGAGCCGGGCTTGTTCTCATAGGGCTTGGTCTGGCTGCGCAGGGCCACCAACAGGTCGCCGTAATAGATGCAGGCAATGACCTTGCGGATCAGCGGCAGGGTCAGCGGCAGGCCGCTGCCTTTTTCCAGGCCGGAAAAGTTCAGCGATGCCACCGGGATATTACCGTACCCGGCCTTGACCAGCGCTTTGCGCAGCAGCTTGATGTAGTTGGATGCACGGCAGCCGCCGCCCGTCTGGGTAATGAGCAGCGCGGTATGGTCCAGATCATACTTGCCGGAGTTCAGCGCGTCAATAAATTGACCGATGACCAGCAGCGCCGGGTAGCAGGTATCGTTGTGAACATATTTCAGGCCAAGCTGGGCGACCTCGCTGCCGCAGTTGCCCAAAACTTCCACATTATAGCCCTCGCACTCCAGCGCAGCCTGCAGCAGCCGGAACTGGGTAACGGCCATATTGGGGATCAAAATCTTGTGGGTCTTGACCATATCCTTGGTAAAATTGGGAGTCATGTATTCCATAAAGTGCCTCGCTTGTTTAGGTAGGGGTTAGGAAGTAGGAGTTAGGAGTTGACGGTATGGGAAAGCTGCGCTTAAGTGCTTTTTGGCAGCCGCTCTTTTCAAGCGCTTTTCCCTGCTTACTCTATCAAATTTTGCCGCAGGCTTTGCGGCGTGCTTTAACTCCTCACTCCTACCTCCTAACTCATCATTGGTCTTCTTTCCGTTCTTCCAGTGCGGCAAACAGGCTGCGCAGGCGGATGTTGACGGCGCCAAGGTTGGTGATCTCGTCAATTTTCAGCTGGGTGTACAGCTTGCCGCCTTCCTGCAAAATTTCGCGGGTCTCGTCGGTGGTAATGGCATCCAGGCCGCAGCCGAAGGATACCAGCTGCACCAGGTCCATATCCGGCTGGGTGGTGCAGTACTTGGCGGCCGCATACAGGCGGCTGTGGTAGGTCCACTGGTTTAGCACGGCGGTATCAAACTTTTCTTCATAGCAGCTGACGGAATCTTCCGTTACCACGGCAGCGCCCTGGCGGATGATCAGCTTATCAATGCCATGGTTGACCTCCGGATCCACATGGTAGGGGCGGCCGGCCAGCACAATAATGTGGCGGTGCTCCGCGCGGGCGCGGGCAATGATCTCCGCTCCCTTGGCGCGCACCTGGGTCATGTGGTGCTCGTACTCATCATACGCGGCATCAATGGCGGCATGTACTTCCTTAACAGGGATACCGGGGAAATACTGGTCCAGAATGGCCGGGAAGCGCTTGGTAAAGTCCTTGCGGCGGGCCAGGTTGATGTAATCATAAATGAACTTGGTATTTTCCAGTTCCGGGCAGTTGCCGACCAGAACTTCTGGATAATAAGCAACCACGGGGCAGTTATAATGGTTATCGCCCAGGTGTTCGTCCACATTATAGCTCATGCAGGGGTAGAACACAGCGTCCACGCCCATCTTGCACAGTTCGGCAATATGGCCGTGGCTGAGCTTTGCAGGGAAGCAGGCGGTATCGCTGGGGATGGTGGCCTGGCCTTCCTGGTACAGCTTGCGGCTGGAAACCGGGCTGACCTTGACGGTAAAGCCCAGCTTGGTAAAGAAGGTATGCCAGAACGGCAGCAGCTCATACATGTTCAGGCAGAGCGGAATGCCGATGACCCCGCGGGAATTGCCCTCGTTTTCCGGCTTATAATCCAGCAGCAGCTTGAGCTTGTAGGCGTACAGATCCAGATCATCGTTGGTTGCCTTGCCGGTCACCGGCTTATCGCAGCGGTTGCCGGAAATATAGCGCTTGCCATCGGCAAACACATTGATGGTCAGCTGGCAGTGATTGCCGCAGCCGCCGCACTGGACGGTGCTGACCTTCTGTTCAAAGTGTTCCAGCTCGTCCTGGGTCAGCACGGTGCTCATCTGGCCCGCTGCGGCGCGGGCTTTGCCGTACAGCGCAGCGCCGTAAGCGCCCATCAGGCCCGCAATGTCCGGGCGGATAACATTGACGCCCATCTCTTTTTTCAAAGGCGCGCAGAACCGCTTCATTATAGAATGTACCGCCCTGCACCACAATGTTGCGGCCCAGTTCTTCCGGGCTGGAAGCACGGATCACCTTATACAGTGCGTTCTTGACCACCGAGATGGACAGGCCAGCGCTGATGTTTTCAATGGAAGCGCCGTCCTTCTGGGCCTGCTTGACACTGGAGTTCATGAACACCGTGCAGCGGCTGCCAAGGTCAACGGGCTTATCGGCAAACAGGCCAAGGGCGGCAAACTCCTTGACATCATAGCCCAGTGCCTGGGCAAAGGTCTGCAAAAAGCTGCCGCAGCCAGAGGAACAGGCTTCGTTCAGGAAGATATTGCTGATGGCCCCGTCCTCGATCTTAAAGCACTTCATATCCTGGCCACCGATATCAATGATGAAATCAACGTTGGGCATAAAGTGCTTGGCGGCAGTAAAATGGGCCACAGTTTCTACCAGGCCGCGGTCACAATGGAACGCATTCTTGACCAGCTCTTCGCCGTAACCGGTGGTGGTCACGCTGGCGATCTGCAAACCGGGGTGCCGCTGGTACAGTTTCAGCAGCGTTTCCCGCACCAGGGGCAGCGGGTTGCCCAGGTTGGGTTGGTAGCTGGTGAACAGGATATTATCATTCTGGTCGATCACCACCAGCTTGATGGTGGTGGAACCGGAGTCAATACCGATATGCACCGGGCCGCAGTCCGCGCCAAAAGGCACGCAAGGCACCGAGGCTTTCAGGTGGCGGGCATGGAAGTCCTCATATTCCTGCTTATCCTTGAACAGGGGCGGCAGGCTGATGTAAGTTGCGGTGGCGCTGTATTCATCCAGGCGGCTGGCAACCTCATTCAGATCAAACTCCTGGTCTGCATAGAACGCAGCTCCCAGCGCCACGTACAACAGGCTGTTTTCCGGGCAGGTACCGGTCACATGCAGGGTTTCGTCAAAGCTTTTGCGCAGCACGGTGGAGAAAGTCAGCGGCCCGCCCAGGTACAAAATATTGCCCTTGATGGGGCGGCCCTGTGCCAGGCCGGCAATGGTCTGGTTGACCACAGCCTGATAAATGGAAGCCGCAATATCCCCCGCCTGTGCGCCCTGGTTGATCAGGGGCTGGATGTCGCTTTTGGCAAACACACCGCAGCGGGATGCAATGGTGTAAGTACGGGTGGATTTCTGCGCCGCCTTATCCATCTCATCTGCGCTCATCTTCAGCAGGGTGGCCATCTGGTCAATAAATGCGCCGGTGCCGCCTGCGCAGCTACCGTTCATGCGCACTTCGGTACCGTTGGTCAGGGAACAAGATCTTGGCATCCTCGCCGCCCAGCTCAATGATGCAGTCGGTACCCGGCGCCAGCTTGTTGGCGGCCACGCGGGTGGCAAACACTTCCTGCACAAAGGGCACCTTGCAGCTGTCGGCAAGGCCCATACCGGCGGAACCGGAGATTGACAGCTTTGCTCTGCCATCCGGCAGATAGTTCTGCGCGGCGCGGTGCAGCAGCTCCTTGCCTTTTTCCAGGATATGGCTGTAGTGGCGCTCATAGGTGGAATATACGATCTGCTCTGCATCGTTCAGCACGACGCATTTAATGGTAGTTGAACCGATGTCCAAACCAACTCTCATGGGGTTGACCTCCTAGGGGTATGAAAACGTTCTCCGTTTTTGAACTCTGAAAGCGGCATTCTGCACGCGGGGCTGCGCCTTTTGGAACAAGGCGAAATTCATATTATTGTACCGCTTTTCGGCAAATGATGCAAGATGAAATGCTCCCTTTGCCCTGTATTCTGGATGCAAGAATGCAGTATATAAAATAAAGTACCATACCATAAAGTTTTGAACGTTTTTTGAACAAATTCTTTTTGTAAACGGCATTTCTTGACTTTTTTCATGGTATAATGCTGTCAAAACCATCTCTGGGCAATACCGCATAATTCTAAGTGCCGATACGGCGAGCGAGGTGCGGCAGATGCCAAGCCAAAAGCGCAGATAATACTTTGTGTATTATCGAGCATTTTGGCAACGCAGATGCCGTGCCGCAGCTGTCGGAGCGGTGCTTAAGCCGCAAGGCGGGAATTGTGCGGTGTTGCCTATGATTATTTTCAAAAAAGGAGTATCAATCCATGGCATCTTTGCTTTTTGCCAATCATTTATCTGGCGTTTATCAGCCTTGGTCTGCCGGACGCCCTGCTGGGCGCGGCATGGCCCACCATGTACCCGCAGCTGGGGGCGCAGGTTTCCTGGGCGGGCGGCGTTTCGATGATCATTTCCGCCTGCACCATCCTTTCCGCCCTGGCGAGCGACCGCCTGAACGAGCGCCTTGGCACAGGGCGGGTCACCGCCATCAGCGCTGCCACCACGGCAGCGGCGCTGTTCGGGTTTTCCTTCTGCCATGCGTTCTGGCAGCTCTGCCTGTGGGCTATCCCCTATGGGCTGGGCGCGGGCAGCGTGGATGCCGCCTTAAACAACTATGTTGCCCTGCACTACAAAAAGCCGCCATATGAGCTGGCTGCACTGCATGTGGGGTGTGGGTGCCAGCCTTGGCCCCGTTATTATGGGGCAGGCACTGGCCGGTTCCGGCTGGCAGGGCGGCTACCGCATCATTGGCATTTTGCAGGTGGTGCTGACAGTGGTGCTGCTGTTCAGCCTGCCGCTGTGGAAGCTGCCGCAGGACGCTATGGGTGGCGAGCCGTTCACCCCGCAGCACCGCAGCTTTCCGGAGCTGCTGAAAATCACCGGTGTGCCGGAAGTTCTGGTCTGCTTTTTGTGTTACTGCGCACTGGAATCCACCGCCGGGATGTGGGCCTCCAGCTACTGCACCCTGGTGCGCGGTTTGGATGCCCAGACCGCTGCCAGCTGGGCCAGCCTGTTCTATTTGGGCATTACCGCCGGGCGGTTTGTTTCCGGCTTTTTGACGATGAAGATGAGCGACCGCAACATGATCCGGCTGGGGCAGGTGTTAATTGCCCTGGGCATTCTGCTGGTTCTGCTGCCTGCCGGGAACAACGTGCTGTTTGTGGGCCTGATTTTGATCGGCTTGGGCTGCGCCCCTGTTTACCCCTGCATCATCCACGAAACGCCGGTCAATTTTGGCCGGGAGCTGAGCATGTCGATGACGGGGTTACAGATGGCCTTTGCCTATGTGGGCTCCTGCCTGGCCCCGCCGCTGTTCGGCCTGCTGGCACAGAACGTTACCCCCAGGCTGTACCCCTGGTACCTAGCCGTTGGCCTGGTGGTCATGGTCATCATGTCTGAAAGTCTGCACGCCAAAAAGGCCGCTGAGCGCCGTTAAGCATGCTTAGCGCAGCAAAACCGCATAAACTGTCGCAAAACGCTGCACAGACCCTTGCCTTTTGCTTTGCCGGGATTGTATAATAAAGACAAAGCTATTGTCGTTTTTTGTGTGATACCAGAACTGAACAGGAGGGCTGTTTTATGCGTTGCTCCATCTGCGGCGGCCATCTGACCAACCAGCGCTGTGACGACTGCGGAATGATTTTTCCCCCTGAGGACCGCTATACTCTGCACCATACCGAGGATCCCAACTGCCCCTCCCACGTTGAGCCGGGGCAGAAAGCCCGTCCGGTCTCGCTGGCGGCGGATTACGCCCGCCACCGAGCCGAAAGCGCACCGCGCCCCCAGCCGTCCCAGCGGCCTACCAAGCCAACTTACCAGAACAGCAATTCCGGCAGGCGCAAAGGGCTCCCAGATTCCCGGCCTGATTATTGCGCTGGTCTGGGTCGTGATCTGTTTGATGATCAGCTTCGCCAATATGAGATAAACTGGTTTCATTGTCTCCTATCTCTGCTTTTTTTATTTTCTGCCAACGAAACCAAAAGCCCGCCGAGCACCATAAAAAATGCTCTGCGGGCTTTCGCTATATCTTTAGGCAATACCGCATAATTCTAAGTGCCGATACGGCGAGCGAGGTACGGCAGATGCTAAGCCAAAAGCGCAGATAATACTGGATGCTGCAAAGGTGAGCGCCGCCAGTGGCGGAAACAGCGAACCGAAGCAGGGGCAGCGGTCGCAGAGTGCGAGGGGCTTTTGCTCCCGAAGCACGATGCGGGTACCGCAACCCGACATTATCGAGCATTTTGGCAACGCAGATGCCGTGCCGCAGCCGCCGGAGCGGTGCTTAAGCCGCTAGGCGGGAATTGTGCGGTGTTGCCCAAAGCTATTGTCGTTTTTTGTGTGATACCAGAACTGAACAGGAGGGCTGTTTTATGCGTTGCTCTATCTGCGGCGGCCATCTGACCAACCAGCGCTGTGACGACTGCGGAATGATTTTTCTTCCCCTGAGGACCGCTATACTCTGCACCATACCGAGGATCCCAACTGCCCCTCCCACGTTGAGCCGGGGCAGAAAGCCCGTCCGGTCTCGCTGGCGGCGGATTACGCCCGCCACCGGGCCGAAAGCGCACCGCGCCCCCCAGCCGTCCCAGCGGCCTACCAAGCCAACTTACCAGAACAGCAATTCCGGCAGGCGCAAGGGCTCCCAGATTCCCGGCCTGATTATTGCGCTGGTCTGGGTCGTGATCTGTTTGATGATCAGCTTCGCCAATATCAGCTTCGCCAATATGAGATAAACTGGTTTCATTGTCTCCTATCTCTGCTTTTTAGTGAAGCGTGCTCTCATGGAATGTCTTTGAAAATCCAAGTCTGCTTTTTATTTTCTGCCAACGAAACCAAAAGCCCGCCGAGCACCATAAATGAACAGCACCCCATTTGTTAGACAGTATGATATACTGGATAACAAGTGGGGTGTTTTGCTATATGCCAAAAGGAGTACCAAACAAACGATATACGCCGGAATTCAAGAGAATGGTTGTAGAAACCATGGAAAAAAAGAACATCTGAGTATCTATGCAGCGATGCAGGAATTTGGAATTAACGACCATAAAATTATAGAGCGTTGGGAACGGATTTATCTGGAAGAAGGGCCGGAAGGGTTAGCCATCGAACGGCGTGGCCGCAGCAGCAAAGGCCGTCCGCCAAAGCAGTTGCCGAAGCAGGTGGAAGAAGATCTGCTAGCCGAAGTGCAGAGACTGCGTGCGGAAAATGCTTACTTAAAAAACTTGCAAGCCTTGGTTTTGGAAGAAGAGCGACGCCAGCGCAAAAAGCGCAGGTAGTTCAAAAACTGAGGCAAAGACATTCTCTGGATATTCTTCTCTCAATCGCTCAACTGCCCCGTGCCACTTTCTACTATCATCTGAAGCGGATGAACAGTTCAGATAAGTATAAAGCTGTCAAAGCGGAGATCACGGCCATCTACCACGAAAACAAAGGAAGATACGGCTATCGCCGCATTACAACAGAACTTCACAAGCGCAATTTTCTCCTGAATCACAAGACTGTCCAGCGGCTTATGAAGGAGCTGGGTTTAGTTTGCCGTGTCAGGAGGAAGAAGTATCGTTCTTACAAGGGTGAAGTTGGCAAAATTGCGCCGAATCTGTTAAACCGGGACTTCCGCGCCGAAAAGCCGAACCAGAAGTGGGTCACCGATGTGACAGAGTTCAGTTTGTTTGGAGAGAAACTGTATCTGTCACCGATCCTCGACCTGCACAGCAGTGATCTGTTCAGCTATACCATCTCTGACCATCCTGTTCTGAGTATGGTTACAACTATGCTGGATAAGGCTTTTGAGAAGATACCGGATGGAACCGGGTTGATCCTTCATTCTGACCAGGGCTGGCAATACCAGCATAAGCGGTACCAGCGGATGCTCCGCGAGAAAGGCATTCGGCAGAGCATGAGCCGGAAAGGAAACTGCCTGGACAACGCCGTGATAGAGAATTTCTTCGGACTGCTCAAAAGTGAGCTGCTGTATTTGCAGGAGTTCCGCTCCATGGAACACTTCAAGCAGGAACTCGTTGCATATCTGGATTACTACAACAACCGCCGCATCAAGGCAAAGTTAAAGGCTTGCCGCCTGCAATTCACAGACAGCAAGCCCTTTCGTGCTTGAACAATTTTTACTTCAGAATATTGTCTAACTTTTTTGGGGTCACTTCATAAAAAATGCTCTGCGGGCTTTCGCTATATCTTTATATACCGGATTTCTTTTCTCAATTCAACGTCTTCCCAAAGAACTCCAGCTCCGGGCGGATGGTGGCCATCAGGTCATCGAACTGGTCCGGGGTCAGGCTCTGGGCTCCATCGCTCTTGGCTCGGGCGGGGTCGTTGTGCACCTCGATCATCAAGCCGTCTGCACCGACTGCCACCGCAGCTTTGGTCAGACTGGGCACCATAAAGGCGATGCCCGCGGCGTGGCTGGGGTCAATCACAACCGGCAGATGGGTCATCTTTTTCAGCATGGGCACGGCGGAAATATCCAGCGTGTTGCGCATGCTGTTCTCAAAGGTGCGGATCCCCCGCTCGCAGAGCACCACGTTGGGGTTGCCCTCGGCCATAATATACTCGGCGCTCATCACCAGCTCTTCCAGCGTAGCGGAAAGGCCGCGCTTGAGTAGAACGGGGATGTTGGTGCGGCCAACAGCCTTGAGCAGCTCAAAGTTCTGCATGTTCCGCGCGCCGATCTGGATCATGTCCACGCCGGTTTCATCAAACAGGGGGATATGCTCGCTGTTCATCAGTTCGGTCACAATGGGCTGGCCGGTCTGGCTGCGGGCATGGGCCAGCAGTTCCAGGCCCTCGGCACGCAGCCCCTGGAAGCTGTAGGGGCTGGTGCGCGGCTTGAATGCGCCGCCGCGCAGGATGCTGGCCCCCGCGGCCTGCACACGCTGCGCCACAAAGGTGATCTGCTCCTTGCTTTCCACGCTGCAGGGACCCGCCATCACGGCAAAATGACCGCCGCCAACCTTGATTTTCTTATCACCCACTTCCACCACGGTATCGTCCGGGTGGAACTTGCGGTTTGCCTTTTTGTAAGGCTCCGAAACACGGCGGCAGGTTTCCACCACCGGGTTTGCCAGCACCCAGCTTTCGCTCAGCGCCTTGGTATCACCAATCAGGCCCAGAATGTGGGTATCGCTGCCCATAGAATCGTTGATCTGGTACCCCATCGTCTGCAGTTCGTTGCAGAAAGCTTTGACCTTTTCATCCGGGGCATGCTGTTTTAATACGATGATCATGACATATTCTCCTCTATTTCTTATCCGCTTTACGGTAATTCTTTTTTATTCTTAACGCTGTACAGTTTAGCACGTTAAAGTGTTAAAGTCAACCCCTGTTTTGACATTATTTTGCCCGCGGCGTATAATAAGGCTGTATTTGCAACGTGTTCCGTAAAATAATCGGAGCACCGTATTTTCCGGCACATACAGAGAAAGAGGTATTTTTACCATGGGTAAAGAAGCAAAAACCAACGCCATGCGCATGCTGGAGCGTGCCAAGGTGAATTATACATCGCACGAATATCCCCACGAGGAAGGCCAGGCTGTGGACGGTGCCCATGTGGCGCAGCTTACCGGCCAGGACCCTGCCAAGGTGTTTAAGACCCTTGTCACCCAGGGGGCAGACCGCAACTATTACGTGTTTGTTGTGCCTGTTCTGGCGGAACTGGATCTGAAGAAAGCCGCCAAGAGCGTGGGCGTGAAAAGCGTTGCCATGATTCATGTGGCAGACATCAACAAGGTAACCGGCTACATCCGCGGCGGGTGCAGTCCCGTTGGCATGAAAAAAGCAGTTTGCCACCGTGTTTGACGAAAGCTGCCTGGCCCAGCCCACCATCCTGGTTTCCGGCGGGCGGATCGGCACCCAGATCGAATGCGCCCCGGCAGACCTTGTTAAAGTAACCCGCGGCAAAACCGCCGCCATCACCGCGGAGAACGCCTGATGATGCGGCTGGATAAATACCTGTCCGAGCGGCTGGGTATCCCCCGCGGGGAAAGCCGTAAGCTGGCCGCCAAGGGCCGCGTGACGGTGAACGGCGTGCTGACCAAAAAGGCTGATACTCAGATCGAGGAAGCCACTGCCGAGGTTGCCGTAGACGGCAGACTGTTGGCCGGGGCTTACCAGAAATACGTTTACCTGATGCTGAACAAACCGGAGGGCGTTGTGAGCGCCGCGCAGGACAAACGCGATACCACCGTGGTGGATCTGGTAAAAGATGCGTTCCCCCGCCGACAGCTATTCCCCGCCGGGCGGCTGGACAAAACCAGCACTGGCTTTGTGCTGCTGACGGATGACGGCACGCTGGCGCATGACATCCTTGCGCCGGGCCGCCATGTGCCCAAGCAGTACCTTGTTACGCTGGATACCCCGCTGACCAACGCGATGCGGGTCGGCTTTGCCGCCGGGGTCACATTGGCAGACGGCCAGACGCTGGCCCCTGCTGAGGTGAAGCCCGCCGGAGCTGACCCCTGTGTGGTGCGGGTCACGCTGCACCAGGGGGGTCTACCACCAGATCAAGCGGATGTTCGGCGTGTTTGACGCCGGGGTGAACGCCCTGCACCGGGAAGTCATCGGCCCCGTTGCGCTGGATGCTGCCCTTGTTCCCGGCCAGTGGCGGGAGCTGACCGCAGAAGAAGTAAACGCCCTGCGCGCCGCCGCCAAACCGAAAAATTGAATTTCATTTTATTATCAGCTCACAAACACAACCCGACCCCGTGCGCATCTTGCACCGGGCCGGGTTTATTTTTAATTAAAAAAGAATAAAGAATAATGAATAATGGTTGTGTGACGCCCGCGGCGTCACCTTTTAACTAAGGGCAACACCGCACAATTCCCGCCTTGCGGCTTAAGCACCGCTCCGGCAGCTGCGGCACGGCATCTGCGTTGCCAAAATGCTCGATAAGACATCCAGTATTATCTGCGCTTTTGGCTTGGCATCTGCCGCACCTCGCTCGCCGTATCGGCACTTAAATTATGCGGTATTGCCTAAGGTGTATCTGAAAACAAAGAAAATGACGGATATTTCGCAAACACAAGCAGGATGTAAGGCAAAGAGCCGCCGGAATCCTTTGTATATTCCAAGGCTTTTTTAACGCAAAATCCCGCTGCGTTTGTAGAAATAGACGATATTTTCGACGTTTCAGATACGCCCCAGGCCAGCTGCTCCAGCAAAAAGCATTCCGGCCAGAGCAACGGACCTGTTTTATTTGCGCCGCCGCGCGGCGCACCGACATTATTCTTTATTATTTATCTTTATTTTTTATTATTTAATACTTGGGAGAAATTGTGTGCAATAACTGGTCGCCCTGCACCGGGCCGACTGCCTTATTTTTTCCCCTCATCCCGCGACCACAACCACACTCCAAAGCATCCCGCTGCCCTGCACCAGCAGCATCACGGCTTCCACCGCAACGGCGGCCAGCACACACAATGATGGGACACTTTTTCCATGCCAGACCACCTGCCACGGCAGCCCCCACAACCCCCAGCACCGGGTTGGCATCCACGCTAAACACACCGGGAAACACCAGCGCCGTCATGGCGGTATAGGGGATCAGCTGCAAAAGTGTTCAACCCGCGCGCTCAGCCTGATGCGGCCCATCAAAAGGCGGGCAGCACACGGGGCAGGTAGGTCACCAGAGTCATACCCAAAATCATCAGGTAGATATCACGGTTCTGCATGGCTGTTCTCCTCCCCCTGCCGCATTGGGCGTTACAAAAAATGACCCCAGCGCCGCGCATCCCAGCGTGGAAAGGATCATCGACCAGCCGGAATCCAGCTGCACCACGTTGCACAGCACAGTGTTGCAGAGCGCCGTCAGCACAACCAGCGCGGCCAGGCGGCCGTTGCCGTGCAGGCCGGGCATCAGCAGGCCAATGAACATAGCATACAGCGAAATGCCCAGCGCCGCGGTGATCAGCGGCGGCAGCAGCCCGGTTGCAATGGCCCCCAGCCAGCTGCCCAGCGCCCAGGAAAGATAGGAGCAGAGCGCCATGGAGAAAAAGTACCTCGGCGTGCGCGGGGCGTTGGCCGTGGTGGTGTACACGGCAAAGGTTTCGTCCGTAACGCCAAAAGCGGCCAGCATACGCACCGGCAACCTGCCGCCCTGCATCTGGTTGAACACGCAGGTGCTCATGATGATATGCCGCAGGTTCAGGATAAATGTTGTCAGCACAATGGTCAGCACAGCAGCGCCCTGCGCCACCATACCAGCGACCATCATCTCGCTGGCACCGCCGTATACGGTCAAGGACATCAGCACCGTCTGCCAGGTGTTCAGGCCCGCCTGGCGCGCCATTACGCCATAGGCAATGCCAACCGGCACATACCCCAGCATAATGGGCACCGCGCTGCGAGTCCCGGCCAGCCACTCCTCTTTTTTTGGTCATATTCCTTCCCCTTTTCCTACTGATCTGGTCGATTGCGCGAAATATGGTTTATTATAGCACCGCCCCCTGGCCGCAGCAAGTTTTTCTTGCCGTAAGAGATAGAATAGCGTATAATGTAAAAAGAATATATTTTGTTTTTACCTCGTGTGCCCTTTGGCCATTCTTCTGCCGGGCACACCCATCTATAAATTTGATTGGGGGATCTTGCAAATGTCTGGTTTTATTCCACTTTCCGTGCCGAACTTCGGCGAAAAAGAAGCAGCTTACGCTGCCGAGGCTATTACTTCCGGCTGGGTTTCCACCAGCGGTGCCAAAGTTAGCGAATTTGAGGAAGCACTGGCTGCTTATGTAGGCATGCCGCGCGCTGTTGCCGCCAACAGCGGCACCTCCTCGCTGCACCTGGCCGCAATGGCGGCGGGCATCCGCCGCGGGGATGAGGTGATTGTGCCCACCCTGACCTTTATTGCCGCTGTCAACCCGCTGACCCGCTATGTGGGCGCGGAACCGATCTTCATCGGCTGCAACGATACCCTTTGCATTGACCCGGACGCCGTGGAGGATTTTTTGTGCCAACCACTGCACCCTGAAAGAGGACGGGCTGTACAATAACAAAACCGGTGCCCGCGTGCGCGCGCTGGGCGTGGTGCATGTGTTTGGCAATATGGCCGATATGCCCCGCCTGCTGGACATTGCCCGCCGCTACAAGCTGGTTTTGATTGAGGACGCCACCGAAGCACTTGGCACCCGCTACACCGCAGGCCCGCTGGCTGGCAAAGGCCGCCGGCACCATGGGCGATATCGGCTGCTACAGCTTTAACGGCAACAAGATCATGACCACCGGCGCAGGCGGTTTTGTGGTTTCCAACCACGCCGATTGGGCCGAGCACGCCAAGCACCTTTCCACCCAGGCCAAGGCCGATATGCTGCAATTTCTGCATGATGAAGTCGGCTACAACTACCGCATGACCAACATCGAGGCCTGCCTGGGCCTTGCCCAGCTGGAAAGGCTGGAGGGCTTTGTGGAGACCAAGAAAGCCCGCTACGACCAGTACAAAGCTGCTCTGGACGGCGTACACGGCCTTCGTATTCTGCCGTTCAAAGAGGAATCTGACGGCGTGCGCTCCAACCACTGGTTCTACAGCCTGTACCTGAAAGATTCCGGCCTTGACCGCGATACCGTGATTGCCAAACTGCAGGAGCAGGGCATCCAGACCCGCCCGGTATGGGCCCCTGATCAACGAGCAGGCCGACTACCCCAAAAACGAAGCGTACGCCCTGGAAAAAGCCCAGGACTACCGCAAGTACATCGTCAACCTGCCCTGCTCCACCAACCTGACCGAACAAGACTGCGAACGCGTGATCGCGGCAGTTAAGAACCTGTAATTTGAGTTAGGAGGGAGGAGCTGGAAGTTAGGAGTTATTGGTGTGCGCTGCCGCGCGCAATTTTGGATATTAAGTCTTTCACCTTTTTCAAAATTTGCGGCGTAAGCCGCACTTTTAACTCCTACTTCCTAACTCCTACCTTCCCAAGGGGGTATTTTACCTGAAAGTCGAAGAACTTTTTATTTCGGAGTCCTGCACGGTGCTGGATACGATGAAAAAGCTGGATGAAACGGGCCAGCGCATCCTGTTTATTGCGCCGGAGGGCAAGCTGAAGGCCGTTGTGACAGATGGGGATATCCGCAAGTGTATCCTGCGCGGCGGCGCGCTCAGCGCCCCGCTGACCCAGGCTGCCAATTATCACCCCCACAGCCTGCCGGTGGCCGAGCGCGGCCGCGCCCGCGCCGAGCTGCAGCGCCTTGGCATTGATGCCCTGCCCATTCTGGACAAGCACGGCGTCATCACCGATATTGTGTTTGCGGGCGGCGTGGATGTGGACAACCGCAAAAAGGTGGATATTCCCGTTGTGATGATGGCGGGCGGCCTTGGCACGCGGCTGTACCCCTACACCAAAATTCTGCCCAAGCCGCTGATTCCGGTGGGGGAACAGCCCATTGCCGAGCTGATTTTTTCCCGCTTCCGGGATTTTGGCTGCCGCCATATGACGATGATTGTCAACTACAAGCGCGGCATGATCAAGAGCTACTTTTCCGACCTGGAAAAAGACTATACCGTTGACTTTATTGACGAAGATGTGTTCATGGGCACCGGCGGCGGGCTCTGCCTGCTGAAAGGGCGGATGGATTCCCCGTTTTTCTTTACCAACTGTGATACCCTACTGGACCTGGATTACGGCGACCTGTACCAGTACCACAAAGCCCACGGCAACCTGGTTACCATGGTATGCGCGTTCAAGCACTATGTAGTGCCTTACGGTGTTGTTGAACTGGGCGAAGACGGCGGCATTGCCGCCATGCGGGAAAAGCCGGAGCTGAACTTTTTGACCAACACCGGCGTTTACGTTGTGGAGCCGCGCGTGGTGGAAGAGATGAAGATGGGCGAAGTGATCGGCTTCCCTGATGTGATCGACCGCTACCGCGCCGCCGGTGAAAAAGTAGGCATCTACCCCATCAACGAAAGCTCATGGATGGACATGGGCCAGATGGAAGAGCTGGAAAAGATGAGAAGAAAGCTGGAACAACAGAGCTGAGTTAGGAGTAATTTATGCCTGTAACGATCATTGCTGAAGCCGGGGTAAACCACAACGGCGATTTGGAAACCGCCAAGCGGATGGCTTATGTGGCTAAGGAATGCGGTGCAGATATTGTAAAATACCAGACCGCTGTACCGGAGCTTGTGGTGAGCAGGTTCGCCGAAAAAGCCGAATACCAGAAACAGACCACCGATGCCGCCGAAAGCCAGCTGGAGATGATTCGCAAGCTGCATTTTTCGTTTGAGGGCCACCGGGAACTGAAAGAATACTGCGATTCCATTGGCATCCAGTATCGTTCCGCGCCGTTTGATATCCCCAGTGTGCGGTTTTTGGGCACACTGGGCATGCCGCTCATTAAAATTCCGTCCGGCGAGATCACCAACCTGCCCTATCTGGAAGAGATCGGCAAGCTGCACACCCCGGCGCTGCTTTCCACCGGCATGTGCAACTTAAGCGAGATCACCGACGCCCTTGGCATCCTGGACGACAACGGCTGCCCGGAAGTGACCATTCTGCACTGCAACACTCAGTACCCGACTCCCTATGAGGATGCCAACCTTACCGCCATGCTGGAGCTTTTTGACCAGTTTGGCCTGCCGGTGGGGCTGTCGGACCACACGCCGGGCTGGGAATGCGATGTTGCTGCCACGGTACTTGGTGCGCAGGTGATTGAAAAGCACTTTACGCTGGATAAATCCTGGCCCGGACCGGACCAAAAAGCCAGCCTGGACCCGACCGAGTTCAAGGCCATGGTACAGGCCGTGCGCCATGTAGAAGCCGCCCTTGGCGACGGCCACAAGCACCTGACCGCCAGCGAAGCCCCCAACAAGGCCATTGCCCGCAAGAGCATTGTGGCCGCGCGGCCCATCAAGGCAGGCGAAGTGTTCACCGCCGAAAACTTGCTGACCAAGCGCCCCGGCGATGGTATTTCCCCCATGCTGTGGTACACCGTCCTTGGCCAGACCGCCAAGCGCGACTTTGCCGAAGACGAAAAGATCGAGCTGTGATTTTTACGGGGGGTCTCCGGCCTTTTGCAAAAAGGCCTCGGCGAAAAACTCTGAATAGAAATAATAGAATTGGGGCTTCATCGTAATATCCGTGGGATGGCTCCTCTTAGCCGCTTTGATGCATTTTAAGCGGCAATATTGGGCAGGGTTTATTCCGTGATTTTTTATGCACGCAATAAGGACACCACCCCTCAGGCCGCCTTGCGTCCAGCTCCCCTCCAGGGGAACCAATACAAAGTTAAGGCACCACCGCACAGTTCCCGCCTGACGGCTTAAGCACCGCTCCGGCGGCTGCGGCACGGCATCTGCGTTGCCAAAATGCTCGATAATCCGCAAAGTATTATCTGCGCTTTTGGCTTAGCATCTGCCGCACCTCGCTCGCCGTATCGGCACTTAGAATTATGCGGTATTGCCTTAACTCCTCCCTCCTAACTTCTAACGATTATGAAAAACATCACCATCATCACCTCCACCCGTGCGGAATATGGGCTGCTGCGGCCGGTTATCCAAAAGGTTGCGGCGGCACAGGACCTGCAATTACAGCTGGTTGTTACCGGGGCACATCTCTGTGCCCGGTTTGGCAATACGGTGCAGGAAATTGAGGCTGACGGCTTGCCCATTGCGGCCCGCCTGCCGATTTTTGAAGAAGAGAACCCCAACGAACCGGTGGCCCTTACCATTGCACGCACCATCACGGTATTTGACGGCTATTTTGCCGCCCACCGCCCGGATGCGGTGCTGCTTCTGGGCGACCGCTTTGAAATTTTTGCGGTGGCTACAGCGGCTGCGGCACGGCATATCCCCATTGCGCATATTTCCGGCGGGGATGTAACCCTTGGCGCGGCGGATGAATACTACCGCCACTGCATCACAAAAATGGCGGCGCTGCACTTCCCCAGCTGTGCCGAAAGCGCGGCCCGGCTGGTGCGCATGGGCGAAGCCCCCGAAACCGTGTTCTGCGTGGGCGGCCTGGGCGATGAAAACATCCGCACCCTGCCCAAAATGACGCGGCAGGAATTGTGCGCTTCCACCGGCTTTGACCTGATGCAGCCTTTTGCCATCGTGACCTACCACCCCGAAACTTCCGCCGCGGCGGGCGATCCTGCCGCGCAGGCGGATGCCCCTGTGCGCCGCAATGGAAGCGGTTCCCGGCGTGTTCTGGCTGATCACCGGTTCCAACGCGGATGCCGGCGGCGCTGTGTGCACCGCCAAAATGCAGACGTTTGCCGCCGCCCACCCGCAGCGTGCCGGGTTCATCAACAGCCTGGGGCTCAAGCGGTATCTTTCCGCCATGCAGTGCGCTGCGCTGGTGGTGGGCAATTCCAGTTCCGGCGTGGTGGAAACGCCCACGTTCGGTGTGCCGACCGTCAACATCGGCAGCCGCCAGGCCGGGCGCATCATCTGCCAGAACGTGCTGTGCTGTGCTGCCGCTGCCCCCGCAATCGAGGCCGCCCTGCGCCGTGCCCTGACCCCGGAATTTTCCGCCGTGGCCCACGCCGCACAAAGCCCCTATAGCGGCGGCGATACCAGCGGCAAGATCTGCCGGGTTCTGGCCCAATTTGACTTTGCCAAACCCAAAACGTTTTATGACGGCCCCGTGCCGGAATTTAACCCCAAAAGGAGCATCTCCCTATGAAAATTCTGATCGTTGGTCTGGGCAGCATGGGCAAGCGCCGTGCCCGCCTGACCAAAGGCATTGATTCCAGCATCCGCATTGCGGGTGTCGATACGGCGGAATCCCGCCGGGCGGAAGCCACCGACCTTGGCCTGATTGACGCCGCTTACCCCAGCATCGCTGAAGCCGTTGCCGCCGAAGCCCCGGACGCCGCCCTTATTTGCACCGCTCCCCTGACCCACGCGGCCATCATCAGCGAGCTGCTGGACAACAGCCTGCCGGTATTTACCGAGCTGAATCTGGTTGCTGACGGCTATGAGGGAAAACATGGCAAAAGCGAAAGAAAAAGGCGTGCTGCTGTTTCTTTCTTCCACCATGCTTTACCGGCGCGAAACTCAGTACATCAAGCAGCAGGTGGCTGCATTCGGCAAGCCGGTGCATTATATTTACCATATTGGCCAGTACCTGCCGGATTGGCACCCGTGGGAAAACTACAAAAACTTTTTTGTGGGCAACGCCCGCACCGGCGGCGTGCGCGAGATTTTTGGCATTGACCTGCCCTGGCTGCTGGATGCCTTTGGCGATGTGACCCATGTGACCGTGCAGGAGGACAGCATCAGCGACCTTGGGCTGCCCTATCCTGATTGCGTTACCCTGCTGCTGCGCCATGCTTCCGGTGCGCAGGGTGTGCTGGCAGCAGATGTGGTAAGCCCCAAGGCGGTGCACAACTTTGAATGCTTTGGCGATGGTCTGCACCTGTTCTGGGAGGGCAACCCCAAAGCGCTGTATGAGTTCAAGAACGGTGACAAACAGTTTGTGGACACCTACACCAGCTTTGAGCATGACAACCGCTACAGCGACAACATTGTAGAGAACGCCTATGTGGATGAGCTGACCAACTTTTTTGCCTGCCTGCGCGGCGAAGAAACGTCCCGCTGGAGCTTTGAAAAAGATTTGGCCGCCATCCGCATTATGGATAAAACCTGAAAATCAGTTAGGCGGTAGGAGGTAGAAGTTAGGAGTTGAATGTGCGGCTTGCGCCGCGATTTTGAAATAAGGCAAAACCTGATATTCAAAATATGCACAGATGCGCACACCAATAACTCCTAAGGCAATACCGCATAATTCTAAGTGCCGATACGGCGAGCGAGGTGCGGCAGCCGTCGGAGCGGTGCTTAAGCCGTAAGGCGGGAATTGTGCGGTGTTGCCCTAACTCCTCACTCCTACCTCCTAACTTAAAAGGGGGTCACCATGCTTACTGCCCTGTTTATCGGTCTGGGGTCCATCGGGACCCGGCATTTGAAAAAATCTGACGGCGATCTGCGCACAGCGCGGGCTGGCGCTGCGGGCTGATGCGCTGCGCAGTGATTTAGCCCGCCCGCTGCGCCCCGGCGCGGCGGAGCTGCTGCACAGCCAGTTCACCACCTTGCAGGATTCCGCCGCCTTGCCGCACTACGATTTGGCGTTTATCACCAACCCCACCAGCCTGCACGCGCAGGCATTGGAGGAAATTCGCGGCCTGGCAGACGCGCTGTTTATCGAAAAGCCCATTGTTTCCGCCGAGCAGACGGATGTAGACCTTGCCGCCCTGCTGCCCGCTGGGCAGAAAGCCTATGTGGCTGCACCCATGCGCTGGTGCGGCACCATGCTGGCGCTGAAAAATCACCTGCCCGGCCTGCGCCCCTACAGTGCGCGGGTGATCTGTTCCTCCTACCTGCCGGACTGGCGGCCGGGGGTGGATTACCGCACGGTGTACAGTGCCCACAAGGCCCTGGGCGGCGGCGTGACCATCGACCTGATCCATGAATGGGATTACCTGGTCGATCTCTTCGGCGTGCCGGAAACAATTTGTAATATACGCGGAAAATATTCCGATTTGGAAATCGATTCTGATGACCTTTCCATCTATATTGCCCAATATCCCACCCTGCTGGCGGAAGTGCACCTGGATTACTTTGGCCGCACCTACCGCCGTTCCATTGAGCTGTTCTGCAAGGATGGCAGCTGCGTGGCGGATTTTGGCGCCGGAACGCTGACCCTGCCCAACGGTGCGGTGGAACACTATGAGGAGGACGTCAACGAGCGCTACCTGCGCGAGATGAATTATTTCCTTGACTATGCCGCCGGGGGAGGAAACCGAGAGCCTGAACCCGCCCGCCACGGCACTGCAAGTATTAGAACTAACATTGGGGGAACAACAATGAACCGTCTGTTGATCACCATCTGCGGCCGTGCAGGCAGCAAGGGCTTTAAGAACAAAAACCTCAAAACCTTCTGCGGCCACCCGCTGGTGTATTATTCGCTCAGCGCCGCTGAGCTGTTTATCAAAAAGCATCCCGAACTGCACATTGACATTGCCCTAAACACCGACAGCCCGGAGCTGGCCGAATTGGTTGCCGCCAAGTACCCGGAAGTCATCTTCCTGCCGCGCGGCGAGGAACTGGGCGGCGACCGCGTGCCTAAGATGGCTGTCTATCAGGACAGTCTGCACCGCATAGAGGAACGCACCGGCCAGCCGTATGACTGGTACATGGACCTGGACATCACCAGCCCCCTGCGCACTGAATCGGACATCGAAAACGCCTTCGCCAAAAAACAGAGCCGCGATGATCTGGATCTGGTGTTCAGCGTGTGCGAAGCCCGCCGCAATCCCTGGTTCAATATGGTCAAAACTGTGGACGACCATGTTGAACAGGTCTGCAAGAGTGAGTTCACCGGCCGCCAGCAGGCTCCGGATGTGTATGATGTAAACGCTTCCATCTATGTCTTCAAGCGGGATTTCCTCGCCACCAACACGGACGGCATGCTGTGGCGCGGCAAGATCGGCATCAGCGTGATGATGGATACCGGCATTATTGATATCGACTCGGAGCACGACTACCTGTTGATGGAAGCCATTGCCCAGCACCTGTATGCCCATTACCCGGAGTTTGCCGCTGTGCAGGAGAACATTCGTGACTGACCTGGCGTTCAATCTGATCATGGACTGCGGCCAAGCTATGCTGGCCAATGGCGGTGAGGTGTTCCGCGCGCAGGACACCATGGAGATCATGGCCCGCAGCTTCGGCATTGTGGATTTCCATGTTTATGTGCTGACCAACGGCATTTTTGCTTCCGCCCAAAACGGAACGGTCAGTGCTGTGCGGCATGTTCCGGCGGTTTCCACCAACCTGGGCCATGTGGAGGCCATCAACGCCATTTCCCGCCGTGTGGCGGATGGCGAACTGGACCTGAACAGCGCCCAGCTGGAATTTGAGCGGATGAAGCGGATGCCCACCCTCTCCCCACTGTACAACTGTGCAGCAGGCACCATGGGGGGCCGGCTGCTTTGCCATGCTGTTTGGCGGCGGCCTGCCGGAAATGCTGGTGGGTGCGCTGGGCGGGCTGCTGGCCTCCGCCAGTTCCTGCGCGCTCAGCAAGCACCATATCAGCCGCATTTTCCGCGATATGCTTTCCGCCATTGCCTGCACGCTGACCGCTTTGATTGCCCAGCTGGTCTACCCGGCCCTGCAGGTCAACTTTGCCATCATCGGCGCGCTGATGGTGCTAACCCCCGGCGTTGCCTTAACTATGGGCATCCGTGATATCATCAACAGCGATTATCTTTCCGGCACCATCCGGCTTGTGGATGCCCTGCTGGTTGCGGGATGCCTGGCTGTCGGCGTCACTCTGGGGTATACCTTATTAAGTACAGTAACGGGGGTGGTATGGTGAGTGCTGCTCCTGTCTGGTTTACCATGCTGGTTCAGTTTGTGGTTGCCATGGTTGCAACCATCTCGTTCGGCATCACCTTTCAGGTGGGCCCGCCATTACTGGACCTGCGGTTTTGTGGGGGCCGTTGGCTGGACGATCTACATTGCCTGCACTACCCTTGGCGGTATGACCGCCCCCATGGCCACACTGATTGCCACACTGCCGCTGGCCGCGCTTTCCCGCTTTTTTGCCATCCGGCACAAGGCCCCCATCACGGTATTTCTGCTGACCGGCATTTTTCCCCTGGTGCCCGGCGCGGGCATTTATTACACGGCTTACTATTTTTTGCGCAACGACCGCGCCCTGTGCACCAGCAAAGGCATTGAAACCTTAAAAGTTGCCGTTGCCCTGGCCCTTGGCATTGCCATCGTATGCTCCATCCCCCTGCCCAAGCGCCACGCCGCCAGCAGGCAGGCAAAATAAAAAATATGAAGCCCGGTGCTTCTTTGATATGCTACCCCTAGAGTAGACAGAGAAAAAACTCTGAAAGCTCTGGGGGTATTTTCATGTCAAGGATACAACCAAAAACACAGCGTTCCATTATCGCGCACAAAAGCACCTGCGCACCGTCTGGTTCGATTCCTCGCACGGGATACACGAAAAAACACTCCAGCATAAGCTGGAGTGTTTCTGGTGACACACGCGGGAATCTCCCGCGGGCTAAAAAACAGTCCACTGGACTGTTTTTTGTGCGCTACGGCGCACTGCCCTGTTCGATTCCTCGCTCGGGATACACAAAAAACACTCCAGCATAAGCTGGAGTGTTTCTGATGACACACGCGGGAATCTCCCGCGGGCTAAAAACAGTCCACTGGACTGTTTTTTGTGCGCTGCGGCGCACCGCCCTGTTCGATTCCTCGCACGGGATACACGAAAAACACTCCAGCATAAGCTGGAGTGCTTTTTGGTGACCCGTGCGGGAATCGAACCCACGTTAACGGCGTGAGAGGCCGCTGTCTTAACCGCTTGACCAACGGGCCATGACCGCAAAAAGATTGCTTGTATAATATACCAGATGAAACGCGGTTTGTCAACATATTTTTCAGGGCGAATGGGATAAAATGGAGAGAGATTTTTGGCCGGCAGCGTTATTCGGAAAAATGTACGGTAGGTCACTGCGCCCGCAGTCGAACTTCAGAGGCCAACCAGACCGCTGATTCGGCTCTTGAACCGGAATAAGCCGTTCCCTACAGAGCTTTTTATAATAGGCAGCAGGCAATGCAAGCAATCTGTAGGGCGGGATGCCCTCATCCCGCCGTGGAGAAACCTTGATCGACTGTGGCAAGCACTGCAAATGATTTGTAGGATCCGATGCTCGCATCGGGCTGTTGCCGCTCACCAAACTATACCTGCCAATTCCGCAAGGTTGCTGCGGGCTAATGACAAGCATCTGCCCCTACAAACAAAATCAAGGGCAATACCGCATAATTCTAAGTGCCGATACGGCGAGCGAGGTGCGGCAGATGCTAAGCCAAAATGCTCGATAATACTTTGTGTATTATCGAGCATTTTGGCAACGCAGATGCCGTGCCGCAGCCGCCGGAGCGGTGCTTAAGCCGTTAGGCGGGAATTGTGCGGTGTTGCCTTTACTTTATATATTCCAACCGCCAAAGATGTGGTATAATGTGTGGTACGAGGGCTAAAATACAAAAAAAAAAGCCTTAGCTAACGCTAAGGCTTTTTGGTGACCCGTACGGGAATCGAACCCATGTTACAGCCGTGAAAGGGCCGTGTCTTAACCGCTTGACCAACGGGCCGAAGAGATACAGGATTTTGCTAAAACAGCAAGCAACTTACCAGTCACTACTGCAACCGGCCCCCAAGTATTTTAGCGAAACCCTGCATTGATGGTAGCGGTAACTGGATTTGAACCGGTGACACTTCGGGTATGAACCGAATGCTCTAGCCAACTGAGCTATACCGCCATGTGGTGTGCATCTCAAACGGTGCTCCATTAGTATACGGGTTTCGGCACCATTTGTCAAGCATTTTTTGAATTTTTTCAAAAGTTTTTTTCCCTTTTCTGCGCCGGCAGTGCTGCGGCACAAATAGCGCAGCCATGGGCTTTGCGGGCATCAGCTGGCAGCCATTCCCGGTGTTGTCCCGATTTTTGTTCCTGCATTATATAACAATAGCGCAATAAAGTGCAGTACAAAATTCTTCATTTTTTCAGGTTTCACCCGGTTTGTTCTTTTTATTTTAAGCTACGAAACTTTTTGCGGATTTTTCGCATTTAATATATTGACATAGTAGTACCCCAGTGTTAAAATAAGTTAAAAATCGGCGTTCGTTAAAAGTGTGTCGAAGATGAACCATCCGTAACTTTAAGGAGAACACTCGCTATGAAATATTCTTGGCAGCGCCAGATTATTCTGGAAACCATTCAAGAGCATAAAGAGCATCTTTCTGCGCAGCAGATTTACGGTTATGCCCGTGAGCGCTGCCCTCATATCAGCCTGGGCACGGTGTACCGTAACCTGAACACCCTGGCTGATAACGATATGATCGGCCGCGTTGGCATGATCAGCGGTGCCGAATGCTTTGACTGGGACCCCAACTCCCATGAGCATTTTTACTGCCGCAAGTGCCACAAGATCATTAACCTTGATCTGCCGGAAGGCGAGCTGAACGCCCTGATCAAAAAATGTTCCCGGCCTGCGTATTGAAGGCCACTGCCTGACCGTGACCGGCGTTTGCGCCGAATGTGCCAGCAAAGAATAACTTTGCCGGGACAAAGCGCCACTGTCCTACCCTTGCAGGATCAATCCTCCCAGCTTGTCATCATCTTTTCCTCTCCGCTCTTCCCCGTTTTTTATGGGGAAGAGCTTTTTGTACCCTTTGGCACTTTTCTGCATCCTTTTTCAACTGCGATATGCGGGCTTCATGCGGCAAATATTCAATTTCGTGAATAAAAATGCAAATAATCCGTTTTGTTTTTTCCCTTTACGCCGCAAAATGCAAGCTCTAGAACAAAGTTATCTCTATAAGTTGAAATTTCCTTGTGCAATATGCCGTGTTGCAATTTGTTGCAGGGCGTGTATAATAAGAAACATGAAATGAATAAATATTCAGCCACTTCGGCGGATAGAATTTTGAAAGAGGGCAGTTCTTATGAAAAAGAAAAAGGAAGATATTAAAAAGGTTGTTCTGGCTTACTCCGGCGGTCTGGATACCTCCATCATCATTCCCTGGCTGAAAGAGAACTACAACAACTGCGAAGTTGTTGCTGTTTCCGGCGACGTTGGCCAGGGCACTGAGCTGGACGGCCTGGAAGAAAAGGCCCTCAAGACCGGCGCTTCCAAGCTGTACGTTCTGGACCTGAAGAAAGATTACGTTGAGAACTACATCTGGCCCTGCCTGAAAGCCGATGCCAAGTACGAAGAGTACCTGCTGGGCACCTCTCATGCTCGTCCGTGCATCGCAAAGGCACTGGCTGAGATTGCCAAGAAAGAGAATGCCGATGCCATCTGCCATGGCTGCACCGGCAAGGGCAACGACCAGGTTCGTTTTGAGCTGGCCCTAAAAGCACTGGCCCCCGAAATGGCCATCATCGCCCCGTGGCGTGAGTGGGACATCAAGAGCCGTGACGAAGAGATCGATTACGCCGAGGCACACAACATTCCCCTGCGTATCAACCGTGAGACCAACTACTCCAAGGACAAGAACCTGTGGCATCTGAGCCACGAGGGTCTGGACCTCGAAAAGCCCTCTCTGGAGCCGCAGTACAACAAGCCCGGCTTCCTGGAGCTGGGTGTTTCCCGGAGCAGGCACCGGATACCCCGTCCTATGTTACCATCCACTTTGAGAAGGGCATTCCCACCGCTGTGGACGGCAAGGAGATGGACGGTGTTGCCCTGATTGAGTACCTGAACAAGATCGGCGGCGAGAATGGCATTGGCCAGCTGGATATCGTTGAGAACCGTCTTGTCGGCATGAAGAGCCGCGGCGTGTACGAAACCCCCGGCCGGCACCATCCTGTACAAGGCTCACAACGTTCTGGAAACCATCACCATCGACAAGGATGCTTTCCACTTCAAGGAGTCCGTTGCTCAGAAGATGGGCGAGCTGGTTTACGATGGCAAGTGGTTCACCCCGTTGCGTGAAGCCCTGAGCGCATTCACCGACGACCTGCAGAAGACCGTTACCGGTGATGTGAAACTGAAGCTGTACAAGGGCAATCTGATCAACGCTGGTGTTACCAGCCCGTTCACCCTGTACGATGAGCAGACTGCTTCCTTCGGCGAGGATGAGGATTACGATCAGTTTGATGCAAACGGCTTTATCAACCTGTTTGGTCTGCCCATTGCTGAGCGCGCCAAGCTGGCAAAGAACTGGCCGGAAGTAAAGTAATCGCATTTTTCCATTAACAAAACTGCCGCCAGGGAGGCATTGACCCCCTTGGCGGCTTTGGCGTTCCAGTATATACTATAAAAAGGAAAAAAAGAATAATGATGGTGGACCGCCGTGCCTGCGGCACGGCTCAAAAAAAGCCAAGGTCGCAGCAAACATCAGACTGAGCCCCCATTAAAAGGCTGTATCTATTTTATTTGCGCGCGCGGCGCGCACACCAACATGTTTCATTATTCTTTATTCTCTATTCATTACAATAACACCGGAGGTTTTCTTATGCCCCAACTTTGGCAGGGACGTTCCAGCAAAGCGGTGGACAGCCGCGTGAACGACTTTAACTCTTCCATCCGCTTTGATGCGCGGATGATCGAACAGGATATCCACGGCAGCATGGTACACTCTGCTATGCTGGGCAAGCAGGGCATCATCTCCCAGCAGGATGTGGACGATATCCACAAGGGCCTGCAATCCATTTTGAACGATCTGCACAGCGGCGCGTTGGAGATTGACCCCAATGCCGAGGATGTGCACACCTTTGTGGAGCAGACTCTGACCGCCCGCGTGGGCGATGCTGGCAAGCGGCTGCACACCGGCCGCAGCCGCAACGACCAGGTTGCGCTGGATATCCGCCTGAACCTGCGGGAAGCATCGCTCCACTTGCAGGGGCAGATCAAGGAATTGATCCTGACCATCTGCGACCAGGCAGAAAAATCTTCTTCCTATGTTATGCCCGGTTACACCCATCTGCAGCGTGCCCAGCCGGTCACCTTTGGCCACCAGCTGATGGCTTACGCCTGGATGCTGCTGCGCGACCTGGGCCGCATGCAGGATGCCACCGCCCGCATGGACGCTGAGTGCCCGTTGGGTTCCGGCGCTCTGGCTGGCACCACCTACCCGCTGGACCGTTTTTATACGGCGCAGGAGCTGGGCTTTGCTGCTCCCTGCGGCAATTCGATCGATGGCGTATCTGACCGCGATTTCTGCATTGAGCTGACCAGCGCCATGGCCACCTGCATGATGCATCTGTCCCGCCTGTCGGAAGAAATCATCCTGTGGTGCAGCTGGGAGTTCAAGTTCATTGAGCTGGACGACGCTTTCACCACCGGTTCTTCCATTATGCCGCAGAAGAAAAACCCGGACGTGACCGAGCTGATCCGCGGCAAGACCGGCCGCGTTTACGGCGACCTGAACACCCTGCTGGTTATGATGAAGGGCATCCCCCTCGCCTACGACAAGGACATGCAGGAGGACAAGGAAGCCGTATTTGACGCGGTGGACACTTTGGAGCTGTGCTTAAAAACCATCACCCCGATGCTGGCCACCATGACGCCGCTGCCCGCCAACATGCGCCGCGCCGCCGCCAAGGGCTTTATCAACGCAACGGACTGCGCCGACTACCTGACCAAGAAAGGCATGCCGTTCCGCGATGCTTACAAATGCACCGGCACCATGGTGGGTGCCTGCATCCGGGCAGACAAAACGCTGGAAGAGCTGACGCTGGACGAGTTTAAGCAGTACAGTGATCTGTTTGAGGCTGACATCTATGACGCCATTGACCTGACGCACTGCTGCGAGGGCCGCACCAGTTACGGCGGCCCCACTCAGGCCAGCGTGCTGAAACAGATCGCGGATGTAAAAAGCAAAATCAACTGCTGAACGCTGTAATAGATAGGGGTTTGTTTGGGATGGCTAAGTATAAAATTTTTGTGGATGGTTCTTCCGGCACAACCGGCCTGCGCATTGCGGACCGCCTGGCCGCACGGGATGAATTTGAGATCCTGCACATTTCCGAAGCCGACCGCAAGGATGTAAACGCCCGCGCTGCCGTGATTAACCAGAGCGATCTGAGCTTTTTGTGCCTGCCGGATGCTGCAGCCAGGGAGGTTGTGCCCCTGCTGCGCCCCGATGTGCGTATTCTGGACACTTCTACCGCACACCGCACCGCGCCGGATTGGGTGTATGGCCTGCCGGAGCTGCATGGCAACGGGATGCTCTGCGCACCGCCAACCGCGTGGCTGTTCCGGGCTGCTATGCCACCGGCTTTATCACGCTGGTGGCCCCGCTGGTGGAGCTTGGCCTGCTGGCTGCAGATTATCCGCTGACCTGCCACGGGCTTTCCGGTTATTCCGGCGCAGGCAAAAGCGGCATTGCCCAGTACCGCGACCCGGAGCGCGACATTGCCTTTGAAAGCCCGCGCCCCTACGGCTTAACGCTGGATCACAAGCACCTGCCGGAAATGCAGAAGATCTGCGGCCTTGCGGAGCCGCCGGTGTTCTGTCCCATTGTGGATGACTACTACTGCGGCATGGAAGTTACCGTTCCCCTGCGTCTGGACCTTGTGGGCCACAGCGCTGAGGAGCTGGCCACCGCTTTGCAGGAGTATTACGCAGGCGAAACCATGATCAAGGTGCACGCTTTGGGCACTGCCCCCAAGTTCCTGCCCGCCAATACGCTGGCCGGCAAGGACACCTTGGAAATTTACCCCACTGTTTCCCCCGACGGCAAGCGGATGCTGCTCATCAGCCTGCTGGACAACCTTGGCAAAGGCAGCTCCGGTGCCGCCGTGCAGTGCATGAACATCATGCTGGGGCTGGAGGAAACGAAAGGGCTGGAATTGTAAGTTAGGGCAATACCGCATAATTCTAAGTGCCGATACGGCGAGCGAGGTGCGGCAGATGCTAAGCCAAAAGCGCAGATAATACTGATGTCTTATCGAGCATTTTGGCAACGCAGATGCCGTGCCGCAGCTGCCGGAGCGGTGCTTAAGCCGCAAGGCGGGAATTGTGCGGTGTTGCCTTAGGAGTTAGGAGTTTTCCGGTATGTTGGCCTGCTGGCCGCATGGCACCGCTTTGGTGTGGTTTGTAGGGAACGGTCTTGACCGTTCCGCAGCTGTCTTTACCGGGTGGGTTCCGTTTCTTCTGATTTTTGATGTTATTTGTGGGAAAGAGGAAAAAGTAACATGGCAAAGTATAAGGTCATTTCCGGCGGCGTTTGTGCCGCCAAGGGTTTTTCTGCTTCCGGCGTACATGCCGGGTTCCGGGCCAATCCCAACAAGCTGGATCTGGCCATCATCAAGGCGGATGTACGCTGTGCCGCTGCCGGTGTTTACACCACCAACAAGGTGTATGGCGCCCCCATCAAGGTTGACCGCGCCCACCTGGTGGACGGCCACGCACAGGCTGTTCTGGTGAACAGTGGCAACGCCAACACCTGCGCCGCCAACGGTGTGGATCTGGCCAATGAGTGCTGCGCCCTGGTGGCCCAGCAGCTGGGCATTGCAGCCGAGGATGTTCTGCCGGCTTCCACCGGCGTTATCGGCCAGCCCATGACGATTGACCCGTTCGCCCGCGGTATTCCCGCCGCAGCGGCCAGGCTGCAGGCCAGCGCCGAGGGCAGCAGCGAAGCTGCCAAGGCCATTATGACCACCGATACTTACGAGAAAGAATATGCCATTGAATTTGAGCTGGCCGGCAAAACCTGCCGCCTTGGCGCGATCGGCAAGGGCAGCGGCATGATTGCCCCCAACATGGCCACCATGCTGGCGTTCTACACCACCGATGCTGCCGTCAGCCCGGAGCTGCTGCAAAGGCACTGCGCGCCGTTGTGCCCACTACCTACAACCAGATGAGCGTTGACCTGGATACCTCCACCAACGATACCCTGCTGCTGCTGGCTTCCGGCCTGGCGGGCAACGAGCCTGTTGTGACCGAAGGCCCGGAGTATGACAAATTCCTGGCTGCCCTGGGCGCTGTGGCGGAGCATATGTGCGCCCTGCATGCTTCTGACGGCGAGGGTGCTACCCACCTGATCACCTGCGAAGTGACCCACGCCCCCACCCACGAGATTGCCCGCGCCGTGGCAAAGAGCGTTGTCTGCTCCAACCTGTTCAAGGCCGCCGTGTTTGGCCGCGACGCCAACTGGGGCCGCATCCTGTGCGCCATCGGCTATACGCCGGGGGATTTTTCCATCGACAAGGTCAGCGTGCGCATTGCCAGCAAGGCAGGCGAGGTGTTTGTGTGCGAAAACGCCGCCTACCATCCGTTCAGCGAGGATGAAGCCTATGCGGTTCTGGGCGAGCACGACATCCTGGTCAAAGTCGATATGGGCACCGGCGAAGCCAGCGGCAAAGCCTGGGGCTGCGATCTGACCTATGACTATGTTAAGATCAACGGCGATTACCGGACCTGATTTTTGCAATTAGAAATTAGGAATGAGGAATGAACGGCTCGTTTAGGCTTGTAGCTTTTTAATTTGTGCGCACACCGCCAACTCCTAACTCCTCCCTCCTAACTCCTAACTTATCTTGCTATTTTTACGTTTGGGGAGCGATTTATGAAAAACGAGGAAATGGCGCTGCTTTTTCGGAAGCCACGCCCTACATCCAGAAATATCACGGCAAAACCCTGGTGATCAAATACGGCGGCAATGCCATGGTAAACGAGGAATTGAAACTGGCCGTTATGAACGACCTTGTCACCCTGACCCTGCTGGGCGTGCGCGTTGTGCTGGTACACGGCGGCGGCCCGGCCATCAACCAGATGCTGAACCGCGTGGGCAAGGAATCCAAGTTTGTCAATGGCCTGCGTTATACCGATAAAGAAACCATGAGCATTGTGCAGCAGGTTCTGGCCGGTCAGGTCAACAAGGATCTGGTTGCGCTGCTCAAGGGCCGCGGCGTTGGCCTGTGTGGTCTGGACGGCCACACCATCACCTGCTCCCGCAAGAGTGATGTAGACCTGGGCTATGTGGGCAACGTGGAAAAAGTGGACACCACCCTGATTGAGCACCTGCTCAACGATGGCTTTATCCCGGTCATTGCCACGGTTGGCATGGATGAAAACGGCATTGCCTACAACATCAACGCCGATACTGCTGCAGCCGCCATTGCTATTGCCCTGCACGCCGAAAAGTTCGTTTCCATGACGGATATTGTCGGCCTGCTGTATGACAAGGACGATGAATCCACCCTGATCCCCGAAGTGGAGATTTCCGAGATAGAGGGCTACAAGGCACATGGCGTCATCTCCGGCGGCATGATCCCCAAAATCGAGGGCATGGCCGATGCCATTTATGAGGGTGTGCATGAGGCTGTTATCATTGATGGCCGTGTTCCTCATTCTGTTCTGCTGGAAATGTTCTCTGACCGTGGTTCCGGCACCCTGTTCTACCGCCGCGGCAACCGATGATTTAATTTTACGGGGATTCACGGGGGATTTTGTACCTTTTTTGAAAAAAAGGTACCGAAAAAAACTTCCAATATATTATAATATAAGAATAGTGCAAGCTGGCCGTGGGTACATAGCATGTACTTACGGCACAGTTATTCATTCGCCTATTTTTTAGGTTTATTCCCGAATAATCCGGCTGCCAACCATTCCAGACCTCCCAAGGAGGGAATACCATGAATACCGAAAAAGTCATCAAACGTGACCAGAAATACATCATGCACACCTATGCCCGCAGCCCGCTGGTGCTGGAGCACGGCGAGGGCATGTATGCCTATGATGCAGACGGCAAAGCCTATCTGGACTTTACCTCCGGCATTGGCGTAAACGCGCTGGGCTACTGCCACCCGGCCTGGGTACAGGCCGTTACCATGCAGGCCACCCGTTTGCAGCATTCTTCCAACCTGTATTACACCGCCCCCTGCGGCAAGCTGGCCAAGCGGCTGTGCGCCCGCACCGGGCTTGACCAAGTGTTTTTCGGCAACTCTGGTGCCGAAGCCAACGAAGGTGCCATCAAGGCGCCCGCAAATACAGTGTGACCACCTATGGTCCCGACCGCAACAAAGTTCTGACGCTGGTCAACTCGTTCCATGGCCGCACCCTTGCCACCCTGACCGCCACCGGCCAGGATGTTTTCCACAAGGATTTCGGCCCCTTCCCCGCTAACTTCGGCTACATCCCCGCCAACGATTTTGAAGCACTTCAAGGCCGCTGGTGGATCGATTCTGTCTGCGCTGTTATGATGGAGATGGTACAGGGCGAGGCGGCGTGGTTGCGCTGGACGCCGACTATGTGCAAGGCGTTGCCGACTACTGCCACGCCCACGATATTTTGATTATTGTGGACGAAGTACAGACCGGCGTGGGCCGTACCGGCACTTTCTTGGCTGCGAGCAGTTCGGCCTGAAGCCGGATCTCGTCACCCTGGCCAAGGGGCTGGGCGGCGGTCTGCCCATCGGTGCCGTGCTGATGCAAGAAAAGGTTGCCAATACCATGGGTCCCGGCTCTCACGGTTCCACCTTTGGCGGCAACCCGGTCGTCTGCGCCGGCGCCAACGTGGTGGTGGACCGTCTGGACCAGATTCATGCGCAACGTCAACGCCCGCGCCGCCCAGCTGCGGGAGGGTCTTGCCTCCCTGCCGCCATGTCAAGCATCTGTCAGCGGCATGGGCCTGATGGTCGGCATTGCCTTTTGCCGATGACGTAAAAGCCGCCGATGTGCGTGCTGCCTGCGAGCGCAAGGGCCTTCTGGTGCTGACCGCCAAGACCCGCCTGCGCCTGCTGCCCCCGCTGATTTTGAGCGAAGCAGACGTTGCCAAGGCACTGGCTATTCTGGATGACGTGCTTTCATCCATGGCTGAAGGAGGGCATTTCATGGAAAATCTGCTGAAAATGAGCGACCTTTCCCCCGCCGAGCTGACCCACATTCTGGATGTGGCAGACCAGCAAGCGGACTGCACAAAGCAGGCACTGCACCCCAGGATCTGCTGGGGCAAAAAGCCATTGCCCTGATGTTTGGCAAAGCATTCCACCCGCACCCGCACCAGCTTTGAGGTGGGCGTGTACCAGATGGGCGGCCTGGGCAACTACATGAGCACCGCCGAATTACAGGCCGCCCGGGGCGAGCCGATGCGGGACACCGCCCGGGTGCTGGGGCGCTACTACGATGCTATTGTGTACCGCACCTTTAAGCAGCGGGACTTGGAACCCTGGCCGAGCTTTCCGGCATTCCGGTGATCAACGGCCTTACCGACTACGCACACCCCTGTCAGGTGTTGACTGACCTGATGACGGTTGCGGGAGTACAAGGGCAAACTGGCCGGGCTGAAAGCCGGTTTTGTGGGGGATGGCTACAACATGGCCAACAGCCTGATCGTCCACCGCGGCGAGGAGATCACCCCCGACGTTTTTGAAACCCACGCAGACGAGATTTTTGATGAAGCCGAAAACCGCCTGCATGTAGAAAAAAAGCCGTGCTGGGCATTTTGCTGGCCGGCAAATAACGCATAACCCTTTGCACCGCCCGCCCTCCCTGGGGTTGGCGGTGCTTTTGTTTTTTACTGGTAAGATACCACTTTGATGTGGTACTCATTTTTCGCCATTCTGCGCCACGCGGCAAGCTGTTCCACTGTGGGGGTGGCAAAGGATGCACTGGGCTTTTCAAGCCCCAGCTGCGCGTATTACCATGCCGACCAGTGCCACACCTACCATAACCCCGGCAGCACGCCAACCCGCGCGGCCATGGTGATCCAATATACCGCACAATAAAAAGGCAAAAAATAAAACCCGAACGGCCACTGCCCCGTTCGGGTTTTACTAAAAAAAGGAGAAAAACAGAGCGTCCCCGATTTTTGCCTTAAAACGATAACCCACCCCTCTACTGATGAGCTCGTAAGCTCAATCCGGGGCGCTCTGGCAAACCTCTTCTTTTTAGGGAAATATTTAATTAAAAAACAAAATGCGCCTTGGAAGCAGCGGATCTGCTATTCCAAAGCGCCTTTGCTTCTTGCTAGTATAATACAATATCCCCGCACAAAATGCAAGGGGTTCAATGTACAACATGCAATAATTATGCACTGCATTTTTGTGCAGTTTTACCATGTGTTTTCGCGTGGTGTACAAAGCAAAACAGCGCACGGAGCTGCAATTTGTGCCGTTCCGTGCGCTGTTGTTTTTATTCAGGGCAATACCGCATAATTCTAAGTGCCGACACGGCGAGCGAGGTGCGGCAGATGCCAAGCCAAAAGCGCAGATAATACTGGATTGTCTTATCGAGCATTTTGGCAACGCAGATGCCGTGCCGCAGCTGCCGGAGCGGTGCTTAAGCCGCAAGGCGGGAATTGTGCGGTGTTGCCTTAGCTAAAAAGCATATCTTCCGGGCCGAATCAGACCTTCGGTTCAACCTTGACGGTCCAGCCCTTGGTATCAGGCAGCTTACCCCACTGGATACCGGTCAGGGTATCGTACAGCTTCTGGGTCAGGGGGCCGATCTTGCCGCCGCTGATGTTGGCAACCTTGCCTTCCCAATCCAGTTCCTTGACGGGGGTGACAACAGCTGCGGTGCCGGTACCGAACACTTCTTCCAGCTTGCCTTCGTCGGCAGCCCTTCATCACGTCGGCGATGGCCAGCTTGCCTTCGATCACTTCGTAGCCCCAATCCTTCAGCAGTTCGATGATGGAGCGGCGGGTCACGCCGGGCAGAACAGTGCCGGTGCAGGCAGCGGTGTAGATCTTGCCGTCGATCTTGAACATGATGTTCATAGAGCCGACTTCTTCCACATACTTCTTCTCAACGCCATCCAGCCACAGAACCTGGCTGAAGCCCTTTCCTCGGCAAGCTCGCCAGCCTTGATGGAAGCAGCGTAGTTGCCGCCGCACTTGGTAAAGCCGGTCAGGCCCGGGGCTGCACGGATGTACTCGTCCTCAACATAAATGCGGACGGGATCCAGGCCCTCGGCATAGTAAGCGCCGGAAGGTGCGCAGATGATGCAGAACAGGTAATGCTTGGAAGCATGCACGCCCAGGCCGACATCGTTTGCAAACACGAACGGGCGGATGTACAGGCTTGCGCCGTCGCTGTGGGGAACCCAGTCACGGTCAACGTCAACCAGGGTCTCAACAGCCTGAACAAAATCCTCAACAGGGATCTTGGGGATGCAGAGACGGTCAGCAGAATCCTGGAAACGCTTTGCATTGCAATCGGGGCGGAACAGCTGCACACTGCCGTCAGCAGTGCGGTAGGCCTTCATGCCCTCAAAAATTTCCTGTGCGTAATGGAACACCACGGTAGCGGGGTCCATCGGCAGGGAGGCATACGGCACAACGCGGGCGTCATGCCAGCCTTCACCGGCGGTATAGTCCATCAGGAACATATGGTCGGTAAAAATCTTGCCGAAGCCAAGCTTGCTTTCGTCCTGCGGCTTTGCCTTCGGTTCAGTAGTACGAACAATTTTGATATCCAACATTATTTCCTACTCTCCTTATTCAGCACCGCATGAAGGTTCGCACAAACCTGATTGTGGTGCGAAATTGTAATTATTATAACGCTCTAAAGTGGCAAATACAAGAGCTATTTTTCCGCTTTCTGCACACATTTGCAGCTTTTATGCAAAAATTTGACTACTTTTTGATTGCACCACCCCATTTTATGGGGTACAATAATAGCATAAGTCGCGCCCGGCCACAGCGCCGGGCAGCATTTGCAAAGACAAGAAGAGGGATCACACACTATGGCACCGAAAGTAAAAGGCGTTATTTTTGATATGGACGGCCTGATGTTTGACACGGAGCGCATCTGGGACCAGTTCTGGAGCCCCTGCTGCCGCAAGATGAGCCTGCCGGACCCGCCGCCGGAGTTTTATTCCAATGGCCGCGGCCTGGCCGGGGAGCACCAGCTCCAGTACATTGCCGGCTATTACGGCGACAAAGCCGAGGAACTGCTGCATGCCGTGTGGGCATACGGCGGCGAGCAGATCAAAAAGGGCGTGCCCTGCAAGCCCGGCCTGAAAGAACTGCTGTCCTACCTGGAAGATCTGGGCATGCCCCGCATTGTGGCAAGTTCCAGCCCGCGCACCATGGTCGAGCTGAATTTGCAGACCACCGGCACCGCCCGCTATTTCCATGATATCGTGTGCGGCAACGAGGTCAAGCTCTGCAAACCCGCGCCGGATATCTTTCTGGAAGCCGCCCGCCGCATTAAGGTGGACATCCATGACTGCATGGTGCTGGAGGACAGCCACAACGGCATCCGCGCCGGCCACGCCAGCGGTGCCGAAACCGTGATGGTGCCCGACCTTTTTGCCCGTAACCGACGAAATGCGCAGCCTGTATGACGATTGCTGCAAGGACCTGTTTGAGGTAAAGGCAAAGATGGAGCAGGGAGTGCTTTGATTGGAAATTAGAAATTAGAAATTAGGAATGAGGAATTAGGAATTTGAGGTAGAACGGGGGGTCACCTGAGCCCGCCGGGGCCTTGTCTGGTTTCTATGCTAAGGCAACACCGCACAATTCCCGCCTTGCGGCTAAGCACCGCTCCGGCAGCTGCGGCACGGCATCTGCGTTGCCAAAAAGCTCGATAATGTCGGGTTGCGGTACCCGCATCGTGCTTCGGGGGCAAAAGCCCCTCGCACTCTGCGACCGCTGCCCCTGCTTCGGTTCGCTGTTTCCGCCACTGGCGGCGCTCACCTTTGCAGCATCCAGTATTATCTGCGCTTTTGGCTTGGCATCTGCCGCACCTCGCTCGCCGTATCGGCACTTAGATTATGCGGTATTGCCTTAAAAAACATTTATAGGGGCCGACGGCAAGCATCGGCCCCTACAAATCGTATAGAAACCATCCTCATTCCTGCATCTTTCACATTCAATATACTCATACAAAGAGCCATACCAGGCGCTTCTCCTGCCTGGTATGGCTCTTTTGTATATATTATTTATTGAATGATTCTTTAATTTTTCAATGCCTGCATCGGTGCGGGGATGCGGCCGCCGCGGTGGATCATAACGGCGGGGCTGTACTGGCTGATGGGCATGATGGGGCGTGGCCCAGCAGGCCGCCAAAGTCCAGAACATCGCCGGCCTTGTGGCCAATGGCGGGGATCACGCGCACAGCGGTGGTCTTGCTGTTGACCATGCCAATGGCGGCTTCGTCTGCAATCAGACCGCTGATGACCTCGGCGGTGGTATCGCCGGGGATAACCACCATGTCAATGCCCACGGAGCAGACGGCCGTCATGGCTTCCAGCTTTTCCAGCGTCAGGCTGCCGCATTCGGCTGCCTTGATCATGCCGTCGTCCTCGGACACAGGGATGAACGCGCCGGAAAGCCCGCCAACGTGGTTCGAGGCCATCACGCCGCCCTTTTTTACCGCGTCGTTCAGCATGGCCAGCGTGGCCGTCGTGCCGCAGCAGCCGCAGCTCTCCAGCCCGATTTCTTCCAGAATGTTGGCAACACTATCGCCAATAGCCGGGGTCGGCGCCAAGGACAGATCAATGATGCCCGCGGGCACGCCCAGCCGCTCGCTGGCAAGGTTGCCCACAAGCTGGCCCATGCGTGTGATTTTGAACGCCGTGCGCTTGACAAGCTCTGCCACCTGATCCATCGGGGCATCCTTGGGCAGCTGGGCCAGAGCCGCACGCACCGCGCCCGGGCCGGAGACGCCCACGTGGATAACGCAGTCCGGCTCGCCCGGGCCGTGGAAAGCACCGGCCATAAACGGGTTATCTTCGGGTGCATTGCAGAAAACCACCAGTTTGGCATCGCCCATGCACATGTTATCTTTGGTCAGCTCGGCGGTCTGGCGCACCACGCGGCCCATCAGGCCAACGGCGTCCATATTGATGCCGGATTTGGTGGAACCGATGTTGACGCTGGAGCAGACCAGGTCGGTTTCGGCCAGTGCACGGGGAATGCTTTCGATCAAACGCACATCGCCGGCGGAAAAACCCTTATGCACCAAAGCACCGTAACCGCCGATGAAGTTGACGCCCACGGCCTTGGCCGCAGCGTCCAGCGTTTTGGCATACCACACCGGGTCCGCGTCCGGCGCGCTGGCCAGCAGCATGGCGATGGGCGTTACCGAGATGCGCTTGTTTACGATGGGAATGCCATAGTCCGCGCTGATCTTGTTGACAACGGGAACCAGGTTCCCCGCCAGACGGGTGATTTTGTTATAGATTTTCTCACAGGCTTTTTTTGCCATCGGGATCAATGCAGTCCAACAGGCTGATGCCCATGGTAACGGTACGCACATCAAGGTTTTCTGCGGTCAGCATCTCGATGGTTTCCAAGATATCGCCGCTGTTCAGAATTTTCATCGTGTGCCCCCCTTACACCTTGTGCATCGCGTCAAAGACTTCCTGCCGAGTCACAGTGACCTGCATTCCCATCTCCTGGCCCAATGTGTCAAAACGGGCGCGGATTTCGGCCGGTTCGCTTGCGCAGGCAGAGATATCCACCAGCATAATCATGCAGAACATATCCTGCAGGATACTCTGGGTAATATCCTCAATGTTGATGTTCAGCTCGGCACACACGGCACTTACGCGGGCAACAACACCCACGGTATCGTGGCCGATAACAGTGATAACAGCTTTCATGACAGGCACCCCTCTTTATTATCAAAATCACGTTTATTATAGCAGATAATACCGCATTTGGGTAGCACCTGCCCAAATAAAAAGCAGAAAAAAATTGCGGCAAAGTAAAAAACCCTCTACCCCAAAGTGGGGCAGAGAGCTTGAAATTCTTCTGAGGCAATACCGCATAATTCTAAGTGCCGATACGGCGAGCGAGGTGCGGCAGCTGCTAAGCCAAAAGCGCAGATAATACTGGATGTCTTATCGAGCATTTTGGCAACGCAGATGCCGTGCCGCAGCCGCCGAAGCGGTGCTTAAGCCGCTAGGCGGGAATTGTGCGGTGTTGCCATGAATTATTCTTCTGTATGCGGATCCTGCGGCGGTACACCGTCCGTTTCCGGGGCGGCAAAACGCGGTTTGTCGGGCGGGTACTCGCCCTGCATGGCGGCTTCCATGCGGCTCAAACGGGCTTCCAGTGCGCTGATGCGGTTGCTGAGCACATCGGGCAGCGCCTGCTGGTCCAGGTCGTCCGCCGGGCAGGATTGGCTGCCGCGCACGCGGACCACTTCGGCCGGAACACCGACCGCGGTGGTATTGGCCGGCAGATTTTTGAGCACCACACTGCCCGCGCCGACACGGACATTATCCCCGATATACACCGGGCCAAGCACCTTGGCACCGGCACCGATCAGCACGTTATTGCCCAATGTGGGGTGGCGCTTGCCGGAATCCTTGCCGGTGCCGCCCAGGGTAACGCCGTGGTAGATGGTGCAGTTATCACCGATTTCTGTCGTTTCGCCGACACGATGCCCATACCGTGGTCAATGAACAGCCGGTTGCCGATCTTGGCGCCGGGGTGGATCTCGATGCCAGTCAGGTGGCGGGCCAGCTGGCTGATGAGGCGCGCCAGGAAGAAACACTTGTGACAGTACAAAAAATGTGCAATTTTGTGCGTTACCAGCACATGGAAACCGGGGTACAAAATGATGACCTCCGCCACATTGCGTGCAGCAGGGTCCTTGTCCCGGATGTTTTTTGCGTCTGCCCAAAGTCCCATCCAACTTACCTCATTTCGTTTGTGTCCTATCCCGAATATCCAAGGAAAACACTAGGATATCCTGAATTCTAAATATAGCACAATTTGCAGTAAAACGCAAGAATCAGACGGCGCTTCCCTGCGGTTTCTCCACCGCCCGGCTTTTTTATGGCAACACCGCACAATTCCCACCTGACGGCTTAAGCACCGCTCCGGCGGTTGCGGCATTTAGAATTATGCGGTATTGCCCTTATAAAATCTGCGCCCGGCAATGCATTTGCGCCGCAGTTATGCTACAATAGAACCAGAAAACCACACCGGGAGGGATACCAAAAATGACAGAAAAAACTCACGCAGTGCCAAACGGCGTGATCCACTACTGGATGAATGATTTCCAACCGGGGCGGGCGGTGCTGGTGTTCCTGCCCGGCCTGACGGCGGATCACCGCCTGTTTGACAAACAGGTCGAAGCGTTTGAATCCACCTATAACCTGCTTGCCTGGGATGCCCCCGGCCACGGCAAATCCCGCCCCTTTGTGATGGACTTCACCCTGGCGCAAAAGGCCGCCTGGCTGCATGCCATCCTGCAGGCGGAGGGCATCACCGCACCGGTGCTGGTGGGACAGTCGGTCGGCGGGTATCTTTCACAGGCGTACATTCAGGCTTACCCCGGCGAGGTGCGCGGCTTTGTTTCTATTGACTCCGCCCCGCTCAAGCGCAAATACATGAGCGACAAAGAGTTCTGGATGCTGAACCATATGGCCCCCGTTTACAGCGCCATGCCCTGGAAAATGCTGCGCAATGCCGCTGCGCAGGGCATTGGCATTACCGAATATGCCCAACAGAACATGCGCGAGATGGTGGCCCAGTACAGCCGGGATGAGTTCTGCGGGCTGATGAAACATGGGTTCATCATGCTGGCCGGGGCCATTGGGGCAGACCTTGGGTACGATATCACCTGCCCCTGCATCCTGCTGTGCGGCGAGCACGACAAAACCGGCGCTACCAAGCGCTACAACCCGATGTGGGCTGCGGGCGAACATCTGCCGCTGACCTGGGTCAAGGATGCGGGGCACAATTCCAATGCCGATAATCCGGCCTTTGTGAACGCAGAAATCGAGAAGTTTGTAGCCGGGCGCCGGGGTTAAGGGCCGGACTGTAAGGGAGACTGACACCATGAAAATCGAACAGCAGGCGCAGACTCGGGCTTTCCTGATTCAACCATTCGGCAGCGTCAGGGTGGGAAGGTACACAGCACTGCGGTCAGGGGCTGCTTTGATGTCACGATTCAAAAATGCCTTTGGCACACCGCCTGCTCCAAACACGGCTGCCCGTGGCTGTGCCGCCTGTTTTGCGATGCTGACAACATACGGCAGGCTGAACAAAATCGGCTTTACATTTACAAAAACCAAGGCAATACCGCACAATTCCCGCCTTGCGGCTTAAGCACCGCTCCGGCAGCTGCAGCACGGCATCTGCGTTGCCAAAATGCTCGATAAGACATCCAGTATTATCTGCGCTTTTGGCTTGGCATCTGCCGCACCTCGCTCGCCGTATCGGCACTTAGAATTGTGCGGTGTTGCCCTAAGTACCGGCGGCGACTGCTGTGGTTTCCATTTTTTCAAAAAGCAATCCACAGAAAATCATTGATCCTATGTATCAAATAGTAAGGAGCGAGCCAAATGGAAAAGCGATACGGCATCTTGATACTTGGCACTTTTGCCTGTGCCGCATGTTTCCTGTTATCCGCCTGCGCAGGGCCAGCTGCGGAACAGTCATCCGTTCAGCCACCCTATGACGGGCAGACCCAGGATGCCGATGTCTTTATCGACATGCCGAACCTGCGCCAGTATGGCGGCTACACCTGCGGGACCACCTGCGTGCAGATGGTGATGAACTGGCTGGACCCATACCAGGCCGATTGGAACCTTGCCGCCTATGAGGAAGAACTTGGCACCAACGAGGAAGCCGGAACCCCGCCAGGCAGCATTGTCAGCTTTTTTTGAGGAAAACAGCGTAACCGTCACGGCAAAGGAGAACCGAACCACGCCAGAACTGGCTTCGGCTCTGTACCAGGGGCACCCTGTGCTGCTCTGCATTCAGGCATGGGCCGCGGCAGAGGATGGCTACAACACCCAAAATTCCGATGATGCGGACACCTATTTGGCCGAGGGGCACTGGGTCATCTGTGTCGGCTACCAGAAGCAGGAGCCGGGTTATGTATTTTACTTTAACGATCCGGCGTGCGTTGGCTATTGCATGATGAGTGAGCAGGATCTGAACAACCGCTGGATCGATATGGATACTGAGGGAAATGTTTACGACCACTACGGCATTGAAATCACTGCGGACGGAACGAGTTATAACCCCGATGGGGTGTTTTATCTGGAATAGGAGGTATTTTCAATATGAAACCATCATCTAAAGCAGTCATGATTGGATGTATCAGCTTTTTGTTTTCTTATATGGAAATCTTCTATTCGGTGGACTTGTTGGGTCACTGATTCCTGGTGGAGATGACTTTATAAACTCTTAGGCAACACCGCACAATTCCCGCCTAACGGCTTAAGCACCGCTCCGGCGGCTGCGGCACGGCATCTGCGTTGCCAAAATGCTCGATAAGACATCCAGTATTATCTGCGCTTTTGGCTTAGCAGCTGCCGCACCTCGCTCGCCGTATCGCCACTTAGAATTATGCGGTATTGCCCTTATTTTTACCCACTTTATACAGCAGTCACACTGTTAATCTCTCTCATTATTTCCTGCACATACTTGATTCTCAAAAAAATCAATCTGCTTTTAGACAAAATGGAAGAAAAATAAACTTGTGTTTCGCAAATCGGGATTGACCGAGCTGAAAGAGAAGGATGTTTGTTGCCCGAAAGACAAGAAGATGGAAGTAGAAGAAAACAAAAAATAATTTTTTATATGAAAGGCTGGTTGCAGAATGTCAAAACAAAATATTTATGATAATGATTTATTTTACGAAAACTTCGAGAAAATACGTAGCAAAGAAATCAATTTTAATGATATTATTGAGACACCAATAATATTAGGAATGATACCTGAACTATATAAAAAGAAAGTATTAGATATTGGATGTGGTATGGGGCAACATGCACTTCAATATTCAAAGAAAGGGGCGTTATCCGTTCTTGGAATTGATATATCGGAAAAAATGTTAGCATATGCAAGAAAAAATAATGCTGCCTTTAATATTGAATACAGAAGACTGGCTTTTGAAGAATTGGATGATTTAGAGGAAAAGTTTGATGTTATTACAAGTTCATTGGCTTTTGATTATGTAGAAAATTTTGAAAGGCTTATGAAACAGATTTATAGTCACTTGAATGAAAATGGCAAATGTGTTTTTTCGATGTCACACCCAATAAGTACAGCATATGATGGGACTTTTGACAGATATACCAGAACAGAAACTGGAGAAAGATTATATGCTAATCTACGAAATTACGGAATAGAGGGTAAGCGTGTTATTCATTGGGTAGTAGATGAATATGAACTTTATCATAGAACGATTTCAACATTAATAAATGATATTGTTTCTGCTGGATTTATTATTGAGGAATGTCAGGAATCAAAAGTACCAGAATCAATTAGAGAAAAAAAAGCGACCAGATATGTTTGGAGGAGTTATTCATCAGCCAGACTTTATTTTTTTTAGGTGTGGAAAGAAAAATTAATATTTTATCTATGTAAAGAACCCGACAAGTTCCAGTTTGCAGAGGTAATCATATCTTGAAAAATATCAATGTCCTTGTTGTGGATATTTCACCTATAACGTTTCACCAGGCGAAGACTGCGGGTATTTTTGCCCTGTCTGTTTTTGGGAGAATGACCCATTCATTGCTTCTAATGATGAACCCAGCGACTCTAACCATGGAATAACACTGAATGAAGCAAAATTCAACTATTTACGATTCGGTGCCTGCGAAGAAGGCATGCTGCGTTATGTCCGTCCACCCCAAAATGATGAAAAGAGCGCTTTGAGATGAGAACATAAAACCTGCCCATATCAAACGTACTGCCATATCATAACTTTTTTACCACAATCAAATTTATGGCAATACCGCATAATTCTAAGTGCCGATACGGCGAGCGAGGTGCGGCAGATGCTAAGCCAAAAGCGCAGATAATACTGGATGTCTTATCGAGCATTTTGGCAACGCAGATGCCGTGCCGCAGCCGCCGGAGCGGTGCTTAAGCCGTCAGGCGGGAATTGTGCGGTGTTGCCTTAGGAGGTTCCCAATGGAAGACAAAATCAAACGTATCGCATTGCTATTGTTCGGCATTCTGCTCAGCTGCGCGCAGGATGGACTGAATGATACGATTTTTGCCAGCATGTCAGATATTCCGTTTGCATTTGTCGGACTGTTCGTTGGCATCGCTGGGCTCTACCTTGTGTTTGGCAAATCAAAGGACAAATAACTGCCATTTTGTCCCCGGCCAGCCTGCTGCTTGCAGTTTGGCCTGTTCGTGTTATAATAGCTGTATACAAATTTGTTGCCGTACCGGCAGCTGAATCAGGAGGATAACCCATGCTAGATTCCCGCTGGGCGTCGATTGACGCATTTGCAGAAAATAACCGTGATAACATTCTACGTGATATTACCCGCCTTGTGGCTGTGCCGAGCGTTGAGGGCACGCCGGAGCCGGGCGCACCATTTGGCAAAGGCCCCAAGGCTGCGCTGGACAAAGCCCTGAAATTGCCGCAGAGCTTGGCCTAGACACCCACAACGCCGAAGGTTACATCGGCTGGGCGCAGACCGGCCCCATTGCAGACGGCCAGAAGTTTCTGGCGACCATCACCCATACAGACGTAGTGCCGGAGGGCAACGGCTGGGATGCCGACCCCTATACGGTTCGGGTTCGGGAAGGCTGGTTGTTGGGCCGGGGCGTGGCCGACGACAAGGGCCCCAGCATTTTGTGCCTGTATGCCTTGAAATATCTGAAAGATAGCGGCATTGCCCTGAAATACCCGGTGCGTGCCTTGTTGGGTGCCAACGAGGAAACCAACATGCACGACGTAGACTATTTTGCCGCCCACTTTGAGCAGCCCGCTTTCTGCTTTACCCCGGACGCCGAGTTCCCGGTATGCAACGGCGAAAAAGGCGGTTTTGGCGGCGAGCTGGTCAGCCCCGTGCTGGAAAACGGTGTAATCGTTGATTTTGTGGGCGGCGTTGCCCACAACGCTGTGCCCGACCGCGCAGCCTGCACCGTCCGCCTGCCGGAAAGCGCCCTGAAACAGACCGAGGGCGTGACCTTTGAAGCTGGTGAGAACGGCACCACCATCATCCGTGGCTGGGGCAAAAGCGGCCACGCCGCCATGCCGCAAGGCACCGTAAACGCCATTGGGCTGATCGTTACCTGCCTGCTGGAAAGCAAGGTCTGCTCCCCGGCCGAGACCGCTTATCTGCAGGTGCTGCACACCCTGCACGCCACCACGGACGGCAGCGCCTTTTGGGCATTGCCGCCAGCGACGATGTGTTTGACCCGCTGACCATCATTGGCGGCACCATCGAGATGAAGGATGGCCGCCTGCGCCAGAGCTTTGACTGCCGCTACCCGACTTCCACCACCGCGGAGCACCTGACCGAAATGATGACCCAGGTGTGGCACCGCTGCCACGCTGGAGGATGTATCTTCCCGCGTGCCGTTCTACATTGCAGCGGACAGCCCGGCCATCCAAACGCTGATCACCACCTACAACGATGTGACCGGCGAAAACAAAAAGCCCTTTACCATGGGCGGCGGTACCTATGCGCGTCACTTCCCGTATGCCGTCAGCTTTGGCCCGGAGCATACCGACATTGAGCTGCCGGAATTCGCCGGTCCCATGCACGGTGCCAACGAGGGCACCCCGTTTGAAAAGCTGATTGAAGCGTTGAAGATTTATATTCTGGCGTTGCTGCGTCTGCAGGAGATTGAGCTGTAATTTGGGGTTGTGCGCTTTCCGGGCATCGTTTTGCGTTTGTTTTAGGCGTTGCGTTTGCCGCACATTTTTAGCATCTCATTAAACAAAGTTTCGGCGGGGTCAGGTGACCCCGCCCTACTGCTATCTGGGGATTCATAACGCAAAAGATAAGGCAACACCGCACAATTCCCGTCTTGCGGCTTAAGCACCGCTCCGGCAGCTGCGGCACGGCATCTGCGTTGCCAAAATGCTCGATAATGTCGGGTTGCGGTACCCGCATCGTGCTTCGGGGGCAAAAGCCCCTCGCACTCTGCGACCGCTGCCCCTGCTTGGTTCGCTGTTTCCGCCACTGGCGGCGCTCACCTTTGCAGCATCCAGTATTATCTGCGCTTTTGGCTTGGCATCTGCCGCACCTCGCTCGCCGTATCGGCACTTAGAATTATGCGGTATTGCCATAAAATTTTTTCTGAGCGGCGCTTCTGCGCCGCGGTTCACCACAATTATTCTTTATTATTTATTCTTTATTCATTAAGAATCCCTCCGCCCCATCTCCAATTCCTACTTCTCATTCCTAATTTCTAATTCAACAAAAGCGCCCGATACAGAAAATCTGCATCGGGCGCTTTTTCAATCGCTAATTGTTATTGCTGTTGACTCAGGCGTTTACCTGGGAAGCTGCAACAGCGCAGGCAACGGTCATACCGACCATCGGGTTGTTGCCGGCACCGATCAGACCCATCATTTCGACGTGAGCCGGGACGGAGGAAGAGCCGGCGAACTGCGCGTCACCGTGCATACGGCCCATGGAGTCGGTCAAGCCGTAAGAAGCGGGGCCGGCAGCCACGTTGTCCGGATGCAGGGTACGGCCGGTGCCGCCGCCAGAAGCAACAGAGAAGTACTTCTTGCCGTTTTCCAGGGCCCACTTCTTGTAGGTGCCGGCAACCAGGTGCTGGAAACGGGTCGGGTTGGTGGAGTTACCGGTGATGGAAACTTCAACACCCTCAGCCTTCATGATAGCAACGCCTTCCAGAACGTCGTTAGCGCCGTAGCACTTAACAGCAGCGCGCTCGCCGTCAGAGTACGGGATGGTCTCAACAACCTTCAGTTCGCCGGTCTTGAAGTCGTAATCGGTTTTAACATAGGTGAAACCGTTGATACGGCTGATGATCTGGGCAGCATCCTTGCCCAGGCCGTTCAGGATAACACGCAGGGGTTCCTTGCGGACCTTGTTGGCGGTACGGGCAATGCCGATTGCGCCTTCAGCAGCAGCAAAGGATTCGTGGCCAGCCAGGAAAGCGAAGCAATGGGTGTCCTCATGCAGCAGCATGGCACCCAGGTTGCCGTGGCCCAGGCCAACCTTACGCTGCTCAGCAACAGAGCCGGGGATGGTGAAAGCTTCCAGGCCTTCGCCGATGGCTGCAGCGCAGTCAGCAGCGCTCTTCAGGCCGCGCTTGACAGCGATGGCAGTGCCCAGGGTGTAAGCCCAGACGGCATTATCGAAGCAGATGGGCTGGATGCCGCGGATGATCTTATCGCAGTCGATGCCCTTGGCCAGCAGCATCTCGTTGCAGGCGTCGAGGCTTTCCAGACCGTTGGCCTTCAGGCAGGCCTCGATCTTGGGCATACGGCGATTCTGGGATTCAAAAGTTGCCATAATCTATGTTCCTCCCTCTCTTATTCTTCACGCGGGTCGATGTACTTGACAGCGCCCTGCTCGGCAGAGAAGCGGCCGTAAGTGCCGATGTTCTTCTCGTAGGCTTCCTTCGGGTCCTTGCCATGGCGGATTGCTTCCAGCATTTTGCCCAGACGGACGAACTGATAGCCGATGACCTGGTTGTCCTTATCCAGAGCGGTCTTGAGGATGTAGCCCTCGGTCAGCTCCAGGTAGCGAACGCCCTTGGCCTTGGTGGAGAAAATGGTACCGGTCATGGAACGCAGGCCCTTGCCCAGGTCATCCAGACCAGCGCCGACAGGCAGGCCGTTCTCGGAGAAGGCGGTCTGGCTGCGGCCGTAAACGATCTGCAGGAACAGCTCACGCATTGCAACGTTGATAGCGTCGCAGACGAGGTCGGTGTTCAGTGCTTCCAGGATGGTCTTGCCGGGCAGGATCTCGCCAGCCATAGCAGCAGAATGGGTCATGCCGGAGCAGCCGATGGTTTCAACCAAAGCTTCCTCAATGATGCCGTTCTTGATGTTCAGGCTCAGCTTGCAGGTACCCTGCTGGGGTGCGCACCAGCCCACACCGTGGGTATAGCCGCTGATGTCCTCAATTTTATAGGCCTTGACCCATTCGCCCTCTTCAGGGATGGGAGCGGGACCATGCTTCGGACCCTTCGTGATCGGGCACATATTGTTGACCTGTGCGGAGTATTCGATCATAATATTCTCTCCTTTGCATTATTGTCGGAAGCCGGTGCCATTTGCACCGCACAAACATCAGCAAGCCTGCGCGGGGGCTGTGCGTTCCGGCCGTCCATTGTCAAGCTTTTCACAGCTAATTTTATTATACGAGGGTAGTGGCCTTTTTTCAAGATGTTAGTCTTTTCTAACCGTCTGTTTTTGATAAATTTTTCTTGCCATTTTCTGCATATTCAGCAAAAACGCCGCCCCGTTTTGCCTGCGGGGCGGCGTTTTCACCAGTCAAAAGAATTCTAAAATCTATTCCAATCGGCAGATTGGAAACAAAAAGCGGGGTGCAGGAGCGCAGCACAGCCACAGTGCCCCCCCTCCTTTGCTTTATCCCATCAGAAAGCCGAACAGCAGCGGCGCAATGCCGCTTGCCGCTGCCATGCACAACACAGCAGCCAGCACGGTTTTGGCAAAATACCAGGCGTTCTTAGGCGGCAGCGGTTCCAGCTTTTGCTGCTTTTTGCCGCGGGGCGCGGGGGCGGCGGGCTGCGGCAGCTCCGGGGCCGTCAGGGCCGCCAGCGCACCGAACAGCAGCATAACCAGCGGAAACACCATGGATACCCGGATGGATACCACCGCCTGTGCCAGATAGCTGCACAGCGCCAGCATGACTGGGGCCACGCCGGGAGTGTTCCAGCTCCGTTCCCCGCGCCGCAGGTGGGCCGCCACCAGCAGCAGCCAGGCGGCCAAGCCAAGAATGCCGGTCGTCAGCAGCTGTTCCAGATATTCGTTATGCGCGGCATAGAACGTCGCCATGCGGGCTGTCATGGCGTCGCCTGCCCAGGCGGCCACGGCGGTATGCATCATGCCGGGGCCAATGCCCACAATCTTGCGCAGCAAGCTGCCGTCCGCCCAGGTGCCAAACGCAGCGCGCCAGGCCACGCCGCGGTAGGTACCCCAGTCATCGTTGAACACCAGCAGGTTATGCAGGCTTTCCGGCAGGGGCAGGTTTGGCATTGCATTGGCCAGCACAAAGGCCAACGCCCCCACCGCCAGCACAGCAATGGTGATGACCCGCCCCGGCAGGTACAGTGGGGCCTGCGCTGCAATGCCTTTGCGGGCCAGCACAAACAGCACCAGCCACAGCAGCAGGCTTGCCGCCATGCAGGGCAGTGCCACCTGCCACGCGCCCAGTTTGGCCAGCAGGGCGGTGCCGCCCTGGGTGTAAACGCTGGCACGCATGTAATGCATCCAGGCAGCCCAGCCGAAGAATGCCGCACTGATGAGCGCCGCACGGCGCAGGTGGCGGGTGGTAAAGTTTTTATGGCAGACCAGCACCATCACCGCCGCGCCGATGCCCAGGGCAAGCGCCTCTGAATCCACAACGGCCAGCGCCAATGCGCCAAATGCTGCCGGAATGCCGGTCCAGACAGCGGTTCTGGTATCTTTGGCGTTCAGGAACTGGTAAAACACAATGGGCAGCGCTACCGAGAAAAAAGCAGCCGTTAAAGTCCTTCTGCCCCAGGGTTGAGAAAAACTGTGCGCGCTCCACCACGGCGGTGTCTGCATACGCGCCGATAAGATCAATGTTAAAGATGTTGAGCACATACAAAAACTGCCACAATGCTTGTGGTAATGCCCAGCACCCAGAAAACAAAATCCAGGTTTTCAAGGTCCAGGTAGCTGCGCACAGCCCAGTACCCGGCGGCGGTAAACAGCACCAGCATCAGCCCGCCGTAATAGCCCCCCAGCCCCCAGGTGGACGCCGTGGGCGAAAGCGATGTAAAGGTTGAAATCAGGCTAGTGCCTGCAAAGGCCAGCACACCCCACAGGGTTACATCTCGTCCGGCGTTGGCGTTGCGCGGGCGGGGCGCACGGGCCCCAATGGCCGTACAGGCCACCAGCCAGAGCAGGAACAAGAGAAACAGGGTAAAACAGCCGGTGAACTTGGTCACGCCAAGGTTGGAAAATTTATCAATGTACAGCGGGTACACGCACAGCACCGCGCACAAAAAAGCGGTTGCCGAGGTGCCCGCCAAGCGGTTGATCGCTTGCTGTTGGTCAGAACGCATGGTTCAAATTACCTCCGGTCTTTTTTTCCCGCAGGCTTTGCGGCGTGCGGGCAACTGTATTGTGGCAACACCGCACAATTCCCGCCTTGCGGCTTAAGCACCGCCCGGCAGCTGCGGCACGGCATCTGCGTTGCCAAAATGCTCGATAATGTCGGGTTGCGGTACCCGCATCGTGCTTCGGGGCAAAAGCCCCTCGCACTCTGCGACCGCTGCCCCTGCTTCGGTTCGCTGTTTCCGCCACTGGCGGCGCTCACCTTTGCAGCATCCAGTATTATCTGCGCTTTTGGCTTGGCATCTGCCGCACCTCGCTCGCCGTATCGGCACTTAGAATTATGCGGTATTGCCTTGTATTATTTTACCCGTTCCCCTGCTGCTTTTCAACCGTTGCTACAGGTTTTACAAATAGGAAACATATCCCGCCCGCCACGGCGCTGGCTACCGCCAGCATATGCCGGGCAGGCAGGTCCAGCAGCTGACTGCCCGCATAACTCAGCAGGCTGCCGGCGCTCATGCCAAGGGCGATCAAGCCATAGTTGACCCCCGCATGGGCAAGGCCGAACAGGTCCGTATTTAAGGCGGGCTGCACCGCCGCGCCGCCGGAGTAAAAGCAGGTCAGCACACAGTAAGCCGCCAGCACCCACCACCCCTGCGCAAAGGCAAACCCGATGCTGCCCGCCGCCAGGGCCGCATACACCCCGTACAAAACTGGTTTGCGGCCCCAGTGGTCACTGGCAGCGGGGCAAAGCAACCGCCCTGCTGCGCTGGCCGCACTGCCCACTGCCACGCACAAGGGCGCCCACTGCTCCGGCAGGCCGCGGTCCGCTGCAATGGTCAGAATCTCCGGGCTGAACAGCAGCATGGGCGGGGCGCCAGCGCCACCCCCGCAACACACAGGCGGTACTGCGTGGTGCGCACCATCTGGTGGGGCGGCAGGTCGTTTGCCGCTTTTGCGTTTGGCTGGCCGGCGGGCTGGGGTGGATTTTGCAGCACGGCGGCGGATGCCCCGCACACCACCAGCACCACCACACCGAGCGCGGCAAAACAGACACGCATCCCCCAGCGGTTTTCCACAAAACCCACAAAAACGGTTAAAAACGCACCGGAAAGCCCCATAGCCGCACCGCTGACCCCCGTTGCCAGCCCTTTGCGGCTGGCATACCACTTTTGGGCACAGGCCAGCACCGCCGGGGCCAAAAAAGGCGCTGCCTACCCCCGCCGGGATGCTGTACACCAAAAAGAACAACGCTGCATTGCCCTGCGGCACCAGCGCCGCCCCCATGCTGCCGCCGCCCAGCAGCGCGGTACCCCACAGGGCCGCATAGCGCGGGCCGTGCTGATCCTGCACAAAACCGCCGATGGCGCAGCCGATGCCATACCCTGCCACCAGAATGGCAAAGCTGAGCATGGCCTGCCCGCGGGAAAAGCCGTACTGCGCCATGACCGGCTTTTGGAACACGCCCCACGCCGCCGGAATGCCGGTCAGCAGCTGCACGGCGGCACCGGCGGCCAGAATTTTGGGGTTGCCGTTTTGTTTTGGCATGGTGTTCTTCCTCCTTATCCTTCCAGTTCCACACAGTTTGATACAGCTTCAGTATGCCCCGTTTTTGTTGACAAAAAACGCCGGGACAGATATGATAAAGAGGTATATCTTTTGATCTTTCCGCGGGCCGCTGCCCGCGCAGATAATAGGGAGGAACAACCATGAAAACACAGCCGTTGAAAGGCATGCGCGACCTTTTGCCGCGCGAGCAGGCATTGCGTGATTACATTCAGGGCCAAATTTTGGATACTTACCGTGCCGCCGGGTTCCAGCGCATTTCCACCCCCATCCTGGAGGATATGGAAAACCTGGACAAATCCGATGGCGGCGACAACCTGAACCTGATCTTCAAGGTTCTCAAGCGCGGCGAAAAGCTGGCCGCTGCCCTGCGCTCCGGCGATGAAAAAGCAGCTTTCCGATATGGGCCTGCGCTATGACCTGACCCTGCCTGCCGCTTTCTCGTTACTACGCTGCCAACCGCAACGAGCTGCCCAACCCCTTCAAGGTGATCCAGACCGACCGCGTTTACCGTGCCGAGCGCCCGCAGAAGGGCCGCCTGCGCGAGTTTGTGCAGTGTGATATCGACATTCTGGGCGATTCTTCCCCCAATGCCGAGGTGGAGCTGATCGATGTGACCACTCGCGCTCTGCTGCGCATCGGTTTCAAAGATTTCACTGTCAACATCAACGACCGCCGCATCCTGCGCGCCATGCTGGAAAAGATGGGCTTTGCCGCTGACCAGCTGGATTCCGTCTGCATCAGCTTTGACAAGCTGGATAAGATCGGTGCAGACGGCGTAAAGAAAGAGCTGCTGGAAAAAGAGTTTGACGCCGCCGCTGTGGAAGCGCTGGATGAGTTCCTGCGCGCCGGGGATTTCAGCCTGGACGCCGTGACCGCCCGCGTTGGGGACGAGACCCTGACCGCCGACCTGCGCTATGTCATCGCCACCGCCGAAAAGATTGCCAACGGCCGTTACGGCATTGCCTATGCCCCCAGTCTGGTGCGCGGCCAGGGATACTATACCGGCATGGTGTTTGAGGTCACCTGCCCGCAGTTCAGCGGCGCTGTGGCTGGCGGCGGCCGCTACGACAACATGGTAGGCAAGTTCATTGGCCAGCAGGTTCCCGCGGTGGGCTTCTCCATCGGGTTCGAGCGCGTCTGCGGCATTCTGCTAGAGCAGGATTACCAGATCCCCGGTGCCAAGCAGAAGCTGGCTCTGCTGTATCTGAAGGATGCCGATTTCGCCGCCGTGCTGGCCAAGGCCGATGCCCTGCGCGCAGCCTATGATGTGACGGTTCTGCCGCAGGGCAAAAAGCTGGGCAAGCAGTTCGGCACATTGGAAGCCGCTGGTTACAACGCTGTTGCCTTTGCGGACAATGACGACATCAAGGTTCTTGGTCAAAAAGCTGAATAATTAGAATTATTTTTGTGGGTGTGCCGGGTTTGCGGCGCACCCCGCTTTTTTTGACATCAAGCTGTAACATTCCGGTGCCACTTCCGTGTTATACTGGTAAAGGAAGCAGATATTGCTTTTGGCTTACCCCTTACCACACAACACAATAAGGAGCGTGCCCTATGAAACATACAACACTATCCCGCTTTGCCAGCCTTGCCGCATCCGCCGCGCTGGCGCTCAGCCTTGCTGCCTGCGGTTCCACCAGCCGCAGCACCTACTCCGCCGCTGTTTCTAACGATACCGCCGCCTTAAGCAGCCAGGATGCCGGAGACTATGAATATTACAGCGCCGAAAGCGCCGCAGCCGGGGAAAGCAGCAGTTTTTCTTCAGACGATCTGACCAGCTCGATGCTGGATCCTTCCACGGTGGAAAGCAGCCGCAAGATCGTGTATAACGCCAGCGTGCGGATGGAAACCACCGACTATGATACCACCCGCGCCGCTTTGCAGGAGGCCGTAACCGCCGCGAACGGCTACCTGGAAAGCACTGACCAGGGCGGCAGCAAGGATTCCGGCAGCCGCTATACTTATTACACCGCGCGCATCCCCGCCGAAAACTACCGCAGCTTTTTGACCGCCGCCGGGGAAGCCGGGAACGTGACCTCGCTGAACGAGAGCGCGCAGGACATTACCGCTGAGTATGTAGATGTGGAAGCCCGCCTGAAAGCCCTGAACGACCAGCGCGACCGGCTGAACGCCCTGGCCGACAAAGCTGAAACCACCGCCGACCTGCTGGAAATTGAAAGCCAGCTTTCGGATGTGCAATATCAGCTGGAAAGCTACACCGGCCAGATGCGGCTGATGGATAACCAGGTGCGCTATTCCACCGTGGATATTTCCCTGCAGGAAGTGCGGGTACTGACCCCCACCGCCACCACCTTTGGCGAAAAGTTTGTGGAAGCCGTTACCAGCGGCTGGCGCGGCTTTGTGGATGGGGCCGAAGATCTCATCCTGGTGGTGGTTTACCTGTGGCCGGTGGTACTGATCGTGCTTGCCATCCTGCTGGTGGCACGGCCCGCTCTCAAGCGCCGCAAGGCCCGCCGGGCGGAGAAAAAGCAGGCTAAGCTCGCTGCAAAGGCTGCCGCCCAGGCGCAGCCCGCAGAGCCCGCCAAACCGGACGACACCGTAAAATAAATCGCACCTCTTCTTTCCAACTTATATCGCAAAGCGGGCGCACCGTCCTACAGTAGACGGTGCGCCCGCTTTGTTTTATTTTTACCGGCTGTGCTTACAGGCCGTACAGCTCGGTATATTTGTTTTTCAGGTAGTTGGTGTAGTGGGCGGCATCAAATGCGCCGCCGCACAGGCTTTGCACCAGCCACTGCGGTTCCTTGGCGCGGCCATGCTGCCACACGCGGCTGCGCAGAGCGTCTTTCAGCGGCTGCATGTTGCCTTCGGCCCACTGGGCGTCCAGGTCCATGGTTTTGCGCAGGTCATCCACCGCCTGTGCGCTGTAAGCACTGCCCAGCGCATAGCTGGGGAAGTAGCCCATATCGCCCATTGCCCAGTGGATATCCTGCAAACAGCCGTGGGTATCGTCCGGCACATCCACGCCAAGGTATTCCTTATACTTGGCGTTCCAAGCGGCGGGCAGGTCGGCCACGGTCAGGGTGCCCTGCATCAGGGCCTTTTCCAGCTCATACCGCACCATAATGTGCAAAGAGTAGGTCAGCTCGTCCGCCTCGGTGCGGATCAGGCTCGGCTCGGCGCGGTTGACGGCGCGGTAGATCTCTTCCTCGGTCACGCCGTTCAGCTGCTGGGGAACAGCTCCAGCAAAGTGGGATACAAATAGTGGATGAACGCGCGGCTGCGGCCCACATAGTTTTCAAACAGGCGGCTCTGGCTTTCGTGCAAGCCGGTGGTTGCGCCACCCGCCAGGATGGTATAATCATACTTAGGGTCAACGTTCAGCTCATACAGGGCATGGCCGCCCTCGTGCGCCACGCTGTAGAGGTTGGAGAACATATCCTGCGGCATATAATGGGTGGTGATGCGCACATCGCCGTGCCAGAAGCCGGAGGTAAAGGGGTGTTCCGTTTCGCCCAATACGCAGTGGTCCGGGTCCAGCCCCCACACTTCCATGATCTTTTGGAAAGCTTGCGCTGCTGCTCAATGGGCCAATTCTGATACAAAAAGTCGGTGCGGATGGCGCTGCCGCGCTCTTTTATGGCAGCGCCAGCAGCGGCACAATGGTCTCGCGCAGGGCGGCAAAGAAAGTATCGCACTGGGCAATGGTCAGGCCGTGTTCATAGCGGTCCAGCCAGACTTCATACGGGTCGCGGTCAGGGGCAAAATAGTGGGCCTGCGCGCGCAGGGATTCCACAATTTTTTCCAGATACGGGGCAAAACTGGCAAAGTCATTGCCGCGCTTTGCCTTTGCCCCATGCGGGCATGCTTTCCTGCGTCAGCTTGGTGAACGCGGCGTACTCTTCTGCCGGGATCTTGCCAATCTCGTCATAGCTGCGCTGCAACTCCCGCACTTCTGCCTTTTCCTGTTCGGTTTCGGCATCAGCGGCAGCGCGCTGCAGCAGGGCGGCGGTGTCAGCGCTGACCAGCTGGTCAAAGTAGGCGCGGCTCAGCACCTCCATGGCTTCGGCGCGGCCCGCGCTGCTTTCCGGCGGGGCTACCGTCTCACTGTCATAATCGGCAACGGCCATTGCGTACTGGTAGGCATACAGTCTTTTCTCCAGCTCGCGCAGAGCTTTGATGGAATCTTTCATTGAGTTCTCCTTTCCGCCGGGGCGGCGGTTTTTATTCATGGTTTATTATAGCACACCTGGCGGCTGTTCGGCCAGTTAGCAGCACAAAACCGAAAAACTTTGCCCTGCGGCATATTTGCCCCCAACTGCCCATTGTCAGGCGCGGGAGCGGGCCTGTATAATGGTTATCATGTTTTTTATTTTGCCTCTGAGCGTGGGGGATTCAGGAGAACGCCATGAAAAAACAAGCCTCACCCCTGCTGCCTGCACTGCTGGACCTGTTGCGGCAGTATCTGGCGCTGGATATGGCCGTATACGCCGGACACGCCACCTTGCTGCTGCTTACGGCATCGCTGCCGCTGCTGATGTGGGTGCTGGTCATCATCAACATGCTGCCGTTTTATTCGGTTTCGGACATTGCCGCGCTGGTTGCCCAGCTTTTGCCGGATATCCCGGCCATCCAGTCAATGGCGGTGGATGTGATTGCCAACCTGAATAATCAGTCCACCACCTTCATGGCTTCCTTTGCCGCCATCACCACGGTGATTTCCGCTTCCGGTGGGATGGCCGCGGTGCAAAAGGGGCTGCAAAAGCTGACCCCCGGTGCCCGCAAAACAATGTTTGACCGTTTGTGGGCTGTGCTGTATACCTTTTTGTTTGAGGGCCTGATGCTGGTTGCCATAGTGGTGCAAAGCCTGAGCCCAATCCTGCGCGGGCTGGCCGGGCTGCTGCCGCTGCATACCCTGGTGGGCGGGTTGCTGCAGCGGCTGCACAGCCTGCTCAGCATCAGTGCTGTGCTTTCGTTGGCGCTTTCGCTGCTGACGGTAACACTGATCTACACCTATGTGCCCGGCGGCAAGCGCCGCATACGGGATCAGCTGCCGGGGGCCGCCGCTGTGGTAGCGGTGTGGACGCTGTTTTCCAAAATATTCTCGTTTTACATCGGGCATTTCTGGAAGTTATCGTACATTTACGGTTCTTTGGCTGCAATCGTGCTGATTACGCTTTGGCTGAATGTGAACATCAATGTGCTGTTTTTGGGTGCCGGGCTGAACGCAAAGATTCAGGGGATGGGGCAGGAGAAAAAGGAACCGGATGTTTGAGATACACCCTAGGGCGCGATGCCCCTGCCTCATCGCACAGGGAAGAAACGCAAATATTGGGCTGCGAACCTGCAAACCATGTGTAGGAAACGACGCTCACATCGTCCTGCATGGCGGGCCGTAATATGCGCACACGTCGGGATGAGGGCATCCCGCCTTACGTGGCCGGGCGTACAATGTGCGCTCCCACGGGCTCCACAGGGTCAAACGCTTTTTCTAACGCATTAAACCCATACAAACACTACCTGATACACCAACAGGGCGGCCGGGAAGTTTTCCCGGTCGCCCTGTTTTATTGCTCTCGTTTTATTGCTTTCTTTGAACCGTGAACTTATTCAGCGGTCTTATACCCATCGGGGTTGTGGCTCTGCCAGTTCCAGCTGTCGCGGCACATTTCGTCAATGCCGTACTCAGCTTCCCAGCCCAGCTCACGCTTGGCCTTGCTGGGATCGCACCAGCACTCGGCAATATCGCCGGGGCGGCGCGGGTCAATGACATAGGGCAGCTCCTTGCCGCAGGCCTTGCTGAATGCATGAATCACATCCAGCACACTGTAGCCGTGGCCGGTGCCCAGGTTGCAGATGAACAGGCCGGGCTTTTCTTCCAGCTTTTTGATGGCTGCCACATGGCCGCGGGCCAGGTCCACAACGTGGATGTAGTCGCGCACGCCGGTGCCATCGGGGGTAGGGTAATCATTGCCGTACACATGCACTTTTTCCAGCTTGCCAACGGCAACTTTGGCGATGTAGGGCACCAGGTTGTTGGGGATGCCGTTCGGGTCCTCGCCGATCTTTCCGGAAGGATGTGCACCGATGGGGTTGAAGTAACGCAGCAGAGCAACGTTCAGCTCCGGGTCTGCCTTGCAGCAGTCGGTCAGGATGCGCTCGGTAAACACCTTGGTAGTACCATACGGGTTGGTGGTTGCACCAACAGGGAAATCCTCGCGGATGGGCACGCTGGCGGGGTCGCCGTAAACTGTTGCGGAGGAGGAGAAGATGATGTTATGGCAATCGTAACGGCGCATAACATCCAGAATGTTCAGCGTGCAGGCCAGGTTGTTGGAGTAATACTCGATGGGCTTGGAAACGCTTTCGCCCACGGCCTTGTAGGCGGCAAACTGGATCACGCAGTCAATACCGGGGTTTTCCGCAAAGACCTTTTCAACTGCCGCATGGTCGGTCATGTCTGCTTCCACAAACTTGAAATCCTTACCGGTGATCTCGCGCACACGCTTCAGGGCTTCGGGGCAGGAGTTGTAATAGTTATCTGCCACCACAATATCGTAACCCGCATTGAGAAGCTCCACACAGGTATGGCTGCCGATGTAACCGGCGCCGCCGCTGACCAAAATAGACATACTGATCGCTCCTTTACACAATATGGAAAGTTGTTGCCGGGATTTTGTATCTTCAACAGGGCATCCGCAGGGTTTGCTTCGTTCCCTTGTTGATTTTATTCTAACGTCTTTATCACAATATGGAAATAGATGTTTCCATGTTTGATATGTAACTTTGTTGTTGCCTTTACCGTTCGCACAGATGCAGCGGGTGCGGGGCGCGGCGGTAAGCGCCGGGCGTTTGGCCGGTCAGGGCGTGGAACCGCCTGCTGAACCACGCCAGGGAGCCATACCCCAGCATACGGGCCGTTTCGCCGGGGCCGTACCCCTGGGTCAGCAGCAGCGCTGCCTGTTCGGCTTTCATGCAGGAGAAATACTCCATCGGCCCCATGCGGGTGCGGGCGCGGAACGCCTGCTGCAATGCCACGCGGGAGCAGCCATTGGCATCGCACACCTGGTCCAGCGCCAGCGGCTTTTTCAATGTTCTGCGCAAAGTACAGGCGCACGCTTTCCACAAGGGCTGCCTGCTCCTGCTCGGCGCGGGCACGGGGGCTTTGTTTGCGGGTGCGCTGCCTGCGGCGGGCCAGCAGGTACAGCAGCTGTGCCAGATAGATGGTTTGCAGCTCTTTGCCGCCAAACGGGATTTCCGCACGGCGGGCGGGCATCTGGCAGGCATCCTGCACCGGCTGGAACACCTCGCGCACCGTTTCTGCCAGCTGGCGCAGACAGCTTTTTTCGGCGTTGCCGAGCCGCATATGGCAGCTGCGGAAGGAATCCATCGCACTGCCGTCCGCGGTAAATTCCACGCGGAACACCTCCGGCGGAACTTCGCCCACCGCGCGCATGGCAAACAGCTCTGCGGGCTGGTGGAACAAAATCTGCCCGGCGCGCAGCAGCACCCGGTGGGTATCGCACAGCTCTTCCACCATGCCGCTTTTTTACATATACCAGCAGCCAGCCCTCACAGGTGCGCTCCGGCGTTTGCTGGCCAATGCGCCATTCGGATTCCGCCGCGCTGGCAATCCCTGTTACCCGCAGCGGCCATTCATCCCCATACATGCCCTCACCTCCCCTGTTCAGGTTGCTTCATCGCTTGCGGTCCAATTCTGGCCTGCGCCGTTGCTGAACACACCGGGCGGGTCCTGCGTTGCCGCCGGGAACTGCTCGCTCCCGGGGAAGCTGTCCACCAGCCCCAGGCGGTAGGCCGTCAGCGGGCAGAGCGTTTTTTCGATATGGTCATAGCTGATGCCGTTATCGCTGTTGTAGGTGTAATACATAATAGCATCCGGCCAGGTGTTCAGCACATACTGCGCCAGCGGCTGGGTCACAAACGTATCCCGGCTGCCGACGTAAAGGTCTGCCGCACCAAACAGATGCAGGATCTCGTGGGCATATACGGTGGGGCTGTTGTAGGTTTTCTCCCCCCCGTCATAGGAATCATAGAGGTAAAGACAGCTGAATTCATTCAGGTAATTACCGCCATCCTCCAGATAATGCAGAATAGAGTAGGAAGCCCCTCCACCGGCAGAAAGATCAGGTAGCCAATGCTTGCCGTGCCGTATTGCTGCTGGATGAATTCCACATCCACCTGTGCGGTCAGGGTGTCCACATCGTCATAGAACGTTGTGCCGGTGGTGGTATCTTCCGTCAGACCGGCTTTGTAGGCGGCAAAGGTGCTCAGATTGTTTTCGCCGGTATCGTAATAGATTTTCGGCTGGGCGTTATAGGTCTGCGCCTGCTGGGTGATCCAGTCCACCGCCACGGCAAGGTTCTGCCGCGTCTGGGCCAGGGCTTCCTCGGTCCAGGGGTTGGCGTCGTCCTGCAGATAAATGCTGTACAGCACGCTGGGCCATGCCAGCAGCCCGCAGCTGCCGTACACCTGCTGTAAATCTTGCTGTTGGGCAGGGGTCTGGGTGGGGGTTGGGCTGGGGGCCACGGTGGGCTGGGGGCTGGTTTCGATATGGGGGATCGTTGCCTGTGCGGGTGCGGCAGGCTGTGCCGCGCACCCGGCCAGCAGGCAGAGCCCCCATGGCAAGGGCGGCAAGGTGGAGCAATACGCGCGGCTTTTTCATTCGCGCTTACTCCGGCAGCACCAGCTGCGGCTTGCCGTCAGCATCCGCTGCCAGGGTCACGGTCTGACCACCGGTCAGGCGGCCCGCCACAATGGCTTCGGCCACGGGGTCCTCCAGCGTTTTGCGGATGGTCTTGCGCAGTTCACGCGCACCAAAACGGGTGGATGTTTCGTTCACGATGGCTGCCAGTGCCTGCGGGGTATATTCCAGCTTCAGGCCGCGGGCTTCCAGGCCGGGCTTGTACTCGTCCAGCATCAGGGCAGCGATCTTTTCCAGGTCAGCCTGTTCCAGCGGGCGGAAGGTGATCACTTCATCCACACGGCCCAGGAACTCCGGCCGCAGGAACTCCTGCAGCGCTTTCATGCTCTTTTCGCGGCTGACCTGCTCTTCGGTGCGGCCAAAGCCAGTCAGGGCGGTGCGGTCCGAAGAACCGGCGTTGGAGGTCATGCAGATCACGGTATTGGAAAAAATCCACCGTGCGGCCTTGGGCGTCGTTGATCTTGCCTTCGTCCAGAATCTGCAGCAGGATGTTCATCACATCGGGGTGGGCCTTTTCGATTTCATCAAACAGGACCACGCTGTAAGGATGGCGGCGCACTTTTTCGGTCAGCTGGCCGGCTTCATCATACCCCACATAGCCCGGAGGGGAACCGATCAGGCGGGACACCGCATACTTCTCCATATATTCGCTCATGTCGATGGAGATCAGCGGGTCCACGGTGTCAAACAGCTGGTTGGCCAGCTGCTTGACCAGCTCGGTCTTGCCCACGCCGGTGGGACCGACAAAGATAAAGCTTGCCGGGCGGTGGCGGCCAGACAGGTCTGCCCGCGCACGCTTAACGGCCAGCGCTACGCTGTGCACAGCTTCGTCCTGGCCGATGATATGCTCTTTCAGGGCATCTTCCAACCCCATCAGGCGGCCATACTCGGTCTCTTTGATTTTAACCGCCGGAATGCCGGTCCACAGCTCCACAACCTGGGCCACATCGTCCGCCGTTACCTGGATATCGGCCACGCGCAGCTCCAGCGCGGGCAGCTTTTGGCGCAGTTGGGCCAGCTCGGTCTTGGTTTTGGCCAGTTCCTCGTAATCAATAGCGGCATCGCCCTGCTTTTCGGGGTCGGGGTTTTCCAGGTCATGCTCTTTGGTTTCCAGCTCTGCCACCTGCTTTTGCAGGTTCAGGAACTCGGTAATTTCAGGGTGGCGCAGATTGCAGCAGGCACAGGATTCATCCAGCAGGTCAATGGCCTTATCCGGCAGGTAGCGGTCGGTGATATACCGTTCCGACAGGTGTACCACATCCGCCACGATGGAATCGGGCACACGCACGCAGTGGTACTTTTCGTAATAACCTTTTACGCCGCGGATAACCGCAATGGCATCATTGATGGAGGGTTCTTCCACCTTGACGGGCTGGAAGCGGCGCTCCAGCGCCGAATCTTTTTCAATATACTTGCGGTACTCGGCAAAGGTCGTTGCGCCGATAACCTGGATCTGCCCGCGGGACAGGGCCGGTTTCATGATGTTGGCGGCGTTCATGGCGCCGTCCGAATCCCCGGCGCCGACAATGTTGTGGATCTCGTCAATGAACAAGATCACATTGCCGGCGGCCTTGATTTCAGAAAGCAGGCCCTTGACGCGCTGTTCAAACTGGCCGCGGAACTGGGTGCCTGCCACAAGGGCCGTCAGGTCCAGCAGATAGATCTCTTTATCCTGTAAGCGGGCGGGCACTTTGCCTTCGGCAATGCGCTGGGCAATGCCCTCGGCAATGGCGGTTTTGCCAACGCCGGCTTCACCGATCAGGCAGGGGTTGTTTTTCTGGCGGCGGCACAGAATCTGCACCGTGCGGTATACCTCACGGTCACGGCCAATGATGGCATCCAGCTTGCCATCCTTGGCTTTCTGGGTCAGGTTTTTCGCAGTAGGTGTCCAGGTATTTGCGCTGGCCGCGGCCACGCTGTTTTTTGGACTTTTCGCCCTTCTCCTCAGCCTTGGGGGTTCCGCCAAAGCCAAAGGGGAACACCGGCGAACCGCCGGGCACAAAATCATCCCCGGTATCGTCGGGGTTCTGCATATCGCCGTCCATCATGGGCATCATGGCGCCGCTTTCCTGCGCTTGCTGCATCAGGTCGGCCATGTGCTCTTCCATGCTGGCCAGCTGGTCATCGGTCATATTAAACCGCTTCATCAAATCATCCACAGGCTGAATATGCAGCTCCCGCGCGCAGGTCAGGCAGTAGCCTTCCTGCACCGGTTTGCCGTTTTCCAGCCGCTGCACAAACACAACCGCCTGTCTTTTTTTACAGCGGGTACATAACATATGGTTCACCTCTCTATGGGGTATTCGATTGGATCGGGAATGCCGAAACGCGCACACAACATGCGTTTTCAGAACTTTTCCCATGTACTATTATCCCCCACCCCACTGATATTTGCAAGAGGGGCGGGGGAATGTTCAGATATTGTTAATCAATAGCGGGTCAAAAACGGGTTCAGGTTTGCCAAAGTCCATAGATCACGCTTCGGTTCAGGGTGGCTGTGGTCAAAAATTCCAGCTTGCCGCCGGTCAGGTTTGCCGCCACCCACAGCAGAATGGACCAGATCCAGCAGTTCAGCAAACCGCTGACAAAGCCGAACGCAAAGCCCAAAATGCGATTCAGTCCACCGATGAGCGGGATGGCGTTGATGCCGCGCAGCACCCGCCCCAGCATCCGGCAGAGCGCCCGCACCACGATCCAGACCGACAAAAACACAACGGCCTGAATAACCGGCAGAAACAGCGGTTCCAGCGCATTGACCACCTGCGGCACCGCATTGCTGGACGCCGCACTGACGGTATCGATCAGCTTTTGCTGGATCGACTGCGGCAGAAAGGTCAGCGCATGGATTGCCTGGGCCAGATCTCCGCCGGTCTTTTCCAGCGTGTCAGCCACAACATCGGTAACGTGGCTGGCAACATATTTATCATAAATGCCGCCGGCCCAAACGCGGGTGCCGTAAGTGCCGCCGATAATGCCCGCCACGGAGCCGATAAGGCTCACCAGTCCGGAGGCAAAACCGCGGCGGCGGCCGGCTTCGGCCGCGCCCAGCACCAGCAAAAGAAAAAATCACATCATAAACAATGCCAATATACTGTGTCATAACTCTACCATACTTTCCCATGCCGCACAGCATCATTCGTGCGGCGCATTCAGAACCTCTACCGTGCCGGAAATAAATACCAGTGTTTCGCGGGCGTTGATGACCGCCTGCGGTGCCGCACCATAATCCCGGCTCCAATTATGGGTGCCGTCATAGCCATAGCTTTCCACGCCGGACGCTGTCAGCAGATAGACCGCCGTTGCGGTACTGCTGACGCTTTTGGCCTGCCCGGCGGCAACGCTCGCCAGCTGGTTGAGCGAATCATCCAGCGTGACCAGGGTATCGCCGCCGCGCACCGCCAGCAGCAGCGCCGTGCTGCGCCCGCTGATGGACACGCTTTGCAGGGTGGCCCCGCCATAATCATAGCGGGCACTCTCGGTGCCATCGCTCACGTTGATGATGGCGGCATAGGTATCAAAAACAGCCAGCACGCGGCTGCTGCTGATCCATTTCAGCTTCAGGATCACGCTGCCGGTATCCGCCACATAAAACGGCCCGGCAGTATCCGAATTGGTGTTCATCATGCGCACGGTCGTGCGCAGCTGGCCGTCCCTCGCGGCCACCGTTGCCGCGGCAAAGCGGTGGTTATCCGTGGCAAAAGACAATGCAATGGGGGTGCCGTCGGTGCTGGTCAGCTTCCAGGTAAAGGGGTCCCCGCTGAAAGAAGCATCGTACACCATCACTTCCGCCGCATAGCGGTCAGACTCCGTCACCACGGCCAGGGTGCCGTTCTGCGCCATTTCGCACAGCATAATGGCGTTATTAAAGCTTTTGGCATACAGCTGGCGGGTGCGGCTCTGCACCGTCAGCTCCTTGCCCGCGCGGTTATACAGCACAAAGCGGGTGTTGCCCACGGCCAGCGCCGGGCGGGCATAGCCGGGCTGGATGGTGCGGATCTTTGCGCCGTAAGCGGAATAGACCGCCACATCCTCATTATCCATCTCCACAAAACCGCCCGCCAGGGGTTCCACCTGGGTCGGCGTGCGGATGCCGGTGTTGGCGGGCCAACCCGCCCCGGCGCGGTTGAGATACAGCGAGATAGAATCCGTCATATCCCCCAGCATGGCAATGGATGTACCCAGCAGGCCGCTGCCCACCGCCATAATGGCGGCAATAATCAGCACCACCAGAACAACGGCAATGCGCCTGCGGCGCTGGCGGCGGCGCAGAATAGGGCTGATGGGCCGCAGCGTTGCCGCCGGTGCCGCAGCTGCGCCCTGCTCTTTGGGCGGCAGGGTGCTGGGTGCGCTGCGCTCCGGCGCTGGGCGTTCCCGTTCCAGCTGCTGTTTGGCGGCAGGCGGCGGGGTTGGCAGGGCTTCGCCCCGTTCCCGCGCCAACATACGGCGGCGGCGTTCCAGCCGCTCTTTTTCTTCACGGTTCAAGGGCTTCGCCTCCTTCCCGTCTTGTTGTGTTACTCATTTAGGGCAATACCGCATAATTCTAAGTGCCGATACGGCGAGCGAGGTGCGGCAGCTGCTAGGCCAAAAGCGCAGATAATACTGGATGTCTTATCGAGCATTTTGGCAACGCAGATGCCGTGCCGCAGCCGCCGGAGCGGTGCTTAAGCCGTTAGGCGGGAATTGTGCGGTGTTGCCTTAGTTGTTTCAGTCGTTCGGGCGCTCTAAATCCGGGTACTGCACATCCCACAAAAACAGCCCCCTGGCGGGCAGCGTGGGGCCGGCCTGGCCGCGGTTCCTGCTTTGCAGCAGAGCGGGCACAGCGGCCGGATTCATTTTGCCAAGGCCCGCCTGCAGCACCGTACCCGCCAAAATGCGCACCATGTTGTACAGGTAGCCGTCCGCTGTTACGGACAGGGTATACAGCTCGCCATCCTGCTGCACGGTGCAGGCGGTGATGGTGCGCACCGTATCGCCGTGGGCTGCGGCTGAAGAACCCGAAGCGCACAGCGCCAAAAAGTCATGCCTGCCAACAAAATGGGCGCCGCCGCCTGCATGGCGGCAAGGTACAGGGGGCCGTTGACCCGGTGGCAGGTCTCATAATCAAAGGGATCATCCACCGCGCTGCACCGCAGGCGGTAGTGGTAGGTTTTGGCGTGGGCGGCATAGCGGGCGTGGAAATCATCCGGCACCTGCTGCGCTGCCAGCGCCCGCATCCCATGGGCAGGCGGGCGTTCAACGCCAGCGGGATGCGCTGCACCGGGATGCGGCCATCATAATGGAAGTTCAGGGCAAACCGCCGGGCATGCACCCCGGCATCGGTGCGGGAACAGCCCTTTACATCGGGCCGGGTGCCAAACACGCTCTGCATAGCATCCTGCACCACCGCACACACCGTAACCCCATTGGGCTGCACCTGAAACCCCGAATAATTTGTGCCCTTGTAGGCAAGCCAGAGGAGAATATTCATGGGACACCTTTTTTGAGTTAGGAGGTAGGAGTGAGGAGTTAGGAGTTTTTGGTGTGCGCTGGCGCGCACATTTTGAATATCAGCTTTTACCCTATTCCAAAATTGCGGCGCAAGCCGCACCTTCAATTCCTAACTCCTACTTCCTAACTCCTAACTAAATTTCAGATTCCCGCCATGAGCCAGCGGGTGGAGAGGATGACGGCGAGGCAGAGGGTGAGAACAACGGCGCATTTTACGTCCAAGGCGCCGAACTTGAGCACCTTCAGGCGGGTGCGGCCCTCGCCGCCGTGGTAGCAGCGGCATTCCATGGCCATGGCAAGCTCGTCCGCACGGCGGAACGCGCTGATGAACAGGGGGATCAGCACCGGCACCAATGCCTTGATGCGGTCCATGAACTTGCCGTTATCCAGCATTGCGCCGCGGGCTTTCTGGGCGTTCATGATCTTTTCGGTCTCATCGATCAGCAGCGGGATAAACCGCAGGGCGATCGTCATCATCATGGCAAGCTCATGCACCGGCAGGTGCAGCTTGGCAAAGGGTTTCAGCAGCGCTTCAATGGCATCCGTCAGCACAATGGGGCTGGTGGTGTAGGTCAACAGGCTGGTGCCGGCGATCAATGCCACAATGCGCACCGCCATCAGCACCGCATAGCTCACCCCCTCGCGGTAGATGTGGATAAAGCCAAAGTGTACCAGCGGTTCGCCCTCACCAGTGATGAAGAACAGGTTGAGTACCGCGGTGAACAGCACAATGGGAACGATCGGCTTTAAGCTCTTGACGATCAGCTTGATAGGAATCTGCGCCACTTTGTACAGCAGAGCCAGCAGCGCCAGCGAAAGCGCAATGCCCAGCGGGTTGGACGCCATAAACAGCACAATGATGTAGGCAATGGTGGCAATAATTTTCAAGCGCGGGTCGCAGCGGTGCACCACCGAGTTGCCGGGGAAGTGCTGGCCAATGGTAATATCACGCAGCATCAGTCAGCGCCCCCTTCCTGTACGGTTTTGTGGTTCTGCGGCAGCGGAACGGCTTTGTCCGGGTGTTTGGCGTTCCAGGCTTTCAGCACGGTTTTGACCGCATAGGGCACGGTGTACACATCCGTGTCGATCTCCATGCCCATTGCTTTCAGCATCAAAAACACCTGGGTGACCTGCGGAACGGAAAGCCCCAGTTCCAGCAGCTCCGGTGCGCGGGCAAAGACCTTTTCCACCGTGTCATACATGGCCACTTTCGCCTTGCTCATCACCAGTACGCGGTTGGCATAGCGGGCGATATCTTCCATTGAGTGGCTGACCAGAATGACCGTGATGCCGGTCTGCTCGTGGTAGTTGCGGATCTGGCTCAGGATGGTATCGCGGCCTTCGGGGTCAAGGCCTGCTGCGGGTTCGTCCAGCACCAGGATCTTGGGCTCCATGGCCATAACGCCCGCAATGGCAACGCGGCGCTTTTGCCCGCCGGAAAGTTCAAACGGGCTTTTTTGCAGCAGCGCTTCATCCAGGCCAACAAACTCTGCCGCGCGCTTGACGCGGCGGGTGATCTCTTCTTCATCCAAGCCCATGTTGCGCGGGCCATAGGCGATATCCTTCCAGCAGGTTTCTTCAAACAGCTGGTATTCCGGGTACTGCATGACCAGCCCCACAAGGAAGCGGAAATCCCGCAGGTTTCGCCCTCCGCCCACATATCGCGGCCATCAATAATGATCTTGCCGCTGGTGGGGCGGTTCAGGCCGTTGAAATGGGCGATCAGCGTGGATTTGCCGGACCCGGTCGAGCCCATCACACCGACAAAATCACCTTTTTTCAATCGAGAAGCTCACATCATCCAGCGCTGCGGTTTCGTCCGGCATACCGGCGTTATACACATAGCGCAGATGTTCCACTTTAATGATCTCTGACACGTTACATTCCTTCCCACGGTACCGCCCCGGTCCCTCTTTTGCCGGGTGCAGTCTGTGCCTTTTCTGGTTGGGGAAAATTGGTTGTTTGGGTTTCCTCGCAGAAGCGGCGGGGGCGGGTGACCCCGCCCCTACAGGGTGTTGCCGCCCAAAAGGCACGGCATTTTATTTCAGCAGGTCAAAAAATGGCCTTGGCGCATTCTTCGGGGGTAATGATGTTTTCCGGCATAGGCAGGCCGGCGGCGGCCAGCTCATCCCGCAGCTCGGTGGCCTGGGGTACATCCAAGTGGTAGCCATGCAGCCGCTTGGTCTGGCTGAACACCTGTTCGGGGGTGCCCTCCATCACAATGCGTCCGCGGCTCATGACCAATATGCGGTCGGCCTGGGCGGCTTCCTCCATATAGTGGGTAATGGACACAATGGAAATGCCTGCATCCCGCAGGTTGCGGATGGTTTTCATTACCTGGGCGCGGCCGCGGGGGTCCAGCATGGCAGTGGATTCATCCAGAATCAGGCAGTCCGGCCGCATGGCAATCACGCCCGCGATGGCAACGCGCTGCTTTTGACCGCCGGAAAGCTTGTGCGGCGCTTTATTGCGCTGTTCATAGATCCCCGCCAGCTTCATGGCGTCATCCACGCGGGTGCGCATTTCCCCGGTGGGCACGCCAAGGTTTTCCAGCGCAAAGGCAACGTCCTCTTCCACCACGGTGGCAACGATCTGGTTGTCCGGGTTCTGGAACACCATGCCCACTTTCTGGCGAATGTCGTACAGCTTTTCATCGGTGCGGGTGTCCATATCCTCCACCAGCACGGTGCCGCTTTCCGGCAGCAGAATGGCGTTAAAATGCTTGGCCAGGGTCGATTTGCCGCAGCCGTTGGCACCCAGCACAGCCACAAACTCGCCGCGGTGTACTTCCATCGACACCCCGTCCACAGCAAAGTTCGGCTGCTCCGTATCATACCGGAACCGCACATCCTGCGCCTGTAAAATATCGTTTTCTTTCATGTGGTATCCCCTATTCTGAATAATAGTGTGATCCAAAATTTTTAGTTAGGAGGTAGGAGTGAGGAGTTGAAAGGAGCTAAGGCAATACCGCATAATTCTAAGTGCCGATACGGCGAGCGAGGTGCGGCAGATGCCAAGCCAAAAGCGCAGATAATACTTTGTGTATTATCGAGCATTTTGGCAACGCAGATGCCGTGCCGCAGCCGCCGGAGCGGTGCTTAAGCCGTAAGGCGGGAATTGTGCGGTGTTGCCCTAAAGTTAATCCTGCAAAGTTAGCGGGCGCACAATGTGCGCCCCTACGGAGCGTTGCAATTTTAATTGCTCATTCCTAATTCCTAATTAACTCCTAACTCCTACTTCCTAACTCCTAACTCTCATTCTTCCCACACTGCGGTAGCACCGCAGGGCACTACGCCGCCGGTGGCGGTTACGGGCAGGCCGATCTCATCGCAGCTGGTGCGGCCGCCCACCTTGGGGCAGAGGGTGGTTTTGAGCACATACTCCATAACCGCCGGGCTCAGGCCCTCGGTGTAGGAGTTGATGGCAAAGAACAGCGGCTTATCGCTGAGCACCTGTTCTGTCAGGGTGATGAGGTCATAGACGTTATCTTCCAGCTTCCAGATCTCACCGTTGGGGCCGCGGCCATAGCTGGGCGGGTCCATGATAACGGCGTCATAGCGGCTGCCGCGGCGGATCTCGCGCTGCACAAACTTGGCACAGTCATCCACGATCCAGCGGCAGGGGCGGTCGGCCAGGCTGCTGGCCTGGGCGTTTTCCCGTGCCCAGGCTACCATGCCTTTGGAAGCATCCACATGGGTCACGCTGGCACCGGCGGCCAGGCAGGCCAGTGTTGCGCCGCCGGTGTAGCCGAACAGGTTGAGCACCTTGACGGGACGGTCGGCGGCCTTGATCTTTTTCCTGGTACCAGGCCCAGTTCACAGCCTGCTCCGGGAAGACGCCGGTATGCTTAAAGCCGGTGGGGCTGACGATCAGCGTCAGGTCCTGCCATTTGATGTTCCACTTCTGGGGCAGCTTTTTGTGGTAGTCCCACTGGCCGCCGCCCTTGGCGGAACGGTAATAGATGGCGTCTGCCCTGGCCCACAGGGGGCTGACTTCCTCGTTTTTCCAGATGATCTGCGGGTCGGGGCGGATGAGCAGCGTTTTGCCCCAGCGTTCCAGGCGGTTATGATTCGTTGCGTCGATCAGCTCGTAATCGACCCAGGTATCGGCGGGGCGCATCAGCACACCCCCGGAATACGCTGGCGGATCATATCGGCAATGCGCTCTGCGCTGGACTGGATGGCTTCCATATCCTCGCCTTCCACCATCACGCGGATCTTGGGCTCGGTGCCGGAAACACGCACCAGCACGCGGCCCATGCCCATCAGGTTCTGCTGCTGGCTCTCAATAAAGCCGGCAATGTATTCATCTTCTTTATAAGCCTGCTTCTGCTCCTTGTCGGCAGTCAGGTTGATGAGCACCTGCGGGAACTTGGTGTAAACGGCGTTCAGCTCGCTCATTTTGGTACCCTCTTCGCGGTGCTTGCGGGCCAGCAGCTTCAGCAGCTTGCCTGCGGTCAACTCGCCGTCGCCGGTGGTGGAGTGGTGCAGGAAAATAACATGGCCGCTCTGCTCGCCGCCGATGGCATAACCGCGGGCGCGCATCTCTTCCAGCACGTAGCGGTCGCCTACAGCGGTGCGGGCGGTGTCAATGCCAATGGACTGCATATACTTCATAAAGCCCAGGTTGGACATAACCGTCACCACGGCGGTATTTCCGTCCAGGCGGCCGCGGTCTTTCATATCCTTGGCAACCAGCGCAATGATCTTGTCGCCGTCGATCTCTGCGCCCTTTTCATCGCAGGCCAGGCAGCGGTCTGCATCGCCGTCAAAGGCAATGCCGCAGTCAAAGCCGCCTTCCACGACCTTCTTTTCCAGCCGGTCCAGGTGGGTGGATCCGCAGCCATCGTTGACGGAAACGCCGTCATCCAGCGTGCCGGTAAAGCTGCACTGGCAGCCCCCAGGCGGGGGAACAGTTTCTGCGCCACCTTGGCAGAAGCACCATTGGCGCAGTCAAACAGCACATTCAGGCCGGAAAGATCTGCATCAATGTGTTGCTCCAGAGCATCCACATAGTCATCTACAGCGGTATCCAGGCGGTGAACGCGGCCGATCTCGGCACCATCACAGATCTTGATATCCTCGCAGTTTTTGAAGATATGAGCCTCAATGCGGTTTTTCTACTTCATCGGGCAGCTTGTAGCCATCGCCCTTGAAAATCTTGATGCCGTTGAACTCCATCGGGTTGTGGGACGCGGAAATCACAATACCGGCGTCTGCGCCGTATTTGCGCACCAGATAGGCCACGCCGGGGGTGGGGATCACACCCAGCAGGTCAACGTCTGCGCCAACGCTGCACAAACCGGCAGCCAGGGTGCATTCCAGCATATCGCCGGAAACACGGGTATCTTTGCCAATCAGAATACGGGGACGGTGGCCGTCCAGACTGGTCAGCTCTGCGGCAGTTGCGCGGCCGATCTGCAGGGCCAATTCACAAGTCAGGTCTTTGCCCGCCACACCGCGGACACCATCGGTACCAAACAATTTACCCATATCGTCAAGTCCTTTCCATCTATCAAAGTCAACACATTGAACTATAATGAATAAAGAATAATTTTGGTGGACCGCGGTGCTGCGCACCGCTCAAAATAAGGCCTGCGGCCCTGCCCTGCCAAAAACTCCTACCTGTTTAATACATTCTCTGCTGCCCATCCACCTCGTCGGCGTCTTCGGCGCGCAGGTGTTTGGGGACGGGCATGTTCAGATGCTCATAGGCCAGGCGGGTCACGCAGCGGCCGCGGGGGGTGCGGGTCAGCATACCCATCTGCATCAGGTAGGGTTCGCACACATCTTCCAGTGTTACACTTTCCTCACCAAGGTTGGCCGCCAGGGTATCCAGGCCCACCGGACCGCCGCCGTACAGCTCAATGATGGCACGCAACACGCTGCGGTCCAGTTCATCCAGGCCCAGCTCGTCAATATCCATCTGGCGGCGGGCTGCCACAGCAGTGGGGCCGTCGATTGCCCCATCGCCCTCCACGGTGGCAAAGTCACGCACGCGCTTGAGCAGGCGGTTTGCAATACGCGGGGTGCCGCGGGCGCATTTGGCCAGCTCCAGCGCACCGGGGCGGTCGATGGGGATATTCAAAATGCCCGCGCTGCGCATGATGATGGTGGCCAGTTCATCCGGGCTGTAGGGTTCCAGCTTGAGCAGAATGCCAAAGCGGTCACGCAGGGGCCCAGTCAGCTGGCCCGCGCGGGTGGTTGCGCCCACCAGGGTGAACCGCGGCAGGTTGATGCGGATGCTTTGGGCGCTGGGGCCCTTGCCGATCATGATATCCAGCGCGTAATCCTCCAGTGCGGGGTACAACACTTCTTCCACCTGGCGGGAAAGGCGATGGATCTCATCAATGAACAGGATATCGCCCTCCTGCAAATTGGTCAGCAGAGCGGCAAGATCGCCGGGCTTTTCGATGGCCGGGCCGGAGGTAATGCGGATCTGCACGCCCATCTCCTGCGCCACAATGCCGGCCAACGTTGTTTTGCCAAGGCCCGGCGGGCCGTACAGCAGAATATGGTCCATCGGTTCCCCGCGCTGCTGGGCGGCGCGCAGGTAAATGCGCAGATTGTTTTTGGCCTTTTCCTGACCGATATAATCATCCAGCGTTTTGGGGCGCAGGCTGACTTCCTCGGCGGCATCGGCCGGGGCGGCGTCCGGGCTGACCAGGCGGCTGGGATCCACCGTATATTCCGTATTTTGGCTCATTCAGGTCACTCCTTTACGCACGCGAAAGCCCGCGCAGTGCAATTTTGATAATATCCTGCACCGGCAGGGTTTCGTCAATGCGGGCCACAGCCGCAGCAGCATCCGAGGTATTGTACCCCAGCGCCACCAGCGCGGCCACAGCCTGGGCGGGTGCGCTGGACGGAGCAGGCGCTGCTGTGGCGGCCCCGCCGCCAAAGCCAGTGCCGTCCGCCAGGCCCTTGCCCACTTTGTCTTTCAGTTCCAGAGCAATACGCTGGGCCAGCTTGGGGCCAACGCCGTTCGCCTTGGTAAACGCCTTGTGGTCCCCGCTGGACGCCGCCAGTGCCACGCGCTCCGGCGTCATGATGGACAAAATGGCCAGCCCGGCCTTGGGGCCAACGCCGCTCACGCTGGTCAGCATCTTGAAGCAGCTGCGCTGCTCCTCGGTGGCAAAACCGTACAGCGAAACATCGTTTTCGGTCACGTTCATCACAGTATACACCGTGCCTTCCCGCCCGGAGGCGGGCAGGCTTTCGGCTGTGGTCAGGGGCACCTGCACCGCATAGCCCACACCAGCGCAGCTGATGACCACGGTATCCAGTGTTTTCTTTAAGATTTTTCCGGTCAGCGAATAAATCATCGTTCGTTCCTATTTCTTATCCAAGATATATCTAAGGCAATACCGCATAATTCTAAGTGCCGATACGGCGAGCGAGGTGCGGCAGCTGCTAAGCCAAAAGCGCAGATAATACTTTGTGTATTATCGAGCATTTTGGCAACGCAGATGCCGTGCCGCAGCCGCCGGAGCGGTGCTTAAGCCGTCAGGCGGGAATTGTGCGGTGTTGCCCTGAAATGTGCTCTTACACCATTATGATTCTATGTTGCCGTGCGCCGGGTTATTTGCCCTGCGACCCTTATCTTGGGGCGGTGCCCATCAGGCGGCTGCGGGAGCAGTGACAGTGCGCTACGGCCATGGCCAGGGCGTCCGCTGTATCGTCCGGCTTGGGGATGGTTTGCAGGTGCAGCATGATGCGGGTCATTTCCTGGATCTGCTTTTTTACCGCCTTGCCATACCCGGTCACAGCCTGCTTGACCTGCATGGGGGTGTACTCATAAATTGGTACGCCGCACTGCGCGGCAACCAGCAAAATCACCCCGCGGGCTTCCGCCACGCCGATGACGGTCGTCTGGTTATGCTGGTAGTACAGCTTTTCAATGGAGAGTGCTTCCGGCTGATAGCGGGTACAGATATCCTTGATGCCGTCATAAATTTCAATCAGGCGCTGTTCAAACGGCGTGTCCTTATCGGTACACACTGCGCCGTAAGCGATGGGCGCAAAACGGTTGCCTGCATATTCCACAACGCCCCAGCCCACGATCGCATAGCCGGGGTCGATGCCCAAAACCCGCATAGTATCCCCTTTCCCTGTGTTTGAATCTATTCAGGAAACGCCGCACCGGCAAAAGGGTGCACTATCCCCATTTAACTGTATCAGTATACCACAAAGCCGTGTATGCGGCAAGAAAAAAGCCCTTCCGCATTTGCAAATTTCTTTTGCGGTGGTACGTTCTATTTCATGTATTTTCTGAATTTTTTCATTTTTTTTTCGAAAAAAAGGCTTGCTTTTTCTGCTTGGATTTGGTATAGTATACAAGTCGCAAGGACATGCGCGGTTAGCTCAGCTGGTAGAGCATCTGCTTGACGTGCAGGAGGTCACAGGTTCGAGTCCTGTACCGCGCACCATAACCGGACACCATTTTTGATACAATACGTATCTTGACTGGTGTCCGGTTTTTTTTATTAAGGTTTAGATTCTTCAGGGCCTTTACCCTTTATTATGATTTAAGGCTAACTCTTATTGCAAAAATGAAATCTATTTTTCACAGAACGCCTTCCGGTTACTTTACTTTTCGGCAACAGTCTGATAAATTTTAGAAGTATCCATATTACGATAGATATTTTTCTCCGTATCTGCGAAGCGAGGGCTTGTCATTTGGGCGATATTATAGAGACCATCAATGATTAGCTCCGGCGTTTATTTTCATTATGTATCTGTAACAGAGGTTTTTATGCACCCGCGGGTGTTTGTGATATTTCGGGGGTGAGATATCCGGCCCGTTGTGGGGCATCGCCCCTCTACTTTGGGCAAGGCACATCGCCCATTTTTATTGTTCGCTCCGGGTGGGTTTCGGCGGGGTCGGGTGACCCCGGCCCTACCAGCCATTTTATGGTTTTCCGCCCATCATCAAATGCTCTGTGGGGAACGGTATTGACCGTTCCGAAAGTTTGCAAAGATCCAACATCTCAAAATCAAATCACTTCGTCTATTCCCTATCCCATCAGCCAAAGAATTCCCATTCGGGGCACTACCACAAAAAACAGCCTTCGGCGTTTGCCGAAGGCTGTTTTTAAATAATTCAAAGCTCTATCACTTTACACTTATCAGTTCAGCTTCTTGCGGTTGATGAACAGGTAAGCGGCAGCGCCGCCCAGTGCGGCAACCAGAACGATGGCCAGACCTGCAACAGAGTTGCTGTTGCTGCTAGAAACGCCGGTCTGCGGGATGATCTTGCTGGAGTTATCAGCGGGGGTGTTGGACTTGGTAACATCCGGGGTGTTGGTCGGAGTATTGTCCGGAGTATTGGTTTCCTCAGTCGGGGTGTTTGCCGGAGTATTGGTCGGAGTGGTCTCCGGGATAACCGGGGTGGTCGGGGTCACGACCGGGGTAGCGGTCGGCTCTGCCGGAGTGGCAGTCGGCTCGGCCGGGGTAGCGGTCGGCTCTGCCGGGGTGGCAGTCGGCTCTACCGGAGTAGCAGTCGGCTCTACCGGGGTAGCAGTCGGCTCAACCGGAGTAGCGGTCGGCTCTACTGGGGTAGCGGTCGGCTCAACCGGCTTCGGAGCTTCCATAAAGATGGGGTACAGGTAGATACCGCCTACCAGGCTGCCAACCGGGAATGCACCAAGGCCGCTGGTGCCCAGTTCAGTAGCATCGGCGCCCAGGACAAAGTGCTCTTTGCCCCAAACGTCCCAGCCCTTGAACTCCCAGCCCTCGTTTGCGATAACGGTGGGCAGAGTGATCGGAGTCTCCTCAAACTCGGCACGGTTCAGATAAGTCAGGGCAACATTGTCGGGATCGCTCTCGAAATGGCCCTTGGTGGTGTCCATAAAAATGGTAACATCCACCACGCGCACACAGGAAGCACTGTCTTCGCTTGCAGCTTCGTCAGCGGTGTTGTCCTGTGCGGCCTCCTCCACTACTGCGGGTGCAGCAGCTTCCTCGGTGGTCTCGGTTTCTGCATACGCCGATACAGGCAGACAAACTGCCAAGGCAACAGCCGTAACCAGCGTAAGCAGACGCGAAAACCTGCTCGTCTTTTGCATAATTTTTACTCCCTTTCCAAAATTATATCCCAAACGCAAAGGTACGGATTGCTGTTGCCTTTGTGCCCAGAATTCAAATAAAAATTTTACGCCCCGGCCGGCCAGCGGGCTGGAAGCAGCGGGTCCGGATTGATGATAACTTCATCCGCCATCAGCGTTTCCCCGTCCCGCAGCGGGCGTGCCATAATCAGCAGGCGGGCATCCGACATTTCATAGGTACAGGTACACAATGTCAAAAGCCGTTCGTCTGCGCGGGCATAATCGCCCGTGGTATAAAACGCGCGCTTGGCCACTTCATCCAGGTATTCCTGCTCTGCCGCATCATCGGCAAAGTTCACATACTGGTTAAAGTGGAACACATCGCCATCGCTTTCGCGCGTGGTAATTGCATAAACTGCCACGATCTTGTAGTACTGGCCACCGTTCAGGCTGTCCAGCTCAATGACCGGGTGTTCCTGATAATATTCCGGCTCGCGGTAATTTTGCAGGCTGGAAAACCGCACCGTATCCCCCACGCCCATGTTGTGGCCGTACAGGATCAAATGGCGGCTTTGCTGGATATCGCACTCATAATCCAGGTATGGCAGGCCCAGGTCATCCCAGTTGCCATCCAGGTCGTGCTTTAAGTAGTAGCTGTTGTCCCCTTCTCTTTGCATCACCGGCAGGTCAACATCGGTATCATCGATCTTGATCCAGCCGATCACTTCGGGGTTACGCTCCAGCAGTGCGGTAAAATCCCGCGGTTCCGGGGTAACGGCGGGCTGCACGGTGGGGGCCGCGGTAACCTGCGGCTCCGGCGTCTGCTCTGGTTCTGCAGTCTGCACCACCGGCGGGCTCTCGCTTTCCATCTTGCGCTGCTGCAGCCAGTTGGGCAGTTGCAGTGCCGCCATAGCAATCAACGCCGCCGCCATACCGGAGCAAAACACCCCTGCAAGAATGCGCGACTGCTGGCTCACAGGGCTGCCTCCACAAAGTAGGCATCGCCTTTGCTGCCATCGGTCTTGTATTCCTGATACGCAATGGTGCAGCTGGTGCTGCCATCGGGGATTTCAGCCATCAGCCAGTCGCTGCGCTCCTGGCCGGGGGTCAGCTCATAAGCATACGGCATCATGGTATCATCCACTGCGTTCAGGCAGGTGCCGTAATCGCTGTCGCCCTCGCCCCACTGGATTTGGAAATCCTGCAGGAACATCGTGTAAGTCTGGCTGCTGGTGTTCTTGATGTTCAGGCGCATGCGCACCAGGCATTCGCCGTCCGGGATATCAATGCCGGGGTAGCTTTCCACCAGGCTGACATCCGTAATGGAAAAGTCAAACAGTGCCGTGCTGACCGTTTCGCCTGCCGTATTGTTATGTGCGTTTGTTTTACCGCAGGCGGTCAGCAGCAATGCCATACCCAGCACAGCTGCAAGGCCCGGCGCTGCCAAAGTCCGTCTCATGCTATGTTCTCCTACTTTTCCGTGTTGCCATTGCACAAGTATTTAACATCTGTTCAACGTTAAAAATGCAGGGCAATGTACAGCTATCATATTATCACGCCGCGCTTGTTTTGTCAATCAAAAAAGCACGGTCTTCTGCAGTCTGTTTTGTCATTTTTGTTGTTGAGCCGATGTTGTGTAGGGGTAGTATAACTGCGCGGCGGCATGTTTTATGCATTGGCAGCGTTTCTCTGCGGCAGCCAGAGGGCTGGCTGTTCCACCGGTCGTTTTTCTGTTTGGTACACATGATACCTTGCACTGTAGGGGAGCCGTCTTGAGGCAACACCGCACAATTCCGCCTTGCGGCTTAAGCACCGCTCCGGCAGCTGCGGCACGGCATCTGCGTTGTCAAAATGCTCGATAATGTCGGGTTGCGGTACCCGCATCGTGCTTCGGGGGCAAAAGCCCCTCGCACTCTGCGACCGCTGCCCCTGCTTCGGTTCGCTGTTTCCGCCACTGGCGGCGCTCACCTTTGCAGCATCCAGTATTATCTGCGCTTTTGGCTTGGCATCTGCCGCACCTCGCTCGCCGTATCGGCACTTAGAATTATGCGGTATTGCCTTGACCATTCCGGAGCTTTGGCACATCTGCCATAATGAGATTTGCCGTAAGGTTTGTCTGCGGCGTCGGGGACGCTGCTCCCCTACTGTGGGGCAAGGTATATCACACATTTTTTATTGTACGGTCGGGCCGCCTTCAGTGGGGGCGAGTGACCCCGCCCTACCATACAAAAAAGCTGCACAGCGTTTGGGCTGTGCAGCTTCATCAAAATTATCGTTTTGTCAGCAGGAGCTTATTCCGTACCTGAACTGTCCTGCGTATCCCCGGTATCAGCTTCAGGTTCGCTCTGGGCATCGGTCTGGTCGTCCGCTGTGCTGTCCGGTTCAGCGGTGCCGTCGGCGGTATCACCTGTGGGATTGCCGGTATCGGCCACGGTGGAATCCAGGTTGTTCTGCACCAACTCCTGCGGGTCACCGGAATTGGTAGTCGGGGCTGCGGTCGAAGCAGACACTTCGGGCTGCATATCGCTTTCCTGCAATGCACTCAGATACCACTTACGGCCCTCGCCGCGGGTGAACACATAGTCCATATACTTGGTCGGCTCCGTGGGGGGCGGTCAGGTTGATCTCGCCGCTGGAGCTATTGTTGATGGTGGGGATATAGCCAACCGTCACATAGGTCTTGCCGCTCTGGGTGGAAATCTTTTCCACTTCCGGGGTATACATAGCCACCATGCTGGTAACAGGAACCAGATAGCCCTGCTTTTCCTCGTCATAGGTATAATTGAACTCTTCGGTCTGGAAAGAGCCATCGGTGATCTTGTAGTCCGGGCCAAGCAGGTTGGTCAGGTAGGTGTCAACTTCCAGTTTGGGCAGAATGATGGAGCCGGTTTCGCTGTCGCGCTCATAGTCGCTCAAGCCGTTATCCCGCTTTTGGATCTGGTACACGGCGCCCCAGATGGCAGCCTGTAAAAACTCCGACTGATCCACCTTGCTCACATCGTCAAACGGCATAGTGTCAAACATGACAAGACCGTACAGACGGTCGGCATAGCTCTGGCGGCGTTCGGTATCATCCAACGCGCTGCGCAGCACGCCAACCACCCAGCTTAATACGGTAAACAGACCAATGATAATCAATACGATTGCCACTGCACCCACGATCTGGCGTGAAAGGCGGCGGTTATTGCGCAGTTGTTCTTCTCTGGAAATTGCCATTCAAAAAAACCTCAAGATCAATCAAGTAAAATAATAATTAAAAAATAATAAAGAATAATGGTGGCATGCGCGCCGTGCGCGCATGATTAAAATAGGCTCCGCACGCCGGGTTAGGCTTGATTGCTTACCAAAAGCAGCGCCCAATTTTTTATAAGCTGTGCCGCAGGCACGGCGATTCACCTTCATTATTATTTATTCTTTATTCACTATTCTTTGTTCTGCTGTCACAAACAGCAGAACTAGTATACCTACAAACGCCGCCGCTTTGCAAAGCGGCGGCGGGGTGTTTTGCAGAATTTAACAAATGTGCGGCAGCATTACTTGTTTTTGTACATCTGCTCGTAATACTTCTGGTAGTTGCCGCTGGTCACGTGGTTCATCCACTCTTCGTGGGCCAGGTACCACTCAATGGTCAGCACAATGCCCTTCTCGAACGGGGTTTCGGGGTACCAGCCAAGATCGTTCTTGATCTTGGTGGGGTCAATGCCGTAACGGCGGTCATGGCCCAGGCGGTCCGCCACGTGCTTGATCAGCTCTTCGCTGATGCCCTCATCCTTCAGGCGGTCATGCAGCTGCTCGATGACAGTCTTGACGATGAAGATGTTGGGGCGCTCGTTATGGCCGCCTACATTGTAAACTTCGCCATCCTTGCCGCCGGTGGCCACCATATCGATAGCCTTGCAGTGGTCCATGACGTACAGCCAGTCACGAATCTGCATACCGTCGCCGTATACCGGCAGCTTCTTGTGCTGCTTGGCGTTGTTGATCAGCAGCGGAATCAGCTTTTCGGGGAACTGATACGGACCATAGTTGTTGGAGCAGCGGGTGATGTTGATGGGCATGCCATAGGTATCATGGAATGCTTTCACGAACATATCGGCGCTGGCTTTGGACGCGGAGTACGGGCTATGCGGGCACAGCGGGGTCGTCTCCATAAAGTAGCCTTCGGCGCCCAGGGCACCGTATACTTCATCGGTGGAAACCTGCAGGTACTTTTTTGCCTTCCTTCCAGGTCTTGGCATCGGCATCGTACCAGGCATCCTTGCAGCACTGCAGCAGATTGACGGTGCCCAGAACATTGGACTCAACAAAAATTTCCGGGTTGCGGATGCTGCGGTCAACGTGGCTTTCGGCAGCAAAGTTGATGACGTAATCCGGGTCATATTTGGCGATCAGGTCAGTGACAAGAGCCTTATCGCAGATATCGCCCTTAACAAAGATATGGCGGGCATCGTCCTTGATATCTTCCAGGTTTTCCAGGTTGCCGGCGTAGGTCAGCTTATCGAGGTTGACAAGGCGGATGTCCTCATACTTTTCCAGCATGTAGTGGACAAAGTTGGAGCCAATAAAACCGGCACAGCCGGTAACAAGATAAGTTTTCATTTATTTACCATCCCAATTATTGAAAAAGTCCTGAATTGCATCTTTCCAGTCGCGCATGTCATCGCCGACACTGCACCGCAGGGCGCGGTTTTCCAGTGCGCTCCATGCCGGGCGGTCTGCGGATTTGGGGTTCATCTCTTTATATTGTGCGCTGGTAACGGGCTTTACGGTGCACGGCAGGCCGGAAAGGCGGATGATCTCGGCTGCGAAATCATACCAGCTGCATTCGCCGCTGCCGGTGCAGTGGTAAACGCCGTAATCATGGCTGACTGCCAGCTTTAAGATATGGTAGGCCAGATCCGCCGCATTGGTGGGGTTGCCCAGCTGGTCGTTGACAACATTCAGGGTGTCATGCGTTTTGGCCAGGTTGACCATAGTTTTGACAAAGTTTTTTGCCGTAATAGCTGTACAGCCAAGCCGTGCGCACGATAAAGTGGCGGCGGCAGAACTGCTGCACATAGGTTTCGCCCAGCAGCTTGGTCTGGCCGTAGGCCGAAATGGGGGCGGGCAGGGCACTTTCATCCAACGCCACACCACCGTTGGCTGTACCGGAGAATACATAGTCGGTAGAAATATGGATCAGGCGGGCATTGATCTTTTCGCATGCCAATGCCAGGTTGCGCGGGCCAAGGGCGTTGACGCGGTAAGCGGCATCGCGGTTGGTTTCGCAGCCATCCACGTTGGTAAAAGCAGCGCAATTGATGACGGTATCCGGCTGGATGCGGCGGATATAGGTCACAGTGGCTTCGCGGTCGGTAATATCCAGCTCATCCACATCAACGGCGATCACCGTTGCTTTGCGCAGGCGCTCCGGCAGCGGGCCAAGGGCGCATTCTTCATCGGCCAGCTGTTTTTGCAGCTCGGTTCCAAGCTGTCCATGGCAGCCGGTAATCAGAATTTTCATCTTGTGCCTCTTTCTTTATACCGCATCAATATTTCAGGCGGTCATCGGCAACATTGCGCAGATGCTGGCCATAGGGGCTTTTTGCCATAGCGCTCGGCGCTTTCCAACAGTTTGCCGCGGTTGATCCAGCCGTTTTTGTAGGCGATCTCTTCCGGGGCGGAGATCTTGATACCCTGGCGCTGTTCAATCATGCGCACAAAGTCGGCGGCTTCCACCAGGCTGTCCATCGTGCCGGTATCCAGCCAAGCATAGCCGCGGCCCAGCAGCTGCACATCCAGCTTGCCTTCCTGCAGGTACATCTCATTCAGGGTGGTAATTTCCAGTTCGCCGCGGGCGCTGGGCTTTACCTGTTTTGCCTTTTCGCACACATCTTTGCTGTAAAAATACAGGCCGGTAACCGCATAGTTGCTCTTGGGCTGTGCGGGCTTTTCTTCAATGGAAGTTGCCTGGCCGTTTTCGTCAAATGCCACCACACCGAAGCGTTCGGGATCGGTGACATAGTAGCCGAACACAGTGCTGCGGCCGGCTTCGGCGTTGGCGGCAGCGGACTTGAGCCGCTTGGAGAAACCTGCGCCGTAGAAAATATTATCGCCCAGCACCATAGCACAGGGCTCCCCGTTAATAAACTCTTCACCCAGGATAAAGGCCTGTGCCAGACCGTCCGGGGAGGGCTGCACTTTATATTGCAGGTGCAGGCCGTATTGGCTGCCATCCCCCAGCAGCGCTTCAAAGCGCGGCGTATCGGTTGGGGTGGAAATGATCAGGATATCCTGGATGCCTGCCAGCATCAGGGTAGACAGCGGGTAATAGATCATGGGCTTATCATACACAGGCAGAAGCTGCTTGGATGTGACCATGGTCAGCGGGTACAGGCGGGTACCAGCACCGCCGGCGAGGATGATACCTTTCATGATGACGCTCCTTTTCAGTGACCGCAGTTGCGGCGAACTATAGGCAGCGCCTATACCGCGCCGCCCGATTTGCCGTGCGTCACGCCCATCCCACAGGGGCATAAATCCGCACAATTATTTTTTATTATATCGTATTCTATGCCCCTTGGCAAGAGGGAAAATTGAGGGAGCAGAGCCAACAAGATTTGCGAGGGAAAACGTAAAACACATTTGCCGCAAGGCCCCGGAACGGTCAAGACCGTTCCCTGCAAAACATTTTATAACGTGCAACAAACATTATAAGGGCAATACCGCATAATTCTAAGTGTCGATACGGCGAGCGAGGTGCGGCAGATGCTAAGCCAAAAGCGCAGATAATACTGGATGCTGCAAAGGTGAGCGCCGCCAGTGGCGGAAACAGCGAACCGAAGCAGGGGCAGCGGTCGCAGAGTGCGAGGGGCTTTTGCCCCCGAAGCACGATGCGGGTACCGCAACCCGACATTATCGAGCATTTTGGCAACGCAGATGCCGTGCCGCAGCCGTCGGAGCGGTGCTTAAGCCACAAGGCGGGAATTGTGCGGTGTTGCCTTAAACATATGGCAGCATCCACGGGATACATCAATGCTTATACAAAATGCCGCACCCATACCAGGTGCGGCATCTGTTTTATTCGCTTTGGTTATTTCGCGTACTCGGTGGCGCGGCTTTCGCGGATCACGCTGACCTTGATCTGGCCGGGGTAATCCAGCTCGTCCTCGATCTTTTTTTGGCAACCTGGCGGGCCAGCAGGATGACCTGATCATCACCAACCTTATCCGGCTGGACCAGGATGCGGACCTCGCGGCCTGCCTGCACGGCGTAAGAGCTTTCAACGCCCTCAAAGCCGTTGCACAGGGCTTCCAGCGTTTCCAAACGCTTGATATAGCTTTCCATGTTTTCACGGCGGGCACCGGGGCGGGCTGCGCTGATGGCATCCGCTGCCATAATAATGAAGGCAAGCACCGTCTTGGGCTCCACATCGCCGTGGTGGGCTTCGATTGCATGAATAATCTGCGGGTTCTCGCGGTACTTCTTGCAGATATCCACACCGATCTGCACATGGCTGCCCTCGATCTCATGGTCAAGGGCCTTGCCGATATCATGCAGCAAGCCTGCGCGGCGTGCCAGCTGAACGTTCACGCCAAGCTCGCCAGCCATCAGGCCGGCCAGCCATGCCACTTCCAGAGAATGGCTCAGCACATTCTGGCCATAGCTGGTGCGATACTTCAGGCGGCCGATCAGCTTGACCAAATCGGGATGCAGGCTGTGGATACCAAGGTCCATCACAGCCTTTTCGCCCTCGCGCTTCATCTGAATTTCCAGTTCACGGCGGCACTTATCCACGGTCTCCTCAATGCGGGCCGGGTGGATACGGCCATCGGCGATCAGGCGCTCCAGGGCCATGCGGGCCACTTCACGGCGGGTCTGGTCAAAGCTGGAAAGGGTGATAGCTTCCGGCGTATCGTCAATAATAAGGTCACAGCCAGTGGCAGTTTCCAGAGCGCGGATGTTGCGGCCCTCGCGGCCAATGATGCGGCCCTTCATCTCGTCAGAGGGCAGCGGCACCACGCTGACGGTGGCTTCACTGGTGGCATCGGCTGCGCAGCGGGCAATGGCCTGGCCGACCAGCTCACGGGCGATGGCATCGCACTCGTCCTTCATGTTGGCCTGATAGGCGCTGATCTTCATCGCCTTTTCGTGGGTCAGCTCGTCGTCCACCTGCTTGAGCAGTACGGCGCGGGCATCCTCCTGGGTCATGGCGGCGATGGTTTCCAGCTTTTCGGTCTGGCGCAGCTTGAGCTGTTCCAGTTCGTCCAGGCGGGCTTCCACCAGTTCGCCGCGCTTTTTCAGGTCCTCTTCCTTGCGCTCCATGGCGGCGGTGCGCTTATCCAGCGCTTCCTCCTTTTTGGTCCATGCGGCGTTCCTGGCGGCTGATCTCCGCGCGGCGGTCCTTGATTTCCTTGTCGGCGTCAGCTTTCAGCTTGAACGCCTCGTCTTTGGCCTCGATGATGGTTTCCTTGCGCTTCTGCTCGGCAGCCTTGATGGCATCGTTCACGATGCGTTTGGCTTCCTCTTCGGCAGAGCCGATCTTGGCTTCGGCGGTACGCTTCCGGTTTTCCCCGCCAAAATAATAACCAAGCGCCCCGCACACGGCAGCGGCAACGACAACCAGCACCCACATCAAAATTGGGGGCATGGCAGTTTCACTCCTTACAAAACTCAAATCAAATGCAGGAGGGCGCAGCACAAGCGGAACGCTTTTATTTCTGGCATACCTGAAAAGCCCGGGCAGCCCGCGCCTGTTTTATCTGGCAGCTACCATGGGTACACTGCCAGCATCTTACAGCGCAAGGGGCTGACCTTTGCGGTTCAAATACTGCCTGCGATATTCTATACAAAATGGGGCGATAATCCAAAGCATACCCAAAAGCGGATACACCTCAAGCCCCATATACACAAATAAAACGAAAAAACGCCAAATTTGCGGCGGTAAAACAAATATCTGAAAAGCGGCGTTCCCGATGGGCGACACCCTTAAGTCCTATCTAATATTGTAGCTACATTGCAGGAAATTGTCAAGGAATTGTTACAACACCGTGAACGTTCCCACCTGGCACAAAAATTGGCAGAAACACACCTGCGGGGCCGCCTGCCAGCTTCAAAGCAGGGGCCCTGTCTGTAGAATTGGGAGTAGCCGATGGCAAAGCGGGCCGGGAGCCCCTGCCGGGTGCGGCCCGTTTTTTCCACCATATCACAGTTTTGGGCAAAGGTCATCTTTTGTTACGGTGTAAAATTTTGCGCCGCCCCTTGACTTCCCCGCCGGGGTGGTATATAGTAAAGGCAACTTCATCCTGAATAAAACGTTGAGGCAGACAATACATGCTGGAACGCGCAAAAGAGAGAACCGCCGCCGAATTTGGCGTGGTGCAAGCGGTTTTGCAGGCGGGCAGCACAGTTACCACTGCCGAGTGCGAAGGTGAACCTTCGCCGGGGCAGCGCCCCGTTACCGGCGCTTACAAAACAGGGCTTTGGGCCTTTGTTTTACGAGTGGGATGCTTTGCCGCGTCCAATTCGGGTGGAACCGTGGAGTATGAATTTGTATGCTTCATCCCGTTTATGGTCAAGAATGGGATGGAGCATTTTTGTTTACCCAAAGGAGCGTTTACCAATGAAAATCATTTACAAAGACGGCACTGTTGCCGAATGCCCGAAAGAAGAAGAACTGCACGTTCTGCGCCATACGGCTGCCCACATTATGGCACAGGCCATCAAGCGCCTGTATCCGCAGGCCGACTTTGCCTTTGGCCCCGCTACCGAAAACGGCTTTTTCTATGATGTTGACCTGGGCGATACCAAACTGAGCGATGAAGACCTTGCCAACATTGAAAAGGAAATGAAGAAGATCTGCAAGGAAAACCTTGCCATCAAGCCGTTCATCCTGCCGCGCGATGAAGCTGTGAAGCTGATGACCGAGCGCCAGGAGCACTATAAGCTGGAGCATATGGACGACCTGGCCGATGAGACCGAGTTCAGCTTCTACCAGCAGGGCGAGTACGTTGATATGTGCATCGGACCCCACCTGACCTACACCAAGGCTCTGAAGGCGTTCAAGATCACCCAGCAGAGCGGCGCTTACTGGAAGAATGACAAAGAGAACAAGATGCTGACCCGCATCAACGGCGTTGCTTTCCGCAACCAGGAAGAGCTGGAAGCCTGGGAAAAGCAGCAGCAGGAAGCCCGCGAGCGCGACCACCGCAAGATCGGCAAGGAAATGCGCCTGTTCATGACCGACGACCTGGTTGGCCGCGGCCTGCCCATGTTCCTGCCCAACGGCTACATCATCTGGCAGCAGCTGGAAGATTACATCAAGGGCAAGGAGCGCGAGCGCGGCTACCTGCACGTTATGACCCCCCTGCATCGGCACCGTGGACCTGTACAAGACTTCCGGCCACTGGGATCATTACCGTGAGAACATGTTCCCCGCCATGGAGATGGAGGGTGAAAGCTATGTTCTGCGCCCGATGAACTGCCCCCACCACATGATGATCTACGCCAACCGCCCGCACAGCTACCGCCAGCTGCCCATCCGCATTGGCGAAATTGCCCACGACTTCCGTTATGAGTCCAGCGGCACCCTGAAAGGCATTGAGCGCGGCCGTCATTTCTGCCAGAACGACGCCCACCTGTTCTGCACCCCGGAGCAGATCAAGAGCGAAGTTGCCAATGTCTGCAGCCTGATCTTTGACGTCTACAAGGATTTCAACATCACCGATTACCGCTGCGTGCTGTCCCTGCGTGACCCCGCCGACAAGAAGAAGTACCATGACGATGACGCCATGTGGAACCATGCCGAGAACGCTCTGCGCGAAGTTCTGACCGAGCTGGGCATCAACTTTACCGAGGAGATCGGCGAAGCTGCTTTCTATGGCCCGAAGCTGGACGTCAACGTTAAGCCCGCTGTCGGTGCAGAGTACACCCTGTCCACCTGCCAGCTGGACTTCTGCCTGCCTGCCAAGTTCCACCTGACCTACATCGACAAGGACGGCAGCGAGAAGACCCCCGTTGTGCTGCGCCGTGCCATCCTGGGTTCTCTGGACCGCTTCATGGCTTATCTGATCGAAGAGACTAAAGGCCGCTTCCCCACCTGGCTGGCTCCCACCCAGGTCAAGGTTCTGCCCGTCAGCGAAAAGACGCTGGATTACGCCCGCACCGTTGCCGACAAGCTGACCGCTGCCGGTGTGCGCGTTGTGCTGGATGAATCCAATGAGAAGATCGGTTACAAGATCCGTGAAGCCCAGCAAGTTGACCGCGTGCCCTACATGCTGGTGCTGGGCGCTAAGGAGGCCGAGGCTGGCAACATCAGTGTGCGTGATCGCAAGGGCGAAACCACCACGCAGGAGCTGGATGCCTTCATCAACAATATCGTGACCGAGATCAAGGAGCGCCGCTACAATTAAGCGTTCCGCGGTTCCACCGAGCTTTACAGCTCCCGATTGCTTCCAGTCGGGAGCTGTTTTGGTATCAGGCCCGCAGATCGTTCATCATCAAGGTTGTTTACCATTCTAAGGAGGTGCAGCATTGAAACGTAAGTTTTTGACCCTGATCGCCGCCGTGGCTGCCGCCATGGCGCTGGCGCTTTCGGCGGGTGCCGAAGCCGCCACGCCGGAAACTGCCGGCAGCCTGACCCCTCTGATGCCCATGTTTGATACCGCTGACACCGGCATTGCCGAATACTCCGGCGATATCGTCCAGGAAGACGCCGCAACGTATGACGCTTCTTATAACACCAATGAGGATGTTGCCGCCAACGAGCGGGATGTTTACAACTACCTGACCGGCACCATGGGCATGAACAGCGCCGCCGCCAGCGGCGTGATGGCCAGCATGTACCGCGAATCCCGTTTTTATGTGGACATTACCAATGACTACGGCACCGCATACGGCCTGTGCCAGTGGTACGGCGACCGCTGGACCAATTTGCAGAACTACTGCAACAACAACGGTCTGGACTGGCATACCCTGTACGGCCAGATGCGCTTTTTGGAATATGAGCTGAACAGCCTTTCCAGCCTGCGCTCTTACATGTATGGTATCAGCAATGATGCCAACGGTGCTTATCATGCTGGGTACGAATGGTGCCGCGTGTATGAACTGGGCGGCAACACCTCTGATACCACCCGTTGCGATTCCCGCGGAACGCTGGCGCGCGATACCTTCTGGCCCAAGTACCAGAACGGCAGCACCGGCGGCTATACCGGCTGGCGCAGCGAGAACGGCCGCGATTACTGGTACGAGAACGGCGTAAAGCAGGGCACCACTGGCCGCGGCAAAGAAATCTATGATGCCTCCAGCGATGCCTGGTACTGGCTGGATGCCGTGGACGGCGGCGCAAAAAGCCGTGAACAAAGATGTCTACCAGGAATCGGACGGCGGCAAGTGGGTGCGCTATGATGAAAACGGCCACATGATCAAAGGCGAAAACTGCCAGAACGGCAACTGGTATTACTTTGAGCCTGTCACCGGTGCCATGATCCACGGCCCGTGGACCCTGCCGGATGGCCGCAAGGTCTACTATGACCTGACTACCGGCATTATGCAGTACGGCAATGTGTCCATCAATGGCTCGCTGTATTACTTTGACCCGGTTTACGGCACAATGAAAAGCGGTGCTTTGACCAACTTCTGGGTCACAGACGGCAACGGCAAGAGCTTCTGGTATGAAAGCTGGGTGCGCCAGGGCTGGCAGCCGGGCAGCAGCAATTACCGCGGCAAGGAGATTTACGACCCCGCCAGCGGTGCCTGGTACTGGCTGGACAACGTACAGCAGGGTGCCAAGGCCACCAGCAAGGAAGTATACCAAGATTCCAACGGCGGCAAATGGGTGCGGTACGATGCCAACGGCCACATGATCAAGGGCTGGTACACCCAGGACGGTAAAAACTGGTATTACGACCTGACCACCGGTGCCATGTACAAAGGCTGGCACACCATTGAGGGTTCCACCTACCATTTTGATGAAACCACCGGCGTGAAGGGGTAAATCAGATACAAATATAAAGGCAACACCGCACAATTCCCGCCTGACGGCTTAAGCACCGCTCCGGCGGCTGCGGCACGGCATCTGCGTTGCCAAAATGCTCGATAAGACATTCAGTATTATCTGCGCTTTTGGCTTAGCAGCTGCCGCACCTCGCTCGCCGTATCGGCACTTAGAATTATGCGGTATTGCCATAAATAGTAAAACCGACCGCAGGGGCGAGCAGCATCGCCTTTGCGGTCGGTTTGGTTTTGGGGTGAAATGCACCCGCAGGGTGTGCGGCGGGCGATTGAATGAAATATTGGGCAAGGCCCGGCGTGCGGGACGATGCATCGCGCCCTACAGAGCGTTTATTGGTTGGTCGTGCACAACAAAATGCTCTGTAGGGAACGGTTTCGACCGTTCCGCAACTTTGCCGCATAGGCCATGCTATTGCTTGGTACAAGCCGTATCCAGGAACGTCAAAATCGTTTTCGAATACGCCCTCCACTTACTTTACAAAACTACCCTCCAGCGCCAGGTACTGGTCAAACAGCATGCGGCTGACACGGTTGCCGTAAATCACGCTGGGGTGGTCGTTTACTTCCAGCTTGTTGGCAAAGTCGGTGCACATCATTACCAGAACATAATCCCCGTAAGGCGTGTGGATCAGGCCGCCGTCATTGCGGCAGGCATCCATGGAGCCGCTTTTGCTGGCTACATAGATCAGATCTGGATCCGCGTGGGATTCTTCGGGGTCGGTGTAATACGGGGGGGGATGCTGCCCGCCAGCATGGTGTTGTAGTGCTGCTGGCGGAACACATTGCGCATGGCATCGCTGGCCTGGGGGCTGACCAGCTCGCCCTTTGCCAACAGGGCAAAAAAGCGGCCCATATCCCGCGGGGTAATGGTACCCAGCTTTTCGCTCCAGTTATCGCTGCGCAGGCTGCGGTGCAGCTTGGTGTGGGTGCAGCCAATGCTGCGGATAAACGCATTGATGGTCTCCAACCCCAGATAGTCGATCAGCATGTTGGTGGCAATGTTGTCGCTGACAACGATCATCAGGGTGGCAACATCGCGGGCGCGCAGCCTGGCACCTTCGCCTAAGGACCGGATCAGGCCGGAGCCGTCCACAAAATGCCGGGCTTCATAGGTCAGATCAGCATCCAGGCTGGCTTTGCCGGCTTCCGCCTGGGCGTACAGACAGCCCAGAATATAAATCTTGATCGTGGATGCCGATTCAAATTCATCATCAGCCCCACGCTCCACCACATGGCCATGCAGGTCATCTGCGTATACGCACATTTTTGGCGTCCAGCCCGCACAGCTCTGCATCAATGCGGCGTTCCAAAGTCAATTCAGGATGCGGCATAACGGTTCTCCTTTTATTTTGGTAGCGTTACAGGTTCTCGCTGAAAAAGCGCACGGCGTTGCCGTAAAAAATCTTTTCCACCACACGCTCGGGGATCCCCTCTTTTTTCAGCCCCTCGGCCAGCTTGGGCATGTCCTGCGCACCGGCAATTTCCAGGTCGCCGTCAATGCCGTCAAAATCGCTGCCCAAGGCCAGGCAGTCCTCACCGGCCTTATCCATAATATAGCGGGCGTGGCGGGCCATATCGGTGATGCGGCTCCTGACCTGGCTGCGGTCGGGGTTTGTATCCAGGAAGGAAGCGCAGTAGTTCAGGCCAATCAGGCAGCCCTTTTCGCCCATGGCGGTCAGCATCTCGTCCGTCAGGTTGCGCACATGGGGGCAGCAGGCGCGCGCGTTGGAATGGCTGGCAACAAAAGGCCGCTTTGCCACCCGCAGAATATCCCAGATACCGGCATCCGATAGGTGAGAAACATCCACCAGCATATGCAGGCGCTGCATCTCCTCCACAAATTCTAAGCCTTTTTCGGTCAGGCCTCCGGTGGTGTTGGCCGGGCGGGGCCACATGTCATCGGTGCCGGGTACAATGTTGGGCTCGGCCAAGCCGTTCTTGAAGTTCCAGGTCAGGGTCATCATCCGCACGCCAAGGCGGTACAGATCCCGCAACGCACCCAGGCTGTCCAGGCAGGCACCACCTTCTTCAACGGTCAGCATCATGCCGCGCTTGCCGGAGGTGAGTAGCGTCTGGATGTCCGCCGCAGTGCGCACCTGCATCAGGTCATCGGGATACTGTTCCAGCAGGCGGTAGAAAATGTCGATTTCTTCCAGGCAGGCCAGCAGGGGGCTTTTTTTCCCGTTCCGGTTCCAGGTGAACAAAGCAAGCCATACACTGCAGCAGATAGTCGCCCTGTTTCATGCGTTCCAGATCCATCATTAAATCATTGTGCAAAAAAGCTCTTGGGCTTGCCTGCCTGCTGGGCATAGCGCAGCTCGGCCAGGGTATCACAGTGCATATCCCATACTTTCATAAAATCCCCTCCATGGTATACATTTTTTGTATTTATCTATGGCAATACCGCATAATTCTAAGTGCCGATACGGCGAGCGAGGTGCGGCAGCTGCTAAGCCAAAAGCGCAGATAATACTGGATGTCTTATCGAGCATTTTGGCAACGCAGATGCCGTGCCGCAGCCGCCGAAGCGGTGCTTAAGCCGCTAGGCGGGAATTATGCGGTATTGCCCTATAAATTATAACAGACTGAGCGGATACTGCGGCTTTCCTTTCCCGGTGAAATCTGGTACAATCAAAACGGAAATAATCGTATGATTGCGAGGCGCTTTTATGGCATCCATCCTGCTGCCAGTTCCCCAGATCCTGCAAAACCCGGAGCTGCCCAACGGCTGCGAAATTACCAGCTGCTGCGAAGTGCTGCACTACCTGGGCTTTGCCCCGGATAAGTGCGAACTGGCCGACCACTATCTGCCGCGCAGCGCCCAGTGGTACGGCGCAGACCCCGACGAGGTTTATATGGGCAATCCTCACCTGGACGATGGCAGCCCCGAAACCGGCTACTACTGCTTTGCGGGGCCGATTGTGCAGGCGGCGAACGCCTACCTGGCTGTGCAGGGCAGCAGCTGCCGCGCTTATGATCTGACCGGTGCCGAGGAAGCCGAACTGGCATCCCAGCTGCAGGCCGGGAACCCGGTCATCTTTTGGGCAACGCTGCACTTTGGCGATATCCAGCACGACCCCTGCGGTGAATACGACCTGCCCGGTGGGCGGCGGCACGAGGTGCTGCACACCCTGCACTGCATGGTGCTGTGCGGCATGGATGACCAGAACTTTGTGGTGGCAGACCCGCTGGATTTTAACCGTGTGGTACCGCGTGTCCAGTTCATGAAAATTTACCGCCAGCTGGGGCGGCGGGCCGTGGTGATTAAAAAAGATTCCTAAAACCATTGGGCGGCGGACACGCGCCGGTGCTCAATATCTTTATCATACCGCGGGGCCTGCCGGAGCGCAAGAAAAACTTTTGGCCCGGCGGGGCGGAACTGGCAGACCTCATAAAAATTAAATATAGAATTCAGCGCATTAAAGCCTTGACTTGTGTTGGTGCAGTTGCTAAAATTGATAAGTGATAGCTTGCCACATTTTGGTTGTTTTGGCAGGGCAAATATGCACGATGATGCAATATATAAGGAGGCGCCTATGCGCGCTGGAACCACCCCAACGGGCAGCCCCGCAGCACTGCTTTGTATGAAGCCATCCTGCGGCTGGATAATCTGGACGATTGTATTCGATTTTTTGAGGATCTCTGCGCTGTAACGGAGCTCCGCACCATGGAACAGCGCTATGATGTAGCAGGGTGCCTGCTGCAAGGCAAGGTGTACAGCGAAATCCGCCAGCTGACGGGCGCTTCCAGCGCAACGGTCAGCCGGGTGAACCGGATGCTGAACTATGGCACCGGCGCCGTGGGCAAAAGCGTCCGCCATGACCTTGCTGCACAGCAGGACGGCGAAAATTCTGAAGGAGGAACCACAGAATGAGCATTCAAATCAAAGATTTCGGAAAAACCACCGCAGGCCAGCCGGTCAAGGTCGGTATTCTGGCGAACGATACCATCGAAGTTCATATTTTAAGCTATGGCGCTACCATCCAGCAGCTGCTTGTGCCGGACCGCAAGGGCAACAAGGTGGATGTTGTGCTGGGCTACCCCACCGTGCAGGATTATGAGCTGAACACCTGTTTTCTGGGCGCTGTGGTGGGCCGCTACGCCAACCGCATTGGCGGCTCCAAATTTACCCTGTATGAGGAAGAATACCATGTTACCCCGAACGAGGGCAAAAACTGCCTGCACAGCGGCCTGCACGGCTTTGATAAGACCGTGTTTGACATGGGCTTTGAGGGGGGACGATACCCTGGTTCTGACCGCAGCCAGCCCCGACGGCACCGACGGCTTCCCCGGCAACGCCGAGCTGGAAGTGCGCTACAGCCTGGCAGGCACCGGCCTGATGATTCAGTACACCCTGACCACCGATGCCCCCACTGTGGCAAACATTACCAACCACAGCTACTTTAACCTGAACGGCCATGCTTCCGGCAGCGTGCTGGGGCACCGTCTGTCTCTGGCTGCACCGGCCTATCTGGAAACGGATGCCGGTTCCATCCCCACCGGGCGCAAGATCGCTGTGGCAGGCACCCCGATGGACTTTACCGAGGAAAAGACCATTGGCCGCGATATCAACGCCGATTACCCGGCCCTGAAGCAGTGCAGCGGCTATGACCACTGCTATGTTATTGCGGACAGCGGTCTGCGCCACACCGCATGGCTGACCGGCCCCGAAACGGGCATCCGCATGGAGACCCTGACCACCCAGCCCGGCGTGCAGCTGTATACTTCCAACTTCCTCAAGTCCGCCACCGCCTGCAAGGATGGCGCATCTTACGGCCAGTATTCCGCCGTCTGCCTGGAAACCCAGGATTTCCCTGATGCCCCCAACCATCCCGATTTCCCGGATACCACCGTCCTGCCCGACCGCCCCTACAGCGCAACCACTCTGTACCGGTTTGACTTGGCACCGCTGTGAAACGCATAAAGGGATAAGTTAAGAAATAAAAAGGGAACGTGCCCTGTGAATCAGGTACGTTCCCTTTTTTGGCGTTATGGCAACACCGCACAATTCCCGCCTTGCGGCTTAAGCACCGCTCCGGCAGCTGCGGCACGGCATCTGCGTTGCCAAAATGCTCGATAATGTCGGGTTGCGGTACCCGCATCGTGCTTCGGGGGCAAAAGCCCCTCGCACTCTGCGACCGCTGCCCCTGCTTCGGTTCGCTGCATCCGCCACTGGCGGCGCTCACCTTTGCAGCATCCAGTATTATCTGCGCTTTTGGCTTGGCATCTGCCGCACCTCGCTCGCCGTATCGGCACTTAGAATTATGCGGTATTGCCTTATATCAAATGCTATTGCTTACGATTGTGATATAAGAATTGATAAACAGTACCGGAAGCCTTGAAAGCACGCAGTAGGGGGGCATCATCCCGCATAGCGCACCTTGCCATATATTCCGTCACGTCGTTCTCCGCAAGGCGACGGGCGCACAATATGCGCCCCTACGGGGGCGCCCTACTCCATAAACTCCTGCTTTTAACCGCCCCATTTTCCTTTTTAAATCGCAAGCACCGCACAACAAAAGGTTGTATCTTGCAGTTTCCTATGCTATACTAGACCCGCGGCATTCTGGGCGAGATCCAGCTGGGTGCGATTCTGGAAGAGATCCTGCCCCGGAACAGTACGACACCAACGTGGCCACCATTCCGGGCAGCACCCAGCGGGTGGAGTACGCCATCCGGATGCCCGGCGCGGACGGCGGCACGGTGTGGCTGCCCATCGACTCCAAATTCCCCGGCGATACCTATGCCCACTTGCAGGATGCGCAGGCCTCCGGCGATGCACAGGCAGTGGAAAACGCCCGCCACGCACTGGAACTGGTGCTGCGCAGCGAGGCAAAGGATATCCGGGAAAAATATGTGGAGCCGCCCTATACCACGGCTTTCGGCATTCTGTTCCTGCCCTTTGAGGGGCTGTATGCCGAGGTGGTGAACGCCGGGCTGCTGGAAATTTTGCAGCGGGATTATCAGGTGAACGCCGGGCGCTTCCACCGCGCTGATGATGCGCATTGCCGGTATCATGCTGGCATTCAGCGGTGTGGTTAACATGATCGCCGCGTTCGCCCTCACCAAACAATAACCGTTAAAGCCGCATAAACAAACCGACCGCAGGGGCGAATGAGTTATCGCCTTTGCGGTCGATTTTGTTTGTATTGGGTTGTGGGTGTTATGATTGGAGCGATGCGGCGGCGGGCGCACGATGTGCCCCCCTACGGGTGATTCACGTTTTTCAGCACTCTGCCGAACCAGAATTTGCTTACCCCTCCGCCTTCACATACCACACCCCATCCGGCGCACGGCACAAACGGACGCCAAACACCCGATCCACCGCACCGGTGGCAGCAAGGGCAGCGGAGGTATCGCAGCCAAGCAGGCGTGCCGCCCAACAGGGCAATGCGATCCGCATACTGCATGGCCTGGGGCAGCTCGTGCATAACCAGCACCACGGCTTTGCCGCCCGCTGCCACGCTGCGCAGCAGATCCAGCAGCTCAAACTGGGCGCGTACATCCAGAAAGGCACCGGGCTCATCCAACAGGATGGTGGTTCCGCCCTGGGCCAGCGCCATGGCAAGGTACACCCGCTGGCGTTCGCCGCCGGAAAGCGCCCGCACATCCCGATTTGCCCAATCCAGCGTGCCGGTCCGGCGCATGGCCTGCTCCACCGCAGCGGTATCCTGCGCTGTCATCCGGCGGGAAAAGCCCAGATACGGGAACCGCCCATGTGCCACCAGCGCCCGCACCGTGATTCCCGGCACCGGGCGGGACTGCGGCATAAACGCTGCTGTGCGGGCAAACTCTTTGCGGCCATAGCTGGCGATGGAGCGGTCATCCAGCAGAATATTGCCGCTGCGGCAGGGCAGCGTGCGCGTCATGGCGCGCAGCAGGGTGGTTTTGCCGCTGCCATTGGGGCCAATCAACGCGGTCAGCTGGCCGTTTGGGGCGGCAAAGCTCACATCCCGCACCACATCCTGTGCGCCATAGCCCGCACTGACATGCTGTAATTCAATCATACATTCGCCTCCCCCTGCCGTGCAGCAGCAAGCCAAGGAAGAACGGCCCGCCGATGAGGGACAGCAGAATGCCCACTGGCAGTTCAAACGGAGCAAACAGGCAGCGTGCCAGCACATCACACAGCACAACAAAAGCCGCCCCCAGCAGCATGGCCGCGGGCAGCAGAATGCGATGGTTATTGCCCACCAGCTGCCGGGCAATGTGCGGGGCCAGCAGCCCCACAAAGCTGAGCAGCCCTGCAAAGCTGACAGCTGCCCCCGCCAGCAGCGCCGCCGCCAGAATGCCCAAAAAGCGTACTGCTCCGATGTGCAGCCCCAAAGGAAGCTGCACTTTGTTCTCCCAGGCATAGCACGTTCAGGTCTGCCGCCAGCAGCAGAGCCAGCAGCGTCCCGGTGATCAGGTAGGGCACAGCGCCTTTCAGCCCGGACAGTGTTACGCCGGACAAGCCGCCCACCAAAAAGTCTGATGCCCCGGCAATCGCATCCGGGTACAATAGCTTGATCGTATTCATGCCTGCGGTCAGCATTCCGCTGACGGCAAGGCCCGCCAGCACCAGCGTGGTGCGGCTTACCCCGGCCCCCAGCGCCAGCCCATACACCAGCAGGGCGGCGGCCAGCGCCCCGGCAAACGCCGCAGGCTGTACCGCGTTGGGGTGGGCAGGCCACAAAGCCGCAGCACACAGTGCCGCCAGCCCGGCGCCGGCGTTCACGCCGATCACGTTAGGGCTTGCCATGGCGTTGTTCAGCACGGCCTGCAGCAAAACGCCCGCTGCCGCCAGCGCGCTGCCTGCCAACAGCCCGGCCAGGGTGCGGGGCCAGCGCACATGCAGCAAAACGCGGTAGACGGCGTTTTGGGGATCGCCGCTGCACCATGCCTGCCACAGCTGCAAAGGGGTATAGCCTTGGCTGCCAAAGCAAAGCCCGGCCAAAGCTGCCAGCACCACGGCCAGCGCTAAAACGGTCAGCGCGGCTCCCTGCCTGCGCAGGGTGGGCAGTGTTGCGGGCTGTTTCATGCCAGGGCCTCCAGCTGATCAGCCAGCTGGGGATACAGCAGCGCCGCAAGGGTGCGGTAGCTTTCGCCCCAGCGGGCGTTGGGTTTATAGTGGAACAGCGCTTTATCCAGCAGATAATAATGGCCGCTCTGCACGGCGCTCAGGCCGGACCACGCAGGATTGGCCTGCAGGTTTTCGGCCAGCCAGTCCAGCGCTTTCTGCTGGCTGGCCCCCATGGTAACCACAAAAATGTCTTCCGGGTCATCCGCAATGATGTTTTCCATGCTCAGGTTTTCCAGCAGGCTGTCGTCCGCATCGGCAATGTTTATCGCACCCAAGTCCTTCAGCATTGCGCCGGTCATGTTATCGCTGCCTTTTGCCTTGCAGCCGGAGGAATACGCCCGCAGCAACAGCACATTGGGGGCGGGCAGCTTGGCGTTCTGCACCAGTTCCAGCACATCGGTGATCTGCTGCTGCACGGCAAGGCCGTTCTGCTCATACAAATCCTCGCGGCCTGTCATATCACAAAAAGTGCGCAGCATGGCAAGGTATTCATCAAATGTATTGGTTTTGAAATAGGCGTGCGGCACCCCCGCCTCCTGCAAAAAATTCATGCAGGGCCGTCTGCTCACTGACCTCGGCATTCAAAATCACAAAGTCCGGGTTCTGGGCCAGAATTTCCTCGGTGTTGGGGTCCTGATTGGTGCCGATCACGGCAATATCTGTTCCCAGGTCCAGCCCGCGCTCCTTGATGGCATCCTCCGTTGTGGCAGTCAGCGTGCCGCCTGCCAGAGTCCATGCTTCGGCAAAGCTGCCGTACAGGCTGACCACACGGTTCCAGCTCTGCACGGTAACGGGGTAGCCCATGGCATCGGTAAAGGTAACGCCGGACTGGGTTTCGGCTGCTTTCGCCGTCTGCTGCGGGGCGGGTGCCTGCACGGCCTGCGGTGCGGCACACCCGGCCAGCAGCAGGGCCGCCAGTGCCAGGGCGGTTATTGCTTTTTTGTACTTCATTTTGTGTTTTCCCCTCTATATGCTTTAGGGCAATACCGCATAATTTTAAGTGCCGATACGGCGAGCGAGGTGCGGCAGATGCCAAGCCAAAAGCGCAGATAATACTGGATGCTGCAAAGGTGAGCGCCGCCAGTGGCGGAAACAGCGAACCGAAGCAGGGGCAGCGGTCGCAGAGTGCGAGGGGCTTTTGCCCCCGAAGCACGATGCGGGTACCGCAACCCGACATTATCGAGCATTTTGGCAACGCAGATGCCGTGCCGCAGCTGCCGGAGCGGTGCTTAAGCCGCAAGGCGGAATTGTGCGGTGTTGCCTTAACTCTGTACCCCCTGCGAGATGCAGAAACTTTTTGTCAGACTGAATGCTCTGGGTCAGGAATTTGCCATCTTTGAACAGTGCATAGGTTGTAACCGGCGCGGGCGCATTTTGTGCCTGCACCTTACTGGTGATATGAACAGCTTTCAACGGTATCCCGTGCTCTCTTGCGGCTTCTTCCACCCGCGGCACCCAGTAGTAAGTAAACGGGCACTGATCGGTATAATAAAGAACGAACCCACTCTGCTCCACCGCAGGGTGCTTGGCGCACGCCTTGAATTTTGGCGGCTCGGCATCTTGTTCAAACGGCAGATACATCAGGTTGATTCCACATTCTGATGTGTCTGCGACAGCAAACCCTTTATATGCCATAAATTTAGGGTCGGAGAGAAATTCGCGTTTTCGTCCTTCTGCGGATAGAATGCACAGCCCTTTTCGCCCCTGCCCTTTTGCATCCTGCACACACTGCTGCAACAGTTCATTGGCGTATCCGTGTCCTTTTAGGGAACCGGATACCCACAAACAATCGATATAAACATATCCGTCTGCCTGAATCGGGACCCATGCGTTTTCTGCCGGGATATACTCAATAAAGCATTTGCCGCGCTCCGTGCTTCGGTAGAAAACCAAACCTTCTGCAAAGCGCTGCTTAAGCCATTCCTTTTTCATCACGCTCTGCTTGCCGGACATTGCACAGCAGATATGTTCTTTCTCAATATTATCCTTTGTAATTTGGATATAATCCATTTGAAACCCCTTACATGCTTCATGATTCTACCGTGCCCACAATCTCCGGCTTTACTTCTTTATCCTTTCCGTCTGCATAATTTCTTTTAAGGCAATACCGCATAATTCTAAGTGCCGATACGGCGAGCGAGGTGCGGCAGATGCTAAGCCAAAAGCGCAGATAATACTGGATGTCTTATCGAGCATTTTGACAACGCAGATGCCGTGCCGCAGCCGCCGGAGCGGTGCTTGAGCCGTTAGGCGGGAATTGTGCGGTATTGCCTTAACCTTCTGCGGGTATATTTCTTGCACGGCGGGCTGCTCCCCAGGCCGCGCAGGGTACGCGCGGGCAAGCAGGCAGTCCGGCGCGGCTTGCCGCTTGTGCCGGGTATCTTCAAAAATTTTATTCCACTCGCCGCAAATAGTCAAGGCTTGGGGCGGGGTATCAAAATTCATAGTTCCGCCTCTTAAATTTTTCAAAAACATTTTATTTGTCTGCTCAAATCCGCATTTTCCGCTCGTTATATTCAATAAGCAGGCAAAACGCCTGCCGATGTGTGTGATAAAAAGGAGGTAGCACCGTGCTGTTTACCATGTTTGTATTGTTTTTTTTGTTTGGCTGGCTGTTTTTCCATTCCATCGGGCTGGCACTGCACCTGACCTGGTGCGCAGCCAAAGTGATTGCCGCGCTGCTGTTTGCGGTAGCGCTGCCGGTGCTGCTGGTCTGCCTGTTTGTGGCGGGCGGCCTATTGCTGCTGGTCCCATTGGGGCTGATCGGCGCTGCTTTCGGCTTTTTGAAATTCTGCGCTTAACCTGTTATCTCTCCTCTTATTATTACGCACACGAAGCCGGTACCCAAAAGCACAAAGGAGAGATTGAGCTGTGAGCAGAAGTCAGAAATGGCGGCAGGAGTGGTCGTTCTTCATCGGGGACAGCGGACGCCGGAAGTATAACCGCTTCTGCGTCCATACTATAACACCCCCTACGATATAACTACTTCACGGCTCGATTTTTCGGTTTGGAAAAGGATGAAAAGCCTTGCCAGATAACCGAAAACCCTTGATATACGGGGCTTTTCCGGTTTGTCGTAATTATACCGTAAGGGCATTCTTGCGCCAGTTTGCTTTTTGGCAAACGGTGTCCCGATGAAGATGATTCAGGAGTGGCTGGGACACAGCGATTTCTCTACCACCGCGAATATTTATTCGCATTTGGACTACGCATCCAAGGTTTCTTCAGCAGAAGCAATGCTGAACGGGCTTGGAATGGGTTCAAATCCGGAAAATGACACTTAAAAAAGTGTGATTTCTCTCCAGAACAGGGCGTTTTCTCTCCTGTTATGAAATTGTCAAACTCAAAAATTCTGCTTTTTGCATAAAAAAGCGGTACAGAGCGCTCAAAAAAAGCACACTGTACCGTTGATTGGCGGAGCATCAGAGATTTGAACTCTGGCGGCGCTACAAACGCCCTATCGCATTTCGAGTCAAGTACATCAAGGTATTCGTCTTATATCTCTTTATTCCGCTTTGCGTTGAAACGTCTGTTTTCTGTTCTTACGCTTGTTTTTGATATTTTGACTTATTTCGTTTTTATATGTTGCCTGTGGCTGTTTGGGCAACATTTAGGCAACAATCGTTTTTCGGGCAACACTTTTTGGCACAACACAGGGAAAATTGAAAATTTGTACAGAATTTGAAGATTTGGCTATATTTCAGTCCAAGTCTTTTTTCTTTTGTATGGAGGTTTCTACCGTGAAAAACACAAATTCTGCTGCTGAAAGTGGTGCTTTTGTCCGTAAAACGCGCGGATACTCTGTTGTGCAGAATGAGGCGCTGTTCAACGATAGCTTATCCATGAGCGCTAAGGGGCTGTATGCCTTGATTGCTGCCCGTATTGATTATACCGCAGTGCCGCCGACAAAGCAATGGCTGATGAACCACTGCACTGAGGGCGAGCGCTCCTTTAACCGCGCATGGGATATGTTGAAAAATAACGGCTATTTGGTTGCGCACGTTCGTCCAGCCAAGCACGGACGATTCTGCTATGAGTACGAACTGCGTGATTCAAATAACGGTTGGAACGGTGTGTATCTGATTTATTACGATGCACAGGGAAACATCAGTAACACCAATCTGACGAAAGCCAACCATACCCTACAAAATGTACCTACTGGTATGACCACTACCCACAAAACCGCACCGGTGGTAACCACACCTATGGTAAGCGCAGTGGCGGTAATGTAGGTAGTATTATAATTACTATAATTAAATACTCTTAGTAATTACTATATCAAATACTATAAATAAACCATCTGAAAAAGGAAAAAAAGGGCGGCGCAGAAAATTTGCCATACAACAACCTCTCTTTTTCAGAAGGCTTGCAGAATGAAAGGGTTACACAATGAAAATGGAATATGTGAATGTAAACGGCTATCTGATTCCAAAGTTGGAAAATGGTTCAATCACAGACAACACCATTGGAAAATACGGCATGATGCGGGCGCGATACCTCGATGAGCATCGACCAATGGAACGCGACCAGATGTTGTTGGATGGAACGCTGGCACAGCACCTCACGGACATCGACTGCGAGGCACATCGTCAAGTTGAAAGTCTTACCAAAGTGTTGGCAACAGAAGCCAAAATCAACGAAGAAATGAAACGCTGTAACCCGCTGGAATGGGCCGCAGCTATGCAAGGCTTGCAAGCACAGGCCGAAGAAATTGTGTGTGCTGAACTGATTTACGCAGAGGAAAACACGAACGATTCACTCTCTTTACCGGGAAAGTGATAGCGTTCCCGGACAGTGCGGCAAGCACGTCATTATGCTGTCATGCCAGCATAACGACCGTTTGTTAGGGACAAGCCCCTAAGACCCCGATAGGAGAAAGCAAATGTTAAAACGACAAAAGCAGGTAACGGTGCGATTTACCGAAAAGGAATATATCCAACTGAAAAGCAAATGCGATGCCGCCGGCATGAAAATGGAGCCGTTTCTCCGTGCGCTGGTAAGCGGCTGTACGCTGCGCGAACGCCCGCCGGACAGTTATAAAGCCTTGGCGTCGCAGGTGGCGGCAATCGGAAATAATTTGAACCAGCTGACGCGGTTGGCCAACAGCACCGGCAAGATCGAGAACGCCCAGCTTGCCGAGGCAAACCGGATGATGCAGCGCATCTGGCAGCTTGTGCGGGAGAAGCAGTAATGGCAATCACAAAGATTTTGCCGGTGCGCGGGCAGTTGAAAGGCTGCTTGGATTATGCCGCCAATCCGCAAAAGACGGAGTATCTGAACACCGCAGATATGCAGCGGCTGATGAACTACACGCAGAACGGCGATAAAACCGAGCACCAGCTCTATGTTTCCGGCTTTAACTGCGACCCGCAAAACGCCTATTATCTTATGCAGGCAACAAAGCGGCGTTGGGGCAAGCCGTTGGACAGCGGCAATGTGGGCTACCATATTATTCAGAGTTTTAAGCCCGGCGAGGCAACACCCGATCAGGTATACGAAATCGGCTGCGAATTTGCCCGGCGGTTTCTGGAGGATCGGTTTGAATGTACCGTCAGCACCCATTTAGACAAAGGCCACTTGCATAACCATATTGTTGTAAACTCGGTTTCGTTTATGGATGGTCGAATGTTTCGTAATGATTTTACTACTTACTACAAAGGGGATCCGAGCTGTTTCCGATGAACTGTGCCGCGAAAATCGGCTGTCAGTTGTGGAAACAGACGGACACGGGAAATCCTACGGCGAGTGGAAACATGAAAAAGAGGGCACACCTACGCTACGCGGTATGGTAAAAAGCCGATGTGGAAATGGCGATGGCTTCCGCAGACAGCTTTGCCGGATTTATTGCAGAATTGCAAAAGATGGGTTATGAAGTGAAATACGGCCCGCAGGTGGCGCATATCACGGTAAGACATAAGGACGCAAAAAAGAATGTCAGGCTGGACCGGCTGGACGCACACTACAGCGAGGCGGCACTGCGGGAGTATTTTGAAAAGCTGCGAGAACTGCCGCCGGAATGGCGGCGGGAATACAAGCAGCAGACATCGCCGAAGCCGCCGCGTTGGCGGCCAAAAGCAGCTTACAAGCCGATGCAGCGGCGCGCACGATACCGTGGTCACGTTCCCGTAAAATGCGGCAAAATCACCGGGTTTATGGCCTGCTACTATCATTACTGTGCGCTGCTGCGAAAATCATACCGCGGGAAAGTGAGCAGACGCAGTTACCACCTGCTGCGAGAGGATTTTATCAAATTCAATCGCTATCGGCAGCAGTGCGACCTGATATGGGAACAGAAAATTACAACCGTGAATGAGCTGCTTACCTATAAAGAACGGCTACAGACGGCCTATGGCGACCTTACAGCGCAGCGTAAGGCGTTGTACCGGGCAAAGAATATCCCGTATAGCCCTGGAGCGCCTCGAGCAAATACAGGCACTCACAGCCCGCATCAGAGCGCTGCGGAGAGAGATAGGTATATGTGTGCCAAGATCGAAGCCGACTGCGAGAGCGTGACGGATAAGGTGGTAAAGGTAAGGCAGATGGAGCAGATACGGGGCACGGAACGCTCCGAAGTCGGTGAAGCTGACTCCCATTATGAACTGATTTAACTTGCCGGTAATTTGCTCAAAGCTGCATAATTACCACATTTTCAAAGTTGATTTGCTTAAAAACAGCGATTATACGGCAATTACTTGTGCCTGTAAACATAATATTGGAGGCAGCCTTTAACTTGCCGGTAACTTGCTGCGTATGCAGCTACAACACATAGTCTGTATAATCTAAAAGGGACTGTCAAAAACAGTCCCTTTTAGAGTGTGAGTACTAGTTTTTCAGCGCTCCAATCGGCACAACATATACACCATCGGGGCGCCGATAGGCGTAATCGCCGGTTCCTGTTAAAACCATCAGGAACGAGGGATTGTTCATGCGGCCGGTATCTATTTTCGCTTCCATTGCTTTCAGTGACTTCACGCCTTCATTGATAAGCTTATCGCCACCGAGTTTGATTTCAATAAGGCCGTATTTGCCATTCCGTAGATGAATTACGGCATCGCACTCTTGCCCGTCTTTGTCGCGGTAGTGATAAACAGAGCCGTTCAATGCATCCGCATATACGCGAAGATCACGAACACAAAGGGTTTCAAACAAAAAGCCGAATGTATTCAGGTCGTTTATTAAGTCGTTCGGCCCGATGCCAAGTGCTGCTACTGCAATAGATGGGTCAACGAAATATCGCGTGTCTGAAGAACGAATTGCTGTCTTGGAACGAAGATTTGGATTCCAAGCAGGCATATCCTCGATAACAAAAATTTTTCGCAGAGCGCTGGTGTATTGACCAATCGTGTCATCACCTATCTTTGCACCATCATTAGCAGCTACATCTTGAGCCAAAACTGTATTCGGCGTTTGACTTCCTTGATTCCGTGCATAGGAACGCATAAATCTGCGAACTTGTTCAGCGTTCTTTTGAACATTATCAACACGATTGATGTCGGAATGAATTACTGCATCAAGGTAGTCGGTTGCCTGGTCCAAAGCAATCTCATCACGCATATCTACAGCCTGCGGCCAGCCGCCACGGCACACAAGAAATGCGAGTCGCTCAAAGCTCAAATTAGAGCAGCCATCAACGGGAACACCATCAAACAGGTCTTTTAGGCTAACATCTCCTGATGAATCCCCGGATTCATATATGCTCATCGGTCGCATTGTAAGCCACGTAAAGCGGCCTGTGCCGGAGTGAGTGATTTCTTTAGTGTCGGGTGGAACTGCTGAACCTGTCAGTACAAATTGCCCAAGCTCGCCTCTATGATCTACCTCAAAACGAATTGCATCCCACAGCTTCGGAGCAAGCTGCCATTCATCAATCAGACGGGGAGTTTCTCCCTGCAACAAGCGCTTGGGGTTGATTTCAGACATAGTAATATTTTGCTGCTTGCGCTCCGGATCGTCCATATATAAAACGCTTGCTGCAAGTTGCTCGGCGGTAGTTGTTTTACCACACCACTTGGGTCCCTCAATCAAAACTGCACCCTTACCCTCCAGCTTTCGCTTCAGGTTGTCGTCAGCGATTCGTGCTCTGTATTTTTTCATGGCATAGCCCCCGTTCTTTAGTATCATTATACACTTGAAGTCGAAGAAATTCAAGAGCAACTGGGAAGTTGGCTAAAGTTCAGGCGGGAGATTGGTACGATTTCAAGTGGGAAATTGGCACATTTTTGAGTGGGAAGTTGGAAAGAATGTCACGTCAAAATAACACAATTATGCAGTAGAAGAATTTTTCGTTACATGATTTACAGCTATGGTTTTATGTTACCGCCGTCTTGAAATATAAAAGCCGAAAGTAATTTCTGACAAAAGATATTACTCCCAACTTTTTAGAATTAAAATGTGAGCTTCAGTTTTCGGACAAAATCGACAAAGTTCATACATGTAACCCCATAAGCATCGCAGATGTTTGGAATCTTCGGTGCCACAAGGCTGTTAGAGCGGCATTCTTCTGTTACCAATGCACAATTATTCTCTTGTGCAAGTGCTATCACAAAAGGATCTGCGTTGTTTTGTTTTTTGCCGCCCTCGACGAGTCCTCGATGTTCGGATAAAATTTTTCTGACTCGTTCTTGAATAGGGATTTCTGATGGTAAGAAATATTCCTTTTTGCTTTTAGCCCACTCAGAAAGTGAATCGTCACTTCGGGTGAGTTCATCGTAAACCTCACGGCTTGATATTATTGTGCCATTTGCCATGAGTTCATCAATCTTGTTCCATACAGAAGGGTAAATGTCTCTGGGTTGCCTCTGATGAAGATTGATAAATATGTTGGAATCAAACACATATTTATCTTTCATTAGAAGCACCACCTTTCCAATTTTCCGAAATTTTTGGCCTTGAGATTTAGTAAATACCCCGATGTGTCCCTAGCTGTAATTTTGTCTGCATAGTATGCGTTGAGAACAGTTCTTGCGTAAAGTTTTCCAACCTGCGTTGCTGTGTCAGTAACAGGTGGTAGAAATCCTTTAGACGATTTTTTCATCTGATGTGTCTTATATTCTTCGGAATATCTGTTAAGCGTTTCAAAATAAAACTGTTTGGAGATAATATTGAGTTCCCAAAGGCAATGGATGATAACCTGTTTACTTACTGCAAAGTCATGGGCTATTTTGTTCACATACAAATCATCAAATCCATATGTTTGAATGTCTCTTATCGAAGGATGCTTGATAATACTTGATTTAGGAACCAGTACCATTCCGGCAATTTGGTTGCAGCGTAATTCAAGTTCATTCAAAGACATGGAATTTTCAGCCGTATCAGTACAAATTCCAGAGGTTCTTGTAACGATATGAACCAATTCATGGCACAGTGTAAATAGCCTTGCCGAAGGCTCATCTTTTCGGTTTAATACAATTATTGGCATCTGCTCATATGCAACAGATAAGCCTCTCATCTCGCTGGGGTCTATTTTTGCGGCTTGAAAGACAAGTACGTCACTTTTTTCTAAGGTTGTGACACAATAGGATAGCGCTTTTTCAGGAGTACGGAAACTCTTTTGTGTAGTCGCATTTAGTTCTAATATATTCCGAATAATTGTTGCAATTTCTTCGTTACTACTTTTGACATCGACTTTGACAGAAAAATCCAAGGGGGTCTTTCCGATTTCAGTATACAGGGTCAGCATTGCATCTCTGCGATCCTCAATGTCTCGTAAAAGCCATCTCAATTCACGGGATTCAGAGTTCTGAATGCCACAGTTTCCAAAAAGCACGGTAGTCCACCTTGTTGAGTCTTTTTTGCTCTTTGTGGAGTGTTTGGAAGGTAGAAGTAGACAAACGGCACTCGATACTGTTTTGCAAGATCTTTTGCTTGGGACAATGTTGGGTACGACGTTCCACTTTCCCATTCTTCAATTTTTGAGGTTGGACTTTCATTTTGGCTGCTATTTCATCGATGGAAATGGCATCTAACTTTCGTGCCCATACAAGAACCTCTGGCGTAATCAAGGCGGGAATTGATTTTGCCATAGAACTCATCCCCTTTTCTATGAATTAGAGTCTTGGAACCAAACTCCGAAAATCAATAGCATTTGATGTAATGTCCCACTTGGCAACCTGCATTTTTTTGATTTTCTTTCCGTTTCCAAAATCAAGTAAGTCGGTTCGAGACAGGTTATTCAGAATTTTATCTTCGTTTTTTCCCATACGAGCCATTGCATTTGTGCTAATCTTTGAACGCCTGACCAACTCGGATTTAAGCATATTTTTGTCTATTAGCATTTTCCAAAGCTTATTATAGTTTAGCGCCATATCAATTTCTCCAAACGGAAGTTCTGAATAGTATATTACCAAATTTACTATACCACAATGTGGCAGGAAACTCCATAAAATATTGAGAATTTCAAGTGACCTGTGTTCAGAACCGCTATTTTGCGTAAAGTCACATTGTAATCTGACAGATATAAAGCGCCCGAAAAAGAAGTGGTACGCATCACTCTGAACAAAAGTACACGATATTGTAATTATCGCCCCTTCTTCACATCTTTTAATATTTTCGATTTTACGATAGGCTCACATTCTCGCAATAATCTATCTGTCACATGGTTCCACATATATGGGCGCTTTTCTTTGTCTTCAATAAACGAATCGGCTGAAAAATTGCATCGCAACGCCATTAGGTTACTTAGCATCTGGCGATAGTATTTGTCCTTATCGGCAATAAACTGTCTATAATCTGGTCTTTCTCTCAGGGCATGATATTTTCTTGTATCTACATCGCAAACAGTATAAAGGTATTCTTCCCCATAAGCCCCAAATTTGATAAGAGAATAATCGTTATAAAAAGTTTCTGCTAATCGCTGTTGCTGTTCATTCAGTTGATAAGTATCCATAAAGGTTAATCCTCATCTTCGCTGTCATCCGGATATTGCTTACGAAGCGCCTTTCGATCGGCCTCGATTTGATTGTAATTCACATCTGGGCTATATAAATCTGTTGCTCGCAGCAACAGACCTTCTTGCTCTTTGACCCAGCGTTTCTCCTGCGCAACAGTAACGCCCGTATCCGGTAGAATTTGATTTTCTTCTTGGATGTCTTTCGCTGACTGGTATTCTGGATAAGGCTGGTATGTATTATCGTCAAGAATTTTCTTGATCCTAAGCAGTGATTTTTTGGCGGGCATTGCTTGTAAGGTGTTTGGCAAGCGGATGGAAATCTGTCCGTCTTCTTCTACAATTTCCAATCCATGGTAACTGGTGTGCATTTCATAGATAATGCCAAGTAGACCATTTACGGTATCAACATCTAACGGTTGAAGCATACTTGGTGTGACATCTAATGCTTTTGCCAGCCGATTGAGAATTTCTTCTTTTGGGTGGCGTGTTCCGTATTCGTAGGCCTGTAAGTGGGTAGGTACAATTCCAACCATATCGGACAGGCGCTTTTGCGAAAGACCTTTAGCCAAACGCAATTTTTTATTCTTCTTCCTTGGGTATCCATAACAAGTCTCCCAAATGTTAAAAAAATAAGAATTTATACCGAAAGCAGTTGACATACAAAAAGTGTGTCATATAATATACTTGTAAGCAGGAAATACAAAATGTATGTCTTGTTTACAAGAACCTTGAAAACTGAATATACCAAATCTTCAAGCCTTACAAATGATCGTGTTCCTGTGCTGTGCACAAGTACCACAAACAATTTGTTTTATAAATTATACCGCAGGAGGGATAGTTATGGCAAGATACAGCAAGCAAAAATCTCGTATGAACAGGGATGAACATCCCGCGTTTGTGCCGATGCTAAAAACTGTGGAACAAATGGCAGTTGTTTCCGGCATCGGAGAAAATCGACTGCGCCAGTTAATGGACAACGGCGAGTTGGAGTTCATCCAGAACGGCAACCGTCGCCTGATTTCCGAACAGGCGATTTGGGATTATTACAACCGTGCCAAGACCCCAGCAAGGTCTGTAAGTGGTGGGTGCTGATATGGCGATCCGCGAGAGAAAAGTCAAAAACAAGCGAAACAGCCAAGGAATTTTAACAGGCAGATCGGGCATCGTCTACGATGTCAATGTGAAAGTCTACGAGAACGGCAGGCAGAAAAGCATTGCTAAACGTGGTTTTGCAACGCGCAGGGAAGCAGAATTGTATGAGGCACAGATCAAGCTGGAGTTACAGACTGGCAGCGCCGCTATGGTCGGCTACGGACCGGAAAGCAAGCAAAAGCTGAAAGAGTATCTGCCAAAATGGTACGAGAGCTACCGCCACAACCTTGCAAAAAAAGTACGCAGTACAGTTATGGAAGTGACATCAACCTGTATCTGATTCCCATGCTGGGCGAAGTGCCGCTGAACAAGCTGACACCCAAGATGATTGACGATATGATCGCACAGCTGCGCGAAAAGCAGTTGGCTGAAAATTCTGTTCGTTATTGCCAGCGGATTCTAAGCTCTGCGCTGTTCTCGGCGGTCAAGTATGGCTACATACCCATCAACCCGGCTAAAAACATTATGACGCGGTTTCACAAAAATGCCGGGCGCAAGTATGACAAGTACAGCGTTGAGCAGGTACAGCAGCTTTTGGCATTCGTTCACGGCAATGTTCTGGAGTCGGCAGTGCTGCTCAGTGTTTTGTTTGGTTTGCGGCTCAGCGAAGCACTGGGGCTGCGTTGGCGCGATGTGGATTTGACGCACAGACAAATCACGCTGCACGGACAATTACCCTGTGATTTGCCACACGACACCAAAATTGTGGTACATCTTGAACCGCTGAAAGACCGTGATGAGGGAGAAACACGAACGTTTCCCATCACAGAGGAAGCATTGCCGATCTTTTTACGGCTCCGACAGGAACAGACGGATCAGCGGCGGCTGTGCAAACTCAGCGGGGTAGAGTATTACGACAATGACCTTGTTGTGTGCAAACCGGACGGTTCGCCGTACTTGCAAAAGCGCATCTCTGCCAGATTTACCGGCTTTATGCGCAGCACAGGGATGCCGAAAATTCGTTTTCACGATTTGCGCGGCAGAGCAGGCACTAATATGTACAATTTGACGGGCGATTTTTATGCAGTCAGTCAAATTCTCGGTCATTCCGTGGATGACTTTGCCCAGCAGATGGGCGTGAATCTGAACATCAACACGGTAACGACTCGCTATGTACAAGTACAGGAGCAGCGCAAACTCAATGTGCTGACGGCATACCACCGTGCGGTGTTTGCCACACCGCAAAATGGGGCTGTAGGGAATAACTCTTTATAAGATATTATCCTTTTTTGCAGGAAATTATGAACTGTGGGCAACAATTCGGGCAACAAATGGCTTTTGGAAACGGATTTTTGTTGCGGTAGATTCCAATTGGCGTCGATTGTTGTACAAACTTGAAGCCTCGTATTTTGGGGCGGAAAGCAAAAAAATATTCGCCGTAAAATCTTTCGATTTTACGGCGAATATGGCGCAGATGGTGGGAGTCGAACCCACGCGACAGTCTCCTGTCCTAAAGCATTTCGAGTTAATCTTTGAAAAGGTAATATGGTGATAACCAAGGCTGATACAGGCTGGTTTGTCCGCTGATTTTGGGCGATGTGTGGAGAGAAAATGCGGCTAAGCAAGCGAAAAACAATGTAGGTACGAAAATAAGCAAAATCGCCCGTTTTGGGGCAAAAAATGGCGACTTTTTGGGAAAAATGCAAGATAAGATGCAAATAACCCCTGCCAAAAAAGCCGGATAATAGTGCGGTCTTGCGGACACGAATGAGAAAAAATGCAGGAAACAGAAAAATGAAGTAGTGGTTTTTCGGGGTTTCACTTTACAAACAAGGAGAACCCGAAATGAAGAAAAAAAAAACTGTAAGCAATGACTCTTTGAAAGAAAAAATTGAAGAAATCCTAACGCCCTATCCGGACCCGATGAGCCGCAACGATTTCCGCATCGTATGCCATATCGGAACACGAACCTCGCTTTATCTCCTGCAAAGCGGACTTGTTCCCTGCAAAAACAACGGAAAGAAAACACGCTGCTATAAAATCGCCAAGAAGGATGTTGCCGAGTATCTCTACCGCCGAGAGTCCGACCCGATGCGCTACACCCGCCCAGCGGGTGGTATTACAACTACCCCAAACACAAGAAACCTGCCGCATCGTTGGAGCGCAAGCTGAACTATACGGGCGAAGAACGGCTGCTGGCCAAGGAATGGTACGAGCAGCAACTGGCAAATTACCCGGATGTACTGACCGTTGCGCAAGTCTGTGAGGTGACAGGCTATCAACGCCACACCATTCTGAAATGGTGCAGCAAGGGCTTGCTGAAAACCATCTTGCAGACACCCAAGTATATGATTCCCAAAGTATGGCTGCTGGAATTTGTGACATCCGATTTTTTCAACGAAATCAGTCGAAAATGTGGAAAACACTATGCTGCAATCAAGGAAATCAGTAATTCAAGCAAAGATAGATAATGTGTCTGAAAGCTCAGAAAATTTGTCAGGTCCGGGTAAGAAAAAAGAGTATACATAGGGCGATTTCAACCTTCTGTCACGATATTGTTCCAATATCAAAAACATCCGAATCAAATTTTATGTTCTGATTTTGAATATTTTTTGCAAATATTGAAGTTAAAAATTGATTTTCTCCCTCAAATAGAGTATACTGAACGCAGAAAGCACTTGGGAGGATTTGCGATGCTTCTTCAATTTTCGGTCACAAACCACCGTTCCATCAAGGACACCGCCATCATCAGCATGAAAGCGTCCACGGATAAAAGTTTGTCGGACTGCCTGATTTCGTCAGATGGCAAAAACAGCTTGTGCCTGTTCTTGCCCTGTATGGCGCAAATGCAGCCGGAAAGAGCAATGTCCTCCATGCACTCCTGCTCATGCGTGAGATGGTCTGCGGCCGGTATGCCAAGCTGTCCAGCAAGATAGTTCTTGTTGAACGGTCGGAAATCGTATTCGGTTTTGCTCGCCGCCTTGATGCGGAGTGCTGCGCACTTCGGGGCAAGGCGGGATCCGCAAAAGGATAGCTGCAAGGCAGCGCAAGGAAAATGCAGTTTTCCTTGGGATGGAATCGGGCTGGCGAACAAACGCCAGCTTCGATTTCATCGAGCCGTCTGCAAGACCGCAATTTCACCGGAACGGTGTATAATTGCGCCCTTTATTCTAAAGGGTTTGAAACGCTGCGGCGTTCCTGCAAGTCGTGAATCATCTTATAACTAACCTCGTAATGTCTACATTATTTTTTGGGGAGGAAATAAAGGTTGTCTTGATTCAATTTGCTGAATTTTTTGTTCAAGGATGGCGTCTTCTATTGTCTGAACACATTCTTCTGGGTTTTGTATGATATCCTTTCCCCAGAATCTGATAACCGTCCAACCGAGGGAGTACAGTTGTTTAGTGATTTCCATATCTCGGTCTATATTTCGTTGTATTTTCTTTAACCAATAGGCACTGTTAGTACTGCTTTTTAGGTGCTCTTTCAAGTGACCCCAGTCTTTTCCGTGAAAAAACTCGCTGTCACAAAATATTGCAATTCGATATTTTGAAATCACAATATCAGGTTTTCCCGGAAGTAAAGCATAATTTTTTCGGTACCGAATGCCTTTTTCCAAAGGTGTTTTCTAAGAAGTACTTCGATTTTTGTATCAGTTGCCTTAATGTGCGACATCGCACGGTGCCGCTGCTCTTTGTCAAGTCATCCATAATAGTCATTTATGGCAGCAGAAATGTTTAATACATTGTGCCAACTGCTCAATCTCTGATGTATCTGAACGGCAGTATAAATTCATCAGGTGTTTAATGTCTACCAAAATACCCAAAATATGTTCGTATGTTTTCTGATTGTGCTTCCAATCGCTTACTGCCTCACCGATGCAAATATAATTGTCTGCATTCTCCCAAAGTGAACTCTTTGAGTTATAGGGCATCAAAAAGGCATTATACACATAAAAATCCGCCCCAAAGTTTTTCTTGAATTTTTCTTGTTCAGCTATAAATTCGCCGTATGTAATCTGCTTATTGATTGAGGTGGATTCTGGCAAATCAGACAATTTTCCAGTTGCACCATACTTATAATATTTTTAGCGTCTAGCACATATACATTTCCTTGATAAAGCATAATGCTATCAGGCTCAAGGCTTGCATTAGAATATGCCCCATTAAAAGTGTGCCATCTGGTTTTTGGAAAAAACGTACTTTTCTCTGCGATTCCGTAGGTGCGGTCAATCATTTTTTCCCAAACATATTCAAAACGATTTGTCCCAAATTTGAAGTCGTTCTGATTGGACGCATTGCCAGCACAGCTGATAATTGCAATCATGCTTTCAAAAAGCTGCTTGTTGAGATCATTAAATGTCTGCTGACATTTGGATTTTAAGATTTGAACGAATAGGTTTTGATTAAATTGAATGGCAGGCTTTTGGGGCATAAATGAAGTAAAAAGCCAGCCGATTTTGCGGAAACTCTCATAAACGCAATATTTATGTATTTCCGTAATATAGCCTGCATCTTTCAAAGATGTCTGCCGCGTTACATAGTTTAAGTAGACAGTATTGTTTCCTTGAATGTAGGGAGATTGGGTTTTGATTGTCCTTTTCCAGTCGATTTTTCCGCGAGGTGAAACCGAATAATAGCTTTCTCTTTCCTGATAATAGCCACGACTGAAGAAGTCTGAAATAACGAATAGATATTCTTGCAGTGGGAAAGATGAATATTCCGCTCTTTCATCGCTGAAATTTACAGTGCTATTCTGCGCAGAAGATGCAAGTGCCAATGTCCGCATCAAAAGCAGAATATCTTTTCGTATACCGGAATCGTTATCTGACAATTGATATCCTAATGGAAAATTCACTGTAAGTTCTTCGTTTCTGCAATCAAGACCAACAAATGTATCAGACTCACGATTGGTGTTTATATGGCAGTGGCTTTTAATTACATATTCAGACACGGCACACCTCACATGTTGAAAATTATGCCAAATTGTTCATTCTGTTCAGCATTTCAGTATATACCGATTGATTTATAATTTGGCTCAATGGGTCCTTGTCGCTTTTAGAACGATACATAGCAGTGACTGCATCAAAAGAATTACATTCGGCAGCAAAAAGGCTATCTCGATTCATCTTGAAAGCATCATCCCACAAGTACTTAAGAACCTTTTCAGGAAAGCGTTCTGTTGAAAGCTCCTGCTTTGTAATAAAATATGCTCCAAGTCTTTTATCTTCTGAACTTAGAACTCCATCACTTACTTTAAGAATTTCTTCGTTTATAACAGTTGCGAACACTCCCCAGCTAATTAAGGAACCTTCGATTTTATCGTTGGCGTGCTTTGCAGACATTACGTCGTTTTTCAATGTGCTTCATCATCCAACGACGCTGAAATGCAGTATCAAGGGTGAATACATTTTGGTCTGCGGTATTCATTGTTGCAATAATCCAGAGATTAGATGGAATAAACACCATTGCATCTGGGTTTCCGTATACTTCATTTGCAACATCTGAATTTGATAGGCCATATTCGCTTTCACCATAGCAGTCAGGATATACCTCGGTGTCGGCTTTACGATCTAATAGCTGAAAAATTTCACCGAAGATTGCAGGGGCATTTCCTCGATTTAGTTCTTCGACTACAAGATAATAATAATTTTGTGGGTCTTGCCATGCTTTCTTCAAGATTTTTGTAAAGGGACCCGGCGAATACAGATATCTAAGCACCCCATCTTCAACTTTGGGAAGAATTTGCCCTACAAAATCCGAGTATGAATAATCCGGATGGAATACTACTCGTTCCATTTTTGAGGCATCAGTACAAAAATGGGATTTAATATAATGGCTTTTTCCTGCACCGGGAACACCGTATAACAGGATGTTTTCTGCACCCGTCTTTCGAGAAATTTGCTGTTGGGCAGCTTCAGGATTTCCGTTAGTACGCTTTGTGCTAAAGTTAAACAAGTGGGCGAAACGGCTGTCAATACTACAAAGGCTTTCTTTAAGATTGATCTCTGTGATATTTAACGCACAAAGAAAAGCTTCTGTGCTACACCGCTCACTGTCAGGTGTAAACATACGGACGGTCTGGTTGGAGTGATCGTCAATTCCAATGATCGGGAGTGCCGAACACCAGTAATATTCTGCCGGAGCATCTTTGAGAACATCTAACCGACTGACCGCATTCTGAAAAATATACTTAATGGAGACCAGAATGGTTGATTCATCATTGTATTTTTCGGCTCGAACAACACTCGACACAGCACCTATCGATTTGAAGCCTTGTTTCCATTCGGTTTGAATTCCTTTGCTATTGTCTGAACCCAACCAAATAAACACATAGGTTCCAGAATTGAGATCGGGCGGAACCTGTGTGCATTTTACACTGATGTTAAAATCAGTAGCAACAATTCCCGGTGAACTCTTGTCCATTCGCTTAATTTCGTCTACGCTGGTTTTTCCAAGTCTAAGTGTTGCAAACCGCATATCTTCCATACTGTAAGCCCCTTATCAGTTATCTTTTTTTGCCTTTTCCTTTTCCAAAGCAATACGCAACGGTGCAAATAATTGACGTCCCTGATTATCCACTCGTCTTAAGATGCCTTCTGCTGCGTTGGGAGTTAGATAGTATTTTCGATTAACATGTTTCTTTTCAACAATATCCAACAGTGATGAAGGAATCTTTTTCTGCGGGGGAAGGAGGAACATTGCCTCCAACATAGGAACCTTCCCATGCAATGCCGGCTCGCGGCCATTTATAAGTGGTTTCAGAATTTGAAAAATCTATATCAGCAAGATTTCCACTATACCATTTTGACTTCTTGAATTCAGGAACATACTGGAGAACATCTTTCTGTTCCATGGTATCAGTTTTAGAACTCAACTGTTTGGAAATGCGCTTTGCAATCCATTCGACCACAGGAACGGAAACTGCATTTCCGATTGCAGTATATCGAAGAGTATCGGTATTATCATCATCAACATCGTATTTGCTTGGAAGCGTCCAATAATCCGGGAATCCCTGCAATCTTTCGTATTCCAACGGTGTCATTCGGCGAACGCCATCATCACATACAATATATGTGCGGCTCCAGTCGGTTCCGGTATGTCTACCAGAAGTGGCAGCCAAACAATAAGCAACTTTTGGAACTTTGGGGTATTCATTTGGCTTTGAGGCCTCTGTCACAAAAATCTTTTCGGGCATTGCTAGTGGAATGCGCTCCTACTGAATCGAACATAACATGAGTGGCCCTAGCTAAGTCCTTTTGCCAACAGCAAAGGTAAACTCGTGATCTGGATTGGGGAACGCCAAAGTATCGGCTGTTTACCAATCTCCATGCAACAGCATAGCCAAGCTGGGTCATGCGTTGAAGAATAACGCCAAAGTCGCGGCCCCCATTAGAATTGAATAAACCTTCGACATTTTCAATCACGACCACTTTTGGACGTTTTTTTTCAATCAGTTCAGCATACCTAAAAAACAAACCGGATCGAGTTCCATCCAAACCAAGGCGTTGTGATGCGCCTCGTGCAACAGAAACATCTTGGCAGGGAAAGCCCCCACACCAAACATCAGCAACTGGGATGGATGATTCGTCAATAGCGCAGATGTCCGTTCCTTTTTTTTTTACATTAGGCCAGTGAAAGGAAAGGACTTCATTGCAGAACGGATTTATTTCACAAAGGTACTCGGTTTGAAATCCTTGATTTTCAAATCCCAAATCAAAGCCGCCGATACCGGCGAAAAAAAGAGTTTACCTTATATTTTGCTTTTGTCATTTTGGCAGTCTCCTTTAATGTATTTACCGCTTTTGATTCTTGCGTCAATCGGTTTGTCAACATTACAAGGAATTGCCCACTGACGACCAAATTTGACAGCACCGCACAAACGTCCACTCGAACAAAGAACCTGTATTCGCCTTGCTGAAATGTTCCACTTGTCGGATGCTTCCTGAATGGTCATATACTCCATGCTTGCACCCCTTAATAAATCAACATACATATTCATTATATACTGCCGGACGAACAATGTCAATTTATAGAGGGTAGTCTACGCCCTTTTCAGCCAGCGCCAAAACCTGCTCCTTGTTGGCATCACCGCGGGACAGGAGCAGACGCTCAAACAGAGAACTATCAATCTGCCGCTTCATCTCACGGACAGACCATCCGGCGTTGACTGCTTCCTTTTCATAGAAGCTGCGCTTTTCCTTATCGGAGATGGACAGTAACTCGCAGTAGTGCGACTAATTCAATTTTCCAGACACTGTCTGGAAAATTGATAGCTGAGATAGAACTGCCGCATCTTGTATGTAAATATTTTAATTTGTTGACATTTTCCTGAAATCACGATATAGTAATAGTAGAAAACGACTTGGGAGGGATACTGGATGCCGAGCGATTACCAAAAAGCAAATAAAAAGAAATTTTTGGCACATCTGATTTGGATGAATTGCGAGAACTTGCAAAGATGCTGAAAATCAATAATCCAAATCCGCGCAATGCGGGTCGCAAGGCGCAGCTTACCCCCGGCCACATCGTAGAGGTTTTGGAACTGCATAGAAAAGGCATCGGCAACACCGAGATTGCGAAACAGTTCGGCGTGTCGCGCCAGACCATATACAAGTATATCTATAACGCCGAGCATTTCAGCAAGAACCCGGATTTCACCATGCGGATGAACTTCATGAATGGTCAGCAGCTATGTACGGTCATTGACATTGATTTCAAGCACGAAGTTGTCCGCATGAAGAACTACACCGACCGAATCCCTTTGCGGGCGTTTGGCGTTGTAGAAAATCCGTCCTGGGCCGATTTCGAAGAATTCTTGAAAGAAAGATGTCTGCCCGCCAGCCGAGCCGGTCTGAAAGGCATCCTCCGGGAGATGGATGTTCCTTTCTTTGATCCGCTGCTGATTATTGAAAAGACCAATGGACGGATGGCAGGAGACCACCAGTGGGTGCAGATGATCCGTAACATCGCTGCGTAAGGAGGGCTCTATGGAAATGATTGATTTAAGCAGGCTTGAGCCACAAGAAACGCTGAATCATACATCCAAGGGAAATCAGTTGAAATGGAAATGCGATGGATACTGGTACAAGGCTGACCACATGGGGTATGAGGGGCTGGCGGAAACGATTGTTTCTGCCCTTCTGACCAAGTCAACCGTTAAGTACCCCTTTGTGGCTTATGAGTACTCGCAAATCAAGTACAAAGACCGAGTTTACAGTGGCTGTAAAAGCGCTGATTTTCTCGCGGATGGCTATGATCTTATTCCGTTGGAAAAGCTGTATCGGAAATTTACCGGCGGGAGCCTTGCAGTAGATACGGCGCATCAAGGGGAAATCAAGAACCAGATAAAATTTCTGGTAAACTTTGTCGAGCAGACAACCGGGCTACAAAACTTTGGGCAATATCTGACCTCGATGCTGGAGGTTGATGCATTTTTCCTAAACGAAGATCGCCATACCAACAATATTGCTGTTCAATACAACGCCGCAGACGATACCTATGCACTGTGCCCATTATTTGATAATGGCTTGTCGCTTTTGGCGGATACCAATATGGATTTTCCCCTTGAACGCAGCTTAGAGGATTGTCTAAAAGCCGTTGAAGCCAAGCCTTTTTCGAGATATTTTGATGATCAGCTTGATGCGGCAGAGGAATTATACGGTATACAGCTTCACTTCAACTTTAACACAAACGATGTAAAGGCGCTCATCGACAGCTATCGAGTTGCATACAGCCAAGAGATATGTGACCGCTGCGAAGCTCTTATACGCCGCCAGATGCGGCATTACGGATATCTTGTTAGATAGATTGAATGCGGGGCAGAGCGAGCCATTAGGCAAGAAACGATAAGATTAAGACTTAATTGATAATTAGTGCCGCCTAGAATTTACAGGCCACTGTATCAGCAATGTAGAATTTCCACAATCGGTAATGTTGAATGCATGCCCTCACAAAATAGAATGTGACATCAAACTCAATTTTCCAGACACTGACTGGAAAATCTAATAGTTAAGATATGATTGCGACAAAGTCTTTTCACGGCGTGTAATCCGAACGCTATCGTTCTGCAATAATTATACCGCTTTTCTAATAAGATAATTCAATTCCATAATTCTTATCAAAAGTTGACAGCATTCCACCGTGGTGCGACATCTCAAATTGCCAGACACCGTCTGGCAATTTGAGGAGTTCACTTAAGAATATCCTCTGGTAAGCGTAAATAAAATGTTGGATGTTCTGTTGGAGCAGCAGACATATTATAAAACGGAAAATGAATAACAGCCGCAAATAGTATCCTCACACAAAATCATCTAAAACCAAGGAAAGCACACGCGATACTAATCCATCTGATTTTTTCAGCGGATTTGGTCGTGTGTGCTTTTCTTGGTATATGATTTTATGGATGGTTATGGAACGCGGTGATACCTTTTATTTGGCTTTTCTCCATTGTCTTTTCGGTTCGCGCTTCCCGGCCATGTCGGAGGATGCCGGCCATTGGAGCAACCATTCGAGATACTCGGATTTTGTGATAGTGCCGGAGGCAAGTTCCTGCTTTCGGGTAAGCCACTCCTTCATGAGGTCATTAAAGAGTGGTACATTCACCCACAGTACGGTTGCGGGTGCGATTGAGTCGCCCCACGTGGTGCAGGCGTTGCCACGCAGTTCGATTGTTTTACTTTCTATCGGCGCAATCGAAGCATCAAGCGTGGTTTCAGCCAGTTTGAAAGATCTTCTATGTTCAAAATCATACCACATAATTGTCCGCAGAATATCCGGAAGAAACTTGTCGCTTACGAAAAATGTTTCTTCTTTGACATCCAAAACTTTTGCGATTTCTTTTAGTAGAGATGGCTTGGGAACACGGTATCCTATTTCATATTGTGCAATTCGATTTGCGCCGCCGTCCCCAAGATTGAGAAGGTCACCCAGTTGTTTTTGTGTCAGACCTCTATGAAGTCGTACTAGTTTGATTTTTTGACCTACTTCCATGAAAAAAGCCCTCCCATAAATTTTCTCTATTGTAGCACACCATAACATGAAAGCGCAAGTGAAAAATCGAAAAATGAATTTTTTGTGACTTCTATTGACATTCGCTCGTGAGCGAAGTATCTTATATGTATACTTCGCTTGCAGGCGAAGGCAAAATAGTGATATAAGGATGGTGATCGAATGGATTGTAAAGAAATCAGAGAAATGTACAAGCTCATGTTTGCGGAGTACCCCGACATTGTAACGGTCAAGGATCTGCAAGCCATGCTGGGCATCAGCCGCCACGCGGCGTACGACCTGCTGGGGGAGGGCGAAATCAGCTGCATCCGGCTGGCGAATGCCTATAAGATTCCCAAAATCAACGTTATTGACTATGTTCTGAAGCGTCCGTGCGGTCAGACCCGCGTGAGCGCGTAGGAGCTGCCTTGATTCTGGCAAGAGCACCTCCCCGTCTCAAATAGATTCGGCTAGATTCGGCACCTTGAAAACTGCATATCCGACAAGCAAGGTACATTCACCACATTGCCGTCAACTTACGAGTACGGCAGCGCAGACAGAGTACGCGCCATGACTGCCACCGGGCACGAGCGATTCAATCTCTGATAAACACCCCGTGGCGGAGTGGAGCGCAATGACAGATGTGGTCGTAAAGATACTTCCGTCCAGTCACAGTTCACACACAATGAGGGCGGCAGGCAGAGAACCTGGCTGGGGTAAAAATACCCATGATGCCGTTGCAGCCGAACGGCAGCCTTGCAAGTCGTCCCCGCAGCTGGGGCAAAGTTGACAAATGCAGCTGTAAATCGAAATGTTATCCCGAAAGTATGCGGAACCGATTCACGTTTTCCAGTCTAATAAAAGTAGGGAATCAGAACCGTATACTTTCGGGGAATTTCTTGGAAGTGAATCAGATTTGATTCACTTTCCAGAGCGTAAGGCATAAAAGTGAATCAGTTCTGATTCACTCGCAGTAACCGCCCAAATCCGCCCTGTGTGGGGGCAGATGCCACACGCAACACCACGGATACGAAACAGCCAGAACACCCGCCGTTTGGCGCGTTTGTGGGGTGTGGGGCGGCGTGAGCCGTACAACTTAACACTAGAGAGTAAAACTTACTACACACAAAACGACGATAGTATGAGATAATAGATATATACCAAAACAGAAAGGACGATGCGAATGAATTATGAAAAACTTCCAAAGGCAATCTCCGCCGAAGAACTCCTCTCCACGCCGCTGCCGCCGGTCAAGTGGATCATTCCCGACTTGCTCCCAGCTGGTCTGGCGCTGTTTGCTGGCCCCAGCAAAGCGGGCCAAAAAGCTGGCTGACCTTGTGGCTGTGCTTGCAGGTCGCGCAGGGAAAGCCTATGTGGGGACGCGAAATAGAGCCGCACACCGTGCTTTATCTTTCGCTGGAGGACACCTTTAACCGCCTGCAAAAGCGCTTGCTCCAGCTTGTGGGCAGCGAAGAAGCCCCGAACGGCTGGTCATGCAGACGGAATGCAGCAGCATCGGGCAGGGGCTGGAGGAACAGCTTACAAGTTTCCTCTATCAACACCCGGATACCGGACTGATCGTCATCGACACCTTGCAAAAGGTGCGATCCGGCGACCAGAACAACAGTATGTACGCCAGCGATTACAAGGAAATCAGCGCGTTGAAGGCATTGGCGGACAAGTATAACATCTGCATTTTGCTGATCCACCATCTGCGCAAACAGGCCGCCGACGACCCGTTCCAGCAGATTGCAGGTTCCAATGGTCTGATGGGTGCGTCCGATACCAGCTGGGTCATGCAGCGCAAGCGTATGAGCCAGACCGCCAGCATTTTGGTGACCGGGCGCGATATGGACAACAAAACACTGCGCCTGCACGAAGAAAATTGCGTTTGGATTCTTGACGAGGAAGAAAGCACCGAACAGATTGTCGCAAAAGCAGTTCCCGGATATATTTGGAAGGTGGCTGACTACATCGATAGTGTCGGATCATGGCAGGGCACAGCCACCGAACTGCTTTCCGCAGCCGATATTGAAGGCGTTTTGCCCCACCAGCTGACCCGGAAAATCGTGGAACACTTCGATACCGTGTTTACGCCAAGAGGCATCCGCTATGAAACCCACCGCACCTCGCAGGCGCGGCAGGTGAAGTTCTCCCATGACGGAAATGACGCAGATGACGCTAATGACGCTGAAATTGACATAACCCAGCTTTTCAAATGGGATATCTCACAAACAGCGTCATCAGCGTCATTAGCGTCACAAAGGTCGCGTAAGGAGAGCAAGCATGGGCGAAGTGTTGCCACAGGGCAACCCGCCGAAAAAGCTTACGGGGACAGCCCCGAACCCCTGTGAGGCTGCGAGCGCATGAGAAAGCGCAGCGTCGGAATCAACGTCCGCGTCAGCGTCACAGAGAAACGAAAAATGACGCTGATGGCAAAACGGTGCGGGTTATCACTTTCGGAATACCTGCGCCAGCGGGCGCTGGGATATGAACCGGGCGGGCACCCATCCAAGGGGGTATTTGATGTGTTGGATAAATTGGATGAAATTGCAGAGAACTGTTCTGTTCAAGATGGTACAGCCATCAACGCCCAGACCGACCGTATGAGGGACCTGATCATTGGCGGTAACTAAGATCTGGACAATCAAGGACAGCCTACAGCGCGTCCTTGACTATGCCGCCAACCCGGACAAAACCGAATACGATGCCCTTGCCCAAACACTGCACTACGCAGAGAACGATGCCAAGACCAAGCTGAACGAGAGCGCCCAGCTTGTCACCGGCATCCATTGCAGGGCAGACCATGCGTGGGAAGATATGCGGGCTGTACAGGAACGCTTTGGTAAAACGGACGGCGTGGTGGCGCTCCACGCCTACCAAAGCTTCCGCGAGGGTGAGGTCACCCCGGAGCAATGCCACGAGATTGGTGTGGCATTGGCCCGCAAGGTCTGGGGCAAGCGTTTCCAAGTGCTGGTCGCTACCCATATGAATACGGATAACTTACATAATCATTTTGTGATAAATTCCGTGTCCTATGTGGACGGCAAGAAATATGAGCAGCGCCGCAGCCAGTATGCCGAGTTCCGGGCAGCATCCGACAAGCTGTGCCGGGAGTACGGCTTGTCGGTAGTGGAGCAGCCCAAGACCAAGGAACCAGCACGGTACGCCCGGATGCGGGAGGCTATCGACCAAGCCTGTGAGGATGCCAGTACCGCCGAGGATTTTCACAGAGCGCTGTATCGGCAAGGGTATATTTTCGGCAGTGACCCTAACCGTAGGTACGCAACCATCCGGGCGCGGGATGGCGGCCGAGCCGTGCGACTTTACAGGCTGGGAAAAGAATACGATTTACCTGCCATAGATGACCGACTGCGCGGAAATTACCTGTTGTATGGACCAAGGCTGTATGAACGGAAACACCCGCCCCGGCAGTATACGCCGAAACGGTATCGTCCCACGGAGAATAGAAGCATCCTCCAAATTTTCTTCGAGGTATTCTTCGGGGAATCCCAGATGCACCGCTTATATCTGTACTACTGTTACCAACTGGGCATCTTACCCAAGAAGCAGCAGCCACGCATCAACCGCCCGGAGTTGGAGCGCATCTGGAAAGATACCGAGAAAATTCTTGCAGAACACGCTTTTGTTCACGACCACAAGTTTCCCTCTTTGCAAGCAATCGTAGACTACCGCAAGGACTTGTCCCAGCGAATGAAAACCCTTGCCGCACAGCGGGCGGAAATCGTCAAGCAGATGCGCCGAAGGAATGCACCGCCGGAGTTGGCTGACCAACGCATGGCGCTGACTTGCAAGATTGCGGAGCTCCGCAAAGAGGACAAGATTGCAGAGGGAGCCATCAAGCGTATTCAACGCACACGCGAATCCAACCGTATTGACCGGGAAAACAGGATGCCGCAACATCCCAGACCACGCCGCCGCAGACGGGAACAGGAGCGCGAATGATGTCAGTTTGCACCCAATGTGCAGGATGGTTCTTGTGCAATTCTGTGAATAGCTTTCCGGCAGGATTGCTGGTATCGTTGTACCGAACCCAAAATGCAGCAGCTTGAAAAAAGGAGAGATGCCTATGGTAGCAGGACGCTTACAGGAGAAAAACGGATTTTATTACATCGTGCTGAGTTACACGGACTCGGCGGGCAAGCGCCGTCAGCCGTGGATCGGCACAGGGCTGCCCGTCAAGGGCAACAAAAAACGCGCCGAAAAAATGCTGGCAGAAACGCGAAAGGACTTCACGATTCCCCAAGGGTCAGGCGTCCGAACTCAGCCCCGACATGGCATTCAGCGACTATATGCGGTACTGGCTGAAAATGATGCGGACCGCTGTAACAGAAACGACCTACTCGTCTTATTGCTTCAATGTAGAGAAACATATCATTCCCTACTTTGAACCGCTGGGCGTAACGCTGGCAGGGCTGCAGCCGCGCCAGATTCAGAGCTTTTATCTGCACGAAGCGGAAACACTAAAAAACACTTCTATCCTGCGATTCCACGCCAATCTTCACAAAGCGCTGAAATACGCCGTGCGCATCGACCTGATAGCCAGCAACCCGGTGGACAAGGTGGACCGCCCAAAGCCGCAGGCGTTCATGGCAAGCTATTACAGCGCCGAGGAAATGGAAAAGCTCTTTGAAGCCGCCCAAGGCCATAAGCTGGAACTTATCATCCAGCTTGCAGCCTTTTACGGTTTGCGCCGAGCCGAGGTGATGGGCTTACGGTGGGAGGCCATCGACTTTGAAGCCAAGACGCTGACCGTTCGCCACATCGTGACCAGCACCCGCATTGATGGCAAGAAGATTTTGGTAGAAGCTGACCGAGCCAAAACAAAATCCAGTCTGCGCACCCTGCCGCTGGTAGACCCGATTGCGGAGCGCTTGAAAGCCGTCAAAGAGCAGCAGGAATACAACCAAAAAATCTGCGGCAACTGCTATAACCAAGAATACCTTGGCTATGTATTTGTGGATGCAATGGGAAATCTGATCCAGCCGGATTCCGTGACAACAGGCTTTCCACAGCTGCTGAAAGAAAATGGTCTGCGCAGGATTCGCTTCCACGATTTGCGACACTCCTGTGCCAGCCTATTGCTGAAAGAGGGGTACCGATGAAGCAGATTCAAGAGTGGCTGGGTCACAGCGATATTTCCACCACAGCCAACATTTACGCACATCTGGATTCGCAGTCCAAAAACTTAAGCGCCCGGACGATGGCTAACACGCTGACGCTGCCGAAAGCGCCGAGCGTAAAAGAATGGTGAGGTAAAACGGCACACCCCGGCATCTGTCTGAAAGAGGACGGATACCGGGGTGTTGTGTTATTCAAACGAAATATGAAGTGTCTTGCCCGTGCAAGAAGCCATTTTTTGCAGAAAATCCAACGAGGGATTTGCATTGCCGTTTTCAAAACGCGAAATGTTTGCCTGCGCAGTTCCCATTTTCTCGGCCAACTGTTTTTCAGTTAACCCAGCAGACTTCCGACTTGCGATTGCAGCGCGGATAGCTTCATACTGAGGACCAAGCTGATCGTACTCGGCTTTGACTGCGGGATTTTCAGAAAAAATTTTGTTTTTGATGCTATTATAGTTCATCGGAAAGACCTCATCATACTAAATCAATAAAACTGTCTGATAAAATTATATCGTATAAGATATATTTTGTCAAACAGTAAACAGAATGCATAGAAAGTTCAGCGGTCAGTGCTAATTTGTGCCCAACCCAAACAGCGGGTTCTTGTGCAGTTTCATGAATAGCTATCTACTGAAATTAATGGTATGATTTGTACCGAACCCGAAAATCACTACTTGAAAATAAAGGGGAGATGCCTATAAAAATAGCTTCGGAATTTTGCAAAGCAATAAAAAATCACTACCCAATGTAGAATTGAGTAGTGATACTTGGTGCAGACGGTGGGATTCTCCCGCGCCCTTGCAACAGTCCGGCGGGACGCAAAGCGCCGGGCACGGGCTGTTCGAATCCCACCTTGCAACCCTTGCATAGTTTGCCGCAAAAATAAAAGACAGCGCCCCGCAGGGTGCTGTCTTTGGCGCAGACGGTGGGATTCGAACCCACGTGACATTGCTGTCAAATTGATTTCGAGTCAATCTCGTTACGACCGCTTCGATACGTCTGCTTATTTAGTTTTTATCGCACCGCCTCGCACAGCGTTTGGAAAAATGCGAGATTTCGATGCAAGATAACGATGAAAAAAGTTGGGTACGCGACACCCGATAAAGCCCGCCGTTATAGGATTTCCTGCGGACAAGGTGACCTGCCGGATGCAAACTTTCGAGTGCTCCCTCTTACGACCTCTTGAGTACATCTGCCTATTTAATTTTGTTGCAAGGAGCTTCCCGCAGGGTGTGATTTCGAGTGCTCCCTCTTACGACCTCTTGGGGGAATGCTCCATGTTCTGGGTTCCTGCCGGATACTAAATTAGTATAGCAAAAATGCCGTCCCGCGTCAAGATGCGGGGCGGCATAATTCCTGTATGCTGGGGGATATCTCATGTACATCAGAACAAATGCTGTTTCTGCACCGGGCCGGGGGCAAAGGGGGTATCCTCGTGGTGGCGCACCACGGTCACCTCGCGGGTCTTTTCCTCCACATGGCCGTTGGCTTTGGGCACACTGTAAAAGCTGCGGGTAATGTTATAATAGCCGCGCATGTGCTGCACCAGGTATTCGGCCACAGCGGGCAAACAGTCGGTATCCTCAATGTTTTCATAGTTATAGTCTGCATACAAAAATGCCGTGTGCTCCCCTTGCAGACCAGCGTGATTCCCGATTCGTCCAGATGCAGTTCATCCACAGCGCACTGCTTCAGGCCGCTCAGGCCGCTTTCGCTGGCAAGTTGGGTGGCGCGGCGACGCATAGCCAATGGAACGGACTGCGGGTCCAGCGCTTCGTTGCCGCGCTGGCCGATCCCCAGCAGGATGTCCCGCATCATGCGGCTTTCCAGCAGCGGGCGGATCTTTTCCTTCGCGCGGGCTTCCTCGGTTTTTGCCTGAATTTTTTGCAGCAGTCCCATTCTTTTTCCTCACTAAACACATATCATTGCCCTGCGCACATCCGCATCAGCATCAGGGGCATCTTACTTTTTCATCGTGCAACTAATATTATATTATAGCATACCTTTTCATCCTGTGCCAGCGTGGAAGATAACTTTTACACCAAATTCATTCTGGTAAATCTTTTTAGCTGTGTGCTTTTTTGTATTCAGCTTTCATTCTTTTTTTTCTCCGTCAAAAGCACAAATTCAATCCCCGTTTTTTGTCTATTTTACTCTTTGCCTCATGCCATTCATTCTTATTTTTCTTTTTCTCCGCTCTTTCCCGTTGCACCCTGCCAGTTTCTGCATTATACTGATAAAAAAGTGCACCGGCAGGTTTCCCCGCCGGCGCCGGACAGGAGTGCGGCCTATGAACATTACCGCGTTTGCCCAATATGCCGGGGTATCCAAGGCAGCAGTCAGCCGCTATTTTAACGGCGGGTACTTAAGCGCCGAAAAAAGCGCGCCCAGATTGCCGCTGCGGTGGAAGCCACCGGCTACCGCCCCAGTATGCAGGCCCAGATGCTGCGCACCCGCCGCACGCGGCAGATTGGGGTGATCATGCCGCGGCTGAGCAGCGAAAGCTGCGCCCGCATGGTGGAGGGCATCAGCCGGGTACTGGACGACCAGAACTACCAGCTGCTGCTGATCAACACCGCCAACGACAACACCCGCGAAGTGCGCGCGCTGGATACCCTGCGGCATGATACGGTGGACGGCATTATCCTGATTGCCACCATGTTTACCCCGGAACACCATGCGGTGCTGCAAAGCCTGCATGTGCCGGTGGTAATCGTGGGGCAGCAGTATCCCGGGTTCAGCTGCGTGTTCCACGATGATTTCGGCGCGGCGCAGGCAGCCACCGCCCACATGCTGCAAAAGGGGCGGCGCAAGCCGGGCTACCTGGGCGTGACCCTGCTGGACAAAGCCGTCGGCCTTGCCCGGCGCGAAGGCTTTGACAGTGCGCTGCGGGATGCAGGTCTCGTGCCCCAGCCGCAGCGAATGAGCATTGCCAAGTTCAACATGGAATCCGGCTACCACCAGGCGGACCAGCTGTTTGGCCGTGCGCCGGGGCTGGACTGCCTGTTCTGCGCGACCGACTCCATCGCCCTGGGTGCGCTGCAATACTGCCGCAGCCACAGTCTGCGGGTGCCGGAGGACATCATGATTGCCGCTGTGGGCGACAACCGCATTGGCCGCGTTGCCTATGTGCCGCTGACCAGCGCCCATCTGCATTACCGCACCGCCGGGGACAAAGCCGCCCGCCTGCTGCTGGACATGCTGGCGGACCCCCATGCCGAGCCGCAGATGATTAAGCTGGATTATGAGTTAAAATGCCGGGCCTCCACCGGGGATGACAACTCAGATGAAAATGTCTGGTCGCTATAACAGGCATCCTTTGCGCCACACTTCCCTGCATCACTGCGGGGAAGTTTTTGTTTTGTGCACCCTTTCCATGCAGCCCCTGTTTTTTTTTGTGCATTTTACCAAAGAACGGTGTGAAACTGTGTGAAATCGATAACAGATTCTTTGCAAGTTGGGTCGTTTGGTCAATAGAAAAAGCACTCACCTTCGTATATAATAAAGCTGTCAAATGAAACAGGCCCCGGAACCTCCTACCGGGCCAACAGATAAAAGAAGGAGCGTGCAACATGGATTACAAGAAAGCAGCCCAGCAGGTACTGGACAACATCGGCGGTGCTTCCAACATTGTATCGGCCGCACACTGCGCAACCCGCCTGCGCCTGGTGATTGCGGATAATTCCAAGGTGAACAAAAAAGAGCTTGAAAATGCTGAGGGCGCCAAGGGCGTATTTGAAGCCCAGGGCCAGCTGCAGATCATCTTCGGCACCGGTATTGTGAACAAGGTGTATGACGAGTTCACCGCCCTGGCCGGAATCACCGGTGCCAGCAAGGAGGAAGTCAAACAGGTCGCCGCTTCCAAAGCGCCGTGGTACCAGCGGGCCATCAAGACGCTGGGCGACATCTTTGTGCCCATCATCCCCGCCATCGTGGCCAGCGGCTTCCTTATGGGCATCATGGAAGCGCTGAACTTCATGGTGAACAACAACTTCCTGAACATCGACACCTCCGGGTCCATCTATGTGTTCGCCAACCTGTTCTCCAACACGGCGTACACCTTCCTGCCTATCCTGATCGCGTTCTCCGCCGCAAAGGTGTTTGGTGGCAACCAGTTCCTGGGTGCTGTCATCGGCATGATCATGATTCACCCCAACCTGCAGAACGCCTGGACCGTTGCTTCTGAGGGCGTGCAGACCTACCAGTCGGTGTTTGGCGGGCTGTACAAAATTCCGCTGGTCGGCTACCAGGGCCACGTTATCCCCGTTATCATTGCCGTGTGGCTGATGTGCCAGATTGAAAAGCGGCTGCACAAAGTTGTGCCCGCCATGATCGACCTGTTTGTTACCCCGCTGGTCTCCGTTTTCGTTACCGGTTATCTCACCCTCGCTGTCATCGGCCCAATCTTCACCACGCTGGAGGACGGCATCATCAACGGCGTTCAGACCCTGATCCAGCTGCCGTTCGGCATCGGTTCCTTCATCATGGGCGGTTTGTACGCCGTCACCGTTGTGGCCGGTATCCACCATATGTACACCCTGATCGACCTTGGCCAGCTGGCCAAGTTTGGCTTCACCTACTGGCTACCCCTGGCCAGTGCCGCCAACGTTGCCCAGGGCGGTGCCGCTTTTGCCGTTGCCCTCAAGAGCAAGAACGCCAAAGTTAAGTCTATGGCCCTGCCCTCCGCCCTTTCTGCCTGCATGGGCATTACCGAGCCCGCCATCTTCGGCGTCAACCTGCGCTACTTTAAGCCCTTTATCGGCGGTCTGGTCGGCGGTGCCTGTGGCGCTTTGTATGCCAGTGTGACCGGCCTTGGTGCCACCGGCACCGGCGTGACCGGCATCTTCGGCATCCTGCTGCATCTGCACATGCCGCTGCAGTACCTCATCATGATGGCAATTTCCTTCGGCGTTTCCTTCGCTGTGACCTGGGTGATCTGGACCCCCGAAGCCGAGGAAGCCAAAGCCTGATGTTTTCCCCTCTCAATCAATAAGGAGCTACCTGTTATGAATGCCTTGCAGCGTGATTTGAAGCGTCTTGTCCCCATGGTGGAAGCCGCCGGGGCCGCCCGCGCGGCGGCGGATCCCCACCGGCAGAAGCTGCATGTTCAACCCCTGTGGGCTGGCTGAACGACCCCAACGGGCTGTGCCAGATCGGCGATGAATACCATGTATTTTATCAGTATGGCCCGTTTGACCCCACGGGAGGGGTCAAGCACTGGGGGCACGTGCGCAGCCGCGATTTGTTCCACTGGGAACGCCTGCCCGTAATGCTGTACCCGGACGAACCGTTTGACTGCCACGGCGTTTATTCCGGCTCCGCTCTGGTGGAGGACGGCATGCTGTACCTGTACTATACCGGCAATGCCAAGCACCCCGGCGAATATGACTACATCAAGCAGGGGCGCGGGCACAATGTCTGCCTTGCCACCAGCCGCGATGCCATCCATCTGGACAACAAGCGCTGCCTGATGTACAACCAGGATTATCCCGCCGGGCTGACCTGCCATGTGCGCGATCCCAAAGTGTTTGCACTGGATGGGCGCTACTATATGGTGCTGGGTGCCCGAACACTGGACGACCATGGCGAAGTGCTGGTGTTTGAAAGCGCCGACAAGCTGCACTGGAACCACATCAACACCATTACCACCCCCGAACCCTTTGGCTACATGTGGGAATGCCCCGACCTGTTTGAGCTGGACGGCCAGTGGTTTTTGGCGGTATCGCCCCAGGGCATTGCCTGCCAGAACGTGTACGGCTGCGGTTACTTTGCCCTGCAGGGTGACTGGCGCACCGATTGCACATTGAGCGAATTCCACGCCCTGGACGATGGCTTTGACTATTACGCGCCCCAAAGCTTTGCTGCCGCGGATGGTCGCCGCATCCAGTTTGGCTGGATGGGCATGCCGGATGCCGATTACACCAACCCCACCGTGGAGTATGGCTGGCAACACTGCCTGACCCTGCCCCGCGTGTTGACCCAGGACGGCAATGGCTGCCTGCTGCAAGCCCCCGCCGCCGAGCTGAACGCCCTGCGCGGCGAAGCCCGCCAGCCGGCAGACGGCGAAACGGTTGAAACGGACTCCTGCTTTGACCTGACCGCCGTCCCCGCCGGGGATTTTGTCCTGACCATTGCCAACGGCCTGACCCTGACTTACACCGAAGCGGACCGCACCTGTACCCTGCGCTTTACCGATGCAGCGATTGCCGCCGGGCGCACCGAGCGCAAGGCTGTGCTGGATGCCCCCTGCCGCAGCCTGCGCGTTGTGGGGGATGCTTCCTCGCTGGAAATATTCCTGAACGATGGTGCCGCGGTGCTTTCCACCCGGTATTACCCGGCAGCGGGCAAGGTTGCCGTGCAGCTTTGCGGCGCAGGCAGCACCCTGTATTCCCTTTCGATTTAACGGAGGACATTCCATGGCACATGATACCTTGTATGCGATCGGCGAAGCGCTGATCGATATGATTCCGTCCAAAACCGGCTGTTCCTTTGCCGAGGTTCCCTCTTTCAGCCCCCCGTGTGGGCGGCGCGCCCGCCAACGTGTGCGGTGCTTATGCCCGCCTGGGTGGGGGATTCTGCCCTGCTGACCCAGCTGGGGATGACCCGTTCGGCCACAAGATCATTGATGAACTGGCCGCCTGCGGTATTGATACCAGCCACATCTGTTTGACGGACAAAGCCAACACCGCCCTGGCCTTTGTTTCGCTGGAAGCGGACGGCAACCGGACGTTCAGTTTTTACCGCAAGCCCTCAGCCGATTTGCTGTACGCCCCGGAGCAGGTGGATACCAGCCTGTTTGCCAACGCCTATGCCCTGCATTTTTTGCAGCGTTGCCCTGGTGGAAAGCCCCATGCGGGAAGCCCACAAAACTGCCATTGCCGCAGCCCGCAGCGCCGGGACTATCATTGACTTTGACCCCAACCTGCGCTTTCCGCTGTGGCCGGACCGTGATGCTTTGCGCCGCACGGTGCTGGAGTTCCCCTGCCGCTGGCCGATGTGGTCAAAATCTCGGACGAAGAGCTGGAATTTCTGACCGGCACCAGTGATATTGAAGCCGCCCTGCCCAGCCTGTTTGTGGGCCATGTACAGCTGGTGCTCTACACCTGCGGCAGCGCCGGTGCCCACGCTTACACCCGCACCGCCCACGGCTTTTCCGCCAGCAAGCCGGTAAAGGCCGTGGATACCACCGGCGCCGGGGACGGGTTCATCGGCTCGTTCTTGTGGCAGCTGCACAAAACGGGGTGGACCGCGCCGCCCTGCCCGCTCTGCAGGCGGATCAGCTGAACCAGTGGCTGGATTTTTCCAACCGGTTCTGCGGTTACAGTGTGCAGCGCTACGGTGCCATTGACAGCTACCCCACCATCGACCAGCTGTAACTTTCTGCCATTCTCTGCTATTTCATCATAAAGCAACCGCCCGGTACAGGATTTGTACCGGGCGGTTGCTTTACGGTATAGATTTTTCTTTTCTATATTCGCTTTATTTTATTAGCTATCTTAGCAACAAAATGAGGCATATCCATATATCGTGGATACGCCTCATTTTGTTTATTCTATTATCTTTATACGTTTTACAGATGCAGCACGCGGTCCTTGATTTGGCGGTGCGGCCCTGGTTCCAGAACTGGGTACCAATGTAGCCGCAGGTGCGGCGGGCAACGTTCAGCTTGCTCTGGTCGCGGTTATGGCAGTGCGGGCACTCCCACACCAGCTTGCCGTCGTCCTCCACGATCTTGATCTCGCCGTCATAGCCGCACACCTGGCAGTAGTCGCTCTTGGTGTTCAGCTCTGCGTACATGATGTTTTCATAGATGAACTGCATCACTTTGATGACAGCTTCCAGGTTATCCTGCATATTGGGCACTTCCACATAGCTGATGGCGCCGCCCGGAGACAGGCGCTGGAACTCGCTTTCAAACTTCAGCTTGGTGAACGCATCGATCTGCTCGGTCACATGCACATGGTAGCTGTTGGTGATATAGTTGCGGTCCGTAATGCCCGGCACAATGCCAAACCGCTTTTGCAGGCACTTGGCAAACTTGTAGGTGGTGGATTCCAGCGGGGTGCCGTACAGCGAGTAATCAATATTTTCAGCGTTTTTCCACTCGTTGCACTTATCATTCATGTGCTGCATCACACTCAGGGCAAAGGGAGTAGCGGCGGGATCGGTATGGCTCTTGCCGGTCATATATTTGCAGCATTCATACAGGCCCGCATAGCCCAGGCTGATGGTGGAGTAGCCGCCATACAGCAGCTTATCAATGGGCTCGCCCTTTTTCAGGCGGGCCAGAGCGCCGTACTGCCACAGAATGGGTGCCGCATCGGACAGGGTACCCTTAAGGCGGTTATGGCGGTACTGCAAGGCGCGGTGGCACAGTTCCAGACGCTCATCAAAAATTTTCCAGAATTTATCCGGCTCACCGCCGGAGGACAGGGCCACATCCGGCAGGTTGATGGTAACAACACCCTGATTGAAGCGGCCATAGTACTTCGGCTTGCCCGGCACATAGTTCTGGGCGTTGGCCACATTGTTCCAGCCATTGCCGGAACGGTCGGGGGGTCAAAAAGCTGCGGCGCCCATGCAGGTAAATACATCGCCGTTGCCCTCGGTCTCACCCTTAGACAGCTTGTATTCCTTCATCTTCTTTTCGCTGATATAGTCCGGCACCATACGCTTTGCGGTGCATTTGGCGGCCAACTTGGTCAGGTAGAAATAGGGGTGCCTTCGCGGATATTATCGTCTTCCAGCACATAGATCAGCTTGGGGAACGCAGGGGGTGATCCAGACGCCCTTTTCATTCTTAACACCCTGGTAGCGCTGGCGGAGCATTTCTTCCACGATAATGGCAAGGTCAGATTTCAGGCGCTGGTTTTCGCCCGCTTCGTTCAGGTACATGAATACCGTGATGAACGGTGCCTGGCCGTTGGTGGTCATCAGGGTAACGACCTGGTACTGGATGGTCTGCACACCGCGCTTGATTTCCTCGCGCAGACGGGCTTCAACGATCTGGGAGAGCTTTTCTTCACCGGGATCAATGCCCAGTTCCTTCATCTCCGCTTCGGTATCGCGGCGGATCTTTTTTTGCGGCTGATATCCACAAACGGTGCCAGGTGGGTCAGGCTGATGCTTTGGCCGCCGTACTGGTTGGATGCCACCTGCGCAATGATCTGGGTGGCAATGTTGCAGGCCGTGGAGAAAGAATGCGGTTTTTCGATGAGGGTACCAGAAATAACCGTGCCGTTCTGCAGCATGTCGTCCAGGTTGACCAGGTCGCAGTTGTGCATATGTTGGGCGTAATAGTCAGCATCATGGAAATGAATGATGCCATCCTCATGTGCCTTTACAATCTCGGCAGGCAGCAGCATACGCATGGTCAGGTCCTTGCTGACCTCGCCAGCCATATAATCGCGCTGAACGCTGTTGACGGTCGGGTTTTTATTGGCGTTTTCCTGCTTGACTTCCTCATTGTTGCACTCGATGAGGGACAGAATGCGGTCGTCGGTGGTGTTATGGGTACGGCGCAGGCTCTGCACATAGCGGTAGGTGATATATTTGCGGGCCACCTCATACGCTTTGGTCTGCATGATGGCGTCTTCCACCAGATCCTGGATCTCCTCCACGTTCATGGCGTGGTTGCGGCTCTGGCATTCCTGCGCCACATCGTCGGCAATGGCCGTGATCTGTTCCTTGGTCAAGCGCTGGTTGGAGGCAACAACGTTGTTGGCTTTGGTCACCGCTGCAATAATTTTGGATATATCGAAAACGGCCTCGCTGCCGTTGCGCTTGATGATCTTCATGAACTGTTATCTCCTTACCTCAATAAAAGCTGCCGGGTTGATACCCCACACCAAAACCGCTCCATGATTTTGGCGAGCGTATTTATCTTACCGCATCGACCCGGCAAAGTCAAGCCAATGTACCACAATATATTGTATGTAATTTGATAATAGCACCCATATATGCCATATAGCGCGATGGGACGTTCAAAAGATTGCAAAACAAAACGCCGAAAAAAAGCGCTGGCTTTTTGGGTAAAATAGGCACTTTTTTTCAAAGCTGCGATGATATGTTATTTTATTCTTCCCTGGCCGCTTGCTTTTGCCCGGCACGGCTGGTATACTGGTGCAAGGCACCTGCCTATTGTGATGATTTGCCGCAGCACTATACAAGATATAGTGTTGCATGTTATAAGGAGGCTCCCCCGCGTGAACTACGCAACCATAAAGTACTGTGATATTGCCAACGGTACGGGCGTGCGTACCAGTCTGTTTGTTTCCGGCTGCCGCCGCCACTGCCCGGAATGTTTTAACGCCGTTGCCTGGGATTTTGGTTATGGCCTGCCCTTTGATAAAGCCGTGCGCAATGAAATTTTGGGCAGCCTTGCCCCGGATTATATTGATGGGCTTTCCCTTTTGGGCGGCGAACCCTTTGAGCCGGAAAACCAGCGTGCGCTGGTGCCGTTCCTGCACGAAGTACGGGTGTTGTACCCCCACAAAACCATCTGGTGCTACACCGGCAATGTATACGAAACCGAACTTTTGCAGCCCAGCCACGCCCGCTGCGAAGTGACGGACGAGATGCTGAGCCTGATCGATGTGCTGGTGGACGGCGAATTCATCCCCGCGCAGCACGATATTTCGCTGCGGTTCCGCGGCTCCGGCAACCAGCGCATCATTGACTTGAACGCCACCCGCGCCGCCGGGCACACCGTACTATGGCAGGATGACCCGCTGTTTGCTGACCACAAGATGTAAGGCAGCGAGTTCGCGTTTTTGATTTTGTGTAACTTTTAACAAATTTGACTTGTATTTCTGCCCCGCAGGGTGTTATACTGACACTAATTTAAGGCAACACCGCACAATTCCCGCCTTGCGGCTAAGCACCGCTCCGCCAGCTGCGGCACGGCATCTGCGTTGCCAAAATGCTCGATAAGACATCCAGTATTATCTGCGCTTTTGGCTTAGCATCTGCCGTACCTCGCTCGCCGTATCGGCACTTAGAATTATGCGGTATTGCCTTAAGGTTGTGCCAATCGTTCCAGGCACAACCGCCCCAAACAGCTGCCGGGCCAGCTGCCCGCGCACGAAAGGAGAAATTACTATGGCAAAATTTCATCTGATTCCCATTGTGCTGGGCGCAGCCATCGGTGTTGGCGTTTATGTTGTCAGCAAGTATCTGGCTCAGGACGAAGAGAGCGAACAGATTGTGGATGACTCCGCATTTGACGACAGCGAAGCTTCCAGAAAGCACCGAAGATGCGGACGAAACCGAAGAAAATGCCGACGAGGAACCCCCCGCAGAAGAACCGGCGGCAGAGCCTGCCCCCGCTGAGCAGGCCCCTGTAGCGGAGCCTGCTGCCCCGGTGGAAGAACCCGCGCAGGAAGATAACGGCGTTACCATTCCCATCCAGAACGGTGGCGATGTGCCGAACGCAAACCCGGTCCAGGACAAAACCGAACCCGTTAAGCTGACGGAGGACGGTAAAGGTGGACCCTACCACCATCGCCAAAGCCGAAGATTTCGGCGACTGGGAAGAAGAAACCGGCTGCAGAGGCTGAAGGCGAGACGATATAAATGACAACGCCGCAGGGAGTGCGTGATGCTCCCTGCGGCGTTTGTTTTGTTTTGGGGGTAAATTTGTATTTGGAGGGAGAGCCTTTGCGTGCACGGCAGGGTTCTTCCCACGTTTTGGGGGTAGCAGCGTGGCAAGGCCCGGCGGGCGGGGTGAGGGCACCCCGCTCTACTGCGCACAAACAAGCTCACTGTTATTGATACGTCCGTCGGGGACGCCGCTCCCTACAATCAATTTGTTGGTTCATCACAATTTTTCAACATGCAATGGGGCCAGGTTTCGGCGGGGTCGGGTGACCCCGCCCTGCCGAATGTTTTATGTTCTATCACCCACTATAAAATGCTCCGTAGGGAACGGTCTTGACCGTTCCGGAACCATGCGGTAGATGCCACAATAGAATTTTATCGCAAGCCTTGGCTACAACATCCCACAAAGCATATCAAAGGGGACGATGCTTCCGCATCGTCCCCTACTTATTATTTTACGGGTTATGGCCGCCGGCAGCTCTTACACCACCCATTGCAGCAAAATACCGCAGCAGGTGCCGCAGAACCAGAGCAGCCCTGTCATGAACAAGTTCTGTTTCCAGCTGGGGTTGACACGCCACAGCACAGCCAGGCCGATACCTGCGCCGGAGCACAGCCCCGCAAAAAAACTGCCAAAGGTAATAGCCCCACCCATATACAGCTGAGCCAGCAGCACGCTGGCACCGCAGTTGGGTACAAGACCGATCAGCGCGGCCATCATGGGCTGGAAAATGCCCAGACTGCCCAGAAATGCCGCGGCGGAATCCGCCCCGACAAAGCCAAAGATCAGCCCAATGATAAAGCTGAACACCAAGATGAACACAAAAATTTCCAGTGTGTGACGCAGCGCCGCCAGGAAAATGCTGCTGTGTTCCTCGTGTTCTTCGTGGCAGTCCACCTCATCGGCATGGCCCTCATAGCCGCCATACAGCCCTTTGGGCAGGATGCGGCGCAGCGGAACATCCAACACCAAACCGGCTGCAATGCCAAACACGATTTTGAGCACCAGCAGCAGGCCCAGCTTGTTCCACAGGGTAGGCTCCGCCGCCAGCAGGGGGATGGCTTCATCCGATGTTGCCAGGAACACGGCCAGCAGCGTGCCGGGGGTAATGACCCGGCTGGCATAAAAGTTGGCCGCTACCGCCGAAAACCCGCACTGTGGTACGCAGCCCAGCAGTGCGCCGGGCACAAAGCCCCAGTGGCCGCCGCCAGCCAGCGCTTTTTCAATTCGCTCGCCATGGTTGCGTTCCAGCCATTCGATCAGCAGATATGCCAGATACAAAAACGGCAGCATTTTTACGCCGTCGATCAGTGCATCCAAAAAAGCATCAACAATAATTTCCATAATTCTCCTATCTGTTGCAAAGGTTGGGGTTGCAGGGCATAACATGGCCGCACGGTTCGGAGCAGCTGCCCGGAGCCATGCGGCCCTTTTTCATTTTTTACTGCCTTTGTTGGTTTCAAAGCCGCGCAGCAGCGCTACGGCTTCCCGCACACGGGCGGGGAAATGCGGGTACGGAACCGCTCCATGCTACGGGAAGAAAACGGCACATCATAGGTAAAGGAATCAAAGCCCAAAAAGTATTGCAGGTAGGGGCTTTCGCGCACGATCTCCACCGTTTCGCTGTCCGTTGTGCGGCACGCTGCACGAATCACCAGCACACCGAACGCCATGCGGGCCGGAATTGCCACCTTGCCGCCAGCAGCAAAATGGCCGCTGTACTCCTGTTCAATGGCATCCCAGTCAATGGCCTGGGCCAGGCGCACCCAGCGGTTCTCCTGTACCAGCTCGCCTTCATAGGGCGGCAGGTAGTCATCAATGCTCATCTGATGTTGAATTGTGCGGTACATGGTTGCACCATTCCTTTTTTTATGTCGTTCCCGTTTTTAGGCAATACCGCATAATTCTAAGTGCCGATACGGCGAGCGAGGTGCGGCAGATGCCAAGCCAAAAGCGCAGATAATACTGGATGTCTTATCGAGCATTTTGGCAACGCAGATGCCGTGCCGCAGCTGCCGGAGCGGTGCTTAAGCCGCAAGGCGGGAATTGTGCGGTGTGGCCTTTATTTTCTTCCCGCAAAAACGCTTGGGATATATCTGAAAAGCCGAAAACTCAATCCAGTTCTTTGTTTTCAGATATCCCTTAATATCTCTGGATCAGGGGGAATATCATGGCCAGAACCGCCCAAGCGACCTGATACAAGGCCAGTGCCGGAAGCGGCAGCCCGGCCAGGCCGCCGGCCAGCGCCATGATCATGGCAAGAATGCAGCTGATGAGCACCGAGGCCGACAGCACCATCGAAGAACGGTGTTCCCCCCTCTGCCGCACCCGCAGCGGCCTCCAGGCCGCCGACAAAGCTGGCAAAGCTGCCCAGGTGCAGCATGCTGCCTTCGCTTTCCGGCAGCCAGGCCACAGCGGGCTCCAGCGCCTTGTGTTCCTTGCCGCTCAGCACCTTGACGGTACCAACCGGCAGGTTATAAGCAGTCTGCAGCAGCGCTTCATCGCAGTTAAAGTCATCGCAGTCCACAATGAGCGAAAGTCCGGCGCGGCGCAGGGAATCCAGCACGGCGGCGGTATCGGGATCACTCTGATAAGCCACCTGGAACATGCTGAACAGCTTGCCGGAAACCGCTAGGTAGATGACCCGGCGCTGGTTCACGGTATGGCGGCGTTCATATTCCATGCTGGGCAGCTGGATATCATAGGTATCCATCAGCCGGCGGGAGCCGATCATGACCCGCTCGCCGTTGATCCAGCCCACATAGCCCAGGCCGTCCAGCGTTTCCAGGTTTTCCACCTTGCACAGCAGCTTGCGGTTATCGCCCGTCATGCCAAGGAAGATATCTTTCAGCGGGGTATTCACATCGGCCAGCATGGAAGCGGAGTAGATGATGGCCAGCTCAATATCCTCTTTGCGCACCGGCTTGATGCCGCGCAGCGTAATGCACCCTTTGGGGAAAAAGATCCTGCGCCGTGACCTGCAGCACGTTCACACGGCCCAGCAGTCGGATATCCTTCCAACCGGGGATGACCGCGCCGATCTGCGCGGCACTGCGCTGCATCAAACGCATGGGCATGGCGGAGATCAGCGTACCGGCCAGCGGCGCGCCCAGGCAGAGTACACCGGCCAGCGCAGTGAACGCCGTTCCGGCATCCTTGCGGTAAAGCAGGGTGAACAGGAATGCAGCCACGCCGCACCCCAGCAGGATGCGGGCAAACTGCTGCTGGTTTTTATCCGATGTGCGGCGGGATTCGCTGCCCGCCAAAAAGCCTTTCATCAGGCGGGTGGGACGGCTGACCAGCACATTGGGGCGCGGTTCCGCCAGCCCGGCGGTCACGGTGCGCAGTACCCCGGCATCTTTCAGCCGATATGCCACAGCGTGGTCCATCCCGGCGCTGACAAGGGTAAAAAGTTATCCCGGATGGTGTGGGCGCCGATTGCCTTGCCTGCAGCGTTGCCGCACAGCAGCAGCGCTGCGGGGGCCGGTCATCAGGCAGAGGGTTGCGGGGTTATACCATTCCGGCTTTGCCAAAAACATGATACATTGCAGGATGGAGGCCACCGCGGCCATGGCGGGCATGGTATCTGCGGTATTGCCCCGGCGCATGTTGATCAGCCCGGCCAGGCCGCCCAGCATCGTCTGCCAGCACAGGGCCGCGCTGGCAGCAAGCAGGATCAGCATGGTCACCAGCAGCGGTTTGGTGCTGGCTGTGGTATCCAGCGGGCCAAGATTGGCTCCGGTGGCCGCCATAGTGCCCAGAACGATCATAATCAAGGCTGCAGCGCCCACAGCGATTGCTGTGCCGGTGGTGATCATCACCCGCAGTTCCAAGTCATGGCGCACCACGGGGGCATCATCGGTGCTTTCGTATTCGTGGCGGTGCAGGACGGCGGCCTGTGCGGCAAAAAGGCGCTTCGCCATCGGGGGTGGTTTCGTCCTTCGGCTTGCCTGCAAACCGGAGGATGTTAAAGCCTTTGCCGGGCTTTTTTGTTCCGGTGCTTCCGGCTCCGCCCCGGCGTTGGGGTCGCTCAGGTACTGGGCAGCCCGCCTGGTAATCGGTATCGGTCTTTTCTGTTTTTGCCTTTGAATCCGATTTGATCTTTTCCAGGTTGATGGACTGTTCAATGCCGCGCACAAATTCCGCGGTATTGGGCTTTTCATCCACCAGGGGGCCGATCAGCTCCTCAAAGCTTTCTTCCTCTTTTTTCGGGGCGGGCTTTTTCGGTTCTTCCGGCTGCTCTTCCACCCCTTCGGCAATCTCGCTCAGGCGGATCTGCCCGGTCAGGGTCTGGGCCAGCTCCTGCGGCAGTTCCTCAAAGGTATCGCCGCTGGCGGGTTCTTCCTGCACGGGGGCAGCTTTGGGCGCAGGCTTTTTGCGGCGCGGCGGCAGGGCTGCGTTCAGTTCATGCAGGAACGACTGGGTGCTTTCCGGTGCGGGCTCGTCCCCCAGCTGCATGGTAAAACCGGTGGTCGCCTGCGGGGCAGGCGCGGGCTGCGGCTGCACCGTATCGTTTGGGGTCATGACCGGCTCGCCCACGGGTTCCGCTTCGCGGCGGGGGGCAGGCCGAGTGAACGGCATGGTGCGTTCCCGCTCTTTGCGGGGGTGAACTCCACGGTATCCCGCTTTTTTATTTTTACGGTAAACATTGGGCTGAGGTTCCGGCTGCGGGGCCGGCTCATCCTTCGGAGGCAGCGGTTTGCCTGTGGCGGCAAACTGGGAAGTCTGCCGCCCGGAGATGGAAAGCCCTGCGTTGGTAGCGGTCAGGCGGGGCATCTCGCCCGTTTCCTCTGTTTCCGGCTCCTCCCGGGGCTGTTCCGGAACCTCCCAGTTTTCTACCGGGGCTGTATCCGGCTCGCCCTCATACGGGTCATAGGATTCCAGCTCGTCATAGACATCGTGCTTTTTGCCGCCGAACAGGCTGGCAAAAAAGCCTTTTTCTTTGCAGCGTAGTGGCGGGGCGGCTCTTGCTCGCGCAGTTCCATCTCGTCCGGTTCATCCTGCAACCGGGGCAGTTGTTCTTCCAGCTGCTGGGTGCTCTGGTTTTCCACCCTGCCGCTGACCGAAACATTGATCGGCTCAAACTCCCCGGTATCGGTAGCATATCCAAATCCAAACAAGCCCTTTTTCTTGGGAGTCTGCTGGCGCTCCTGCTCGGACTTCATATCATCCGGAACAACGGCCACGCTGGTGCCAAAAAGTTGGTAAAATCTTTTTTTTCCTTCATCCAGGTACTTGCTGTCCGCTTCCGGCACCATGCGGCCCAAAAAGGCTTTAATGATGCTGGTGCGGGTGGTATCCCCCTGATGTTGCATCCGCCGGTTTTGGTTCCGGCTGCGGGGCCGGTTTTGTCTCCGGCTGTACCTGCGGGGCCGGCTGCTGGGGCGCAGTTTGTGCCGGGGCAGGGCGGGCAGGCTGCGGAACAGGTTCCGAGCGCACCGGCTGAGTCGGTTGTACAGTTTGTATATTATTTTGTTTTTCTACTTTAGGCTCAACTTCCGGCATGCGGCGCGGCTCCGGCACAGAAGCAGGCCGGCGGGCCGGGGCAGCGGGGCCGGGTTTATTCTTTTTGAGCAGCCCGCATACTGGGCAGATCGCCCAGCAGGTCGTCCAGCACAGCGGTGGAAAACCGGTCCTCGGTGTTAAAATTATTGCCTTTGCCCAGCGTGATATCCGGCAGGTCCTCTTTCTGGATGGGCCCCAATGCCGAACCGCCGCCGGAGGATTCCTCCATGCTGCCGTGGCCCAGGCTTTGCAGGATGGCATCCACCTGGCGGTCTGTTACACTATCCCGGATGCCGCGTTCGGCCTGCTCATGGCTGAGCTCTTCCAGAATGCGGTCCACGGAATCATTTGTACGTTTGCTTGGCATGTTGTTCTCCCCTTTGGTATGGGATTCCTTTTTTTTTGCGCAGCCGTTACTTGCGGCGCTGCATGATGTTGTACATCAAAATACCGGCGGCCACGCTGACGTTATAACTGTCCACACCGGTTTTGCCACCGGCCATATCCAGCGTAACGGCGGCATCGCACAGTTTGCGCACCAGTGCGCCGGGGCCTGCGCCCTCGCTGCCCAGCACCAGCGCCACCGGGCCGGAAAGATCGGTCTTTTCCAGCGGAGCACCGCCCAGGTCGGCACAGTAAACAAAAATGTTCTGCTTTTTTTCAGGTCACGGATGGCCTGCGGCAGGTTGGCGACCCGCGCCACCGGGATGCGGGCAGCTGCCCCGGCGCTGGATTTCATGACCGTGCCGGTCACGCCAACGCCGCCGCGCCGCGGGATGATCACGCCGTGGGCACCGCACAGCAGCGCGCTGCGCAGGATTGCGCCCAGGTTGTGGGGGTCCTCAATACCGTCACACAGCACGAGGAACGGCGGTTCGCCGCGGTCTTTTGCGATCTGCAAAAAGTTCCTCCACGCCAACATACTGGATGCGGGCAGCCCAGGCCGCCACACCCTGGTGGTCCTGGGTACCGCACAGCTTTTGCAGCTTGCCGGCGGGTACACGCTTGATGACCGCCCCGGCCGCTTTGCCCAGCGCGGTATAATACCCGGCCATGCGCGGCTCCATGCTGTCGGCCAGCAGCAGGGTGTCCACCCCGGCTTCGCTTTTCAGCAGTTCGGTCACGGGGTTTTTGCCCCATACCAGGGCGGTATCCTGCTCCGCAGGGGCCTTGTCTGCCTTGGCCTGGGGGCCTGCTGGAGCATGCGTTTTTTATTTTCCATCTGCAATGTGGTTACTCCTTAAAACGATTGGGTAAAGCCCTGTGCGGCGGCGTTTGGCAGCCATTTTGCCGCGTATGGCAGCCCGCACAGCTTTCTGGCATGATTCGATAATTATACAGATATAGTATAGCACATTTCCTATGCTTTTGTCACCTTTTTCCTTGGCGTCAAAAGTACAGATTTTTCACCCTTTTGCGCGGTGCTTTTGTGCGTGTTTTCGCGGTTTATACAAACCGTACTGGAAAGGTTTTCCTTTGAGGATGTTGAAAACCCTGTTGAAAGCGTGGAAAACCCGCTTGTATGGCCAGTTTTCCACCGTTTCAGGGGTGTTTTCAACATATTGTGGAAAACCTTTCAACATAACAGTACGGATAAACACCCCCCGCTCACTGGGCAAACTACCAGTTTTACCCCCGTTTTTGCGGGTAAAACTTACAATTATTACGGGGGTTTTGCCCGTTTTTTCACTTTCCACAGGTTTTCCCCACCCCGTCTGTGGACAAAAAGCGAAAAGTTCATCCTGCATGTTGAATGCAAAAATTCCCCACAAAATTCCATCCTGTTCAGGCCATTCCGGCTGTTGCAAACCAGTCCGCCGCAGCCCGCAGAACGGGCGCGGCATTGCTGCCCCCGCCGCCGTATTCGATCACCACCGCCGCCGCAAACCGCGGCTGCTGCACCGGCCCATACCCGATGAGCACCGAGTTTGTGTAGTGGGTGCCATCCGCCAGCGTGCCCGCCAGCTGGGGGCTCGCCGGTCTTGCAGGCAAGGGGAATGGGCGATTCCCGCAAAGTACGCAGCGTTTGAGCCATCTGGGCCATCCCCTCCCGGATGGGGGGCAAACACTGCCGCCCCCCGCCGGGTGCCTGGGCTAAAACTTCCGGCTGCGCCTGCCAGGGTTATATTCCCGGCGGCATCGGTTGTGCTTTGGGCAAAATGCAGCGCCGGGCGCTGGCCGTCCCGCGCAAGGGCCCCGGCATAGGCCGCCAGCTGCAAGGGGCTGACCGATGTGTTGCCCTGCCCAATGGCCGCCATCAGTGCAAGGCCCGCCTGATAGTTCCCATCGGTGCTCCAGGTCAGGCGACCTGCGGTTTCCGGCAGCTCAGTACCGCAGGGTACTCCAAGGCCCAGCTGCTGCGCGGTAGCGGAAAACGTATCCACCCCAAGGCGGCGGCCGACATCATAAAAATAAATGTTGCAGCTGTGGCGCAGCGCCGTAACCATGCTGACGGCCCCACGGTGCCCCAGCTGCAAACAGCGCGGCTGGTAACCCGCATAGTAGGTGTACCGTCCGCCGCAGTTTACGGTGCTTTGCGAGGTGATGATCCCCGCCGCCAGAGCCGATGCCGCTACTGCCGGTTTGAACGCCGACCCCGGCGCATACTGGCCGTTCAGCACCCGGTTGACCAGCGGTGCTCCCTGGGCTGTGGCCAGTGCGGCATAATTCTGCCGCCAGCTGGCAAGGTCATAATCCGGCAGGCTGACCGCCGCCAGAACGCCGCCGGTCTGCACATCCACCACCACAGCCGCCCCGGCGCAGGCTTCTTTGCCCTTGCCTTCCGGCTTTGTGGCCTGTAAAGTTTCAATTTGCTGCTGCAATGCGCTGCGCAGGGTGCGCTGCAAATCAGCATCCAGGTAAAGGTGCAGGGTATCCCCGGCCTGTGGCGTACTTTGTATGGTTTCGGTGCGGCCGCCGCTGCTGCGGTCAACTGTCACTTTCAGGCTTCCCGCTCTGCCGCGCAAAAGCATCCTCCCAGGCAGCTTCCAGCCCCATTGGCCGATGGATTCATCCATGGCAAGGCCTTGGGCCTTTTTTCTGTGCCCACTGCTCGGCGCTCATGGCCCCCACGCCGCCCAGCAGTTGCGGAGCGAGGGTGCCATCCACCGCCGTGCGGGTACCGCGGGCAGTCAGCCGCACCGCCCCGCTCTGGGGCAGACCGGCAGCCAGCAGGCTCTGGCACTGTGCCTGGGTCAGATTTTCAGCCAGCGGCAGTTCCCCCGCCGAAACGGCAGAACAAAAGGCGGCAAGCTGTGTTTCCACATCCTTGCCGCCTAGATCCAGTTCTTTAACGTTTGCAGGGTCTGCGCCATCTCGGTGTCCGGTGGGGCCGGAACGCAGAGCGCCAGGTCATACACAGTGTCATCCTGCACCAGCGCCGTGCCGCTGCGGTCCACAATGCTTCCCCGCGCCGCCGGGATGCGCACGGTATAGCTGGTCTGAGATGCCTGTTCCAGCTTTTTAGCATAGTGATCCGCCATGGTAAACTGCATCCAGTACAGCCGCACCAAAAATGCCGCAAACACGGCAGTGCAGAAAATCAGCAGGAACCACACCCTTTTTTTGCCGTCTTTTTTCATGCGCACCTCCCGGCAGGCCACTGCCTGCTCTGGTCTGATCGTTCTTTGGTCTGTCCTTTTGCCATATGGGTATTATACAAGGTTTTGCCGCAACTGTCAGCCCCCGATGAAATACAGGCAGTCGGTTTCATCGGCAGTATCTTCCAGCGGGGCGCGCAGGGTCAGGCCGCCGGGGTCGGGCTGGGGCGCTGCTGCCAGCTGCCCGGCCCAATACTGTCCCTGCGCGGTAACGGCCAACTCCCCCGCTGCCGCCTTACAGCTGCAGGGCAGGCCGGTCACCCACAGGACTCCGTTCTGGCGGGTCAGCGTGCCAAGGGCCTGCCCCACCAGAGCCGGGACTGCCCCCGCTCCGCTGCCCGCCGGGGGACACCGTGCCATGCTCCCCCTGCAATGCCCGCAAAACGGCCGCTGCGGTCCAGCACGGCGGCCCCCGCCTGCACCGGCTGCGCCAGCAAAATCTGCCGGGCCAGCGAGCGGCGGTCCACACGGGGTCCCAGCGTTCGCCGTCCGTCTGCCTGCTTTGCAAAAAATTGCGCAGAGCGGCGTTTTCTTCGGCATCCGGTTCGTGTTCTGCCAGCCGGCGGCGCAGGGCAAACAGCTCCCGCTGCATCACGCTCATTTGGGCGGCATAGTGTTGGGCGAAGGGATCATCCAGCCGCCGGGGCAAAGCCGCCCCCCACACGGCCATGCTAAGCAGGGGCAAGGCCCGCCAGCCCCAGCAGCAGCGCACAGAGCTGCCGGAGCGTTTTGTGCCGTCTGCGCGGTGCCGGGCGCGCAAGGTCCAGCCCGTCCCGTTCTTTTCGTCTGGTATGCCGCATGGTGCGCCGCCCGCCTTTCGCTCATTGTTTTTCTCCACAACTATATGTTTGCCCGCCCCCTGCTAGACTTTGGGGGTGGATTTGATATAATAGAAGAAACTAAACCAAATGTTAAGGAGTACCTGCCATGCCTGCCACTTTGCTTGTTTTAGATATTGACGGCACCCTGCGCCCCCATGGGGAGCCGCGCGTGCCCAAAGAAAACGTCGATGCCCTGCGCACCGTGCAGAAAGCCGGGGTCAAGCTCGTGATTGCCACGGGGCGCTGCCGGGCAGAGATCCCCGCCAAAATGCTGCGCGGCATCCGGCCGGATTACTGGATCTGCGCCGCCGGTGCCCAGGTGGAGGATGCCGCCGGGACCGCCCTGTACACCAGCCACATGACCGCCGAGGAAATGTACGCTCTGGTGGATTTTTGCGAGGACTATGAGCACCCGCTGGGATTCAGCTTTTCGGACGGCGGGTATGTTTACCTGGATTATGAGGCCTTCCATGTGCAGGAGAAAGCCGCTGCACTGGAAGGTTGCCTGAAAGACGGCGAGGACCAGGACCGCCACCTGTTGGATATGCCGTTTTCCGCGTTCGGCATGCTGGCGGCGGAAGATATCGCCAAGTTCCAGGCCAAATACGGCTACCTGGGGCTGCAGTTCCTGCCCTACCACGTGACGGGGTGCGATATCCTGCGCGCCGGCCAGGACAAGGCAACCGGCCTGCAGGCACTGCTGGACCATCTGGGCCTGGCCGCTGCGGACTGCGTTGCCGTGGGCGACGGTCCCAACGATGCCGGAATGCTGGCGCTGGCCGGGCGTTCCTACTGCATGGCGGACGGCATGAAAACCGCCAAAGCTGCCGCCAAGGCGCTGGCCCCTGCCGCTGCACCCGATGGCATTGCCCAGCTGTGCCGCAGTCTGTGGCCGGAGATATTCCGTTGAACACCAAACAACCGTACACCCATGTGGGGCCGGGGCTGCCCCCACTGTACGGCGCACAGGCCAAAGCGCTGATCTTAGGCAGCTTTCCCAGCCCAAAGAGCCGGACACAGGGGTTTTATTACGGCCACCCGCAGAATCGGTTCTGGCCGCTGATGGCTACCCTAACCCACAGCCCCACCCCCGCATGGGAGGATCTGGATGCCAAACGCGCCATCATCATTGGCAGCGGGCTGGCGGTGTGGGATGTCATCCACGCCTGCTCCATCCGCGGGGCATCGGATGCCTCCATCAAAGATGTGGAACCGAATGATCTGGCAGCCCTGGTGAACCGCCTGGGCGTACAGGCCATTTTTTGCAACGGTGCCACCAGCGGCAGGCTGTACCGCAAATACGCCCAGCCCCCTGACCGGGTTGGAAGCTGTGGTGTTGCCCTCCACCAGCCCGGCCAATGCGGCGTTTACCATGCCGCGGTTGCTGGATGCCTGGGGCACTGCGCTGGAAGGATATGTGAACAAACCGTAAAAAGCGCAAAAAAGCGCCGTTTTGCCGCCCGAAAGGGGCAAAATTGTTTGCATTGTCCCCGCCGTTGCACTATAATGAAAGGGTATTCCCTTTGCTCCGGCGTTTGCCTTTGCCGGGGCGCACCTTACTACAAGGAGCTTTGAACCCATGAGCAAGTGGATCGAAAAGCGCACCCGCCCGGTTCTGCCGCTGTACCTGGCTGCACTGACCTGGCCGGTTGCTTCCCTGATTCTGCCGCCCTACCGGCTGGTGAACCTGGTTATCATTGCGGCACTCAGCACTGTGGTGTATCTGGTTTCTTCCCGCTTCTGCCCCACGCGGGTGCAGCGGGTGGAACAGCCCTACGCCACCGGCAGCGAAAACACCGATGCCATGCTGAACGGCATTGCCGCCAACCTGGACGCGCTGCACAAGCTGAATGACGCCATCCCGGATGCCGAACTTTCCCGCCAGCTGGACCGTATGGAAAAGGCCGGGCGCGGCATTGTGCAGGCGGTGGAGCAAAAGCCGGATAAAGCCCGCACCGTGGATCGCTTTGCACGGTATTACCTGCCGGAAGTGGTCAAGATCATGAGCGCATACGCCCAGATGGAAAAAGGCGGCATTACCGGCGAAAACGCCGCCCAGATCTTGAGCGAAGTACGCCGCAACGCTGGCACCATGGCCACCGCATTTGAAAACCAGCTGGACGCCCTGTATTCCGCAGAGGCAATGGATATTTCGACCGACATCGAAGTGCTTGAAAACATCATGCGCGGTCAGAATTTGACCTGATGCTCCCAACCCAAAATATAAAAAGAAGAAGAGAAAGGACTTGCCACTATGTCTGATCTGGATTTTGACCTGAACGCTCCCGCAGCACCTTCCCTGACCTTGGATGCGGCCCTGCCGCCCCCACCCTGACCCTGGATCCCGAAGCGGATGCCAAGGTGGTGGAGGAAGCAAAAAGGCTACCCCCGTTACCGTGGAGGATACCCCGCTGAGCCCCGAAGAGCAGAAGATGGTGCAGGATTTTGCTGAAAAGATCGACTTGACCAACTCCCAGATGATTTTGCAGTACGGCGCCGCCAGCCAGAAAAAGCTGAGCGATTTTTCTGACAGTGCGCTTTCCCGCGTGCGCACCAAGGATATGGGTGAGACCGGCGAACTCATCACCCAGCTGATCGGCGAGCTGAAAGGCTTTGACGCCACCGCAGAAAATCAGAAAGGCTTCCTGGGCTTTTTCAAGAAAAAGTCCAACGAGCTGGAAGCCCTGAAAGTGAAATACGACAAAGCTGATGTGAACGTGGAACGCATCAAGGCCCAACTGGAGGACCACCAGGTAACCCTGATGAAAGACATTGCCATGCTGGACAAGATGTACCAGCTGAACCTTGTCTATTTCAAGGAGCTGAGCATGTATATCCTGGCCGGCCGCAAAAAGCTGCAGCAGGTGCGGGAGAACGACCTGGCCACCGCTGAAGCCAAGGCCAAAGCATCCGGCCTGCCGGAAGATGCCCAGGCCGCCCGCGACCTGGCCGACCAGTGCGACCGCTTTGAAAAGAAGCTGTATGACCTGGAGCTGACCCGCAATATCTCCATCCAGATGGGCCCGCAGATCCGCCTGATCCAGTCCAACGATACGATGATGGCCGAAAAGATCCAGACCACCATTGTGAACACCATCCCCCTGTGGAAAAACCAGATGGTTCTGGCCTTGGGCATGGCACACAGCCAGCAGGCCATGCAGGCCGAGCGCGCCGTGACCGATGCCACCAACGAGCTGTTGCGCAAGAACGCCGCAACCCTCAAGCAGGGCACCATCGACATCGCCAAAGAGTCTGAGCGCGGTGTGGTGGATATTGAGACCCTGCAGCAGACCAACCGCGATTTGATCAGCACACTGGATGAATTGAACAAGATCCGCGCAGACGGCAAGGCCAAGCGCGCCGCCGCCGAGCAGGAGCTGGGCCGCATTGAGGGCGAGCTGAAGCAGAAGCTGTTGGAAATTAACAAGTAATTATTTTTAGGGTGCATTATTGCATCCCCGTTAAGTGAGGACGACCCATGCAGTTGGAGCAGCAGGAAACATTTGAGATCAAAAGCCCGCAGCTGGAAGTGTTTGGCCAGGTGGAAAGCAAACTGCCCGCCCCCGCCAAAAAACGGCCTTTTGCGGCCGGGTTCCTGGCCGTGATGGTGCTGGTTTCGGTGTTTGGCATTGGCGGCGTGCAGCTGAAAAGCCGTTACCGCAATGTGGCTGAAATTTACACCAGCGAGGTTGACAAGCACGGCAACAGCATCCAGGGGATTTTACCACCCTGACGGATACCGCTGCCAACCTGATGCGTGCCTGCCAGAAAGTACTGGGCGAAGCTGACAGCAACTGCACCACCGTAGCAGACCTGCTGGCCCAGTGGCAGGATACCGCCATTGCCCCAGCCGCGCAATATGCGGTCATCCACCAGCTGGATAACGCTGTGGACGCCATGTACACCGCCGCCAAGGCAAAAGCCACCGACGATGCGCTGGATCAGATCAACAGCCTGGATGCCAGCTATGTGAGCACCCAAAGCATTTTGCAGCGCGAAATTGCGCAGAATTATACCACCGCTGCCCAAAGCTACAACACCATGGCTTCCGGTTTCCCCGCCAATGTGATCGGTACATTGTGGGGCGCGGGGCAGGTGGAGCTGTATGCAGCGCAGTGACCCCGGAAAGGAGGGGGCCGGATGAAAATTTTGACCCGCACTGCAGCCGCCGTTCTGGCGGCTGTGACCGCGGCGGCAGTCTGGGCGGTACCGGCAGCGGCAGCTGCTTCCGTTCAGGGCATCAGCAGTACCAGCTGCATTGCCGATAATGCCAATATTCTAAGCCGCGATACCGAAACATATATCACCAACATTTCTGTTGCCCTGCAGGAAAACTGCAGCGGTGCACAGATCGGCGTTTACACCACCGATTACGTCGGCAACAACACCATGGAAGGCTATGCCTACGAGGTGTTTCAGGCATGGGGCCTTGGCAGCGCTGACCAGGACAACGGCATGGTGCTGCTGATGGCCACCGGGGACGACAACTATTGGGCCACCCCCGGCGAAGGGCTGGAAAGCGCGTTTTCCGGCAATGTGCTGAGCGATCTGCTGTATGATAACCTGGAAACTTCCTGGGCAAAGCAGGATTACGATACCGGCGCACGCAAAACCGTGCTGGCCATGGCCGAGCGCATCTGCGATGTATATGGCGTCAGCCTGGATATGGACGCGATCGGCTCCGGCCTGGCAGATTCTTCCGGCAGGATTGTGGAAAACACCCAGAGCCGCAGCAATGGAGGGGGCGGTGCTTACCTTGATTTTACTGACGATTATTATTGCAGTGATCGTGATTGCAATCCTGAAAACGCCGCGCGGACCCCGCGGGCCGCAGGGTCCCACCTACACAGGCGGGCCGCGGGCCGAACGTATTCTTTTTCGGCGGACCGGTTTACCGGCCGCGCCGTCCCCGGCGTCCTCCCCCGCCGCCCCCTCCGGGCGGTGGATTTGGTAATCCCGGCCCACGCCCCGGCGGCGGCTTTGGTGGGCCCGGCCCCGGTGCTAGACCTGGCAGTTTCGGTCCGCGTCCCGGCGGCGGCTTTGGCGGAATGTCCGGCGGGTTCCGTTCCGGCGGGATGTTGACAGAGTTCTTCATCCGCTTGAAGAAGGGCTCCTTTTTGCCCAGCTCCACGCCGCGCGCCTGCTGGGCCTGGCTGATGTTGTGGTAGTCGCGCTGGATGTCGGGGATGTAGCGCAGGGCAATAGCCACCGAATATCCGACTTTATACGAGATGCCGATGCTGTTCAGGCTTGCGGCAAACTCGCTGGGGTTAGTGGCGGAAATAAACAAGATAGCCACCGGCAGTGCCACAAAGTATTTGAGACAGATATTGACCATGTAGAACAGCTGCTCCGCTGTCAGGTCATACCGCCAGAACAGGTGGCAGAGCACCGTGCGGGTGCCGTACAGGGTGGTACCCTGATTGGGATCGAACAGGAAGATGAACAGGTTGTTCAGCAGCAGGAACACCAGCATGAAGGTCATCATAAACCGGACTTCCCGGAATTTGATTCGGCTCAGCCTGAAGGCCAGCAGGCTGACCACCAACAGGCCCAGCAGCACCCGAGTGTCATAGGTGATCATGCTGGCGAAGGTAAACAGCAAAAAGAATGCCAGCTTGGTGGTGCCGGTCATTTTGTGGATGACACTCTCCCGGGGAGATAATTCAAAACAGTCTTAGCGGCCACCCTCTCTCACCTCCCGGTCCTGCTCAATAAATCTCTCTACAAATTCCTGTGCGGGCGCAATGCCGCAGCGGTTGGCCAGTGTGTACAGGCTGGTCTCCTTCAGGGCCGCCTGCTCCACCAGCGCAGGGTCACACAGCACGGCAGCAACGCTGCGGTCGGCAATCAGCTGGCCATCACAGAACACCAGCGCCCGGGGGGTGTATTCCAGCATCAGGTGCATGTCGTGGGTGATCATCACCACCGTCACGCCCCGCGGGTTCAGCCCCCGCAGGAACTCCATAATATCGGTGTAGTGGCGGAAATCCTGCCCGGCGGTGGGCTCATCCAGAAGGATGAGCTCCGGGTCAAGCACCAGCACGCTGGCAATGGTTACACGCTTTTTCTGGCCAAAGCTCAGTGCGGAAATGGGCCAGTTGCGGAAAGGATACAGGCCGCAGACTCTGAGGGTCGCTTCCACCTTTTCCCGGATCTGCTCCTCAGTCAGGCCGGAGCGCTGCAGCCCCAGAGCCACCTCCTCGTAGATCATGGTCTTGGAGATCATCTGGTTGGGGTTCTGCATCACATAGCCGATGTGCTGGGCGCGGCGACGGATGTTCTCCTCAGCCAGCGGCTTGCCGTTCAGGAAGATCTCGCCCGCATCCGGGGTCTCGAAACCGCAGATGAGCTTGGAGAGGGATTTGCCCGCGCCGTTCCGGCCCACGATGCTCACCATCTCCCCCTTGCCGATCGAGAAGCTGACATCCCGCAGGGTCTGCTGGCCCTTCTGATAACCAAAGCTCAGGCCCTTTACCTCCAGCAGCGGCTCCGTTCCGGCTGCGCGGCGGGCCGGGGCCGGGCCGTGAACCAGTCCCGGAGCTTTTGGGTGTCAGCATCGTCCAGCACAAGGCTGTCCACATGGGCGGGGTGCTTGTCCGGAGTGATATCCACCCCGGCATAGCGCAGAGGCGATGACCCAGCTCCACCACGGGATGCCGCCCCAGGACAGGTCGATGAGGGTGTGGCCGATGAAGCCGATCAGGCCGCCAACCACGGGGCCGTACATGGCAGCCAGCAGGGCCAGAACGGCGTACTGCAGGCTGATGTTGGTGCTTGCGCAAAAACGTTCTGTCGCTCAAACATCCCACTGGGATGTTTGTTGCTAGCGCAAACGGGAACTTGTCGGGGCGCGGCCCCTCCATCTTGCTATCGCAAGACCGTTCTGTCGCTTGCACACCCCACTGGGGTGTGCATTGTTGAACTTCATTCAACAAACGCGAACTTGTCGGGGCGCAGCCCCTCCATCTTGCTGACGCAAGACCGTTCTGTCGCTTGAAAGCCCCACTGGGGCTTTCATTGCTTCACTTCGTTTCGCAAACGCGAATTTGATAAGCTCCTCTAAGAGATTATGTTTCAATTTTCTTCTATGTATTTCACTACTCTATCTATATTTCCGCTTTCATATTCATCATGTGTTAATTTGAAACACTCATCCTTACTAACACTGCTGTAGTCTATATACCTAGCAATATCTTCTGGAATTAAAAACAAGTTTACTCCTTCTCGTTTCAGCGATTGTAAATCTCCGTGGTTGACATCAACAATTACTTCCGCTTCCCAATTTTTTGCTTTAATTACAGACTGTAAATTTTCTTTTAATACAGTACTTCTCTTTTTTTTTAAAAATATTAAAATGTCCATCATGTCCAACCTGTGAATTTCTCCCATTAGTTACATAGGGTACAATGGCTATTTTTTTTTATCATTAACTTGTCCTCCTTTTCCACTTCTTATAACTTCCGATTTACAGGTGCAGGCGTTTTTCAAACTCTGCCAGCAGGCTGCGGCCCTTGAAGATGACCAGCCCCAAAAAGGTGATCATGCTGATGACCAAGCAGATGACCCAGGCCAGCGGCGGGCGCACGCTGTGGCGCAGCGTTAAGCCGATATACGGCACCACGCCCACCACAATGTTCAGCAACAGGTAAACCAGGCCGTTCTCGGTAAAGCGGCGGTTGACAAAGGCAAAAATGAAGTTCAGCACCAGGGTAACGCTGCACAAGATCGGCACAATGGCGTCAATGGCAATGCCGTTCCACCCGGCGTAATAATCCGCAAAGGTCACGATCAGCGAAGTGCCGATCAAAATCTGGAACAGCAGCTTCGGGGCGTTGCGGCCCTGGCGCAGCAGTGCGCGCAGCAGCATCAGCACCCCCACCGCGCCGATCAGCACCAGCAGGCTCCAGTGCATATGCCTGCCTTCGATCATGATGTAATCCACCACGCCGCAGATGACCGCCGCCCCCAGCAGCACAAAGGCAGCGATGCGGTAAAACAGCGATGTCTGCCGCGCGGGCGGCACCACCTTGGGGTAGCGGTCCGGTTCCGGCGTGCCGACAAGGGGGTTCTGGCACAGCGGGCAGTACTGTGCGCTGCCGCCAACCTGGATATGGCAATGGGGACAGGTTTTCATTCTCCATCCACCTCCGTTGCATACAGTGTAATATCCAACCCTTCGGCAGAAAGGCGGCGGTAAAAGTTTTTCAGCATCTCGGTGCTGCGGAACGCCCAGGTGGTGCCCAAAACAAGATCATCCCCACAGGAACAGACCGTGGTGAACGCGGTAGTCGAACTGCAGAACGCCGTAAAGCCTTTGATGTAGGGCTGCAGCTCTTTTTGCAGTGGGATGCGCCCCATGTTGGAGATGGTCAGGGTAACTTTTTTGGCTTCCAGCGTATTGAACAGGTTAACCACCGCGTTTTTGATAAAGAGCGGCACCAGTTTGATACCAGGCATCTGTTCCAGCTTTTCAAAGCCGTCCATGCGGGCCTTGACCCGCTCGTCCTTCAGGGCTTCCCGCAGTTTGGCGTCAAAGCCTTTGGCCAGGGTTTCCAGCGTTTCGTCCCCCCGGAATACCCAGCTGATGCGGATGGAGTTGAAAAAGTTGCGGGCGGTCTCGGTTCCGTAATAGCTGCGCAGGTTGACCGGCAGGCTGACCGAGATGACCTTACCGCGTTCCAGCGCCGGCATTTCCTGATAAGCCGCCAGCATCTGGGCAGCGGCCAGGTAGCTGGTCATCGTTACCCCCATGGCGTGGGTCTTGGCCAGCACCTGGGCGGTAGAAAGGTGGGCTTCAAAAACTGGGACTGGTCATACGGCAGTTTGCGGCCATGCAGGTGGAAAGACTTTTGCGGTTCAGCGGGTCTTCCTCCGCCGCTTTGGACGCCGTATAGTACTTGCGGAACGCATCCTGGGCCGATTCGCCCTTGCTGGCGCGCTCTTCTCCGGGAACATTGGCCAGTTCGGGATTTTTCAGCTGCAAATAATTGTGCACCAGCGTTTTCAGGAACACCATCCCGCCGTTGCCATCGCTGATGGCGTGGAACATTCCACATTGATGCGCGCGCCGTAATAGCTGACGCGGTACAGCAGTTCGTTTTTGATCTGCGGGCCGTACAGCATGGCACAGGGGGCCAGCGTTTCCGGCACCGCCTGCGGTTTCAGGTTGGTGGATTCAAAATAATGCCAGAACAGCCCACGGTGCAGCGTGACCTGGAACTGCGGGTTTTTCCCGTGCGGTCTGTTCCAGGGCCTGATTCAGGCGGTCGGGTTCCACATCCTCGTTCAGGGTGCAGCTGACGCGGAACACCCGCGGGTCCCGCCGGTTGATGGACGCCAGAAATACTTTGGCGACATTATCGACTTTATACCAGGTTTCGGGCAAATGGCAGCCCTCCTATCCGGCGGGGTTCCGCCGTTACAAAATTTTCTGCACAAAGCGGCCAACGCTTTCCATGGCCTGTGCGGCATGGGGGATCGGCATCTGCTGGAACACATGCCAGCATTCGGGGTATACCTCCAGCACGGCGTATACTTCCTGTTCCGTCATGGCTTTGGCAAGGTTGATAGAATCGGATTTCAATATTTCGTTCGTTCCCACCTGGATCAAAGTGGGCGGCAGCCCCAAATCCGCAAACAGCGGCGAAAGGCTGGGGTCCTCCCATTCCAGGGTGCTGTTTGCTCCGCGGTAAGCGGTGCGGCAGGAATCAATATAGTCGTGGGTCAGCATGGGATCCAGCGCGGCACATTTCTGATAGGATGCCCCCTGCATCGTCATATCGGTCCAGGGGCTCATCAGCACCAGGGCACGCGGCTGGCTGCGGCCCTGGGCCTTTACGGCAAGGGCCAGTTCCAGCGCCAGGTTGCCGCCCGCCGAATCCCCGGCCACGATCACATCCCGCGCACCGATGCCCATATACATCAGGTAGTCCCAGACGCGCAGGGCATCGTCAATGGCGGAAGGATACGGCGCTTCGGGGGGCAAGGCGGTATTCAAAGCTGAGTACATCGCACCCGGTGGAAAGCGCCAGTTTGCTGGCCAGCACGCGGGCATAGCCCAGCTGGCCGCAGGTGTAGCCGCCGCCATGGCAGTATAGCACCACATGGCGGCGGTCATGCCCCTGGTTCATCCGCACCCACTCCGCCGAAACATTGTTGACGGTGATGGGCGTGGTGTTGATCAACAGGTTGGGGGTAACCAAACGGGCAAACAGCTCCTGGGCGGCACGCTGGCGTTCCAGGTCCTCCGGCTGGGTAGAGCCGGTGCTGGTCACGCTGTGCACCGCCTTGATGGCTTTCATCATGGGGGTCAGGTCATCGGTCTCCGCGGCCTGTTTGCGGGCGTTGCGCAGGCGGTGCAGACGTTTCAGGGGAATACGTTTTTCTCCTGCATAGAGCGTTCCTTTCCTTGGGGGTCAGTGGGTGGATTCAAATGCCGATTTTGGCCCCGCAGGCGCACCCACAGGCTGCGCAGCAGCGGCGGGCGGGCGGCAGGCAGGCAGCAGAGCCGCCACACGGTTTGGTTTTCCGGTATGCGGCCGCTGCGGGTGTATTTGTGGTAGAGCACCGTCAGCTGGCGCATTTTCGCCTTGCCGGGCAGGTGCAGCACGCAGATAGGGTCGCAGCAGTAGTTCGTGGAAACATAATAAAAATGCCCACCCAGCCAGTACCGGAACACATACGCGTTGGCGGCCCGCACGGGCTTGCCCGCCAGCTGGCTGCGGTAGGCCGCAGCATCCAAAATGGCTTCGTCGCCGTCCTGGCTGCGCACGCCGGTCTGCTGCATCCGGTCAAACACATTGCGGCATTCGGCCATAAAATCCTGCAGCCGGGCCGTGCTGCCCGCCACGAACTCGCCGCCAAAGTGGGTCAGCACATGGGGGCGCCCTCCGGCCAAAGTTCATCATAGGTGTGGGAGATGCGGGCCGTCATGGGCTGGCTGGCCGCATGGGGCACCTGATACAGCAGCACGGCTTCCGCGGCTTCGCGCCAGATATCCTGATAGCCGCGCTGGGTAAAGGTATCGGAATCCAGCATCAGGTAGTTTTCGTAATGCTCGGTTTCGAGCAGATACTGCATGGCGCACAGCTTGTAATACGCCAGGGACCAGTCTAAATCCGCTTCAAAGCGGTAGTTGTCAAACGGACAGGCGATTACACGGATGCCCGCCTGGGACAGCTGCGCAGCATAGGGTTCCGGCACAGCGGTGTTGGTCACAAGGGCTGCATCGCAATTCTGGTTTTTCTGTTTTGCGCTGACAAGGCTGACCACAATGCAGCGGTAGAATACCTCGCTGCCCAGGTTGGCATTGCTGCCCTCGCGGTAGCCCTCCAGTGTGGCAAAGGCTGTAAAGATCAGGTTCATTCCATTCCCCACTTTTCCGGGAAGTTCCGGCCGCCTTACCGCATTCCCTTGTTGTCATCTTTTCCTATTATTTTATTATAGTCCTGTACGCAAGGCTTGTCTATTATTGTTGTACATTTGTTAAGCATTGGTCTACAAACTGGAAGTTATCAGTCCAAAATCAGAACTCCAGCGCAATCGGACATTTTCGTAAATGAAAGAGCCGGAAAATCTTTTCTCAGTTCCTCAATGACAAAGTAGATTTCATCATTATCCCATGTGTCTCCTGCCTTCAATTTACACTCTTCTAAGTCCTTTCGTGTTTCAAAGGCAACATCGCCGATTATAATTTTACCGTTTTCCTTTAAGTAGTTACGCAAGTCTAACAGAAAGTTGCTTTTTTGCGCATCCGTCAAATGATGCAGAGAGTATGTCGCAACAATATAATCATAACGAAAGTTCCGCAATGGTTCGACAAGCCCTTTTGAAAAGTCCCCCTGATATAACTGTGCATTTGGCATTTTCTCAGATGCCAATGCAATCATTCTTGATGAAAAATCCTGTCCATAAATGGAACAGCCTCGCTCGTATAGTTTTGTCGTTAATGTGCCTGTTCCGAATCAATATCCAGCACAACGGCATTTTCGAGTCCCATTATGGTCTGGAAAATGAGCCCGAGTACCTTTTTATAACCGGCAAAAGGGTATGTGTTTTCCTCATCAGAAATGCCAACAGTTTTGTCATAACCATCAGCCCAAAGGTCGAACTCTATGTTGTTTAGCATACTTATTTCCTCCAAAAATTCCGAGTTGCCCTCACAAGCTCATGTCGGCCATGTCTTCACACACCCTGCACCCCAAGGTCGCGCAGGATGTCGGCGCGGGTTTCCAGCGCAAGGGCAGCAATGCGCCGGATGCGCTCCGGCGTCATGTAGGGGGCAAGGCCGCTGATAGAGAACGCGCTGTCCGCCTTGCCGCCGGGGCCGGGTATGGCCAGCGCCACGCAGCGGATGCCAAGCTCGTTTTCCTCATCGTCAATGGCATAGCCGCAGGCGCGCACCTCGTTCAGCTGGGCGCACAAAGCAGGCAAATCGGTCACAGTGCGGACCGTCAGCTTTTGCGGGCTGCTGTGCCGCCACACATCCTCCACCTCTTCTTCGGTCAGGGTAGCCAGGATGGCTTTGCCCACACCGGTACAGTACAGCGGGCTGCGCAGCCCCACCCGGCTGGACATCCGCATGGGGCCGCTTTCCGTTTTATATATGTACACGATATCCTGTGCATCGCGGATGACCAGGTGCACCGCTTCGCCGGTGCGCTGGGCCAGGCGTTCCAGGTGTACCTTGGCAACGCTCATCACATCCATGCTGTTGACGATGCCGGAAGAAATTTCAAACATCTTTAAGGTCAGGCGGTACTTGCCGGTTTCGCCGTCCTGCGCGGCATATCCCAGGCTGACCAGGCTGCCCAACAGGCGGTGGGTTGTGCTTTTGGCCAGGTGAGCGTCTTCTGCCAGGCGCTGCAAACTGGCTCCGGCCGGGTGGGCGGCCAGCACTTCGATCAGCTCAAAAAATGCGCGCAACGCTCTGCACACCGCCCTTATCAGAATTTTTTACGGTTTGGTCCTCCATAACGCATCCTCCGCAAAAATTAACAAAAAATTCATAATTTATAACTTTGCCCGGTTCTGCTCCCATCGGGCCGGAATTGTTCCGCATTGTGGAATTAAGTATACCAGCAAACGGCGTTTTTCGCAAGTAGCATCCCACAAGGCGGAACCCCTCAATATTGCCAAAAAAGGCTCCGCTCCGACTGGTAAAATTGACCGATTGACGGCGCGGCGCAAAATTTGTATAATAAATTCAGCAAATTGCGGAACGGTGTTCCACCATAAGGAACCGCTTCACAACTGATGTAAACTTTGTTAATGTAAGGAGAATGCGTTATGAATTCTGTCCTTGAGCGCGTTTACGAAATTGGTATCATCCCCGTTATCGCTTTCAACAGCGTGGACGAGGCTATTCCTCTGTGCAAGGCTTTGATGGATGGCGGCCTGCCGGCTGCTGAGGTCACCTTCCGCACCGCATGTGCTGAAGAGTGCATCAAGAAGATTCACGAAGAACTGCCCAATATGCTGCTGGGCGCCGGCACTGTGCTGACCGTTGACCAGGCTGACCGTGCTATGGCTGCCGGTGCTTCCTTCATCGTTGCTCCCGGCTTCGACCCCGAAGTCTGCAAGCATGTTATCGACAAGGGCGGTATCATGATGCCCGGCACCGCCACCTCCGGTGAGATGCAGCAGGCCATGAACATGGGCTGCGAAGTTGTTAAGTTCTTCCCCGCTGAAGCAAACGGCGGCGTGGACAAGCTGAAGAACATCGGCGCTGCCCTGAAGACCTGCAAGTGGATGTGCACCGGCGGCGTCAACGCCAAGAACGTGAACAACTACCTGGGCTACAACCAGATTATTGCTGTCGGCGGCACCTGGATGTGCAAGTCCGACAAGATCAAGGCCGGCGCATGGGATGAGATCACCGCCATGAGCAAAGAGGCTGTCAACGTAATGCTGGGCCTGGAACTGGGCCACATCGGCATCAACTGCGCTGACGAAGCCGAAGCTGCCAAGACCGCCGAGACCATCGGCGACCTGCTGAGCATGGCTGTTAAGCCGGGCAACTCCAGCATCTTTGTTGGCAAGAAGGAATTTGAGATCATGAAGAAGCCGGGCCGCGGCACCCATGGTCACATCGCCATCCTGACCAACAATGTTGACCGCGCTATCTATCACCTGAGCCAGCGCGGCGTCAAGTTCGATGTGGACAGCAAGAATGTTAAGGACGGCAAGACCATCGCCATCTACTTTGCTGACGAAGTTGCCGGCTTCGCCATCCACCTGGTTCAGAAATAATCTGTTGCCACTGTGCAGCAGGTTTGCGCCTGACGGCGCGGTATATTTACAATAAATACAAGGAGTTTCAATATGAAAGTCGTTACTTTTGGCGAACTGATGATCCGTCTGCAGCCGTTCAACTACGAGCGCTTTGTTCAGGCCAACAACCTGGAGTTCACTTTCGGCGGCGGCGAAGCTAACGTTGCTGTTTCCCTGGCAAACTACGGCATGGACGCTGTCTATGTGACCAAGCTGCCCGCACACGCCATTGGTCAGGCCGCTATCAATAGCCTGCGCCGTTACGGCGTTGACACCAGCAAGATCGTCCGCGGCGGCGACCGTGTTGGCATCTACTTCAACGAGAAGGGCGCTTCTCAGCGTGGTTCTGTCTGCATCTATGACCGTGCACACTCTGCCATCCAGGAAGCTTCCACCGCTGATTTCGATTGGGATTCCATCTTTGAGGACGTGGATTGGTTCCACTTCACCGGCATCACCCCGGCCCTGGGCCCCAATGTTGTTGACATCTGCCGCGAAGCCTGCAAGGCTCGCCAAGGCTCATGGCGTTAAGATCAGCTGCGACCTGAACTACCGTGGCAAGCTGTGGACCCGCGAGGAAGCCCGCGCTGCTATGACCGACCTGTGCCAGTACGTTGACGTCTGCATCTCCAACGAGGAAGATGCTAAGGACGTGTTCGGCATCGAGGCTGAGGCCACCGATATCTACGCTGGCGAGATCAACCGCGAAGGCTACAAGAGCGTTGCCAAGCAGCTGGCTGACAAGTTCGGCTTTGAGAAGGTTGCTATCACCCTGCGTGAGAGCCATTCTGCTTCTGACAACGGCTGGAGCGCCATGCTGTACGACGTTGCCTCCAACGAGTACTGCTTCAGCAAGAAGTACGAGCTGCGCATCATCGACCGCGTTGGCGGCGGTGACTCCTTCGGCGGCGGCCTGATCTACGCCCTGCTGAACGGCAAGACCACCCAGGAAGCTGTTGAGTTTGCTGTTGCTGCTTCCGCTCTGAAGCATTCCATCGAAGGCGACTACAACATGGTTACTGTTGCTGAGGTCGAGAAGCTGGCTGGCGGCGACGGTTCCGGCCGTATCCAGCGCTAATTTTCCGCACAACAATTTCCCGTATCTTACGGTTTACCTTCCTACAAAAGAGGTTCGCTTTGGCGGATCTCTTTATTTGTGTGGGAGGTTTTTGTTTTTGGGGGAGGGGTGTTTTGATGTTTTTTATTTCAGGGCAACACCGCACAATTCCCGCCTGACGGCTTAAGCACCGCTCCGGCGGCTGCGGCACGGCATCTGCGTTGCCAAAATGCTCGATAATGTCGGGTTGCGGTACCCGCATCGTGCTTCGGGGGCAAAAGCCCCTCGCACTCTGCGACCGTTGCCCCTGCTTCGGTTCGCTGTTTCCGCCACTGGCGGCGCTCACCTTTGCAGCATCCAGTATTATCTGCGCTTTTGGCTTAGCAGCTGTCGCACCTCGCTCGCCGTATCGGCACTTAGAATTATGCGGTATTGCCTCAGCAATTTTTCAGGCAGCGGGCGCACAATGTGCGCCCCTATGGGTGGGATGTGTATTCAATGCCCATTGCGCATTATAAATCAATCTGTAGGGCGGGATGCCTCATCCCACCGCCAAAACTCGCAAATCTCTTTCGCCCTCTCATCTACGCGCCTTATTGTAAACCTTAACCTGCCCTCTCCGTTGACATTTCATTTTTTCCCGCGGTATACTATACCTCAGTTTGCGCAAACTTTTTGGGGAAAGGCGGTTACGGCATGTCAGTCAAAGCACAGGTCCTCAGCGCGCTGGACGCAGCGCGCGGGCGGTATATCTCCGGGCAGGAACTTGCCGACCAGCTCGGCGTCAGCCGGGCCGCCATCTGGAAAGCCGTCACTGCCCTGCGTGCGGACGGCACCCCCATTGAAGCCATTACCAACCGCGGCTACGCTCTGCCCCACGGGGCAGACCTGCTGAACGCGGACGCCATCACAGCGCTGCTGGCCCCTGCCGTTGCGCAGGCGGTACAGATCACTGTGGTGGACCGCCTGCCCGGCACCAATGCGGCGCTGCGCACCCAGGCCACCAACGGCGCGCCGGAGGGCCTTGTGCTGATTGCCCAGGCCCAGTCCGCTGGGCGCGGGCGGCGCGGGCACAGCTTCTTCTCCCCCGCCGGGCGGGCTGTACCTGAGCATTTTGCTGCGGCCGGCATTCAGCACCCGCCAGTCCCCGCAGATCACCGCATTGGCCGCAGTTGCCGCTGCCCGTGCAGCGGAGCAGCTGTGCGGCACGCCCATCCAGATCAAATGGGTGAACGACCTGTGGAAGAACGGCAAAAAAGGTCTGCGGTATTCTGACCGAAGCCGCCGTAGACCTGGAATCCGGCATGCTGGATTATGCCGTGCTGGGGCTTGGTTTCAACCTGGTTCAGCCGTCCGGCGGCTGGCCCAAGGAGCTTGCCGCGGTGGCGGGTTCTCTGTTTGATTCTGCCCCCGCCCCCGGTGCCCGCGCGGCACTGGCGGCAGCGTTTTTGAATGAGTTCTGGGCGCTGTACCACACCGGCCTGCGCGGCAGCTGGCTGGATGATTACCGCCGCCGCCAGGCCCTGACGGGCCGCCATGTGACCCTGATCCCCAACGGCAGCGAACCGCGCGGGGCTACGGTGCTTGGCATTGACGATGACTGCCGCCTGCTGGTGCGCTGTGATGGCGACCTTGCCCCCACAGCATTCGGCAGTGATGAGATCCGCGTGATTCCAGAGTTGGGCGCACTTGCCTGACGTTCCGGCATTGCATATTAAGGTGTATCTGAAAACAAAGAAAATGACGGATATTTCGCAAACACAAGCAGGATTTAAGGCAAAGAGCCGCAGGAATCCTTTGTGGATTCCAAGGTTTTTTAACGCAAAATCCGGCTGTGTTTGTAGAAATAAGCTAAATTTTCGACTTTTTAGATACACCTAAGAGAGTGGAGGAAAGTTATCATGAATACAACTGCTTCCAACGCCCGCCTGCACAAGATGGTGGGCTGTGCCCTGTTTGCCGCCCTGACCGCTGTTTGCAGCCAGCTGGCTATCCCTATGCCGTGGGGCGTGCCGATCAATCTGGCACTGTTTGCCGTGTACATGGCGGGCACCATGCTGGGCCCCGTATGGGGTGCCGCCAGCCAGCTGGTTTACCTGCTGCTGGCCGCTGTGGGTGTTCCCGTTATGGCCGGTATGCAGGGGCGGCCCCGCTGTTCTGCTTGGCAAAACCGGCGGCTATGCCATCGGCTACCTGCTGGCCGCGCTGATTGCCGGTACCTTTGCCGCCAAGCTGCCCCGCAAGTTCGGCTGGCTGGCTTTGGGCTGCGTGGTTGGCTGCGCCGCCTGCTATGTGCTGGGCACCATCTGGTTTATGGTGCTGACCGGCCTTGACCTGCCCACCAGCCTGACTTACTGCGTGATTCCCTACCTGCCGGGCGATGTGATCAAGATTGCCCTGGCCAGCCTGCTGACCATCCAGCTGGACAAGCGCATGCCGAAGATCTGAGCTTATCTTCTCCCATGTTTTCTGCGCACCCCTTACTGATAAGGGGGTGCGCTTTTTGCTGCCTACCTGCCGCGCTTTATTGCACCCACTTCCTGCACATGGTATAATGGTTACACTACACAAAACATGAGGTACGCCAATGAAATGGATCGCTGTTGATTACGGGGAGCGCCGCACGGGGCTGGCGGTATGTGATGCTTCGGAGCTGATCGTTACGCCTGTTACCCCGCAGATTGAGGAAAAAAGCCTGAACAAAGTAGCGGAGGCTGCCGCCGCTGCCCGGCTGGCCCAGGGGCTGAGGGCGTTGTGTGCGGCCTGCCCCCAACATGGACGGCACCGAGGGTTCCCGCTGCGTAAAAAGCCGCCGCTTTGCCGCGCGGCTTGCCACTGCCTGCGGGGTACCCGTTGTGCTGTGGGATGAACGCCGCACCACGGTAACGGCGGCAGGCATTCTTTCGGCCAACAGCACTTTTGGCGCAGACCGCAAAGCTCGGCTGGATTCGGTTTCCGCCGCAGTGATCTTGGAAAGTTTTTCTGGCATGGCGCAAAGCCCACCCCGGCGAAGAACCGCCAGAGGTTGCCGCGCCCACTGCCCCGGAGCAAGCATAACAAGGAGGTTTTCCCATGCCTGAAGCACTTACCCGCATCCCCACCCATGCCGCCATTATTGTGGACGGCAACCGCCGCTGGGCCAAGAACCGCGGCCTGCCCGCCAGCTTTGGCCACAAGGCCGGTTTTGACCGCCTGAAAGAGATCACCCGCTATGCTGTGGGTGACTGCGGCATCAAGGTGCTGAGCCTGTATGTTTTTTCCACCGAGAATTTTGCCCGCGATGCCAAGGAAGTCGGCTACCTGATGGACCTATTTGCCAATAACTTCCGCACCATTGCCGAGGAAATGAACGAGCGCGACTGTCAGGTACTGTTCAGCGGCCGCCGTGAAGGGCTGCAGCAGCGCGTGCTGGACGCTATGGACTACATGATGGACCTGACGAAGGACAACAAGACCGGCATTGTGAACTTCTGCCTGAACTATGGTTCCCACGCCGAGCTGACCGATGCCATGCGCGCCATTGCCGGTGAGGTGCAGAACGGCACTCTGGCCCCGGCTGACATCAACGAGCAGACGATTGAAAGCCACCTGTACCGCCAGCTGCCCCCTGTGGACTTTATGATCCGCACCAGCGGCGAGGAACGCATCTCCAACTTCCTGCTGTGGCAGTGCGCCTATGCAGAGTTCTATTTTTACCCCGGTGCTCTTCCCGGATTTCACCAAGCAGTGCTTTGATGAAGCCCTGGCCGAATACGCCCACCGTGACCGCCGGATGGGCGGTAACACCAAAAAAGAAATAATCACACAAAAATATCCCACAGGTTTTGGCTGATATGCCATGAAACCTGTGGGATATTTTTTATTGGGCTGCATATTCTATTACTGGGCGCTGGAATCCGAAGCCGCACTGTCGGCGGTATCATCGGCGCTGGGGCCGGGGTAATTATCAATGGTTACCTTGTAAATGGTAACGGTGCTGTCTTCCTGCGGGCGGTAGGTATCGGTTTCGTCCTCATTCTTCACCGTAGGAACACAAGCAATCTGATCCACCACATCCATGCCCGCGTATACCTGGCCAAACACGGTATCGGTGTTATCCAGGTAGGGCAACCCGCCCGCCGCGGCATAGGCGGAGACCTGCTCATCGGAATAGCCGTTATCTCGCAGTTGCTGCTGCATGGTTTCATCCACGCTGTTTGGCAGGGCTGTGACAAAATAGAACTGGCTGTTGCCGCCCGTCACCTCGCCGCCCTGGGCAAAGGCCGCGCAGAGCGCACCGGCATAGTGGCGCAGGCTGCTGTCCGCTTCCAGCGGGTAGGGGTTATTGGACCAGATGGTCGCGCCGCCGCTGCCCGTTCCGCCTGCATCACCGCCCTGCACGGCAAAGCCGTATTGGGCGCGCCAGATCACCGTATTATCATAGTAACCGCTGCGGGCCAGGCCCACAAAATTCTGTACCGCCATGGGGGCAGCGTCCGGGTAAAGCACAGCGCGCACCTCGCCAAGGGAAGTGGAAAAGATGGCGATAAAATCCCCGTCAGACGGCTGGGCAAACTGGCGTTCCCCGCTTTCCACTGCGGCGCGCTGCGGGGCTTTATGGCTGGTTTCCGCGCCGGAACAGCCGCACAGCAGCAGGGCAAAAGCCAGCGCCGCAGCCAGCACCGCGGTATGGATGAGTCGTTTCATGGGCATACCCCCTTGGACAAAAATACCGCAATAAATCTTTTTACGGCTCAGCGAATTTATTCAATATATAGAATATTATATCACAGATTTGGTGAAATGAATAGCTTGACGTTTGAGGAAAAACACGGTAAACTAGATACAGACAAAACGAGGGGAAACAACAAAATATGCCCCTTTTTGATGACAGGAGAAAACTGACCATGGCAGATGAACTGACCCCCGAAATGCTTCAGGAAGCACAGCCGGATCTTTTGACCCTTGAGGACGAAGACGGCAAGGAATGCACCTTTGAAGTGATCGACGCGACCGAAGTAAACGGCACCCGCTACCTGGCCGTGATCCCCTATCAGGAAGATCCCGAAAGCCTGGACGAAGAGGCCGAACTGATTCTGATGCGGATCGGCACCGATGAGGCCGGTGAATATATGGACATTGTGGATGACGACGAAGAACTTTTGACCGTTGGCAAAGTGTTTGAAGAGCGTCTGCGCGCCATGTATGACATCGACGATGACGATGTGGAAGGCCAGCCCTCTTAACCGCATCGCAGCACTTAGCTAAACCCTGCGTGGTTCGATTTGTTGCAGCTTTATATAATCCTACTAATCAATCTTTGGGAGCCCGGATTTGTCCCCCGCCGGATCGCAGACCTCCCGCCCCGTGTATACACGGCAAGCGGAAGAAGGGAGCGTGATTGCGGGTGCAGGGCACCCACCTGCCATATCGGTAGGTTTTGATTGGCTGCAGACGGCCGCGCGGGATTTTTTGTACACCTTACAGGGGAAGGGAATGCCTTTCCCCTTTTTTTTTCGCGCTGCTACGCTGCGCGAAAAAATGAATAATTCATAATGAATAAAGAATAATGTTGGTGGACCGCCTCGCGTTGCTCGGCTCAAGAAATGCGGCCTGGGCCTATCTTTAATATGCGTGCGTGGCACGCATACCAGCATTATTCTTTATTCTCTATTCTTTCTTAATTTTATCGAAAGGTTGTTGTCGTTTTGGGTAAGCAGATCAAAGCGGGCGAAAAAATGCCGTTTTTCAAATACGATACCCCGTACAGCGCAGCCAACAGTTTCCGCCAGCTTTTGGCGGAGCATGCACCGCTGGTACTGGTGTTCATGAGCAACTTCGGCCACCCCATCACCCGCACCTTTGTGGGTCGGTATGCCGCCACCTATGACGAGCTGACCGGCGGCAGCCTGGCGCTGGTGGTGCGTTCCCGCGCGGACCGCCTGGCCCGCAGCGTGGGGCCGGATACCCTGCCTTATCCTCTGCTGTGCGATGCGGACGGCGTTCTGTATGACCTGCTGGATATTCCCACCCGCAGCGGAGCGCTGAGCACCTACAGCCTGGAAGCATGGCAGATCATGCGGGATGCCAAGCGCCGCGGCTATCACTCGCCTGCCAACGGTCAGCAGCAGCTGCCGCTGACCCTGGTGCTGGACAAGGACGGCACGGTGCTGTTCAGCCATTACGGTGCCAGCCTGACCGATGTTCCGGCGGACTGCGGTGCGGCCCAGGCCTTGTTGGAAGATCTGGACGTAGCCAAGCCGGTAGATGTGGACGATGCCGATGTGACCATCTATGCGGACCCCGGCGCAGCGCCGGATATTCCCGGCCTGACTCCGCATGTACATGAATACGCCCAGCCGAACCTGGGTGAAACCGGCGTGTTCAGCGTGTTTGACGACGCCTATAAAGACGAAGAGTAAGCAAAAACAAAACCCGCGCCCCTTCCGCTGTGTTGTACCACAGCTGGCTGGGGCGCGGGTTTTTATTGCTTTATAGGGTGTTGTTTACTGCATCACTGCGCCCAGGTTGGCGGAAGCCACCATGCAGGCGTAACGGGCCAGCCAGCCGGACTTGACGTTCGGCTCCGGCTGGACGTAAGCAGCCTTGCGGCGTGCCAGCTCTTCATCGCTGACGGCCAGATGGATGGATGCTTCGGGGATGTTGATCTCGATGGTATCTCCTTCTTCAATCAGGCCGATGGGGCCGCCGGAAGCAGCCTCCGGGCTGACATGGCCGATAGCAGCGCCGCGGGAAGCGCCGGACAAGCGGCCGTCCGTGATCAGGGCCACGGTGGTGTCCAGCTTCATGCCAGCCAGTGCGCTGGTGGGATTCAGCATCTCACGCATACCGGGGCCGCCCTTGGGGCCTTCGTAACGAATGACCACCACATCGCCGGGTACAATCTTACCGTCATAGATGGCCTGGATTGCGGTTTCCTCGCTGTTAAACACGCGGGCCGGGCCGGAGTGGACCTGCATTTCCGGTGCAACGGCGCTGCGCTTGACCACACAGCCGTCCGGGGCAATATTGCCCCACAAAATCTGCAGGCCGCCGGTCTTACTGTAGGGATTCTCGATGGAGCGGATGGCCTTATCGTTCATGATGTGGGCACCGGCGATGTTCTCGCCCAGCGTTTTGCCGGTAACGGTGGGAACATCCAGATCCAGCAGCCCGGCCTTAGCCAGCTCTGCCTGCACAGCGGGAATGCCGCCAGCAGCGTACAGATCCGGCATGTGGGTGGGGCCTGCGGGAGCCAGGTGGCAGAGGTTCGGGGTCTTAGCGCTGATCTCGTTGAAGAGCTTCAGGTCAATGGGCACACCCGGCTTCGTAAGCGATGGCCAGCAGGTGCAGCACCGTGTTGGTGGAGCAGCCCAGGGCCATATCGCAGGTCAGGGCGTTGCGGATGGAGCGTTCGTTGATGATCTGGCGGGCGGTCACATTGTTCTTGACCAGATCCATGATGGCCATACCGGCCTTTTTGCCCAGCTGCAAACGCTTGGAGTAAACCGCCGGGATGGTGCCGTTGCCGGGCAGGGCAATGCCGATGGCCTCGCACAGGCAGTTCATGCTGTTGGCGGTGTACATGCCGGAGCAGGAACCGCAGGACGGGCAGCAGTTGCAGGTGCAATCTTCCAGCTGGGCGTCATCGATCATGCCGGCCTTGTAAGCGCCGACGGCTTCAAACATTTTGGAAAGGCTGACTTCATCGCCGCCATAACTGCCAGCCAGCATGGGGCCGCCGGAACAGACAATGGCGGGCACATCCATGCGCACAGCGGCCATGACCATGCCGGGAACGATCTTATCGCAGTTGGGCACCAGAACCAGGCCGTCCAGCTGGTGGGCCATAAACATGGTCTCCACACTGTCGCAGATCAGCTCGCGGGAGGCGAGGGAGTACTTCATGCCGATATGGCCCATGGCAATGCCATCGCAAACACCGATGGCCGGAACCAGCACCGGGGTGCCGCCCGCCATGCGGATGCCTGCCTTGACGGCATCGGCCAGCTTATCCAGGTTCATATGGCCGGGAACGATCTCACTGTAAGCCGAAACCACGCCGATCAGCGGGCGTTCCAGCTCTTCCGGGGTGTAGCCCAGGGCATAGAACAGGCTGCGGTTTGGGGCGCGCTCCGGGCCTTTTTAACGTTATCACTTCTCATATTTTTCTCTCCTTTGCAGCGGAAAAAGGGCATAGTTCTTTTTTTTAGGGGCAATCTTTGCTGTTTATAGTATCGCACAAATACCAGAAACAAGCAAATAAATTCATGTTCCGGAACGGTCAAGACCGTTCCCTGCAAATCGGGCTTATGGTATGCAGGCGCCTCCCCCGTAGGGGCGCACATCGTGCGCCCGCGGCCTTAACATGACAGTCACGCCAAACAAACACAGGGCAGCCATGCCCCGGAACATCCGGTTTCCCGGCTGCCAGAGGGCTGGCCGCCCCATGTTTATGCCCGCAGATGCAGGCCAAATATTACGTCAGATGTCCGGAATTCGATTACTTCTTCATCCAGCTCATCATGCCGCGCAGTTCCTTGCCGACCTTTTCGATCAGGTGCTCGGACTGCATACGGCGCTGTGCCAGGAAGTGGACCTTGCGGCCGCCCTTCGGGCTCATCTCGGTCAGGAACTCGGAAGCGAAGGTGCCATCCTGGATCTCGGTCAGGACCTTCTTCATCTCCTTGCGGGTTTCCTCGGTGATCAGGCGCTTGCCGGTGCGGTAGTCGCCGTATTCAGCGGTGTTGGAGATGGAGTAGCGCATCTTGTCAAAGCCGCCCTCGTTGATCAGGTCAACGATCAGCTTCATCTCGTGGCAGGTCTCGAAGTAAGCCATTTCCGGTGCGTAGCCAGCTTCCACCAGGGTGTCAAAGCCAGCATGGATCAGCTCGCAAACGCCGCCGCAGAGGACAGCCTGCTCACCGAACAGGTCGGTCTCGGTTTCCTCCTTGAAGGTGGCTCCAGGATGCCTGCACGGCCGGCACCGATGCCAGAAGCGTATGCCAGGGCGATCTCCTTTGCCTTTCCGGTGTAATCCTGCTCTACGCAGATCAGGGACGGCGACCTTCGCCTTCCGTGTACAGGCGGCGGACAATGTGGCCGGGGCCCTTGGGAGCGATCATGATAACGTCAACATTTTTCGGGGCAACAATGGTCTTGAAATGGATGTTGAAGCCGTGTGCAAAAAGCCAGTGCCTTGCCCTCGGTCATGTAGGGGGCAACCTGGCTGTTGTAGATGTCAGCGCACAGTTCATCGGGAACCAGCATCATAACAACATCGCCGGCCTTGGCAGCCTCTTCAACTTCCATCACCTTAAAGTTTTCATGGGTTGCAGCAAACTCGGATGCCTTTTTCCCAGTGGGCAGAGCCCTTGCGCAGGCCGACAACAACATTCACGCCGCTTTCAGCCAGGTTTTCGGAATGGGCATGGCCCTGGGAGCCAAAGCCGATAACAGCAACGGTCTTGCCGTCGAGCACGCCGAGGTTGCAGTCGGAATCATAATACTTTTTGATTGCCATGATAATTTCTCCTTTGTTTTGTTTGTATGGTTTGTAAAAATAAAAACGTATCTATCTTCAACCCGCCGCCGGGGATTCCTGAAAGGGCTGCGGGCCAAATGCAAGTTCGTTGAACCGCAAAAGCTGCTTTATTCTTCGTCCTGCGGGCAGTGGGTGCCGGGCAGCGGCAGCTGAGCGGCGCGTACTTCCTGCGGGGGCTTTGCATGTGGGGGATGCTTGCCGCCGCGCTCCAGCGCGGTAATGCCGGTGCGGCACAGTTCCAGGATATCGTATCCGCTGAACATTTTCAGGAAGGCGTTGATCTTTTCCGGGCGGCCGGTCAGTTCAAACACCATAGAGTCCGGCGAAAGATCAATGATCTTGGATTTATAGATCGCAGCGATTTCCCGCATTTCGGCACGCTCGGCGGTATTGCAGGCCACTTTCAGCAGCAGCAGTTCCCGCTGCAGGCTCTTATCCGGGGTCAGTTCAAATACCTGGCGGGTCACTTCCAGCCGCTCGGTCTGTAAAATCAGCTGGCTGATGGCGGCATCGTCGCCATGCAGGGTAACGGTAATGCGGCTGACCGCCGGGTCGTTGGTGGCGGAAACCGTCAGGCTGTCAATGTTGAATCCGCGGCGGCAGAACAAGCTGGACACGCGCGCCAAAACACCGTTATGGTTATCCACCAGCAGACTGATGACCCGCCGGGGTGCCGCTGTTGCGGCAACTTTGTTCGGATTTTGATTTTGCTGCATTGCGTGCTTCCTCCTTACTCCATGATGATATCGTTGATATCGCCGCCGCCGGGGATCATCGGCAGAACCTTTTCATCCTTGCCGATGCGGCAGTCGATCCAGGAAGGACCTTTCTGCTTCATGGCATCGGCGAACGCTGCCTTGAACTCGGCAATATTGGTAGCACGATACCCCTTTGCGCCAAACGCTTCAGCCAGCTTTACAAAGTCGGTGCGGCGCTGGGGATCGGTGTTGGAATAGCGCTTGCCGTAAAAGCTGGTCTGCCACTGGCGCACCATGCCAAGCACCTGGTTATCAAAAATAACGGTGATGATGGGCAGTTCATAGCTGACGGCGGTGCAGCCTTCGTTCAGGTTCATGTGGAAGGAACCGTCGCCGGTCAGCATGACCACGCGGTGGTCATTGCCCAAGGCAACCTGTGCGCCAATGGCCGCGCCGTAGCCAAAGCCCATGGTGCCCAGGCCGCCGCTGGTCAAAAAGCCGCGGCTCTTGGTGTGGTGCAGGTACTGGGCAGCCCACATCTGATGCTGGCCGACATCCGTTACATACACGGCCTCGGGGCCGGCCTGCTCACAAATCTCGTTGATGATCTGGTGGGGTTTCAGCTCGGTGAAGCTGTCCTTCGGGTGGTAGTCATTGCGCTGCCATTCACGGATCTGCTCCATCCAGATCTTATGTTCGGTCTTTTCGACATACGGCAGGATGGCTTGCAGGATATAGGAAGCATCGCCTGCCAGTGCCAGATCCACATCCACATTCTTGCCCAGTTCACTGGGGTCAATATCGATCTGGATGATTTTTGCCTTGCTGGCAAACTTATTCGGGTTCAGCGCCACACGGTCCGGAGAAGCGGGCGCCGACGGCAATGACCAGATCAGCTTCCGAAATAGCCTTGTTGGCGGCATAGCAGCCGTGCATTCCCAGCATACCCAGGTTGTGCGGCTCGCCATAGCCCAGCACGCCGGCGGCCATCAGGGTGTGGGTGGCGGGCATACCGGTCTTTTCCAGCAGGTCACGCAGGGGCTGGCAGCCCGCCGCGCTGCGCACGCCGCCGCCAAAGTAGACGATCGGGCGTTCCGATTCATTGATGAGCCGTGCGGCTTCCTTTGACCTCTTCCTCATTATAGCGGGTCACGGTTCGGATCAGCTCCGGCTCTTTGTGGGTGAACTCGCAGGAGTTCGCGGTGACATCCTTGGGAATATCCACCAGCACGGGGCCCTTACGGCCGGACTGTGCAATGCGGAAGGCTGCCCGCATGGTGTCGGCCAGGTCCTCGACCCGGCGCACCGTGTAGTTGTTAGCTTGGTGATGGGCATCGTGATGCCCTCAATGTAAGCTTCCTGGAAGCTGTCCCGGCCCAGCAGGCTGGTGGCAACGTTTCCGGTAAAGGCAACCATCGGCACGCTGTCCATATAAGCGGTGGCGATGCCGGTGACCAGGTTGGTGGCGCCCGGACCGCTGGTGGCCAGCACCACACCGGTGCGGCCTGTTGCGCGGGCGTAACCGTCTGCCGCATGGGAAGCGCCCTGCTCGTGGGCGGTCAGGATATGGCGGATGCGGTCAGAGTTTTTATATAGTTCGTCGTACAGGTTCAGAACTGCGCCGCCGGGATAGCCAAAAATTGTATCGACCCCTGCTCCGCGAGCACTTCGACAAAAATCTGCGAACCATTCAGAATCATTGAAAAAAACTCCTCGTATTATAAAGTAGTAGTTATTAGAGTCCCTCTCCAAGGACAAAATGCTACAATAGACAAGGTGCTGTGGATTGGTTTAAACCTCCTACCGCAAGACGGTTTCGGAAAGGCTCCAACCACGGCTCTTTGTTTTTAGTGTTAATCAGTTAGATACCGCCAGACGGTTTATATAGAACGAGGTTACATAGCAAAGAGGTGTGGCTCTAAGCAGCACTGTAAAATAAAACGCCGGAGGTAAAAAGAAATGATTTTTGTTGGTATCGATGTTGCAAAGGACAAGCACGATTGCTTTATCCTCAACTCGGAAGGAACGGTCTTGGCAGATGTATTTACCATTGCCAATAACCGTATCGGTTTTGAGACGCTTCTTTCAAGAATCCAAAGCTGTTCCCAAGGTGAAAGCAAAATAAAAGTAGGGCTTGAAGCCACAGGACATTACAGCTACAATCTGCTGGGGTTTCTTTTAGACAGCGGCCTGGCAACCTATGTCATTAACCCTCTGCACACGAACCTCTACCGGAAAAGTCTCAGCCTGCGAAGAACCAAAACAGATCGGATAGACGCGCGTACCATTGCAATGATGCTCATGTCTGATGTGGACCTCAAGTCCTACTCAAATACAGCATACCACAATGAAGAGCTAAAGTCACTAACAAGATACAGATTTGATAAGGTAAAAGAGCGCGCCAAGCTGAAAAGCTCCGTTGCGCGGTTAGTGAATATTCTGTTTCCGGAGCTCGAAAAGCTGGTCTCAAGCCTGCACATCGCTGTTGTATACGCACTGCTGAGCAACTATCCGGGTGCAAGCTATATCGCAAACGCCAATACTGAAGAACTCGCTGAGACTCTTTGCACCGCCTCTAAAGGTCGTTATACCAAGTCTAAAACCGCGGAAATCCAAGTAGCCGCAGGGGTCTCCATTGGCTCGAAAATGCCTGCTAAGTCTATGGAGTTGAAACACACGATTGCTCTCATCCGCGAACTGGACAAAGAAATTTCTGAGGTAGAATCCGCAATTGACAAGATTACATCTCAGATGGATTCTCCCATCTTTACAATCCCCGGTATTGGCCGACATATGGGTGCAATGATTCTTGCTGAAGTTGGAGATTTTTCCAACTTTGCAAGCGCAGACAAGTTGCTGGCTTATGCTGGACTCTCTCCATCTACATATCAGTCAGGGCAACTGCAAAACTGTTATGCTCACATGGAAAAGCGTGGCTCCAGATATTTGCGATATGCTCTTTTCAATGCCGCCAAATATGTTTGCCTTTGGTGTCCTACATTCTCGGCCTATCTTGAAAAGAAGCGTTCTGAGGGAAAGCATTACAATGTTGCCATCTCTCATGCTGCTAAAAAGCTGGTAAGGCTTATTTTTGCTATGCAGCGTTCTGGAAAAGCCTTCTTAGCTGATTATTAAGCGTGCGATTTTATACGGAGCGAGTATCCGACAACGGATGCTCTTGTTTGCTATACCAATTTTCACCACCTCAAAATTTCTCTCGAAAATTTTGTTTTGGGGGCTTGACTTTTAATAGTTAGTCTTTCCGTTTCTTAAGCGGCAGCCTCTATCCACCGCGTTTGAGTAACAAAAAAGCCCCTGCCGCTTGTAGCACGGAATGCCAAACGGCTTCCGTTTTCACAAGAGACAAAGGCGTAAAGCTCTCTGCGGTACCACTCTTATTGGTATAGTACTATACCCACTCAACAGGCTTCCAACAAAGCCCTGTGCTGTAACGGGCACCCCGGAACCGCCTATTCACCTTGCTTTCGGCAGAACTGCTCGGGAACCAGTTCGCGGCGTACCTGCCCGCTGCCTTGCACCAACCGGCAGCTCTCTGGGGCGGCAAAAGCCGTTACTAACTTTCCTTCGACACATTTGATTTAGCTATGTGGTTGATTGTACCGCAATTTTTTGCCTTTGTCAACACAAAAACAACAAATTACACAAATAGAGAATTTAGCAGGCTAAAGTCCTGCGTTCTTTCGTAAGGCAATACCGCATAATTCTAAGTGCCGATACGGCGAGCGAGTGCGGCAGCTGCTAAGCCAAAAGCGCAGATAATACTTTGTGTATTATCGAGTATTTTGGCAACGCAGATGCCGTGCCGCAGCCGCCGGAGCGGTGCTTAAGCCGTAAGGCGGGAATTGTGCGGTATTGCCGTAAATACAAGGTCATTTTGTCACTTGCACCACAGCGGCAAAAAAGCTATACTGAGTAAACAGAGCAAGCATTTTTGCACTCCTGGAGGAATTGGGAATGATGAAGTTGAATACCATGCGCACCCGGCTGGACGGCCTTGTGATTTTCCGCGGTATTTTGCAGGCCAACATTGTGCCTGCGTTCCGCGCCATGCTGGCCGCTGCGGGGAGCGAGGATTTTGTAAGCGCTGCAGCTGATTTTGAAAACCAGCTGTTTGAACGCGGCGGCAGCTGGACCCGCGTGCTGCTGGACGCCGTTTTGCAGGATGAGAACATCTGCATCCGCAAAGCTGCCAGCGGCGGCGCCGGGCAGGCCGCTGCCCGCTGCATGGACAGCGAGCTGGAATTTTTGCAGCAGCTCAGCCGCGTTACGCTGGTTGATTTGACCGGCGGCGAGGAATCCCTTGCCTTTCGCCCCGCTGGGAAACCGAAGAAGTGGATTTTGCCGCCGCTTACGCTGAGCGCCTGGCTGAAGTTGGTCAAAGGGCTACGGCATGTTTGCCCGCCACCACATGTTCACCATTGAGGATGGCGCCTGATCCCGGTGCGCTTCCCGGATCCGCAGCGCTTAAGCGAGCTACCCGGTTACGAGCACGAGCGCGAAAAAGGTAATTGCCAACACCAAGGCTTTGCTGTCCGGCAAGCCTGCCGTGAACGTTTTGCTGTACGGCGATGCGGGCACCGGCAAATCCAGCAGCGTGAAAGCCATTGCCAATGAATTTGCGGCGGATGGTCTGCGCCTTGTGGAAGTGAAAAAGAACCAGCTGTATCAGATTCCGGCCCTGCTGGATAGCCTGGCCCAGAACCCACTCAAGTTCATTTTGTTCATTGACGACCTGAGCTTTTCTGCCAACGACGACAACTTTGCCGCGCTGAAAGCCATTTTGGAAGGTAGTGTGGGCGGCCGCAGCCAGAATGTTGTGGTGTACGCCAACTCCAACCGCCGCCATCTCATCAAGGAAACCTTGAGCGACCGTTCCGGTGATGACATCCACGAGGCAGATACCCGCCAGGAATTGATGAGCCTTTCGGCCCGGTTCGGCCTGACGGTCACCTTCCAGCGGCCGGATAAAGTTCGGTTTGAAGAAATTCTGCTGGATCTTGCCAAGCAGTACGGCGTGCAGATGCCGTCTGATCAGCTGTTCATCAAGGGCGAAGCCTTCGCCATCCGTGCCGGCGGCCGCAGCCCCCGTGTTGCCCGCCAGTTCATCGAGCTGCTTTCGGCAGGAGTGAGACTGTAAGGAAGTTAGGGCAATACCGCATAATTCTAAGTGCCGATACGGCGAGCGAGGTGCGGCAGCTGCTAAGCCAAAAGCGCAGATAATACTTTGTGTATTATCGAGCATTTTGGCAACGCAGTTGCCGTGCCGCAGCCGCCGGAGCGGTGCTTAAGTCGTCAGGCGGGAATTGTGCGGTATTGCCTTAGGGAAGTAAGTTAGAAGTTAGGAGTTTTTGGGATGCCTGCGGCATGATTTTGATATCAGGCCGTGGGCATTTTGTTATACATTCTTTAATTTTAGCTATGCTTTAGGCAATACCGCATAATTCTAAGTGCCGATACGGCAAGCGAGGTGTGGCAGCTGCTAAGCCAAAAGCGCAGATAATACTGGATGTCTTATCGAGCATTTTGGCAACGCAGATGCCGTGCCGCAGCTGCCGGAGCGGTGCTTAAGCCGCAAGGCGGAATTGTGCGGTGTTGCCTTTAGTCTTAAGCTGCGTGCCTTCCCCTATTTCTTAACTCCTCCCTCCTAACTCCTAACCCAAAATTACGCTCTCTCGCTTACCAGCTTAAAACCTTCTTCGGTCAGTTTGGCTTTAATTTGTTCGATTTGGGTGTGGTCGCGGGTTTCAAGGCCGAGCTTGAGGAAGCAGCTGGTCACGGTCATGTTGGGGTCGGCCAGGTCGTACTGCACGCTGACCACGTTGGCCCCCATGCCGGAGATGATCTCGCTCACGCGGGTCAGTTGGCCGGGCTTATCCTCCAGGACAATCATCAGATTGGTCTTGCGGCCGCTCATGATCATGCCGCGGGTGATCACGCGGGAAAGGATGTTTACATCGATATTGCCGCCGGAGATCAGGCAGACGGTCTTTTTGCCCTCGATGGGCAGCTTGCCGAACAGCGCGGCGGCAACCGGCGTGGCACCGGCACCTTCGGCCACCAGCTTCTGGTTTTCCATCAGGGCCAGGATGGCGGCAGCAATCTCATCCTCGCTGACCGTCACGATGCCGTCCACATACTGTTCGATCATCTTAAAGGTGGTTTCGCCGGGGGTCTTTACCGCAATGCCGTCCGCAAAGGTATCCACATGGTCCAGCGTTTCATACGTATGGTCGTGGTACGCATTGTACATGCTGGCGGCACCGGCGCCTGAACGCCGTAAATCTTGACATCGGGGCGCAGGCTCTTGATGGCAAAGGCCACACCGGCCAGCAGGCCGCCTCCGCCCACGGGCACCACAACAGCTTCCACATCCGGCAGCTGATCCAGAATTTCCAGACCAATGGTTCCCTGCCCCGCGATGACCTGCTCATCGTCATAGGGGTGGATAAAGGTCATGCCGGTCTCTTCCTGCAGTTCCACAGCGCGGTCATGGGCGTCATCGTAAGTGCCCTTGACCAGCTCCACCTGGGCGCCCAGGCGTTTGGTGCTTTCCACCTTCATAATCGGCGCGCCGTCCGGCATGCAGACTACGCTGTGAATCCCCATCCGGGTGGCGGCCAGCGCCACGCCCTGCGCGTGGTTGCCCGCCGAACAGGCAATCACGCCCTTGGCGCGCTCTTCCTCCGTGAGCTGGCTGATCTTGTAGTAAGCCCCCCGGACTTTGAAACTACCCGTCACCTGCAGGTTCTCGGTTTTCAAGTACAGGTCACTCGCGCTGTTCAGCCGCGATGCCGCAATCAGATCCGTGCGGCGTGCAACGTCACGCAGAACAAACGCGGCATGGTAGATCTTATCCAGTGTAAGCATTGATGTCCCCTCTCTTTTTGCTGCCCTGCATATAAATGATACTGCAAGCGGCGGTCCCCGCATATGCCGCGGAGCCGCCGTGTTCTCTGCTTCGCCTTTGAAGTCTGTGCATCATTATAGTTGAGTATGTTTAATTTGTAAAGTGAATCATTTTCATGTGTATGGCTGTCACGGACAGTTTTCGTAAAGAGAGTTAGAAATAGAGTTAGGAGTGAGAAGTTAGGAGTGAGAAGTTAGGAGTTTTAGTAGGTGGAAGCCCAGTGCGCTGCACCGGGCAAAAAGATATTAGGCCGTTGGCCATCTGTAAGTAAGCATTATAAAATTAAAGCATTCAGAGATTAAGTTACAAGGTCGGTCAAAATATACGGATTGTATATTTTAATATATATTATCCATTCGTAAATTTCACGAAACTCTTGCCATGCTCTCTGCTCATTTTTTGAGCCGCGCCACGCGCGGCGGTCCACCTTCATTATTCATTCATTATTCATTATTCTCTATTCTTTATTTATTCCTTCAACGCCTCCCTCCTAACTCCTAATTCCTAACTGCTTTCGTTTTTCTGCTGTCAAACCCGCCAAAACATGCACCGTATTCTTGTGCTTGTATACACTTTTTTCGGCCTGCAGAATCGGCTATAATGTATGTATACAAGGTCAGTGAAACGGTTGGCATCCCGCCAGTCCGCTGCCGCTGCAAGCAAAACAGGAGGATTCCGCCCCATGGATATTCGTTATTCCTGCAATCAGCGTGACTTCAAGCGCTATACCACCGAGGAAGTCCGCAATGAGTTCCTGATTACCGATCTGTACAAAGCGGATGAGATGGTTGCCGTTTACAGCCATGTTGACCGCATGGTCACGTTGGGCTGCATGCCGGTCAACGAGGTCGTGTCCATTGATAAGGGCATTGACATTTGGGCAAACTTTGGCACCCACTATTTCCTGGAGCGCCGCGAAATCGGCATTTTCAACATTGGTGATGGCGCCGGTACCATTACCGCAGACGGCGTGGCCTATCACCTGGGCTATAAGGACTGCCTGTACATCACCCAGGGCACCAAGGAAGTTACCTTTGCCAGCGATGATGCCGCCAAGCCCGCCAAGTTCTATATGGTCAGTGCTCCGGCCCACTGCCGTTACGAAACCAAGCTGATCACCCTGGCTGACGCTGCCAAGCGCCCGCTGGGCACCCTGGAAACCTGCAACAAGCGCACCATCAACCAGTTTATCCACCCCAGCGTGCTGCAAACCTGCCAGCTTTCCATGGGCATGACCGCTCTGGAGCCGGGCAGCAACTGGAACACCATGCCCAGCCACACCCACGAGCGCCGCATGGAAATCTACACCTACTTCGAGATTCCCGAAGGCCAGGCCGTATTCCACATGTGCGGCGAGCCGACCGAAACCCGCCATGTTGTGATGCACAACTATGATGCTGTCATCAGCCCGTCCTGGAGCATCCACAGCGGCGTAGGTACGTCCAACTACACCTTCATCTGGGCCATGGGTGGTGAAAACATGGAATTCGATGACATGGATAACATTGCTACGACTGATCTTCGGTAAAACCTTTTCATAAAGAAAAAAGAATAAAGAATAATTAAAAATGATGGTGGACCGCCGCGCATAGCGCGGCTCAGAAAATCAGGTTCGTTTTTATGGAAAATAATGTACTATTGGAAAAGTCGCTGGCTTTTTGCTGCGCGCATCGTAAAAGTTTACCGCTATTTAAGTGAGCAGCAGCACGAAACCGTTCTTTCCCAACAATTACTGCGCAGTGGAACTTCAATCGGTGCCAATGCTAACGAAGCTGTCTATGCAGTAAGTAAAGCGGATTTTATTTCTAAGCTCCATATTTCCTTAAAAGAAACCGCTGAAACGGAGTATTGGCTGCGTTTGCTGACTCTTTCACAGTACTTAACAGCTGCCGAAAGCCAATCATTGCTTACTGACTGCCTTGAACTCAAGCGCATTTTAATTGCCATTCTAAAAACTTCAAAGTCCACTTCTGAACCGCCTGCAACCTAATATTTAATCCGTGCCGAAGGCACACCTTCATTATTCTTTATTATTTATTCTTTCTTCATTTCCAATCTCGTTCCCCTGCCGCTCTATGCGCGGCTTTTGAATTACATAACATCACTTTCAGGAGGTAAGAAATATGTCTGTCTGCACCCCGAAATCTTTTGATCTGACCGGCAAGGTTGCCCTGATCACCGGCGCTTCTTACGGCATCGGTTTTGCTATCGCCACCGCTATGGCAAACTGCGGCGCTACCATCGTTTTCAACGACATCAAGCAGGAGCTGGTGGACAAGGGCCTGGCCGCCTACAAAGAGGCTGGCATCACTGCCCATGGCTATGTCTGCGATGTTACCAACGAGGACGCCGTCAACGCCATGGTCAAGCAGATCACCGAGGAAGTCGGCCACATCAACATTCTGGTCAACAACGCCGGTATCATCAAGCGCATCCCCATGTGCGAAATGACCGCTGCACAGTTCCGTCAGGTCATCGATGTTGACCTGAACGCTCCCTTTATCGTTGCCAAGGCCATCATCCCCGACATGATCGAGCAGGGCGGCGGCAAGATCATCAACATCTGCTCCATGATGAGCGAACTGGGCCGTGAGACTGTTTCCGCTTACGCTGCTGCCAAGGGCGGCCTGAAGATGCTGACCAAAAACATTGCTTCCGAGTACGGCCAGTACAACATTCAGTGCAACGGCATTGGCCCCGGCTACATCGCCACCCCGCAGACCGCGCCCCTGCGTGAGATCCAGCCGGACGGCAGCCGCCATCCGTTTGACCAGTTCATCGTTGCCAAGACTCCCGCTGCACGCTGGGGCAACGCCGAGGACCTGGGCGGCCCCGCTGTCTTCCTGGCATCTGAAGCTTCCGATTTCGTCAACGGCCTGATTCTGTACGTTGACGGCGGCATCCTGGCCTACATCGGCAAGCAGCCGGGTTGATTGGGCGTCGGTTTGTCTCCCATAAAGGTCTGACCTGATCATAAAAGATTTTCCCCGTTTTGCAGCAGGCGTAAATGCCGCTGCGGAACGGGGGATTTATTTTTTATGTTGATGTATGGGCATTTTTTAATAGGCTCGCAGTTGGATTATTTGAGTTACGGAATATTTCGCAGCTCGTCCGCAGGCGCACAATGTGCGCCTCTACTAGTGTGGTAATTCTAAAGCTTTACTTTTTATGATTTGAAGACTTTCTCCATTTGGCTTTGTTACGAAGCGGCTCTAATTTTTTAGATAGAGCAAAAAGGTAAAGTTTTAGGGCAATACCGCATAATTCTAAGTGCCGATACGGCGGTGAGGTAAGGTTTTCGCCTCCTGCCCCACCCTACCTCCAATTCCTAATTTCTCATTCCTCATTCCTAATTAAAATAGTTTCTCCCTCCTACCTCCCAACTTTTTTCTCTTCGCCCCGATTTTGCCCTCTTTTTTTTTTTGCCCTTTTGCACAAGAGAAAGATTCTCATTCTATGGAAAAAGCCCTGCTGTCTTTCAGGCAGCAGGGCAATTTTTACAAATGTTTTATTTTCTGATTTGTGCAGAATTACAGGTGGAAGTAACGCTGTGCGTTGTAGTAGCTGATGCCTTCCACGATCTTCTTCAGGGTCTTCTCATCGCTGGGGTACTGGCCATTCTCGACCCAGTTGCCGATGAGGTTGCACATCAGGCGGCGGAACAGTTCGTGGCGGGTGTAGCTCAGGAAGCTACGGCTGTCGGTCAGCATGCCGATAAAGTTGCCCAACAGCCCCAGGCGAGCCAGGGTCTTCATCTGCTGGTACATTCCGTCGTCGGTATCGCAGAACCACCAGGCAGAGCCCAGCTGGATCTTGCCGGGAACTTCGTCATCCTGGAATGCACCCAGGATGGTGCCCAGCATGTCAAAGTCGGCGGGGTTCAGGCTGTACAGGATCACCTTCGGGCATTCGCCGGTCTCGGTCAGCTTGCTCAGCAGGCTGCTGATGGCGGCGCTGCCATCGGTCACAGCGATCATATCAAAGCCAGTATCGGGGCCCAGCTTCTTGTACATCTTCTGGTTGACATTGCGCAGGCAGCTGTAATGGATCTGCATGGCAACGTTATACTTTTTGTACAGGCGGCCCAGGCTGATCAGCAGGTAGGTGGTGTATGCGTCGCCCTCTTCCTGGGTCAGCGGCTCACCGGCCATAGCCTTTTGAAAGCTGCGGTTGCCTTTTCGGCGTTGGTCTCCACGTAAGGAACATAATCCAGCCCGTGGTCAGAAGCGCGGCAGCCCATCTCAACAAAGAACTGCAGGCGCTCTTCCAGAGCGTTGACCACACAGTTGGCGCAGGCGAACTTACGGCCAACAACTTCTTCCAGCTTATGGATGTAATCCGCAAAGCCGTCCTTGCGGATGTTCAGGACCTTGTCCGGGCGGAAGGAAGGTGCAACAACAACCTTGATGGTGGGGTCTTCCTTGATCTTCTTGTGCCATTCCAGGCTGTCGATGGGGTCATCGGTGGTGCCGACCATGGCCACGTTGCTCTGCTCGATCAGGCCGCGCACGGTCATCTTGGGATCATGCTGCAGCTTATCGTTGCACAGGTTCCAGACTTCCTCAGCGGTATCGCCGTTCAGAACGCCCTCGTAGCCGAAATATTTCTTCAGCTCCAGATGGCACCAGGTGTACATCGGGTTGCCGATGGCCATTTCCAGTGCCTCGGCAAATTTCTGGAAGCGCTCGCGGTCGGGCTTGTCACCGGTGATGTACTCTTCGGGCACACCGTTGGAGCGCATCACGCGCCACTTGTAGTGGTCGCCGAAATAGTAGTCGCTGCCGTCGGCCAGCACCTGATGGCCGCCCAGCCAGACCTGCGCGATGTTCTCAAAGCGGCGGTCCTCGTAAATTTCCTGCGGGGGAATGTGGCAGTGATAGTCTACGATAGGCAGCGTTTCTGCATAATCATGATACAGGTGCTGGGCGGTAGGCGTTTCCAGCAAAAAGTCCTTGTCCATAAATGCTTTCATAATTGCAAGCTCCTTCGTTGTGTGCTGTGGGTCAACAGAACGAATCATGCTGCCCCAAAACAGCAGAATAAAACATAAGCTGATATTATTATACATACTTGCAGCGGTTTGAACAAGTTGCAAATCTTGCCCTTTTGATGTAAAAAGCACTAAAAATATTGCATCCCGCTTGTGCAAAACAGGGAAAGGGAAAAAAGTCAAAAAAGGAGCGCAAAATATGTGCGCTTCTTCACGAAAGAATCTTGACGTTGCAAGCAAAAAAAAATACAATGAAGCTAAACAAGGCGCTTACGCAGCGCAGGGCGTTTTTGTCTGGCCCTGCACATCGCCGCCGTAATTGCACACATTGCAAAGGAGAATTTCCAATGGAAACTTTGAATTATCAGGTCCTTGAAAAATCCGGTTATGATGGCTACATTCTGAAAAATGCCCCCGAAAAGGTTTTGCAGTTTGGTGAGGGCAACTTCCTGCGTGCCTTTGTTGACTACTGGTTTGACCTTGCCAACGAAAAAGCTGACTGGAACGGCAAGTGCGTTCTGGTTCAGCCCATCGCCCCCGGCCTGGCCAAGATGATCAACGAACAGGAGGGCCTGTACACCCTGTATCTGCGCGGCAGTGAAAACGGCCAGAAGGTCGATGACAAGCGCGTGATCTCCAGTGTATCCCGCTGCCTGAACCCGTATGAAAAAGCTGATTACGAAAAGATGATGGACGTTGCCGCCAGCGACGACCTGGAAATCATCGTTTCCAACACCACCGAGGCCGGTATCGTTTATGATCCCGCCTGCCAGCAGAACGGCTGCCCGCCGTCCAGCTTCCCCGCAAAGCTGACCCAGGTGCTGTACCACCGCTACAAGGCCGGCAAGAAGGGCATCATCATGCTGGCCTGCGAGCTGATTGACAACAACGGCAAGGAGCTGCTGAAGTGCGTCAACCAGTACATTGACCAGTGGGGCCTGGAAGACGGCTTCAAGAAATATGTCAACGAGGACTGTACCTTCTGCGGCTCTCTGGTTGACCGCATTGTTCCGGGTCGCATCCGCGACCCGAAGGAAGTTGCCGAGCTTGAAGAGAAGCACGGTTACGCTGACCCCCTGCTGGACGTTGGCGAGGTTTTCGGCGTGTGGGTCATTGAGGGCGACACCAAGCTGAACGATATCCTGCCGTTCCGCAAGGCTGGTCTGGAAGACCACGTCTTTGTTACCCCCGATATGAGCCCGTATAAGAAGCGCAAGGTCCGCATCCTGAACGGCGCACACACCGGTTTTGTTCTGGGTGCTTACCTGGCAGGCTTCGACATTGTGCGTGACTGCATGCATGACGAAACCATCCTGGGCTACATGAACAAGATGCTGCTGCAGGAAGTTGTTCCCATTCTTCCGCTGGACCAGGACGACTGCAAGAAATTTGCTGCCGCTGTGGAAGACCGCTTCAACAACCCGTTCGTCAACCATGAGCTGATGAGCATCTCCCTGAACTCCACCTCCAAGTGGCGTGCCCGCAACATGCCGTCCTTCCTGGAATATATCGAGAAGAACGGCAAACTGCCCACCTGCCTGACCATGAGCTTTGCCGCTTACATCGCATTCTATTCCAACAACATCCAGGAACTGAACGATAAGGGCCTGGTCTGCAAGCGCGCCAAGGGCAACGAGTACACCATTTCCGATGACCGCTATGTGCTGGAATTCTACAATGCCCACAAGGATGACGACATTCCGACCCTGGTTCATGCTGTTATGACCAACGAGCAGATGTGGGGCCAGGATCTGACCAAGGTTGCCGGTTTTGAGGAAGCCACCGTCAAGAACCTGACCCTGATCCGTGAGCAGGGCGCAATGGCCGCTTATAAGAGCTGCCTGTAATTTGAGTTAGGAGGTAGGAGTGAGGAGTTAGGAGTTAGGGAGCAGCGCAGAGCCTTTGGTTATCTGCAAAAAGCCTTGAAAGCAGGGCTAACAATTCCTAACTTCTACTTCCTGACTCCTACCTGTTTTTATCGTAGTAAGGAGATTCTGTATGCCTCTTGCAATCAAGATCAACCCCAAGGATAATGTTGTAGTTGCCCTGCATCCCATTGCCAAAGGCACCGCTGTGCCGTTGGACGGTGCATCTGTGACCGCTGTTGAAGATATCCCCCAGGGCCACAAGATGGCCATTGCCCCCATCCACGCGGGCGAAAACGTCATCAAGTACGGGTTCCCCATCGGCCACGCCACGGCGGACGCCGTGCCCGGCACCTGGATGCACACCCACAACATCCACACGAACCTCTCCGGTGAGATCGAGTACAGCTATCACCCCAATGTGCACCCGCTGACCCCCGTTGCTCCCGAAACCTTTATGGGCTACCGCCGCAAGGATGGCCGTGCAGCCACCCGCAACGAGATTTGGATCATCCCCACCGTCGGCTGCGTGAACGACTGCGCCAAAGCCCTTGTGCGGGACAATCAGGATCTTGTGACCGGCAGCATCGACGGGCTGTATACCTTCACCCATCCGTTCGGCTGCTCCCAGACCGGCCATGACCACGCCCAGACCCGCAAACTGCTGGCTGCGCTGGCCCGCCATCCCAACGCCGGTGCCGTGCTGGTGCTCTCCCTTGGCTGCGAGAACCTGACCCATGAGCAGTTCCTGACCGAATTGGGCGAATACGACCATGACCGCATCAAGTTCCTGACCTGCCAGGATGTGGACGATGAGCTGGTTGCGGGTCGTGAGATCCTGAAGGAACTGGCCGCTTATGCTGCCCAGTTCCAGCGCGAGCCGATTCCCTCCAGCGAGCTGGTGGTCGGCATGAAGTGCGGCGGTTCGGACGGTTTGTCCGGCATTACCGCCAACCCCACCATCGGCCGCTTCAGCGATATGCTGTGCGCCCGCGGCGGTTCCACCGTGCTGACCGAAGTGCCGGAAATGTTCGGTGCCGAAGGCTTTTTGATGGATCGCTGCCAGAACGAAAAAGTGTTTGAGAAGGCCGTGCATATGATCAACGGCTTCAAGGAATACTTCATCAGCCATAACGAAGTGGTCTACGACAACCCCAGCCCTGGCAACAGACAGGGCGGCATAACCACGCTGGAGGACAAGTCCTGCGGCTGTGTGCAGAAGGGCGGCAGCGCCCCATCATGGACGTTATCGGCTATGGCGATGCTGTGACCACCAAGGGCCTGAACATGCTGTACGGCCCCGGCAACGATCTTGTTTCCGCCACCGCCCTGACCGCCGCCGGCGCCCACATGATCTTGTTCAGCACGGGCCGCGGCACTCCGTTCGGTGCCCCCGCTCCCACCCTGAAAATTGCTACCAACAGCCAGCTGGCTGCCAAAAAATCCACCTGGATCGATTTTAACGCCGGTGTTGTTGCTGACGGCGAAAAGACGCTGGATGAAGCCGGTGCTGACCTGTACCAGCTGGTGCTGGACGTTGCTTCCGGCAAGCAGACCTGCGCCGAGAAGAAGGGCTTCCGCGAAATTTCCATCTTCAAGGATGGCGTTGTGCTGTAATTTTTGCACTGATGCTCTGGCTCCCGCCGCATTTTTTACCCAAAAGGGTAGAGCCGGGAACATTTTGAGAGTATAATAGGATTAAGAAATGCCCGCCGGGAGCTGTGTCTGCCTGCGGTGCACAAAGTGGAACGGCTCCGGGCGTTCCGGGTGCTCTGGGATCAAGGCGCTGTGCGCTGCTCCAAGAATCCCGGTGCGGTCGGGCCGTTTTTGTAACTGAAGAAAGGGGACTGTAACAATGTCCAAGCTGACTGCCGGTACTTACGAAAAGTACAATGCCAAATATTCCACCCTTACCCTGACCGATGGGGGAGTACGCCCTGACCGTTACACCGGAAAAGGGCGGCATGGCAACCTCCTTCACCAAAAGCGGTGAGGAATACCTCTGGCTGCGCGATAAGAACTATGAATCCTCGGACCGCCCCCCGCTGCGGCGTGCCCATCCTGTTCCCCAGCTGCGGCAAGCCGGACGGCGGTGTGCACCACTTTAACGGCTCCGATTATCCCATTGAGGTCCACGGCTTTGCCGATTTGCTGCCCTGGCAGGTCAAGACCGCTGCGGATGATGAGATCGTGCTGACCCTGACCCCCAACGGCCTGACCAAGTTTGTTTACCCCTTTGATTTTCTGCTGGAAATGCGCTATACCCTGTCCGGTGCCAAGGCCGGGTTGGAACTGACCGTGCACAACACCAGCGACAAAGCCCTGCCGTTCAGCATCGGCTTCCACCCGTATTTCGCAGCTTCCAAGCTGGAGAACGTCCACTTTGACATCAACGCCGCCACCTGCTCCGAGAACGCCAAGGGCGAGCAGCCCGCCGCACCGGAAACCATCACCTTGACCCGCAAGGAAGGCTCCGCAGATTCCATCCGCCTGATGACCGGCGTAAAGAGCCCGATGCGCCTGACCGATTCCGGCCGCGGCCACACGGTGGAAGTTGCCTTTGATGAAAGCGTGTTCACCAACGGCGTGCTGTGGCAGCAGGATGCCGAGACGTTCGTCTGCATGGAGCCCTGGAACGGCTGGGCCAACAGCGTGAACGAAGCCGGCCGCCACATTGAGCTGGCCCCCGGCGCAAGCAAGACCTTTGCCTGGAGCATTACCATCGGCTGAGCTTAACCGCCTGCCCTGCATCTGCTGAACATTTTTTTAACCAACTGCCCTCTGCTGTGTGGAAAACTGCAGGGGGCAGTTTGCTTTGCCCGGCTGCCAAAATTTCCTGTCCAAAATTACACAATCTGCCTGCTTTACCGGATTGTATTTTGTTTGACAAAATGTTACCATATTCTTATAAATATAAAAAGTTTTAACGCCAAATTCCGCTGCCCACCGGGCAGCTGCGATCATAGAGGAAACCGCCGATGGAACAAAACAAACAGCCGTCGGGGCAGCCCCGCAAGCCGGAACAACAGCCCCGCCAGACCTACCGCAAACAGTCCCAGCCCAAGTCCCCGCAGGGCCGCCGCCCACAGCCCAAAAAGAAGCAGCAGCCCAACCTGCGTCTTGCACTGGCCGCGTGCGTGCTGGTTGCCGTTGTGGCGCTGGTAGTGATCGGGCTGGTCGCCTGCAACAGCGGGCAGAAAGCCCCCCTGACCATTGACCCCGGCACCAGTGCCGGAGCGTGGGCCAAGAACGATGCCGGGTACTACTTTAACAGTGACGGAGAGCCGATTCTGGCCGCCACCAAAAAGGCATTGACGTGAGCAAGTATCAGGGTGAAGTGGACTGGGAGAAAGCCCAGGCTGCCGGGATCGATTTTGCCATGATCCGCTGCGGCTTTGGCAGCGAGTGGAACGGCACCGGCGATTACGCCCAGGACGATGAACAGTGGCGCCGCAACGCGGACGAATGCACCCGCCTTGGCATCCCCTTTGGCGCCTATCTGTACTCTTACGCCACCACCGAGGAACAGGCCAAATCGGAAGCCGAACATGTTGCCCGCCTGCTGGGCCTTGTGGCACCCCGCACGAGGGGCTGGACGATTACACCGCCACCCCTACCAGCTCAGTTACCCGGTCTATTATGACCTGGAGGATAAATCCATCACCGGCCTGTACCCGGACGAGATGGCCCACCTGACCGAAGTATTTTTCGACCGCCTGAAAGAACTGGGCTACAAGGGCGAGGAAGGCATTTACGCCTCCATCAACTGGACCCGCGGCCGCCTGACGGACCCCGCGTTTGACCGCTGGCGCGATAATTTCTGGATCGCGCGGTTCAATTCCGCGTTGGGCTACACCGGGCCGTATTCCATCTGGCAGGCCACCTATACGGAGCCGGGCGAAAAGTACGGCGTGCAGAGCGACACGGTGGATGTTGACTTTGTGATGGAAGAGCTGACCTTTACCGGCATCAAAGCAACCAGCAAGGACATCCTGCCCTCGCTGACCAACGACACCTACAAAAACGAGCTGTGGCTGCCCAAGGCGAAAGCCACCGCCACCCTGCTGACCGATGAGCCCAGCGAAAGCGAGGGCGGGCAGAAAATCTTCTGGTCCAGCGATAATGAAGACGTTGCCACCGTGAATAAGCACGGCGAGGTAAAAAGCCAAGGCGGACGGCACCTGCACCATCACCGCCACCCTGGCGGATGGCCGCATGAGCGCCGATGTGACGGTGCGGGTGGGGGCATTCACCATTCCCGTTTACGTTACCGGTAATCTGCAGGGCTTGACCGAGGGCGAAGAGGTCGGCCTTGCGGACATTGCTGCCCTGAAAGCAGGCAGCGAGGACTCCATTCTGGTGGATGCAGGCGGCAGTTTGCAGGGCACCGCCCGCGCCAGCCTGACCGGCGGCATGGATATCACCAGCGCCTTTGCCGCAGCCGGGTATGATTTGCAGGCCTTTGATGCTTCCGATATGGCGTATGGCACCGACCGCCTTCTCAGCAATGTAATGACCGCCACTGGGCCTTCGATTGCTTCCAACCTGTACACGACAGAAAACGAAGCGTTGCTGGCCCGTTCCACCAGCTGGAGCCGCAACCGCATTTCCAACGGCATGAACACCATTGTGGAGGAAGCAGGCAAAAAGATCGGCTTCTTCTCGCTGGCCTCGATCGGCAATTCCGCCCAGACGAAAGAACTGACCGCTGCGGACCTGGCGCTGGCGGCTTCCGAACAGGTTGCTGCTTTGCAGGCCCAGGGGGCTGACGCCATCCTTTGCATTGCCGGGCCGGATACCGACATCAGCGGCATTTATGCCGACCTGGCAGACCTTGGCGTGACCGCCGTCTTGGATGCCGGTGCCACAGCCAACAGCACCGCAAAGGCAAACGGCATTGCCGTTGTTGCCGCCGGGTCCGGCTGGGACAGCGTGGGCTGCCTGAACCTGACCTTTGCGGCGGACGGCAGCATGACAGCCGAACCCGCCAGCATGAGCGCCGCCGACCTGAAATCCGCCCGCGGCAGCTACACCACCGCCCAGCAGACTGCCTATGATTCCGCCTTTACCAGCCTGCAGAGCCTGGCAGACGGCGACGAGGATGTGCGCAGCCAGACGCTGTTCACCTTTGAAGCCAACGAAAGTGCGGATAAAACCATCAGCTTTGCCAACTATGCCGCCGCACTTTACCTGGCCTACGCCGACGGTGACCGCGCCAACTGCCCGCAGGATGCCGCCGACCTGACCATAACCGCGCTGGCAGGCGGCATTACCGAGCTTGACTTTGGCGATGTTACCCGCGGGGCGCTGTGATGCCGTTCCCGCCGGGCAGCGGCTGGTGCTGGCGCGGACGACCTCCGTCGCCATCGGTGCCCTGATCGACACCGGTACCGTGACCCGCACCTATGAGGAAAGCCTGACTGCCTTTGAGCCGACGGACGGCGACGCCCTTGTGGTGACCGATACCGCCACGCTGGAAGCTCTGGAGCAGGCAGGCGGCAGTTATACGATTCTGCGTGATTATGGGGATGTCTTTTGGGATATCCGCATGAATATCAATGATGTAACCAATAACTTTGCAAACCCGTTTACGTTGCCCGAAGCACCGCAGCGCGGTGCCGGGAGAAAGTGAGGCTGTTATGAAGCTGACCTTTTTGGGCGCTGCCCGTGAAGTGACCGGCAGCTGCACCCTGATTGAAGCAGGCGGCCACCGCTTTTTGGTGGACTGCGGCATGGAGCAGGGCAAAGACGTTTACCCCAATGCGGACCTGCCCTGCGCCCCCGGTGAGATTGAAGCCATCCTTTTGACCCACGCCCACATTGACCATTCGGGACGCATCCCCTATCTGTACAAGAACGGATTCCGCGGCCCCATTTACAGCACAGATGCCACCATGGACCTGTGCGAAATCATGCTGGAAGATTCCGCCCACATTCAGGAGCAGGAAGCCGAGTGGAAAAACCGCAAAGCCCAGCGCAGCGGCAATGAGCTGGTAGAGCCGGACTACACAGTAGAAGACGCCATGGCCGTGATGAAGCAGTTTGTACCGCAAAGCTACGGCAAGCCGCTGGAAGTGTTCCCCGGCATTACGGCCGCCTTTACCGATGTAGGCCACCTGCTGGGCAGCGCTTCCATCACCTTGCAGGTAACGGAGAACGGCGAAAGCCAGACCATTGTGTTCTCCGGCGATATCGGCAACCTGGACCAGCCGCTGATCCGTAACCCGCAGTACCTGACCAACGCGGATTTTGTGGTGATGGAATCCACCTATGGTGACCGCACCCACGGCCCCAAGCCGGACTATGTGGCCGAGCTGACCCAGATTTTGCAGGAAACGTTCGACCGCGGCGGCAATGTGGTCATTCCCAGTTTCGCCGTGGGGCGCACGCAGGAAATGCTCTATTTTATCCGCCAGATCAAAGAGGAGCACCGCATCCACGGGCACGATAATTTTCCCGTGTTTGTGGACAGTCCGCTGGCCAGCAAATCCACCGCCATTTTCCGGGAAAACTTCAGTGAATGTTATGATGCCGAAGCCCTAGCCCTGGTGACGAAGGGCGAAAACCCGCTGGCGTTCCCCGGTTTGCAGATCAGTGAAACCAAAGAGGATTCTGTTGCCATCAACCTGGACTCCACCCCCAAGGTCATCATCTCCGCTTCCGGCATGTGTGATGCCGGGCGCATCCGCCACCACCTCAAGCACAACCTGTGGCGCGGGGAATGCACCATCCTGTTTGTGGGGTTCCAGTCCCCCGGCACGCTGGGGCGCGCACTGATCGGGGGTGCCGATGAAGTACGGCTGTTTGGCGAAACGGTGCAGGTCAATGCGCAGATCCGCCAGATGAGCGGCTTGTCCGGCCATGCGGACCGGGACGGCCTGTTGACCTGGATCCGCCACTTTGATCCCAAACCCAAACATGTGTTTGTGAACCACGGCGAGGACTTGGTTGCCGATCACTTTGCCCGCACCCTGACGGCGGAGGGCGTCCCGGCAGAAGCGCCGTACAACGGTGCCGTGTATGAGCTGACCGGCGGGGCCGTTGCCCTACTGCGGCAGGGCACCATGGTGCCGATGGCCAAGGCCAGCCAGCCTGCCGACAAGCCGCGCACCAGCCCGGCGTTTGAACGCCTGCTGAACATGGGCAAGCGGCTGCTGGTTGTGATCGAGCACAACCGCGGCGGTGCCAACAAGGATCTTGCCCGCTTTGCCAGCCAGATCGCCAGCTTGTGCGATAAGTGGGACAGGTAGGCAGGTAGGAGTTAGGAGTTGGGGGCGTGTGGCTCATAGAACTCGCTGGTTTCCTTTCTTTGTTCCTGCTTTTTCAACTTTTTAGACGATATTGATTCTATACGTTAGGAACTTATTATTTTGAAGCAAAAATTTCGATCCTTGCCTGCGGCGGTGCAGGTGGCTGTAACGGCGGTGGTGGTTGTGGTGCTGGCGGTTGTTTTGACCGTTTGGCGGCACAACGGCAGCACCTATCTGACCGGCTTTTGGGACAATGGCTCCCAGACTCTCGTGTTCGGCCGCATGCTGCAGATGCAGCAGAACCAGACCAGCCCCGGCGGCTTTATGGGGGTATATACCCAGGACTGGAGTGATGAACAAAACCGCTACTGGTACCGGGACAACACCCCTGTTTCCCCGCAGGATTTTCAGGCTTACACCCACCAGACCGGGCTGCAGGGCTGGGCGTTCGGCGTGCTGAACAAAGTGCTCTCTGTTTTTGAGGACCGCGGCGAAGCGCGGGAAATCATACTGTACAGCATCAACAGTATGTTGTTCTATGCGGCTACTCTGCTGGTCTGCCTGGCCGTATGGCGGGCATGGGGGCCGCTTTCCGCGCTGACGTGGCTGTGCGCCGTGGTGTTTGCCCCCTGCCGCAGCGCGGCATGAAAGACCTGTACTGGTGCCTGTGGACCTGGTTGCTGCCCGCTTTGGCGGGGCTGCTGCTGCTCTGTGCCGTTACCCGGCGGCGCGGCAAAACGCCCTGGTGGTGTTACCTGCTGGTGTTCGCCGCCTGCATGGTGCGCTGCATGTGCGGGTTTGAGTTTATTTCCACCTTTTTGATCCTGTGCGAAGCCCCGCTTGTCTACTGTTGGGCCGGCGGGGACCGCCGCGCCTGGCTGCGCCGCATGATATGCACCGGCTTTGCTGCTGTGGGCGGCGTGGCAGCGGCGCTGGGGGCCTGGTTCATTCAGGGGGTCATCTATTTTGGCAGTGCCGCAGGCAGCTGGCAGAACCTGACCGGGGCTGTTACCAGCCGTGTCAGCCTGACGGATGATATGGTGAGCGATGTCAGCGTCGCACAGGTTCTGACCCGCTATTTTGTGGAGGTGGATGAACCCCTGCTGCAATTCGGCCCCTTGACCATCACCTTAAAGCCGCTGATCGCCGTTACCCTGCTGGGCTTTGCCCTGTGCCTTGCGGTGCTGGCCCTGCGCAAAAAGCCGCTGGCCGTGTTGGCCGGGCCTGCGCTGGTGTGGGTGCTCAGCTTGGCGGCACCGGTATCCTGGATGGTGCTTTCCAAAGCACACGCCTATGTGCATGTCCATCTGGTGCCCATGCTGTGGCATTTTGCACTGGTGCCGGTCAGCTGTGCGCTGCTGGTGTGGCTGGCTAAAACCGCCATCACTGCGGTAAAAGAATAATTGGAATCCCGCCGCCGGGCTTGCGCACCGGCGGCGTTTGTATTACAATCAAAGGCAGCAATGCGTTTTTGATTGAGTAGCAAAGGGGGAATCTGCCATGTGGCATCCCATCAAACACTATAAAACCATCCATCACCATAAAATGCTGGTCATGCAGGGGTGTTTTCGCTGCGGGCTGTACTGGCAGGGGTTGACCCATGATTTGAGCAAACTGTCCCCCGTGGAATTCTGGGCCGGTGCCAAATATTGGCAGGGAACCTGCAGCCCCAACAATGCCCAGCGCAAGGCGGAAGGCTACTCTGCCGCATGGCTGCACCACAAGGGGCGCAACAAGCACCACCTGGAATACTGGATTGACTATGCCCCCAACGGCGACCACGCCATGGCCGGGATGCGCATGCCCAACCGCTATGTGGCGGAAATGGTGTGTGACCGCATTGCCGCCAGCAAGAATTACAAGGGCACCAGCTACACAGACGCCGCCGCGTGGGAGTATTACGAACACAGCCGTGACCACTACATCCTGCACCCCGAAACCCGCAAACAGCTGGAAACCTGCCTGTTGATTTTGCGGGATGAAGGCGAGGACGAATGTTTCCGGTATATCCGCACGCAGTTGCTGGGGAAGAAAAAATAAAAACGGGGTACCGCCACCAACCCCGTAGGGCGCACATTGTGCGCCCGCTTGCCATTTTTACGAGATGTTCTACCTGTGGCCCGATGCGAGCATCGGCCCCTGCGCAGGAGTTATCCTCAGGGGACGTCAAAATTTGTTATTAAATTTGTTACACCATCCACCTCAAAGTTTCGGAACGGTCAAGACCGTTCCCCTACAGAGCACTTTTTTATAATTAGGGCAATACCGCATAATTCTAAGTGCCGATACGGCGAGCGAGGTGCGGCAGATGCCAAGCCAAAAGCGCAGATAATACTGGATGCTGCAAAGGTGAGCGCCGCCAGTGGCGGAAACAGCGAACCGAAGCAGGGGCAGCGGTCGCAGAGTGCGAGGGGCTTTTGCCCCCGAAGCACGATGCGGGTACCGTAACCCGACATTATCGAGCATTTTGGCAACGCAGATGCCGTGCCGCAGCTGCCGGAGCGGTGCTTAAGCCGCAAGGCGGGAATTGTGCGGTGTTGCCTTAGATATAAATATTAAAAATGCTCTGTAGGGCGGGTGCTCTTTCCCACAGCCATCTGCATTATTTTATTGATTTATTTGAGAGGGAAAAAATAATGGGAACCGAGAAAGTAAAAGGATACTTGGCCAATTTTGGCCTGGCAGACCGTGATGGAATTTAAGGAATCCAGCGCCACCGTAGCCGAAGCCGCCGCGGATCTTGGCTGCGAGCCCGCACGCATTGGTAAAACGATGGCCTTTGATGTGGCCGGGCAGCCCATGCTGGTGGTGATTGCCGGGGATGGCAAGGTGGATAACGCCAAATACAAAGCAAAATTCCACTGCAAAGCCTGCATGATCAAGCCGGATGAACTGGTTGTCAAAGTCGGTCATCCTATGGGCGGGGTATGCCCTTTTGCCGTCTGCCCCGGCGTGCCGGTCTACCTGGACGAAAGCCTGCGCCGGTTTGATATCGTATACCCTGCCGCAGGCACTGCCGCTTCCGCGGTGCGCCTGGCGGTGCCGGAGCTGGAACATGCCGCCGAAAACTTTTCCGGTTGGGTGGATATTGCCAAGGGCTGGCAGGAGTAAATCCTCCGCCAGTTAAAAACCCGATCTTTGCCCATTTTACTCTTTATAAGATACATACAAATATAAAAGCGCATGATGATCAGCGGGGGGAAGAGCATTTTGTTGTTGCGGCCGGTGACCTTCAGGAAGACGCACAGGGTAACCAGAACCAGAGCGCTCAGCAGCTGGTTGGCGGAACCGAACAGCGGCCAGATGTTGGCATAGCCGACCTGGGTCAGCAGGAAGCCAAATGCCAAGGTGATGATGGTGGAGAAGTAGGTGTTGCAGAACAGCTTACGCCAGCCTTCTGCATGCTCCATATCGTCCACGCTGAACAGTCCTGGAAGCTCATACGGCCGATACGCGCCACAGCATCCAGGCTGGTCAGAGCCAGTGCGGAAACACACATCGTCATAAAGACGGTAGCAACATAAGCCGGAACACCGAACATCTCGAAGAAGCCGGCGACGCCGCGGCTGAAGATCTGGAACGGGGTACCCGCTGCGGGGGTACCGTCAGCAGCAGCTGCTGCACCGGCAACGCAGAGTGCCAGAACAGCCAGCAGGCTCTCCAGCACCATTGCGCCATAGCCAACCTTGGGCATGTCCTTCTCGTTCTCGATGGTCTTGGAAGACGTACCCGAGGAGACCAGACTGTGGAAACCGGAAACCGCACCGCATGCAACGGTTACAAACAGGATCGGGAACATCGTGCCGAGCTTCTCATTGGTAAAGCCGGTGAATACGGGCAGGTTCATGGTGGGGTGTGCAACGACCAGACCAACCACAGCGCCTGCGATCATGGCAACAAACATGAAGGTGGTCATGTAGTCGCGGGGCTGCTTCAGCAGCCACATCGGCAGCACAGCAGCGAAGAAAATGTAAACGAAGGTGATATAGCTCCATGCTGCCTTGCCCAGGATGATGGGGCAGATTTGCGCCAATAGACAAAGACAGCACGATGAAAACGATGCTGATGACGCTCTCCTTCCAGCCGGAGAAGTTGAACTTCTTCTGGATCAGGCCAAACACAACAGCGAACAGCATGAACATGATGGAGACCATGCCGGCAGCGCCGTTGGTCTGAGCAGCGTCCACCAGAGCGCCGTCCGCGCCATAAGCATTGAAGGTGCCAGCGACCATGTCAGCAAAAGCTGCAATAACGATGCCGCAGAACAACCAGCAGAACAGCAGGAACAGCTTGCGGCCCAGCTTGCCGATGTACTTTTCGATCAGCATGCCCATGGACTTGCCGTCGTTCTTTACGGAAGCATACAGAGCGCCGAAGTCGGTAATAGCACCAAAGAAAACGCCGCCGATGAGCACCCACAGCAGAACCGGCAGCCAGCCGAAGGCTGCAGCCTGATTGCACCGGTAACAGGGCCTGCACCGGCAATGGAAGAGAACTGATGGCTGAAAACGGTCCAGCCGTTGGTGGGAACTGAATTGCTATTACAATAACCTTTTGGCACACATTTGTCAACACTGTACAAAGTGCTTCACTCATTTTTGGTGATGCGGATAAATTTCACGCAGTTTCGACCGGCTATTCTTGGACAAATTGTAAACAAAATTTGAACAAATTCGCAAGGTTTGACGCAATCAGCAAGGCTTCTCCGCGGCGGGATGAGGGCATCCCGCCCTACAGATCATTTGTATGTTTGCACCGCAATATAAAATAAGCTGTAGGGGAACGGTCTTGCGCACAGCGCAAGATGGCGGAGTTTCACTCCGACAGGTTCGCGTTTGCGAAACGAAGTGAAGCAATGAAAGCCCCAGTGGGGCTTTCAAGCGACAGAACGGTCTTGCGATAGCAAGATGGAGGGGGCTGCGCCCCGACAAGTTCGCGTTTTCCCCTGCCTGTTGGGTGATATACTCGCCCAGCTCGCTGCTCTGCCAGGTATAGCGCTGCAAAAGCTGCCAATCGCAATCGGGGCGGGCCAGCTGAGCATCCACACAGAAGCGCTCCAGAGGCAGGCAGCACAGCAGGCTGAAGCTGAACGCCGCTGCCACAAAAAGCCATGCGTGCCGCCGGGATGCAGCGGAACAACCGCACCGCAGCCAGAACACTGGCCAGTAACAATGCTCCCAGCACCCACGCAGCCCAAATGCGCCGCACCGTTGGGCCGTACAGATTGATATACACCGCCAGCTTGGCCGCGGCCAGCATCGCAAAGCCGGCACCGAACCCGCACAGAGCCACGGCCAACACGCGGGATAAGCCCTTTTGGGTAACCGGCTGCGCCCCCAAAAAGTGCAGTGCCGCCAGCACAGTAAGGTCCAGCGCCAGAATGCGGCAAAACTCCCAAAAACCGTTCACCGCAAACGCGGCGGCATCCGGCGCGGTCAGGGGCAGCGGTGCCCCAAGGGCAGCGGCGAATTCCGCCGCCTGCACGGCAAAAAACAACGTATACACACCACACAGCACCGCCATGACTAACACTCCCATCAGCTGAGGCAGGCGCGGCAGGGCTGCCAGTTTGCCGTAAAACTGTTCCGCCGCAACAGGCGGCGCCTTGCGCCGGGCGCTGCCGCCCGCCAGACCAAACAGCCAGGCACCAACAGGCAGGGAGAGCGCAAAGATCAGCAGATTTGCCAGCAGGGCATCCTGCCCGAACAGCTGCCCCAGCCAGCTGCCAAGATGCCCCCACAGCCGGGCAAAGTTATCATCCGCCCCCGCCAGCGTGGCGCAGGCCGCACCGCCCAGCAGCAGGGCAGCAGTTATACTGACGGCGGTTTCCAGCGTGCGGCCTTTGCGTCCCGCATGATTGGCCCACCAGCGGTGCAGTGCCTGCCACAGCAGCTGGGTACGCAGCAAAAGTTGCCGAATGGGATGGCAAACATGCCCGCCACGCCATCCAGCAGCACAAGGCAGCTGGTGCGGCCAGCCGCCAGTAAATCATTGCGGGCCAGCACATAATAAATAGCCGTGCAGTGCCACGCCACGACCTGCCAGAAGCCAAGGTCGTCCGTGTGCAGGCTCCACCCCGCCATGGCCAGGCTTTGCACCAGCCAGCAGCACCACCAGGCCGCGGCGGTCCGGCTGGGTTTGCGGTCCCCGCCCAGGCGGCGAGCTCCACCACTACGGTATACAGCGCCACAAACACCAGCACTCCGGCGCGCCAGGCGGAGTACTCGCTCGCCACCCCAAAACCCAGGCAGCGGTCAACATATTCATAGCCCGCCGCATAGCTCAGCAGCAGGGCGGCCAGCATGACCCACTGCGGATTTTTGGGTGCAGAAAATAGAAGGGGCTGGCCTGCAGCCTCTTTTTTTATCAAATTTCATTGGGTTGTCTCCTTATATCAAGGGCAATACCGCATAATTCTAAGTGCCGATACGGCGAGCGAGGTGCGGCAGATGCCAAGCCAAAAGCGCAGATAATACTGGATGCTGCAAAGGTGAGCGCCGCCAGTGGCGGAAACAGCGAACCGAAGCAGGGGCAGCGGTCGCAGAGTGCGAGGGACTTTTGCCCCCGAAGCACGATGCGGGTACCGCAACCCGACATTATCGAGCATTTTGGCAACGCAGATGCCGTGCCGCAGCTGCCGGAGCGGTGCTTAAGCCGCAAGGCGGGAATTGTGCGGTATTGCCCAAGGTCGTTTCTTTACGTTTCGTCCGGGCGGTATTCCAACAGGTCAGCGGGCTGGCAGTCCAGCGCTTTGCACAGGGCTTCCAGGGTGGAAAACCGCACCGCTTTTGCTTTGTTGTTTTTCAGGATGGAAAGGTTGGCCGGGGTAATGCCGATGGTTTCAGCCAGCTCCCCCGCCCCTATGTGGCGCTTTGCCATCATCACATCCAGGTTGACGATAATTGGCATCTTCTGCGCCCCCTTACACGGTATAGTCCAGTTCGTCTTTCATCTTAACGGCCTGGGCAAACGCATTTTTGATGACCCGCACGATCAGCGCCATAAACGCCGCCGCAACGCCAATGGCAAAGATGAACGGCAGCCCCAGCACAGCACCCACCGGCAGGCAGAGCGCTGCAGCCCAGGTGCAGCACCAGCTGATACGCCGCAGGGCCAACACGTTGGCAGGGGTAAACACTTCTTCTTTTTCAATGCGCGCCAAAAACATGTACAGGTTATACAGCATCCACAGGGCCAGCGCGGCGCTGCAATAGCCCAGCCCCAGCAAAAAATACCCCAGCTTTGGCCCATGCACCAGCTGCAGCGCGTGCACCGCCAAAACCCAACTGACGATGCGCGGCCCGCACAGCACCATCACCACGCACCCCATGGCCGCCGCCAGGGTGGCGAACTTGGTCAGCATAATGCTTTTGTGGTCGTTCCAGCCAAAAAGTTTTCTGGTAATTGACGCATTGGTCATTCCCCCTGATGTTTTATGGTATATTCGATGCTGTTATCATAGCATATATCGCATCGTTTTGCAATACATTTTTATTGTTTTTCAATATATTTATTCTGTTTTGCAATGCGTTTATGCTTCAGGTTCCTGCACCAGCTGCCCTGCGGCAGATTTTCTGGCTGAAAATGCGGCAAAAAGCTTGACTTTTTCTCCCATACCTGTTACAATATTTAAGCTGTAACAGGCAAATTGAGTATTTGTGCCCGTAGCTCAGTTGGTAGAGCACCTGACTTTTAATCAGGGTGTCCGGGATTCGAATTCCCGCGGGCGCAAAAAAGCACCAGACAGTTTTAACGCTGTCTGGTGCTTTTTTATGTTGTCTTTCGGCTGATTCTGTCCATAGGGCTGAAATTCGGGAACCTTTGCGTTGTTTTTTTGCTGTGTAAGGTGCAGGTATTTCTGCACCATGGTCAAGCTTGTGTGGCCCAGAATTTCCCGCAGGCTGTATATATCACCGCCGTTTTCCAAGTAGCGTGTAGCAAACGTATGTCGCAGCAGGTGCGGGTGTAAACGCGGAATTTCTGTTTTCCTTTTCAGCTTTTTGAACAGCTGCTTTATCGTTACCTGCGGGAAGGCGATGGTGGTGTTGGGGTGGACGTTTTCGACTGTCGCGGTATTGCGCCAGCTTGCAACAGTGCCTTCGCCGCCGTCCTGTTCAAACTGTGCCTGCGTCAGCACGTTC